>ERZ827520.407-NODE-407-length-69791-cov-4.411653_pt1 | contig 69791 bp, 60 predicted proteins | sample MGYA00519581_ERZ827520 | MGnify/ENA primary metagenome ERZ827520 (study PRJEB31778, sample SAMEA3449339) | human gut metagenome | biome: human gut; feature: human-associated habitat; material: faeces | place: United Kingdom | collected 2010/2012 ... | reverse complement strand
TGCGCCGCCGGAAAGCGTTGGCAGAGAACCCGGCCGGGCGGCGCTATGGTATAATGTCGTTAAGGAAAAACGCGATAGCGTTTTTCGATGCGTCGCCGGAAAAGGCCGGTATAGCGTCCGGCCGGGCGACGTACGAAAAAGGGGAACGGAAGCCGTATGTATCGGATACTGATTGTGGAGGATGACCAGGGGATCGCTTCCGCTATTCGGAAGCAGGCGGAAATGTGGGATTTGCAGGGAAAATGCGTTCAGAATTTCCGGAACGTTTTGGCAGACCTTGCGGAATACGAACCGCATCTGATTTTGCTGGATATTTCGCTCCCTTTTTTCAACGGCTATCATTGGTGCCGTGAAATTCGGAAGGTTTCCAGCGTGCCGATCGTTTTCATCTCCTCTGCGTCTGACAATATGAACATTGTAATGGCTATGAATATGGGAGCGGACGATTTCATCGCCAAGCCCTTTGACCAGAGCGTCCTGATTGCAAAGATACAAGCGCTGCTTCGCCGCACCTATGACTATGCCGCCACGGTTCCCGTGTTGGAACATCGCGGCGCGCTGCTGAATACCGGGGATAGTACGCTGACCTATCGGGAGGAGCGGATTTCCCTGACGAAAAACGAATACCGTATCCTATCTGTGCTTATGGAAAATAAAGGAAAGATTGTTAGGCGGGAAAAGCTGATGCAACGCCTTTGGGAAACCGATAGCTTTGTGGATGAAAATACGCTGACCGTCAATGTGAACCGTCTGAGGAAAAAGCTGGATGCTGCCGGCCTGACGAGATTCATTACAACGAAATTCGGTATGGGTTATATGGTTGGACTGGATGAAGGATGACAAAGGGATATACGCGATGCATAAGATACGCTTTCTGACGGACTACCTGAAGCAGCGGCGAATGGGAATCGTCGTATTCCTTCTGTTCTGCCTTGTTTTTCTGAGCGCCTTTGCTCTTTACCATTTGCCTGTAGGCGCTATACTGTATCCAGCGCTGGTCTGCACTCTGCTTGGTCTGTTGTTCCTTCTTTGGAATGTTCGGCGGACATACCGGAAGCATCAGAGCCTGCAGGCAATTCGGCAGCTTTCCGCCTCCCTGATGGAGGCGTTTCCATCCGCGGATACGCTGGAGGAGACGGATTACCAGCAGATTATCCAGCTTCTGCGGGAAGAGCAGAGGCAGCTGGAGGATCAGATGAACGTCCGTTATATGGACATGGTGGACTATTATACCATCTGGGCCCATCAGATTAAGACGCCGATCGCCTCCATGCGGCTGAATCTGCAGAATGAGGATACCGCTCTGGCAGAAACGCTGTCAGAGGATCTCTTCCGGATCGAGCAGTATGTGGAAATGGTGCTGTGCTATCTCCGGCTGGATTCCCGCTCTACCGATTATGTGATCCGGGAATTCGAACTGGACGCTATCATCCGGCAGGCTGTTCAGAAGCTGGCGAGTCAGTTTATCCGCCGGAAAATCCATCTGGACTATCAGCCGCTCAACACCCGAGTTCTGACCGACGAAAAATGGCTTGCTTTCGTTTTGGAACAGGTGCTGTCCAACGCGTTGAAATATACGCCCTCCGAACCGCCCGCGTTCTCCGGCAGGATCACTATTGGTATAGAGGAGCCCGGAATCTTATGTATCCGGGATAATGGTATCGGCATCGCGCCGGAGAATTTGCCGCGTATTTTCGATAAGGGATATACCGGCTATAACGGCCGCAGCGATAAAAAAGCCAGTGGCATCGGGCTGTATCTCTGTTGGCGGATATGCAGCAATTTAGGGCATTCCCTGACGGCGAATTCCTCTCTGGACAGCGGCACCGTCATCCGTATCCATTTGGAGCAGAAAAGACTGAAGGTTGAGTGAACCAAAAGGAATTCTAACAAAATCGTAAGAAGGACCGGGGGAAATGTAAGCCGATTCGATGGCGGCGCATTTCCCCTTTTTGCTACAATAAGGCTACCCTCGGTACCCGAAGGGAAATACACGACAGGAGGAATTCGTCGATGAGCATATTGGAAGTAAGCGGTCTGAAAAAGACCTACGCGACTCGTTTTGGCGGGAACCGGGTGGAGGCCCTGAAAAACGTCTCCTTCAGCGTGGAGGAGGGAGAATACGTGGCGATTATGGGGGAATCCGGCTCCGGTAAAACAACGCTTTTGAATATTCTGGCGGCATTGGATAAGCCCACCGGCGGCGGCGTGCGTTTGGATGGGCGGGATATGACCCAGATACGGGAATCCGGCGTTGCCGCTTTCCGCCGGGACAACCTGGGCTTTGTGTTTCAGGATTTTAATCTGCTGGATACTTTTTCACTGGAGGACAATATCTATCTTCCGCTGGTTCTGGCGGGGAAGCCGCACACAGAGATGAAAAGTCGACTGACGCCGATTGCGGAGCAGCTGGGAATCGCCGGTATCCTGAAGAAATATCCCTATGAGGTTTCGGGCGGCCAGAAGCAGCGCGCCGCGGTGGCGAGAGCGTTGATCACCAGCCCACGGCTGGTTCTGGCCGACGAGCCGACGGGCGCGCTGGATTCCAAGGCGACCGACGAGCTGCTGCATTTGTTCAGCGAGATCAACGCCAACGGGCAGACGATCCTGATGGTCACCCATTCCGTAAAAGCGGCGAGCCACGCCGGACGGGTATTGTTCATCAAAGACGGGGAGGTATTCCATCAGATCTACCGGGGAAATAATACCGGCGAACAGCTGTATCAGAAGATCGCGGATACCCTGACCATACTGACGACAGGCGGTGAGACTCGATGAAAACCATGAAACGGGGCTTCTATCCCCGGCTGGCATGGACGGGAATCCGAAAAAACAAGCGTCTCTATACGCCCTATATCCTGACCTGCACGGGCATGGTGATGATGTTTTATATCGTGTCCTTTCTGAATACTAGCAGCGTGTTGCAAAGCATGCCGGGCGGGGATATCATGCAGAGCATGCTGGGACTTGGCTGCGGCGTAATCGGCGTGTTTTCCTTGATCTTCCTTTTTTACACCAACTCCTTTCTGATCCGCCGAAGGAAAAAAGAGTTCGGGCTGTACAATATCCTGGGAATGGGAAAAGGAAACCTGGCTCGCGTCCTGTTCTGGGAAAGCCTGACGATCGCCTTCGTTTCCCTGGCGGGGGGATTGCTGGCAGGGATCGTGCTTTCCAAATTTGCAGAGCTGGGCATGGTAAATATCCTGAAAGCGGAGGTCTCCTTTTCCCTGACGCTGGAGCTGAAGGCAATCCTCCAGACGCTCATCCTTTTCGCTATGATTTTTCTTCTGATCTTCCTCAATGTACTCCGTCCGATTCATCTTTCCAATCCCATCGAGCTTCTTCGCAGCGAAAACGCTGGCGAAAGGCCACCGAAAGCCAACTGGTTCTTCGCGCTGGCCGGAGCCGTGCTCCTGGGCGCGGCTTATTATCTGGCGGTTTCCATTAAGGACCCTCTATCAGCGATGGTCTGGTTTTTTGTGGCCGTGGTTATGGTTATCGTTGCCACATATCTGCTTTTCATTGCCGGTTCGGTAGTAATCTGTCGAATATTGCAGAAAAACAAGAGGTATTACTATAAGGCCAACCATTTTGTATCGGTTTCTTCCATGGTATACCGCATGAAGCGGAATGGGGCGGGACTCGCATCCATCTGCATACTCTGTACGATGGTGCTGGTCATGCTTTCGGCCACGGTGTGCCTGTATATCGGGGCGGAGGACAGCCTTCGCACCCGGTATCCCCGAAACATCAATCTGGATGTTTCGGTTGGTGATCTCGCTTCTCTGGAATCGGAAAAAACAGAGACGATCAGGCGGCTTTCCGGACAGGTTACCGAAGAAAACGGGCAGATTATGGATCATGTGCTGGATTACCGCGTCGCCGCGTTTGCGGGATATATCGGCGGCGGAAGGGTAGAGACGGATTCCTCCCGGCTCGACGTTTTTCAGATCAATTCCTATTCCGACGTCTGGCAGATATTCGTCGTTCCCCTGGGCGATTACAACCGGCTGATGAATCAGAATGAAACGCTGAAGCCGGGGGAGGCGCTCCTGTACACGACCAAAACGGAATATACACAGGACACCATTGCCATCGGCAACACAGAGCCGCAGAAAATTATAAAAACTGTATCGGATTTTGCCGATAACGGCGTGGACGCCATGCAGGTTATTCCGTCCCTGTATCTGTTTGTTCCGGATTTTACGGAGTATGTCGGCCCTCTCATGGAGCTTACCGACAGCCGGGGCGGGCAGACGGTGGAGCTCCATTGGTATTATGGCTTTAATCTGGACTGCGCCGACGAAGCCCAGATTCGTATTCAGGATCAACTTCTGGAAGCGCTGCGCCCGCTTTCCGTTTCAGCAGGAGACGACGGCGAGGAAAAGGTCGCCTTTCATGTCTCCTGCGAAGGCGTCGCCCGGGAACGCGCCGGCTTTTACGGATTGTATGGGAGCCTGTTCTTTTTGGGAATCCTTCTGGGCGTGGTGTTCGTCTTCGCCGCTGTTCTGATTATGTATTACAAGCAGATATCCGAAGGATATGAGGACCAATCCCGTTTTGAGATTATGCAAAAGGTCGGTATGACCAAAAAAGAGATAAAAAAGAGTATCAACTCCCAGGTTCTCACGGTATTTTTTCTGCCGCTTCTGACGGCTGGAGTCCATCTGGCTTTCGCTTTCCCGCTGATCCGTAAGCTGTTGATGTTGTTCGGCCTGACCAACGGGAAGCTGCTGATCCTAGTCACCGTTTGTTGCTACCTGATCTTTGTCCTGTTTTATACTCTGGTGTATCACATCACCTCCAAAGCATATTACGGTATCGTAAGCGGCGGCCGGGAAGTAATAGATTAAAGTGGCATACCAGGTATTGGAGTTTCTCCACACATATTGTCCTAGAGGATTCCTGTTTAAGACCCAACGGAAGCGCGTCAAAATGGACGCGCTTCCGTTGTTGTTTATGACCGATGTTTTCCGATATGAAAATTTTATAATTTTACACATCTTCTGCTTTTGACGCAAGAGGAAATGTTATTTTTTTGGTTGTCTTTTTTTGCCTTGTTAAAAAAGAAAACGCTAAAGGAGGCCTTGTAACAAATAGGAAATAAAATGGATAAACCTATTAAAAACAATACGAATCTAATAAATAAATCGGTTAGGTTGTCCATTCATACAGTGTTGGTTGCGATTATACAACCTCTTCCCATTCTCGTATTGAGATGTCAAATTTGTTATGCTATAGTAAGGCCGTAGTGAAAAAAAGTACATAAATCACAGAGTCTTTGATGGAGAAACCGTTCCTTTTTTCAGAGCTTTTCAAGGAAATGGGAAGGGATACGAGAGGGGAAACAATATGATTGGGAACCGCGTGCCGGTTTATCCGGATTTGATGCTGACGCAGGAGGGGCGCCCCCGCGCGTCGATAGTGCTGGCAAAAAATCCGACCGAAAAGGCGGCTGCGGCGGCGAGGGATCTGCAGGAAACAATCCGGCGGATGAGCGGCGCGCTTCTTCCCTTCCGATCGGACGACGAGACGGTGGATGGGCCGCGCATCCTGGTGGGCGAATCCCGGGAAACCATAGAGATGGGGATCGTCACTCCGCATGGCTTCCCGGAAAATGAAAGGGTTATCCTCCGCCGGGAAGGGGAGAGACTCGCTCTTCTCGGAAACGACGACAGCCTGTTTACCGGCACGCAGTTCGCCGTTACCATGCTTTTGGAGCGTTTAGGCTGCGGCTGGTTCGGACCCGACGAGCTGTGGCAGGTGATCCCGGAAAAGAAAACGCTGTGCGTTGGATATTTACAGATTGACCATACGCCGCCCTTCGATTGCCGCCGCACCTTTGTGCTTCGGACAAATCCGGAATTGGGCCGTCGCTGGTATCTAGGCGGCTGTGAGCGGGAAATCGAGCACGCTTACTGGAAGCTGTTTCCGCGGGAACAATATTTTGAACAGCACCCGGAATGGTATTGCGAAGTAAACGGCGAGCGGAATCCTTATATTGAATGGTGGCAGATGTGCTACTCCAATCCGGAAGTGGTGCAGGAAACCATCCGAAAGCTGGATGTGTTTTTCCAGGAGAATCCGACCTTCCGGCAGGCGACGCTGGCGGCCAACGACGGATTTTTCGAAGGCTTCTGCGAATGCGAGGCCTGCCGCCGGATGGGAACGCCGGGGGAGACGCTGGTGCAGTTTGTCAATCAGGTGGCTGAAGGCCTGGAAAAAAAGCACCCGGATAAACAATTGATGTTTTTCGTCTATTTCCCCACCTATGATCCGCCACGCCGAAAGATGCCGGTACATAAAAATGTTCTGTTGATGTTCTGCAAGGAATCCTGCATGTACCATTCGGTGGACACCGGTCCGGACTGCGGCTATCATCTGCGGTATGCGTACGATTTCGGCCATGCTTTCTACGCGCTGCCCTGGCTGGAGAATGCAAAAAAATGGCTGGAGATGACCGGCGCGCGCAATGTGGGTATCTGGGAATGGTACTGTCCCGCGGCGGCGCTGCCCGTATGGAAGGATCTCCCCTGGGTTCAGGGGAATCTTGCTACCCGCAACCAGCGCTGCTTTCACGACACGCTGGGCGCGCAGTTCGTCTATTACGACCAGGGACCGGTGGCGGCTTACAACGACACCGAAGAGAGCTATCCCCTTCGCTGGCCCCTCTGGTATGTCGCAGCCCGGGGAATGTGGGATGGCCGGCCAACCGGTTCGGAAATCCTGATGGATGCCTGTCGGAAGCTGTACGAGGAAGCGGCCGACGCCATGTTTGCCTATTACAGCTGTTTGGCCGATATCAACGGCGATTGTCACGCCAAGGGAATCGCCTGGCACATGCCGGAACCCTATGAATTTTATACGCCGGATGCGATTCGGCGAGTGGATCGGACAGTTTCGATGGGAAAAGCCCTGCTTTCCGACGTGTCGGAGACTGTTCGGAAACGGATGGAAAATCAGTTCGGACTCTGGGAAAAGGCAAAGGCCGTTGTGGAACAGAGCCGCCGCGAAGCAGCCAAAGGCTGAAGAACCGGAAAGACGCGCGAAGCGTAAAAGAACGACAAGGAGTACGCGATAATGACCAGCCTATCTTTTGACCATATCACGATCCGCAGCGGCCGTCTCGGCGGCGAAAGCGAGCTTCCCTCCCTGCTTCCGATGATCAATGTCCAGACGGAAAAGTCGGGAAATCTGGACGACGAAGATGAAATTTATTCCGACGTCGGAAAGCGGCCGAACATTTTCCCCTATCGGCAGCAGGATTTGTACGATCGGGGGATGGAGCCGCAAAGCTTCCGGACGGCGGTGCTGGAAAACGACTGTCTCCGGGCGGTGTTTCTGCCGGAGCTCGGCGGACGCCTCTGGTCCCTGTTCGATAAAAAGGCGAATCGGGAGCTTCTCTATGTCAACGATGTCGTGCGATACTGCAATCTTGCGCTGCGGAACGCCTGGTTCAGCGGCGGGGTGGAATGGAACGTCGGCATGATTGGCCACAGTCCGTTCACCTGCGAGCCGCTTTTTGCCGCCCGTCTTCAGGCGGCGGACGGAACGCCGGTGCTACGGATGTACGAGTACGAACGGCTTCGCGGCGTGACCTATCAAATGGATTTCAGCCTGCCGGAGCATTCGCCGCTTCTCCTTTGCCGGATGCGGATCCATAATCTTCAGAATCAAACCATCCCCATGTATTGGTGGAGTAATATCGCCGTGCCGGAAACCCCGGACCGCCGGGTGATTGTTCCGGCGGAATCCGCCTATTTCAGCTACTGCGAAAATGTGTCCAAAACCGCCCTTCCCCTGCGGCAGGGACGGGATGTGACCTACCCGGTAAATACCGACTGTTCCCGGGACTTTTTCTATCGCATTCCTGACCGGCAGGAGAGAAAGTTCATCGCCTGCCTGAATAAGGAGGGGTACGGACTGGTGCAGACCTCCACCAGCCGGATGAAGGGCCGGAAGCTGTTCGTCTGGGGACAAAGTCAGGGCGGACAAACGTGGCAGAATTTCCTGACCGACCAGGCGGGAAACTATGTGGAGATTCAGGCGGGGCTGGCGCGTACGCAGTACGAATGCCTTCCCATGCCGCCGCTCTGCGCCTGGGAATGGGTTGAGGCCTACGGCCCGATGCAGGCCGATCCCAGGAAGGCTCATGGCGGCTGGGAGGAAGCCCGCCGGGAGGTGGAGGAACGGCTGGATCAAATGCTTCCGCGGCTGGAACTGGAGCACTATCTGGAAACGTCCAAAACGGATTACGCACTGAAAAGGGGAGAAACCGTGGCGGTCGGTTCCGGCTTCGGCGCGCTGGAGGACAGGCGCCGGAGAATGGCCGGAGAAATGCCCCTGCCGGAGCATCTGGATTTCGGCTCCCCCGGAAAGCCGCAGGAGGAATGGACGGAGTTGCTGAAAACCGGCCGGATGCGCCGACTGAATCCGAGGGAGATTCCTTCCTCTTATCTTCTGGATGAAGCGTGGCTGCGACTGGTGCAGAAGGCGAATACCGAAGAGGCGGACAACTGGTACGGCTGGTATCAGGAGGGGATGCTGTACTTCGGCCGGGAGGATTATGCGCGGGCCGAGCAATGCCTCCTCCGTTCCGCCGAATTGCAGCCCTCCTGCTGGAGCAGCTATGGCTTGGCGGCCTGCCGGTATATTGCGGGCGATCTGGAGGGCGGCCTTCGGCGCCTTTTGGAGGCGCGGCGGCAGAATCCGGAAAGCCTGTCGCTGAACCGGGATGTTTTTCGGTTTTTGCAGGAAAACGGGCAATATAAAGACATGGTGGCCTTATATGAAGCGCTGCCGGAATCGCTCCAAAAGGATGGAAAATGCAAATTCTATCTTGCCAGCGCTTTGGCTCATCAGGGAGAGTTGGAGAAGGCGGAGGCGATTCTTTATGAAAATGGCTGCCTTGTCGTACCGAATATCCGGGAGGGAGAGCTGTCCCTGACCGCGCTGTGGTTTTATATCGAAGAGCAGAAATGCCGGAAAGAAAACCGGCCGTTTGACGAAACATCCGCTCAGCCTCCGGCGTTTCTGGATTTCCGGATGGGGTACGCGGACAACTGAACGGGACGGACAGGAGGAAGGTCGTATGCTCCGGGGCTTGAAATTTCATTTCGATAACGAGTATATCTCCGAACCCGTTCGATATGGCCCCATTCTGCTTTGGCAGATCGGCGATATTGGCTGCGACCCCGGTTATGTGGTAAAGGATCACCGGCAATACTGTTATGAAATCACCTATGTAGTAGGCGGACGGGGAAAGATTTCCAGCGGCGGCGGAATTAGCCATGCCGTGGAGAAGGGAAAGCTGTATCTGAACCGTCCGGATGAAATCCATCGAATTGAATCCGATACGGTAGAGCCCATTCGTTATTTTTACCTGGGGTTTGATTTTGAGCCGAAGAGACAGCAAAACCTCTGGAAGGATATCAAGGACGCGTTTGATTCCTGCACCTGTCCTCTGGCCGCCGATGTATCGGACATCCGCTCTGTTTTCACCAATGCGTTCAATGAAATGATGACAAAGGACGCCATCAGCCAGGAACGCCTGAGCTGCCTGGTGCAGGAAATCATCATGCTGTGCTACCGTGCGCTGTCCCGGCAGAATCCTCGCCTGTATGTATCCAACGGCAGCGCGGAGGATCAGTCGCAGCAGCTGATCTATTCCATCGTCAACTACATCGACACCAATGTTTGCGCTATCGAACATCTCAACGATATCAGCCGTCAGGTCGGCTACAGTTACACCTATATTTCCCGCCTGTTTACACAGGTGATGGGAAAATCCATGCGTGACTATTACAACGAAAAGCGCTTTGAAAAAGCGGTAAGCTTTCTCAGGGCGGGAATGCACAGTACGGAAATCGCCAGCCTGCTCCGGTACAACTCGCTGCACAGCTTCAGCAAGGCGTTCAGCAATTATTTCGGTATATCGCCGTCCGAATACCGGGAAAAGCTGAAAAAGGAAGGGGAGCTTTCCAGCTCTTCCGGCAAGTGAAGGGATATTCCGGAACCTGACAAGAATGGATAGGGGAATGGTGACTATGGCGACTATGAGAATCATCGGATTGGATTGCGGACGAACGGAGCTGCGGGGAATTGTCAGTGACCAGAACGGACGGATACAGAGCATGGTGCGGATCGCCGCAGGACTGGAAAAAGGAGTAATCCAGTACATCCGGAACATTCAATCGCTGGTCAACACGCTTATGCAGCCATATGACGAAATTGACTGCGTAGGGGTAGCCTCTTCCGGACGAGTGGACGTGCAGAGCGGGCTGGTTTCCTACGCCACAATCCCGGGGTACAGGGATACGGATCTGCGGGCTTTGGTTCAGGCTGTGCTGGATATCCCGGTTTTTGTGGAAAACAGCGCACGGGCGGCCCTGCTGGGGGAACACTGGCTGGGCGCGGCGCGGAATACGAAAAACGCCGTATTGCTGTGGCTGGGGCAGAGCGTCAGCGGCGCAACGATGATCGACGGGAAAATCCATCAGGGCAGCTCCTGCCGGGCGGGCGAATGGGGACATATGCAGATCGCCCGGGAGGGAGATGAATGCGTATGCGGTCAGCGCGGCTGTCTCGATCAGTTTATCGGCGGCAAGGTGCTGACGGAGAAGATGGAGCAGGCGCTGGGACGCAGCGCCTGTCCGGAAGAATACCTGGAACTCTACCGCAGCGGCAATCCCGCAATACATGCTATTTTTGAAGAGTTTTCCGACTGCCTGGCGCAGGCTGTCGGAAACATCGAACGGATTGAGGATCCGGAGCTGGTGCTGCTGGGCGGGCCTTCCAGCCAGTGGTACGAGCTGTTCTGGCCCCTTCTGCGGGAACGGATGGAAAGCCGCCGTATTCAGCTTCCGGTGAAAGTGGCGCAGCTCGGCGCCGACGCCGGCTGCTTGGGAGCGGTGTATCTGGGGCTGGAGTCCCTGGCCAACATACGCCAGCCGCTGTCGCCGGCGCACAGCCAGGCGTAGCACGGGAAAGGAGGCCGGCAGATGAACAAAATAAGAGAACGGCGTATCCTGGCCTCTCTCTTGACGGCGGCGCTGCTGTGCGGTTTCCCGGCTTTCGCCCGAGAGCCGGAGGAGACGCTGGAGAACAGGGCGGCGGCTTCCCCCGAATCGCTGAACGAAACGATCGATTACAGCGGCCGGAACAGCGGTTTCGTCCGGTATCTGGAGCGGGCTGGGACAGCGGCGCAGCCGGAACAGTCAATCGAGCTGAAGGCGGAAGCGGCGGAGATATCCGAAGACAACGCCGGACGAACCGAACAGCAGGGTAAGGACTGTGTCCTTCTTCAGAAAGGCGGCTGGATGGAATGGCGCTTTTCTGTTGACGAGCAAGCGCTCTATACGCTGAGAATCACCTACATAGCCGGAAATGGGGAAAACGGTGAACAGCAAAACCAAAATAAGGAGCCGCGGATTTCCCTTCTGCTGGACGGGACGCTGCCTTACAGCGAACTGTCCGAGTACGCGCTCGGCCGGATTTACCGGGATAAAACCGGGATTGAACAGGACGAACAGGGAAACGACCGCATCCCGGAGCAGGAGACGGTGCAGCGATGGCAGACGCTTTCGCTCCCTGATACGTCGGGGCTGGCCGGGCGGCCCCTTTGCCTGGCGCTGGAACCGGGCGATCACACCCTTCGTCTGCTTTGTACGGAGGAAAGCCTTTTGACCGCCTCGCTCTTTTTGACAGGGGAGGAAGCTGTTCTCACCGACGGGGAGGCGCTTCGGGCTTACCAGGAACAGGGTGTGGAAAGCATTTCGGGAGTTCTGCTGAAGTATCAGGCGGAAGCCGCCTTTGAAAAGTCGAATGTAACGCTGTATCCGCAATACGACCGGGTCAGCCCTGCTGTCGAGCCCTACCATCCCGTACGGGTACGCCGGAACATTATCGGGGGCGGCGGCTGGTCTGAAAACGGCATGTGGATATCCTATAAGATTGCGGACGTGCCGGCGGACGGCCTGTATTACCTTACGTTAAAATACCGGCAGAGCTACGCGATCGACCGCACGACATACCGGACGATTTACATAAACGGAAAAATCCCCAGCGAAGCTTTCCAGAATGTGGCCTTTCCCTATGGCGTGGACTGGGCGCGGACGACCGTATCCGGGACGGATGGAACGCCGTGTCCCGTCTATCTGAAAAAAGGAGATAATGAGCTCCGGCTGGAGGTTAGTCTGGGCAGCTGCACCGACGTTCTCCGGATGGTGGACGAGGCGGTTTTTCAGCTCAACCAGATGTATACCAAGATGGTGATGGTTACCGGCGCTAATCCGGATCCCAACCGGGATTATTATCTGGACAAGGAAATCCCCGATCTGATAGAGACATTCCGCATGCAGGCGGAAACGCTGAATACGGCGGCGGATCGGTTTGACGAGCGCAACGGGGAAGCCACCAGCGAAAGTGAGTCCATCCGCACGATGGCACGCCGGCTGGAAAGCCTGATCAGCCAGCCCCGGACCATTCCCAAGCGGCTAAGCAGCTACCGGGAAGGCCTGAGCGACCTGTCCGCCTGGCTCAGCGATATGACCGAGCAGCCTCTTGCTCTGGATTATTTCCTGATTCATTCGGCGGACGCGGAGCTTCCATCGCCCACTCCCACGCTGGGACAAAAGCTCCGGCATTTCTTTGAAACCTTTTTCGCCTCGTTTGTGGAGGACTATGATTCGGTCGGCGTCCGTTCCGGCGAGAGTATTGACGTCTGGGTCAATATGGGACGGGATCAGGCGCAGATTGTGCGCAGCTTGATCACGGACAGCTTTACCCCCGCCTATGGGGTGGAGGTCAATCTGAGCATTGTGGGCATGGGCTTTGTGGAAGCCACCCTGTCCGGGGAGGGGCCGGACGTGGCGCTGGGCATTTCCCGCGGCCAGCCAATCAACCTGGCCAGCCGGAACGCCCTCCTTTCCTTCGAGGAATACGAAGGGCTGGAAAGCATGAAATCGCGGTTTTCTGAAACGGCAATGACGCCTTACCAGTTTGAAGGAAAGACCTACGGAATCCCCTGCAGCCAGAAGTTTTATATGCTGTTTTACCGTAAGGATATCCTGGCGCAGATGGGGCTGGAGGTGCCGGAAACCTGGGACGACATTTATCGGGCGGTTCCCAAGTTGCAGCGTAGCCACATGAATATCGGACTGCCCTATGCGGTTATTTCTGCGGCGGCGGCCGTTGACAACGGGCTGGGCGCGAAAGACCTGTTCGCCACCCTCCTGCTGCAAAACGGCGGAACGTTCTATACCGAAGACCATACGGCCACACGGCTGGATGACGAGGCGGCGGTGAACGCATTCAAGTCGTGGTGTGATTTTTATACAAAGTACGGCTTTGACCTGGCATACGATTTTTATACCCGCTTTACTACGGGAGAAATGCCGATCGGCATTGCATCCTATGAAATGTTCAATACACTCTCCCTGGGCGCGTCGGAGATCCGCGGGCTTTGGGGGATGGCGGAGATACCGGGAACCCCGAGGGAGGACGGCTCCGTCGATCACAGCGAAGCGGGAGCGGGAACGGCGGCGGGGATTTTCAAAAAAACCGCCTCTCCGGATGCCTGTTATCACTTAGTGGACTGGTGGACCAGCGACGAAGTGCAGGATCGGTTCTGTGTCTCCGTGGAAAATCTGCTCGGTCCCGGCGGCCGGTACGAAACCGCCAATCTCTATGCGTTTTCCCGCCAGCCCTGGTCTGACGAACAGTTGCAGATGCTGCAGAGGCAGAGGGAAAACGTGGTGGAGCTGCCGGAAATCCCCGGAAGCTATTATGTATCCCGCAGCGTTGACAACGCTTTCCGCGCGGTATTGTACGACGGGGAAAATCCCCGGGAGATTTTTGCCCGGGAGAACCGGAACATCAACGCGGAAATTACTAGGAAACGCCGGGAACTGGGGCTGAATATCGCCGCCGAATGAGGCGGGGATGGAGGAAAGGCTGGCTTATGATACACAGAAAAAAGGTCGGAGACCTCAGCGCTTGGGAAAAAATCCGGCGCAGTCGGGACAGCTATCTGCTGATGGCGCCGTTTATGCTGCTCTTCCTGTTCCTGACCATTATCCCGCTGATCTCGGCCGTCGGGCTGAGCTTTACCAATTTCAATATGCTGGAACTGCCGCGTTTTATCGGCTGGCAGAACTATCAGCGGATGCTTCTGGATGATCCAGTGTTTTTCAAGGTCGTGAAAAACACGCTGCTGTTCGCCTTCCTGACCGGCCCGGTCGGCTATTTGCTGTCCTTTCTTTTCGCATGGCTGATTAACGAGACAGGCCGTATGCTGCGTACCTTTCTGACCTTGATCTTTTACATGCCGGTTCTGGCGGGAAACATCTATTTTATATGGGGCTTCCTGCTGTCCAGCGACAGCTACGGCGTGCTGAACGGCTTCCTGATTCAGATGAACATCATTCAGGAGCCGATCGCCTGGCTGGTGGATCAGAACAAGATGCTGCCCTCGCTGATGGTAGTGCAGCTCTGGATGAGCCTGGGCACCGGATTTCTGGCGTTTATCGCGGGTTTCCAGAGCATGGATCGGAGTCTTTTTGAGGCCGGCGCTATCGACGGGGTACGCAACCGCTGGCAGGAGCTCTGGTATATCACACTGCCTTCCATGTCTTCTCAGCTTCTGTTCAGTGCGGTAATGCAGATCGGCGCTTCCTTTGGCGTCAGCGCCGTCATCATCAACCTGGTGGGATTCCCCACGGCGCAGTATACGGCGGATACCATCGTCACCTATATTTCCGATATTGGCACCACCCGGTTCGAAATGGGATACGCCTGTACGATCGCCGTTTTCCTTTTCGTGCTGACGCTGCTGACCAATTTTCTCATCACCAGCGCGCTGCGCCGGTTCAGCACGGATTAACCTGGAAAGGGAGGAACAGCGTGAAAGGAAACTGCATACGGGATTGGAAAGAACCCTTTGTCGGCCGCACGGCGGGCCGACGGTCCGCTTCGCGGAGACATTCCGCGCGTCGGAGACACGCTTCTTTTCCTTATCATTGTGCTGACGCTGCTGTGCTGTAAGCGGCAGAATGGAGATTCTTATGAAACGACAGGCAAACCGTTCCCTAGCCGGGAATATCGCGGTGTTTCTTGTGCTTTTGCTTTTCGGGATTTTCTTCCTGCTTCCCATCGTATACGCCGTTGTTACCGCCTTCAAGCCGATGAACGAGATTTTTGTTTTTCCGCCGCGGATGTATGTGCTGAAACCGACCTGGAACAACTTCGTATCCCTGAGCTACATTATGGAAGATTTCTGGGTGCCGCTGTCCCGTTATCTGTTCAACAGTCTTTTTATTACGCTGGCCGCCACTGCGGGACATATCCTGCTGGCCAGTATGGCGGCGTATCCCATGGCAAAGCATTCCTTTTACGGACAGAAGACGCTCAGCCGGATCATCGTGGTTTCTCTTTTGTTTACCACCTCGGTAATGTATGTTCCCCAATATGTGGTGCTGGCTGCCTCTCATATGATCAACACCTATTGGGCGGCGATCCTGCCGGCGCTGCAGGGTTCTCTCGGGCTGTACCTGATGATGAATTTCATGAACAAGATTCCCGATGAAATGCTGGAAGCCGCCCGTATCGACGGCGCCAGGGAGCTGCGCGTTTTCTGGTCGGTCGTCATGCCCAACGTCAAGCCGGCTTGGCTGACGCTGCTGATCTTTTCCTTTCAGTCCCTCTGGAATTACAGCGGGGGAGGCTTCATCTACAAGGAAGAACTGAAGACGTTGCCGGCGGTGATGGCATCCATTTCCTCAGCGGGCGCCGTGCGCACCGGCGTGACGGCTGCCGCCGCCGTGATACTGATGATTCCGCCCATTGCGCTGTTCGTGGCCTCTCAGAGCCGGGTAATCGAAACCATGAGCACCTCCGGACTGAAGTGAGCAGCGCAGTAATCCCGGCGGAAATTTCAAGGAAGAAGGGGAGGGAAGAAAGCCGTATGGAGGAAAAACGAGAGAAAAAGAGCAACAAAAACAACTGGCGAGGGCTCCATAGGGTCGGCTTCGCCGCCCTTTGTCTGGCAGGAACGCTGCTGCTCCCGGCGACTGCGCTGACCGAAGAAGCGCCGTATTACAGCTATCGGTACGATTCCTGGGGAACGGCGGTGGAAACCGCCCAATCCTACCAACCGGAGACGGTGATTACCGGCGAAACACTGGGAGCCGGAGCGTTCAGTGCGCCCACCGACCTGGCGGCGGATTCCCAGGGCCTGCTCTATCTGCTGGACGCCGGGAACAGCCGCGTTGTCGTCATGGATGGGGAATGGAAGCTCCGGCAGACACTACAGCCGGTTGACAGCTCCGGGGAACCGATCGTCTTTGAGGAGGCAGGCAGTATTTTCGTCAGCGACCGGGCGGGTCAGATTCTGATCGCGGACAAAAAGTTGGGCGTCCTGGTCTTTGACCGGGAACTGCAGTTAATCCGCAGACTGGAGGAGCCGGACAGCGACGTGCTTCCCGAGGATTTTCTGTACGCTCCGACCAAGGCGCTGCTGGATTCCGCCGGTATCTATTATGTGATTTCGGCCAACTGCTACGAGGGTGCGCTCCAGTTCGATGAAAACGGACGTTTCCTGGGCTTTTACGGCAGCGAACGGGTGGTTATGGATTGGGAAACCCGGCTGAACCAGCTGTGGAAAAGCATCCTGACCGACGCGCAGGCCGCCAACATGAAGCGGACGGTTCCGGTGGAATTCGTCAGCTTCTGCGTGGATGAAAAGGATTTCATCTATACCGTCCGCCAGGGCAACGACGTTAGCCAGGGACAGGTAAAAAAATGCAACGCTCTGGGAGAGAACATCCTTCCGGAGAAGGCTTTCGGAGACCAGGGGACCACGATTCAGTTGATCGACATAACCGTGGACAATCAGGGATTTATTACGATATTGGACGGCGGCAGCGGCCGGATGTTCCAGTATGACGAGGAAAGCAACCTTTTGTTTGCCTTTGGCGGGAAGGGCGGCCAGACCGGTTTGGCGGAAGCGCCGGCGGCGGTGGAGGCGCTGGGGGACAAACTGCTGCTGCTCGACAGCCTGACCGGCCGGATCACCGTGCTGACGCCCTCCGCCTTCGCCAGGAGCGTCCGTGCCGCCGTCTCCCTGTGCGCCGACGGAAAATACCAGCAGGCTATGGAGCCCTGGCGGGAGGTACTCCGTCAGGACAACGCTTACGGGTTGGCAAACCGGGGGCTGGGCAAGGCCTACGAGGGCCTGGAGGACTATGCCACAGCGGCGGATTATTACCGAAAGGCCTATGAGCGCGAGTTGTATGGAGACGCTTTCGGCGAATGCAGGTCCGCTGTTATCCGGAAATATTTCGGTCTGTTTATGGGCGGATTGGCCGTCCTTGCTCTCGGTGCGGCGCTGCTGATCCGCTACCGCCGCCGTCACCGCAAAAGCCTGTATGAGCAAAGGATCAGCCGCTTTCATTATCCCCTGTACTGTATGTTCCATCCCTTTACCGGCTATGAAGACCTGAAGGAGCGGCGAAAGGACTCTCTGTCGGCCGCCAACCTCCTGCTGCTCGTCTTTTTCGCGGTGTCTATCCTGATCAGGCAGGCGACCGGCTTTGCTTTTAATGAAAACCGGGTCGAACGGTTCAGCCTGCCGTTTACGCTGCTTTCCACGGTGGGGATGTTTGTCGCCTTTGTGATCTGCAACTGGTCCATCACCACCATTGCGGACGGCAAGGGGCGGCTGAAAGAGGTATGGAATTACTGCGCTTATGCGCTGCTCCCATACTGCATCGGTATGCTGATCGTCGTGGTGTTAAGCAACCTGCTGAGCACGGACGAGGCCGCGTTCCTGTCCATGGCGCAGACGGTCGTGTACTTGTGGACCGGCGTCTGTCTGGTGATGGCGCTGAAGGACGTGCACATGTATTCCCTCGGGAAAACCATTCTGACCACCCTGCTGACGCTGGTTGGCATGGTCGTCGTTCTGCTCCTGTGCGCGATCGGGTATACCGTCGTGATGCAGCTCGTGTCGTTTATCAGCAATATTTACACGGAATTGCGGCTGCGATGATCCGCCGCTTCGGAAAGGAGTGAAGGCAATATGCGCGGCAGACGATGGGGCGGACTGTTGGCGGCGCTGCTGGTTCTGCTGGGAACAGCGGGCCTGTCGGCGGCGGAATCGCCAGCGGAACCGCCGGTTTCCGTGCCGACGGAGGGCGCGACGGCCCAGAAGCCGGTTTCGGAAGAGTATCAGCTTTATGCGGAAAACAACCGATTCCGGTTATTCATAGCGCCGGCGGAAGGCTATGTGCTGCTGGAGGATCGGCAGGGAACAGCCTGGAAGAGCGTGCCGGACGGACACGAAGAGGACCCGCTCGCCAAAGGAAGCGTGAAAATGGCGATGGAATCTCTTCTCCAGATTCAATACGCCGACCGGTTGGGAAACCTTACGGAGCTTAACGCCAAAACCGCCTCGGTTAATAAGGGCGGCCTGACCTGCGGGCGGATCGAGGATGGAGCAAAACTCCTCTTTTCCTTCGAACGGGAGGGCTTTTCCATCCCGCTGGAGCTTGTGTTGAAAGAGGACTGTCTGGAGGCGTCGCTTCTGGCGTCGGAGATTGAGGAAACCAACGCCGCCTACCAACTGACCACTGTGTCGCTCCTGCCGCATTTTGGGGCGGCGGACAGCGAAGCGGAAGGCTATCTTTTCGTTCCGGACGGCAGCGGAGCGCTCATTGAGCTGAATCAGCCCGGCCGGACGGCGGGGGACTACCGGCAGTATCTGTACGGCCGGGAGCAGGCGACGGCCCAGCCGCAGCTCGACAGCATGGAGCAGACGGCGAAGCTGCCGGTGTTCGGACTGAAGAGTGGGGACAGCGCTATGCTGGGGATCGTTACCTCCGGCGCGGGACGAGGGCTGGTGAACGCCTCCGTCAACGGAAAGCGGTGCAGCTACAGCAATATATACGCTTCCTTTATTTATCGGGATTCGGAAATGGTTTATATCGAGAAAAAGGGTCAGACCGTTCGAGTCCTGGAATCCGATCCGCCGAAGCCGGAACGGTACACCGTACAATACCGGTTCCTACAGGGAGAAGAGGCGGATTACGTCGGCATGGCGCATGTTTTCGGCGACTGGCTCTTTTCCGGAAGCAGCGAGCGGATGGCGGAGGGCGCGCCGATGATCCTGGAGATTCCCGGCGGGATTATGGCGCAGGAAAATGTGCTGGGTTTCCCGGTCAACCGGGTAGTTCCGCTGGCAGGGTATGCGGATGTACAAAGCATGACGGAAGAGCTTCGCCGGCTGGGCGTGGACGATCTGACGGTCAATTACCTGTACTGGGGCAAGGACGGCACCGGCGCGGCGGTTCCCGATGGGATGGACCCGGAAGGAAGGCTGGGAGGAAAAAAGGCGTTCCGGCAGATGCTGGACACACTGGAAGCGGAGGGGACGGCGCTTTATCTGGACGTCAACCTGACGGACATGGTGAAAAGCCGCTGGGGCTACCACACCGGCTTCGATTCCGCCGCCTCCATTCAGAAGAGCCCTGCTGTACAGTACATGTATTATATCAACACGCTGAAAGCGAGAAAGAGCGACCCGGTTTTCCTGCTGCGCAGCGATAAGTTTCGGAAAGCGGCGGCCGGGATCGTGTCGGATGCAAAAAAATACAGTTTTACCGGCTTCAGCGCCCACACCCTTGGACAAAAGCTGTACTCGGATTTCGGCGGCCAGGAACGCCGTGACACGGCGGAAAAGACCTGGCAGGGGGTTCTGGAAGAGCTCCGGCAGGCAAAGGGACGGCAGCTGCTGTCCGCCCCGAACGCTTACGCCGTCCCCTATGCCGATATCATCACCGACGCGCCCCTGTATTCCAGCGGCTTCTTTCTGGAGAGCCGAACGGTTCCCTTCTACACGATTGCCCTGCACGGTCGTGTTCTGCTGAGCACGCCCAGTCTGAACCGGATGAGTGATCCGGAGAAGGGACTTTTGGCGGCGCTGGAAAACGGCCTGACTTTGAAATATCAGATGATGATGGGGAACAGCGAACGGCTGGCGGAAACCGACTATAACGACCTGACCGGCTGTCTCTTCTCCGACTGGTCGGAGGAAGCGGCCGAGGCCTATCGGGAAGTGCAGAAGGTTCTTCGCCGCGTGACCGGCAAGGCCATCGTTTCGCACCAGTTTCTTACGGAGGAGGTGCGCCAGACAGTGTTTGAAGGCGGCGTTCGGATTATTGTCAACTACGGGAATGAGGCGTACGACTCGCCGGACGGCGTCGTGAAAGCCAACGGTTATCTTGTTTCCGGTCTTTAGCTTCCTCGGGCAGCGGGAAATCGAAAGGGAGGGAATATATTGTTGAAAAAGGCAAAGGGGCTTATCGGTTCTCCCATGCAGCGGAAGCGGGCGATATGGGGTTTCCTGTTTATTCTGCCCTGGATGATCGGCGCCATTTATTTTTTTCTGATTCCCATGATACAGTCGGCGACCTACGCCTTTTTCCATGTGGAGCTGACGGCGGCGGGAGACCGGCTTACTCCGGCGGGTTTTTCCAATTTTCTTTACCTCTTTACGCAGGATCCGCACTTTATCACCAACCTGTCCTCCGCCGTGCTCGGCATGCTGTATCAGGTGCCGGTGATCGTGCTGTTCAGTCTGCTGGTAGCCCTGCTGCTGCGGGAAAAATTTGTCGGCCGGACGGTAGTGCGCGCCATCTTCTTTTTTCCGGTGATCATCGCCTCCGGCGTTGTCATCACCATTTTGAAGGAGCAGGTCATGATGTCCGCCACCTCCACCTCAGAGGAACAGCAGGCGTATATGTTCGCCGCTCCGGCCTTCACCTATTTTATCGAGCAGATGGGAATTCCGGAGGCGATCGCCGACCTGGCGGAAAAGGTGATCAGCGGCTTTTTCGACATTCTCTGGAAGTCGGGAGTGCAGATCGTGCTGTTCCTGGCGGCGGTCAACCATATTCCCTCCAGCTCTTATGAAGCGGCGGATATCGAGGGCGCCTCGGCGTGGGAAAAGCTCTGGAAGATCACCTTTCCCATGATTTCGCCCACGATATTGGTTGTCCTCATCTATTCCATCATCGACTCGTTTACCGATTACGGCAATCTGATCATGCGTTCCATCAATTCGTATTTCTCGCTGGGGCAGTACGCCTACAGCGCGACCCTGGGCGTGGTGTATTTTCTCGTCGTCCTCCTTCTGGTCGGGCTGGTGAACCTCCTGATCGGTCGAAGGATACAGTACGCGGTGGACTGACGTCCCGTCGGGCCAAACAAACCCTGCGTTTGATGCCATAGAGAAATCATCGAAGAAAGGAAGGAAACCCTATGAAAAAAGCTCGGAAGCTGGCGGCGCTTCTTCTGACTCTGTTCATCATTCTGGGAAGCTTTTCCGCCCTTGCGGCAAACACGACCAAGACCATTACCCTGAAAACCAACACTGACAATAACCCCTTTATTCGCATTGCCCTGTACAGTCAGACCTTTGCAGCAGGCGGCCCCTTCACCGTTCACTGCGAGATGAAAATCTCCTCCTACACCCGTTCCAAGGAGGACGCGAACATATTCGTGAACATTGCCGATGGACGCGATCCCAAGCAGATGGTGGTGTGGCTGAACACCTGGAAAAGAAAAAACGACAAATGGTTCGCCATGAAGGATGAAAATGGGAACGACATCACCTTCAACAATATCAGCAAGGTACAGATTGACGGCGTATTCCAGGATTTCGCTTTGCTGCAGTTCGGCGCGTACTATGTGAAGGGCGAGATGTCCTTCCGGAATTTTTACATCACCAACGCCGCTGGAAAAACGGTGTATTCCTGGGATACCGACAGCGCGCTGAACGGCATTGATAACCTCAAGAACTACGAAGGAAACGTTATTTTCTGTCCGACTTTCGGCGACGGTAGCGCCGACTATCTGGTGTCGGATACGGCGCTGAGCGGCGGGAATACCCCCGTCACCCCCACAAGCCCCACCAAAGACAGCGGACCGGTGTATGAGGACGACCCGCCCGTCAAGCCGCCGGTCACCACCGCAGCGCCCATATCGCCCACATCGCCCGGGAATACGCCGACAGAGGACAACAATACGACCGCCTCCGACTCGCAGAGCGTTTCCACCGAGACTTCGCTGACGACGGGCGAGAGCGAGGCGGCCTCCAGTTCCCGGGCGACCACTACTACTACCGAAAATGTGCAGGGAAGCATGAATGGAAAAAAAGAGGATAAGGGCGGCTTTAACGTCTGGATTCCCATCGGCGTCATCGGCGGCCTGCTGATTGCCGGGGGCGCGGTCCTGCTGATCCTGTGGAAGCTGGATAAGCTGCCTTGGAAAAAATCGCCGGAGGACGCCGGCGGCGTAGACAGCGAGGATATCCACAGCGAAGAATAGGCCGATGAAAAAGGACTCTGCAAACCGGAGGGTTTGTAAAAATATATGGAGTTAGGAGTGTTAGGAATGAAGTTTCAGCGCATGAAAAAGACTTTGGCGGTTCTCTTGTCGGCGGCTATGCTTGGGTGCGCCGTCGTGACCTCCGTCGGAGCGGAAGAAGCGGCGTATACGCCCAACCGTTCCATCACCATTTCCAACGAGGCGGCAGCGGCCAGCCTGAAGATGACGGCGCTGCCGGATCATCTGGGAGCCGGCGAAGCGGTAAACGGCCCTTACCACCTCTGGGCAATGATGAAGATCGAGGGAATGACCGCTATCGACAGCGGGGCGGAAGCATCCGTTACCCTGAACGCCAAATACGGCTATTATACGGCGGGCAGCGACGATCTGCAGTACAAAACGGTGGAACTGAGAAAGTGGACGGCGAACACCGACGGCTGGATTGAAATGACGACGGCCGACGGCCCGCATTTCACACTGGAAGCGATCGATCCCTCCGGCGAGGACGATGTGTACGGCGACGTTACCATCGAATTTGCCATGAACAATGCCAAGGGCGATTTTGCCTTTGCCGATCTGGTCATTGCCGACAAGGACGATCAGATTGTCTACTCTCTGGCCAACGATCCCTGCTTCTCCGGCATCACGGACTTTTCCCGGAAGATGAGCAGTGTTTCGAGCTTCCTGTGGACTCCGTCGGTCGACCGGACAAAAACTTCCGTAACGGTTGCTACCGCCGGCAACAAGAGCTACACCCCGAACCGCGTGCTGACGATGGATATACCCGAGAACGTGGCAGGGGAAACCTCCGCTTATCCGGAAAGCTTTGGCTATCTGCATCTGGATGTTTCTCCCTTGAAGGCGGAGGATGGGCCTTTCACGCTCCGCGGTATGGTAAAGGTGGAAAACTTTGCAGCCAACGCCTCGCAGCTGAATGCGGACGCCATAACGCGCGGCGGCAACCCCGCCTTCCTGATGGGCAATCCCTTTAATACGTTCCATGGCCTGATTGCGGATACCGACTGGATTCCTTTCCTGAACGGGGATGGAACCCCCCTTACCTTTACCCGCAACAGCGACGCCGTCCAATGGTATACCCAGTTCTTCTGCAGCTGGGGCGCCACGGGAAAGTATTCCCTGGCGGATCTGGAGGTTTTGGATAAGAACGGCAACGTGGTATACAGCTTTGCGGATGACAAAGTCCTGGCGTCGTATACCCAGCCCTTTAATCCGGGCGTTTCCCCCGACACCTCCCATGGGAAGCCCGGCCTGTTCTTCTGGGCCAACGATTATGTCGGCGTGGATAACAATACCCGCATCCAATACGCCTACAGCGTTGCGGAGCAGGTGACGGAGCATACGGCGGAGGATTACCGGATTTCGACCTTTGAGGAAACCTATACGCCTTACGCGGGCAAGGATGAGCCGGCGACTACCGATCCCACTTCTCCTACTGAGTCAATCCCGTCGGAGACGCCCTCCACGAGCGAGGTCAACGGTACGGAAAGCACAACCGCCTCCCCGGAAGTTCCCGATACCGGTTCCGCCTTCCCGTCGGCCGTCCTGCTTCTGGGAACCGTCGCCGCGGCCGCCGCGCTGGTCTGTTGGAAAAAACGAATCTGAATGAGACAAAGCTCCCTGTTTTTCAAGGGATGAAAGCCGTTTCCCCGGTTCCGGCAGGGAACCGGGGAAACGGATCCCCTTAAAAAGTAACCGGTTGAAGGAAGGAAGCCATATGGAAACGCGGATCGCCGATCAGCTGCAAAAACAAATACGAAAAGGATACGGCTATCTTCAGGACAACCGTTCCCATTGCCTGCATCATACCCGAAAATGGGGGAAGGTTCTCGGCCGGACGGTATTGCTGGCCGGTCTCTGTTTCGTCATGCTGTACCCCATGCTGTTTATCCTGTCGTCCAGCTTTAAAACCATAGAGGACATCTATAATCCTTCGGTGGTTTGGATTCCGCAGCATTTCAGCCTTCAGGCAATGGACGCGGCGGTCGGCATCATGGGCTATACCAAGGCGCTGCTGAAAACAGTGGTGATTCTGGTTCCCAGCGTGCTGCTGCAGCTGATAACGATTCTGCTCGCCGGTTACGGATTCGCCCGCTTCAAATTTCCCGGACGGAGTCTTTTCTTCGGCATCCTTATTTTCACCATCATCGTTCCGGTGCAGTCGTATATCATCCCTTTGTATGCCAATATGCGGAATTTCGACTTTTTCGGAATCGGTTCCCTAATAGGTCTGTTCACAGGGAAGAAACTGACAATCAATCTGATCGACAAGGAAGCGCTTTTCTATCTGATGGCGGCCTTCGGAATGGGAATTCGGTCCGGCTTATGCGCGTTTATCATCCGACAGTTTTTCAAAAATATGCCGATGGAACTGGAAGAAGCAGCCATGATTGACGGATGCGGTCCCCTGGGAACCTTCCTGCGGGTGATGATCCCGAATGCCCTGTCGCTGCTGGCCACCGTGCTGGTATTTTCCATTGTATGGTATTGGAGCGACTTTTACCTGTCGGCTATTTTTTTCCGAACGGAATTTCCTCTTTCCGTCAGCCTGACCAACATGAGCTCGGCTCTGCATTCCACCAGCCAGGGCGGGCTGGAAAGCATGGCTGGACTGAGCGGACAGCAGCTGGCCCTGATGAGGGAGCCGATCCTCGCCTGCGGCTGTCTGCTGACCGTCCTGCCGCTGGTGGTGATGTACGTTTTCTTCCAGCGGTATTTTACCGAAGGGGTGGAACGCAGCGGCATCGTCGGATGACGCGGTCCGCGGCAATAGGGACGGCATATCCGAGCATGAAAGGAAGGACATACCATTATGAAGAAATATAGGAAAAGAGCTGTTCTGGCGGCGCTGGCGGCGCTGTTCCTGGTATCCATGACCGCCTGCAGCGAAGGCGCCGATTCCTCCGTCGGGGGAAACGACGCCGACAAGGCCGCCGGACTGGAAGCGGAAAAGGGAAAGGTCGTCACCTTTATGCTTCCGGCCTTTAATTACGACGACGACACCAAATGGGAAAATACCGTCTTAAAGGCGTTTGAAGAGGCCTATCCGGAGGTCAAGCTGGAACGGGTCACGGCGGCGATCGATAATTGGATGGTCAAGCTGCGCACCAGCGCCAACAGCGGTGATCCCATCGACGTTTTCCAGGACGGCGCCAACAACAACCCGATGTACGCTCTGCGGGGACTGAACCAGCCGCTGCAGAATTACATTGATATGAGCAACCCCAACCTTCACAAAGAAACGATGGACACGGTGTTCTGCTACAATGGCAATTATCATGTCGCGGTGACGGAACCTGATCCATGCGTCATTTTTTACAACAAGACCCTGTTTGAAAATGAGGGGGTCGACAGTCCCGCGGAGCTGTATGAAGCGGGAAACTGGAATTTTGACAGCCTGGTCCGCATCGCCAAAGAATTGACCTACAGCGATAATAACGGCAAATGCTGGGGAGTGGCCTGCAATTATCCCTACATTTTCTTCGGGGCAAACGCCACCTCCATGGTCAAGCTGGATGAAAAGTACAAATATACGCTGAACATCAACGATCCCAATCTGAAAAAATCCCTGGAAATCATCCAGGATGCCTGGCATACCAGCGAGTGGCAGGGCTGGGAATCCTCGCCCTGGAGCACCTTCTATAACGGGAACGCCGCTATGCTGATCGACTTCAAATGGGTAGAGCCGCAGATTCTGGAGGCCAAGGAATACGGACTGTGTGATTTTGAATACGGTGTGGTTCCGATGGCGGCCGGTCCTAACAATCCGGACGGCCTGACGCCGATGACCGCTTTCGGCTATGCTATGGGAAACGGCTGCGACGCGCCCTATCATGCAGGGAAGCTGATCGATATGCTGATTAACGGCGAAGCGGCGGATAATGAGAAAAACAATGAAAAAATCCCGCAGGAGCATCAGGAGCTGTACAAAGCGCTTTCTCAGAAGCTGTACCCCATCAACAGCTATGATTCCGCGGTGGGCGGCGCTTTTGAAATCTGCCAGGCTATTGGCGGAGGGCAGAGCATTTCGCAGGCGATCGCCGAATATACACCGATATACCAGCAGAAGGTGGATGAAGCCAACGGGGTTGTCACCGGTTCATCCGAAGAGTAAAGCAGATCGGATTTTGGGCGGAGGCGAACGGCTTTTCGGGCGCAGCACGGCGCAATAAGCGGCTGTGCCAGCGCCGAGTCCGCTCGATTCTCACTTTTTCGAAAAAACGGAATACGCAGAATGGGAGATTATTATGAAAACCAGAAGACTATTGGCGGGCTTGCTGGCCGGGCTGCTTCTGCTGTCCATGTCCGGATGCAAAGGGAGCGAAAAAGCGGAAAGCCAGCCGACCGGTTCCTCCGATACCAGCAGCTCTTACAGCGATACCGGAACGACGGATGGGGAGGAGAGCGCATCCGGCACTGAGGAAACCACCGGGGGAGAGGGGAGCGGTTCGCCGTCCAGCAAAACGAATCCGCTGAACTCCTCCTCTTCCTCGTCCAAACCGTCCTCCTCTTCCGCCACACCCTCCTCCAGTGATTTCGTGATTGCCCGAAACGGCTCGCCGCAGGCCAAGATTATCATCGCACGGAATGCCAGCGATAAAGTGCGCGCCGCAGCGGAGGATCTGCAGGCACAGCTACGAAAGATGACCGGCGCGGTCATCAAAATCGGCTTTGACGACGGTGATCTCTCCTCCGGTAATTTTATTCTGGTGGGGCCGACCTCCCAGACCAAAAAGCTGGGAATTCAGCAGCCGACCGGCTATCCGGGGAAGGAACGGGTGATCCTGAAACGGCAGGGAAATTATATCGCGCTGCTCGGAAACGACGATAAGGAGTATAAAGGAACGCAGTTCGCGGTCAATATGTTTCTGGAAAAGCTGGGCTGCGGCTGGTTCGGACCCGACGAGCTGTGGCAGGTGATCCCGGAAAAGAAAACGCTGAGCATCCGAACGCTGGACGTTGACCATACGCCGCAGTTTTCCGCACGGGTCAGCAACGTCTGGTACAACTATCAAAAATTTTCCGAACGCTGGTATATGGGCGGGGACAAGAAAAACATTGGGCACAATATCGCCACCCTGGTATCACGCGAGGAATATTATCCCGCGCATCCGGAATGGTTCGCCGAGGTCAACGGCAAAAGGGACCCCTACAGCGCTTCGGACACTTACTGGCAGTATTGCTATACCAATAAGGAATTCGCCGCAGAGGTGGCAAAAAAGGTCATTGAAAAATTCGATGCGGACCCCAGCTTGACCAATTTTGGCATCGGCGCCAACGACGGGTGGGAGAAAAACTGGTGCGAATGCAAAAACTGCGCGCTGGGAAACGACACCGACGAGCTGCTGACCTTTGCTAATAATGTGGCGAAAGCGGTCGCCAAAAAGTATCCCGATAAAAAGCTCACGATCCTGAGCTATCACTCTATCTATTTCGCGCCCAAGACCTCTATTCAGGCGGAACCGAACGTGGACGTTATGTTCTGCCGGGAGACCAGTATGACGCTTCCGTTGGATCTGAACCTGAAAATCCCCACCGGCTACAACGCCATTACCCATAACACCTACACCCAGTCCTGGCTGGAAAACTTCAAGGGCTACATTCAGAAGGCCAAGGTAAAGAATATTTCCATTTGGGAATGGAACTGCATCGCCGCCGACAAAGCGGAATGGGCGGAAATTCCCTGGGTGCAGGGGAACGTCGCCACCCGAAACCAGAAGCTCTGGAAAAGCAACGGCGCTTCCTACATTTATTATGACCAGGGGCCGAGCGCAACGTATCATGAGAAAACGCAGAAGAGCTTCGAGGTACGCTGGCCGCTATGGTATGTATCCTCCAAAGGAATGTGGGACTCCAGCCTGACCGGAGAGCAGATTCTTCAGGATGCCTGCGACAAGCTGTTCGGCAACGCCTCCAAGGAAATGTTTTCCTATTACAAGGCCCTGGCGGACAGCAGTGAGCAATGCCGTTCCACCAACACGATCTGCTGGGTTCCGCCCGATCCGGAAGAGGTGTATACCAAAGCGAGAATTCGGGTGATCGACGCGGCGGTCGACGCCGCCAAAAAGAAAATGAGCAGCGTAACCGCCGACCAGAAAAAGCGGATGGAAAACCAATTTGCTTACTGGAATAACGCCAAGGCGATATGCCTTTAAAAGAAATTCTCGTTTTATTCGCCGTTTTATTCGTACTGTATCGCTCGATCCGTTTTCGCCGCTCCGCGTGACCAAAAACGCGGAGCGGCTTTTTGCATTTTCACAGCGGACTTGGATATCCCTTGCGGAAAGGCCGGTTGACAAGAGCTCGCCAAAGCAATAAAATTGGAAAGCACAGGGAGGGGCCGTATTTCTTTGCCGGCTTTTCCATATACTAGCATACCGGCATACCGGTTATCAAACTGGTTATGTCGCCCTGCGAAACGTACAGACCGAATAACGGCGCGGGCCGGGAAAGAGCGGATGAGGATCGCCCATGCAAACGAAATTTCAAAAACGAACGCTGTATCTGGAGGACGTCAACCGCCTTGCCGTAGAGGATCCTCAGGGGTTTGCCCAGCGCGAACAGGAACTCTATAATCAGAAAATCGACCGTTTGGCCCGTTATCTGGCCGTCGGATTTGAAAGCCGCTGTCTGGTGATGCTTTCCGGCCCCTCCTCCTCGGGAAAAACGACGACCGCGCTGCTGCTTCGGGATCGTCTGCGGGAGATGGACGTGGACGCGCATACGGTCTCTATGGATGATTTTTACCGCGGACGGGAACAAGCGCCACGGCTTCCGGACGGCAGCTATGATTATGAAGCGCTGGAGGCTTTGCGTCTGGATACGCTGGAAACCTGTATGCAGGAGCTGCTTCAAAAGGGCTGTACCCGGCTGCCGCGCTTTGATTTCCCTGCCGGCCGCCCGGCGGAGGAAACGCGCGAGCTCTGCATCCAGCCGAATTCGGTGGTGATTTTTGAGGGAATCCATGCGATCAACCCGTTTTTTGAGCGGCATCTGCCGCGGGAGCAGACCTTCAAAATTTTTGTCAACACAGTCACTCCGTTATACGACGGGAACGATAAGCTGATCACCCGCCGAGATTTCCGGCTGACCCGTCGTCTGCTGCGGGACGAGCGGTTCCGCGGAAGCCCGGTGGTGAACACGCTGGAAATGTGGGCGCAGGTGATCCGGGGGGAAAACGAGTATATGTTCCCCTTCGTGGACACGGTGGATTATCTGGTCGACACTACCCACGCCTACGAGCCCTGCGTCTTCGCTCCGCTGCTGCTGCCTTCTCTCCGCGCCGTTCCCGCCGACAGCCCTTACGCGGAAGCCGCCGCCCGCCTGGCAGGAAAGCTGGCACGCTTTGCGCCGATGCCTCTGGATGTGATGCCGGCCGATTCTCTCCTGCGGGAGTTCGTGGGGAACGGAATTTATTAAGAAATCATGACCATGACGATATCGGTTGTCAAAACGGGATTTTTGCGCTATAATGGAAAACGATGGAGAGGGAAAAACCGGCAAAATCTCCGTTGGAGCCGTCGGCAGGCCGCCGGCGTCCGACCGACAGCCAACTTTGTAATTCCAAAAGGAGGAATCCGGATATGACGACTTTTGACGATGTGTTCTCCAAAGCGAAAAGCGTGGCGGAAACGGCGGGTAAAAAGACCTCCGAAATGTTGGAAGTTACCCGGCTGAAAATGCAGGCGGCGGAAATCGAGCGGGACATTTCTTCCATGTTGGAAGGCCTGGGCCGCTTGGTTTACGAATCCCGTAAGGACGGCGCGGATATCGCCGGGCAGGTGGACGACTGCTGCCTGAAGCTTGACGAGCGGAAAGCGGAGCTCGCCGGGCTGCGGGATAAAATTGACGAATGCCGGAACCGGATCAGCTGCAAAAACTGCGGCGCGCTGAACGCGGAGGATTCCGTGTATTGTAAGCGCTGCGGCGTTAAGCTTTCGGATTGAGCCGACGACAGCATGACAGGGCGGTACGACCTACCGCCCTGTTTGTTATAAACGCCCTGTTCAGGGACGTAAAGGAGCGACGCGGATGATACCCACCGAACAATACGAACAAAGCGCCGCCTTTCTCCGGAAAATCCTGCCCTTTCTGCCCGAAACGGCGTTAGTTCTCGGCTCGGGCCTCGGAGGTCTGGCGGACGAAACGGAAGCGGCGCTGCGGATTCCTTATGAGGAAATTCCAGGTTTTCCCCGCTCCACGGTGGCGTCCCACGCCGGCGTGCTGACGGCAGGGCTGCTCGCCGGCCGGAAAACGGCGGTTTTTTCCGGCCGCGTCCATTATTATGAGGGCTATTCCACCGAAACCGTGGCCTATTATGTTCGGGTGCTGAAGCTGCTTGGAGTGAAATCGCTGATCCTGACCAACGCGGCGGGCGGCGTCAATGAAGAGTACCGGGTGGGCGACCTGATGCTGATTGCCGACCATATTAAATTCGGACTGGAAAGCCCCGCGAGGGGAGAGCACCGTCCGCTGTTCGGCCCCCGCTTCTTTGACATGACCCGGGCCTATTCTCCCCGCCTGAGAGAAACAGCCCGCCGGTGCGCGGACAAGCTGGGAATCCACCTGCGGGAGGGCGTCTATTTTTATATGCCCGGCCCGGAGTTCGAGACGCCGGCGGAAATCCGCGCAATCCGTCTGCTCGGTGGGGACGCGGTCGGCATGTCTACCGTCGCTGAGGCGGTGGCCGCTTCTCAGTGCGGACTGGAGGTGCTCGGCCTCTCCTGCATCACCAACCTGGCGGCCGGTATGACGCCGGATGCGACGGTCAGCGACGAAGAGGTGACGGTAAACGCCGCGCTGGCGGCGGACCGTTTCGGCGCGCTGATAAAAGCGGTTCTGGCCGCCCTGTAGGAGACAAGCCGCGAACGAATCGTTCATAATTGCCAGACGTCGGGAGGTTCCGCTATGCTGTTTACGAATATCGACGTGCTTCGTGCGGACGGCACGCTGTTGGCCGGGCAGTATGTCGCGGTGCGGGACGGGCGGATCGTCCATGTCGGCAAATCCGTCCATACCGACGACTGGGGCGAGATTGTGGACGGAAAGGATCGTCTGCTGCTTCCTGGCTTTTACAACGTGCATACTCATGCGGCGATGACCCTGATGCGCGGATATGGTGAAGGGCTTCCGCTGGACCGCTGGCTTTACGAACGAATCTTTCCGTTTGAAGAAAAGCTGACGGGGGAGGATATCTACTGGGGAACCCTGTTGGGGATTGCGGAAATGCTGTCTACCGGTACGGTCTCGTTTTCCGACATGTACTATCACTGCGGGCGGGTTGCCCGGGCGGTACTGGACAGCGGTGTAAAAGCGAATATCGGACGCAGCGTAAGCTGTACAGAGGAAAATACACGTTTCCGTGACCTGCCGGCCTATTCGGAAACCCGGGAGCTGCTGGATACCGCCCAAGGCTTGGGAAACGGCCGTATTCGGATTGATGTGGCTCCGCACTCGGAATATACCACCCATCCGTCCTTGCTGGCGGAAATGGCGGAGCTGGCCGGCGAGTACGGCGTGCGCATACAAACGCATCTTTCCGAAACGGAAAAGGAGCAGAGGGAATGCGTGGGACGGTATGGAAAAACGCCGGCCCGGGTCATGAAAGACGCCGGCGTTTTCGATCATCCGACCACTGCCGCCCACTGTGTCTGGGCAACCGACCGCGATCTGGAACTTCTGGCGGAAAAAGGGGTCACGGTGGCGCACTGTCCGCAGAGCAACCTCAAGCTGGGAAGCGGCGTCGCCCCGGTCGAAAAAATGCGGCGGATGGGTATTGCCGTGGCGCTCGGTACCGATTCCGCCGCCAGCAACAACAATCTGGATATGCTGGAGGAGCTGCGGACCGCTGTTTTACTGGCCCGCGGCGTCTCCCGGAATCCTGCGGCTCTGCCGGCGGGAGAAGCGCTGTATATGGCGACCAGGGGCGGGGCGCTCGCGCAGGGGAGGGAGGACTGCGGCGATATCCGGGAAGGGTACCGGGCCGATCTCCTGGTGCTGAATCTCCGCGCCCCGGCTATGCTGCCGCGCCATGACGTTTTGTCCAACCTCCTCTTTTCCGGCGGAGCCGACGCGCTGGAAATGACCATGGCGGATGGCCGTGTTTTATACCGGAACGGCGAATTCACCACATTGGATATCGAACGGATTCGCCGTCACGTCAGCCGCTGTGTGCAAACGGCGCTTTCCCGCTGAATGGGCGGCTTCCCGCTGGGCGGTTATCCGGAACCGCCCCCATCCTTCCAACCGATCAATTTGTAAGCCGAGAGGACTGACTCCTTTGCCGAATCGCCAGAAGCAGAGCTTTCTGCACGGCGCGCTGATCCTGTCTGTGGCCGCGATACTGACCAAGATCATCGGTGCGCTTTTCTTTAAAATCCCTTTGCAGAATATCAATAAGACCGCTTATGGGTATTTTGAAGCGGCGTATAATATCTACATCCCGCTGTATACGGTTTCTACCGCGGGATTTCCGGTCGCGGTTTCCCGTCTGGTTTCGGAAAGCATGGCGCTGGGCCGTTACCGGGATATCCGCGTGATCCACCGGGTGGCAAACAAGGTCTTTTTGCTGACCGGCACGCTCGGTACGGTTCTCATGTTTATCCTGGCGTTCGTCTATCCGAATTTCATCCACATGCCGCCGGTACTGCTTACCATGCTGGTGATGGCGCCCTCCATCCTGTTCTGCTGCATGGTTTCCGCCTATCGCGGCGTTTATGAGGGTTCCCGGAACATGTATCCCACCGCCGTGTCCCAGATACTGGAGGCGGTGGGAAAGCTGGTGGTAGGCCTTGGGCTTGCCTCGGGTGCACTGCGTCTCGGCCAATGGCAGTTTGAAAACGGCGGCGTTGTTTTTGGAAAGGCCGCCGCAACGGCGGGCGAGGCGCTGGAAATCAGCCTGCCGTATATCGCGGCGGGAGGGATGGTCGGCGTCACTTTCGGCTCCTTTGTTTCTTTCGCGTATCTGGTAATCCGCTACCGAATCAGAGGAAGCGGCCTTACGCGGGAGGAGCTGTCCGCCGCGCCGAAGCCAATGTCTTCCCGGCGGGTTTTCCGTCGTCTTCTGGCGTTTGCCGTTCCGGTGGCGCTGGGAACGCTGGCTACCCAGCTTACCAACCTGATCGACGTGGTTTCCCTGCAAAAGTGCCTAGCGATTGTGGTGGAGCGCAGCGGGGACGTGATCCGGGAGATGTACGCCAGCCAGATCGAGGCCAGCGGAACGAACGATATTCTCGCGTATCTGACCGCTAACCGTGGTATTGCGATGACCTATGTGAATCTGGTGCCCAACATCACCCTCACTCTCGGAATCAGCGCCCTGCCGGTAGTCACCTCCGCTTGGGCGATGAAGGATCGGAAGCAGCTGAAGACAATGGTTTCCGCCGTGCTTCGCATCACTCTGCTGGTGGCGCTTCCCTCGGGAATTGGCCTTTCCCTGCTGGCGAAGCCGATCCTGAACCTGATTTATCCGGGCGACCCGACGGTTGCCGCCGTGGCCGGTCCCCAGCTTCAGGTGCTGGGAATCGCGGTGATCTTTATCTGCCTGACCGCACCGATCAACTCCATGCTTCAGGCGATGGGGCGGGCGGATATCCCCGCCAAGATTGTGCTGGTCGGCGGCGCGGTGAAGCTGCTGCTGAATACGACGCTGGTGCTGCGGCCGAAGCTGAACATCATGGGCTCGGCATACAGCACGCTGGCCTGCTATATCGTAATGGTAACGCTCAGCCTGATCGCTCTCCGCCGTGTCGCGGGAGTGCGGCTGAAATGGCGGATGATTTTCATCCGTCCGCTCCTGGCTTCGGCGCTTTGCGGCGCGGCGGCCTGGGCGGCCGACGGGCTGCTGGTTCGTGTCGGCGTTCCATCCCGGATCGCAACGCTTATTGCGATCTTTATGGCAGTGTTTATCTATATCGTGGCGCTCCTTCAAGTTCGGGCGATTGCCCGCGAAGACGTTTTGATGCTTCCAAAAGGACAAAAAATCGTGAAGATACTTGAAAAACACAATTGGATAGGGTAATATAGACTTGTTCCGGGCCTGCGGCGCTGCGCCGCGGCGGAAGGAAAGGGCGGGGGAACCGCAAATGGCCGTTGCTTTTACACCAAAAAACCGATACACAATGGAAGACCTGCTGGAGATCATGCGGATTCTCCGTTCGCCGGACGGCTGTCCCTGGGATCGTGAGCAGACGCATGAAAGCATTCGTTCCGATTTTTTGGAGGAAACCCACGAGGCGCTGGAAGCCATCAACCTCGGCGACGCCGAGGGGCTGAAGGAAGAACTGGGAGATGTGCTGCTGCAGGTGGTGTTCCATTCCCGTATCGAGGAAGAAAAGGGCGTTTTCGCCTTTGACGATGTGGTAGATGGCATCGCCAAAAAGCTGGTCGTCCGGCATCCGCATGTGTTTGCGGATGCATCGGCGGATTCTTCCGCCCAGGTGTGGAAAAACTGGGATGCAATCAAGCGGGAAACCAAGGGCGGCAAAACGCAGGCGGACCTTCTCCGTGCCGTGCCCCGTTCTCTTCCGGCTCTGATGCGCGCATCCAAGGTGCAGAACCGCGCCCGGCGCGTCGGCTTCGACTGGCCCGATGTTTCCGGCGCATTGGACGCGCTGGACAGCGAAAACGCCGAGCTTCGTCGGGCGATTGATTCCAACGATCCCGTGGAGATCGAAGAAGAGCTGGGCGATCTGCTGTTTTCGGCGGTGAACGTGTCCCGCTTTGTCCATTGCGATGCAGAGCAGGCGCTGACCCGTGCCAGCGACAAATTTGTCCGCCGTTTCTCCATTGTGGAGGAGCTGGCGGCGGATCGGGGAATGGATTTGAACTCGGCGACGCTGGAGCAGATGGACGCGCTCTGGGCGGAAGCCAAAAGACAAATCGCCCGGGAGGGTGAAGCCGCGGAATAGCGCGGCGGATCATTTTATCCATGCGCGGTTTAACCCGCTGGTGTATAAAAACAATGGAGGTAAATACGATGAACAAAGTAGAACTGGTAGCTGCCGTTACCGAAAAGTCCGGCCTTGCGAAGAAGGACGCTGAAAAAGCGGTCGCCGCTGTCCTGGAGTCTGTGGTGGAGGCTGTCGCTTCCGGCGATAAGGTTCAGCTGGTCGGCTTCGGCACCTTTGAGACCCGCGCCCGCGGCGAGCGTACCGGCCGCAATCCCCGTACCAAGGAAACGATCGTGATCCCGGCTTCCAAGCAGCCTGTTTTCAAAGCCGGCAAGGCGTTCAAGGACGCTGTTGCGAAATAATCGGCGCATTGTTTTTTAGGAAGCCGTCCGGTCCGGACGGCTTCCTGTTTTGTATGGAAACGAGCGGCGTGGTAACAAGCGGAAAGGAGGAATGGTTATGCGACTGGATAAATACCTGAAGGTGTCCCGCCTGATTAAGCGGCGCACGGTGGCGAACGAGGCCTGCGACGCTGGAAAGGTGTTGGTAAACGGTAAGCCGGCCCGCGCGTCCTACGACGTAAAAGAGGGCGACGTGCTGGAGATTGCCCTAGGTGCGCGTGTTATCCGGGCGGAAGTGGTTTCCGTACAGGAGTACGCCGCCAAAAATGACGCGGCGCTGCTTTATCGCCTTCTTTCATAGGGACGCAGACAAACGGGAAACGCATGGTTTTGCCTCTGTACGACGCGAAATGCGGGCGGGGACACCGCCCCCTTTTCCTGCATTGAGAACAGCCGTCGGAAACGGCGCATATTGTCCGCCTTTCTCTCATAGAAATAGAGTAAATGTTCTCGAAGCATCTGTGGGAAGGAGCGGTTGGCGATGGCCGATAATAAGGGAACGGCAGCGGTACAGATGCCGCATCATGTGATACTGGAGGACCGCCGTGCGCTGACGGTGTCCGGCGTGTCCGATGTGGACAGCTTTGACGAGATGACGGTAATCATCTACACCGATATGGGAGAGCTGACAGTAAAAGGGGAAGGGCTGCATATCAACCGCCTGAATATCGAAACGGGCGATCTGACACTGGAGGGACTGGTTCATTCCATGACCTACACTGAGGTGCAGTCCCGTTCCGGAGGATTCTTCGGCCGCCTGTTCAAGTAAGAAGGTGCGGCAGTGGAAATTACGGTATCGGAACAGCTGACGCAGCTGTTTTTGTCCTGCGGGATGGGCTTCCTGCTGGGGGCGTATTATGACGTGTATCGGGTGATCCGTCTGGTGATGCGCTCTGGAAAACGCTGGATATTTGTACAGGATATTCTGTTTTTTCTCACCTCGGCCGTGCTCACCTTCCTTTTTTCCCTCGCCGTGATGGAGGGACGGCTTCGCTTTTATCTTTTCTTTGGCGAGCTGCTGGGTTTTTCCGCATATTATTTTACGATCGGCAGGGTTGTGATGCGCTTTGCCGGAGCGGTTACTTCGGCAATCGTGCGGATGTGGAACGCCTTCTGGCACGTTCTTTCTCTCCCGTTTCGATGGGTTGCCCGTCTTTTCCGCCGCCCTCTGAAGGCTGCGGGTGCTTTTTTTCGGAAAATCGGGAGAAAAGCCGGGCAAGTTTTGAAAAAAGGCTTGAAACGGGCGGCCTCTGTATTGTATAATCGTAAAAAAGGCAGGAAGAACGCTCCGCTGAAAAATGCTCTGCCGGAGAAAACGCCGCTTGCTGCCACGGAAAGGGAACTAAACGCTGATGGCCGCTAAAAGGATGAAAAAAAGTATTTTCCTCCGAATCGCCCTGATTGCCTTTTCTGTGTATGTCGTTGTTATGCTGGTTCAGCTCCAGATGGAAATCACGGAACGGAAGAACCGGATTGCCGCTTTGGACGATCAGATTTCCCAGTATGAAAAGATAAACGACGATTTGCAGAAGCAAAGCGATAATTATGAGTATTATCTCGAACAAAAGGCGCGGGAACAGGGAATGGCGCGTCCGGGCGAGACGATCTATAAAGAAAAATAGCGAAAATAGAAAAATAACAGATCAAATTAGGGGGAAAACAGGCGCGTATGCAGTTGGAAGTAGGAGCGATTGTCGAGGGTAAGGTCACGGGAATCACGAAATTCGGGGCGTTTGTGGAACTGCCGGGCGGCAAAACGGGCATGGTTCACATTTCCGAAGTGGCTCCGACCTATGTCAAGGAAATCCGGGATTATGTTTCGGAGAACCAAATGGTAAAAGTGAAGATTCTTGCCATCGGCGAAGACGGCAAGGTTAGTTTGTCGATGAAAAAAGCGGTGGAACCCACTGCCGCACGCCGCCGCCCGGTTTCTCCCGGCCGTCCCGGGGGCTTTGAATGGCAAAGCAGTCGGAACGAGTCTGCCAGCTTTGAGGACATGATGTCCAAATTCAAGCAGGCGAGCGATGAAAAGATGTCGGATTTGAAGCGCTCGGTGGACGGCAAGCACGGCGGCTTTTCACGCCGCGGCGGCGGTTCCCGTTAGGAAACAGCCGGTTTTGCGGTTATTTAACGAAGAGCAGGATCGGGGGCGGGGCGTAGCTTCGTCCCCGTTTTTTGTTTTACCAGAGGCCGGTTAGGCTTCAAGGGAGGAACGCATTGCTTCATGGATATTATCAACGCAAAAATCATTCCGATGGACGGGCCGGAGATAGAAAACGGCTACGTTCGGATGGAAAATGGACGTATTCGCACTGTGGGGCCAATGGCGGTTTACGGCAGCGAAGAGAGTGACGGGAGCGCAGAAATCCTGGACGCGCAGGGCGGCCTGTTGCTCCCCGGTTTTGTGGACGCCCATACCCATATGGGGATGTGGGAGGATGGCCTTGGCTTTGAAGGGGATGACGGGAATGAGGACACCGACCCCTCCACGCCGCAGTTGCGGGCAGTGGACGCCGTAAATCCTCTCGACCGCTGTTTCCGGGAGGCGCTGGAGGCCGGCGTGACCACGGTGATTACCGGTCCGGGAAGCGCCAATCCGATCGGCGGTCAGCTCTGCGCCATGAAAACCTATGGCCGGCGGATGGAGGATATGGTGATCAAAGCGCCGGTGGCCATGAAAATGGCGCTGGGTGAAAACCCCAAGACCACTTATCATGGGAAAAATCAGGCGCCGGTAACCCGGATGGCCACGGCGGCGATCATCCGCGAACAACTTTCCCAGGCGGTTCGGTACCGGCAGGACAAGCTTCGCGCGCAGGGGGATGAGGATACCGACGAACCGGAATTCGACGCTAAATGCGAGGCGCTTCTCCCGGTGATAACAGGTGAGCTGCCGGTGCATTTTCATGCGCACCGGCTGGACGATATTTTTACCGCCCAGCGGATTGCCAGGGAGTTCGATCTGGATTATGTGATCGTCCACGGGACGCAGGCGCACCTGGCGGCCGACCTGATGGCGGCGGAGCATGTCCGGATTCTCTGCGGACCGCTGCTCTGTGATCGTTCGAAACCGGAGCTGCGGGATCTGACTCCGGCAAACCCCGCTATCCTGCAAAAAGAAGGGGTGGAGATCGCGCTGATCACCGACCATCCGGTGATTCCGGAACAGTATCTGCCGCTCTGCGGCGGTCTGGCGGCGAGGGAAGGGCTGCCCTATGAGGAAGCGCTGAAGGCGATGACCATCGTGCCGGCAAAAATCTGCGGGCTTGACGACCGGATAGGCTCCATCACGCCGGGAAAGGACGCCGATCTTGTGCTGTTCCGGAACGATCCGTTAACGGTAGCGGCGAAGCCGGTCGCTGTTTTTGCCATGGGAAAGACCGTCCTCTTTACAGGACAACAGGGGCTGTAAAAGCAGAGTGAATAGGGTAAGGATAAAGGATAAATGGATAAAGGGTAAATAGAGTAATAGGGTGGATTACGGAAAATGAGAGAACTTTCGGTCAAGGTTATTGAAGACGCCGTGTGTGAGCTCTGCATCGAGGCCAACCGCCGGCTGCCAGACGATGTGCGCGGCGCGGTCTGCGCGGCAGAGCAGCAGGAATGCCAGCCGCTGGCGAGGGAGATCATGGGGGACCTTCGCAGAAATATGGAGGCGGCGGCGGAGCTGGAGCTTCCGGTGTGTCAGGACACCGGCATGGCGGTTGTGTTTGCGGAGATCGGCCAGGAGGTGCACCTGACCGGCGGCCTTCTGCGCGACGCGGTGAACCGCGGCGTTTCCCGGGGCTATCTGGACGGAAAGCTTCGCTGCTCGGTGGTCGGGGATCCGCTCCGCCGGGTGAATACGGGGGATAATACGCCCGCTGTGCTGCATACTATTCTGGTGGAAGGGGACGGCGTGACTCTGACCGTCGCCCCCAAAGGCTTCGGCAGCGAAAACATGAGCCGCCTGAAGATGTTTACACCCGCCGCCGGGAGGGAAGACGTCCTCGGCTTTATTGTGGAGTCCGCACGCGCTGCAGGAAGCAATCCCTGCCCGCCCATGATCCTTGGCGTGGGTATCGGCGGTGATTTTGAGCTGTGCGCTCTGTTGGCGAAAAAGGCGCTGTGCCGGTCCCTGAACCGGGAAAACGCCGATCCGTTTTATCGGGAGATGGAGGCGGAAGCGCTGGAACGGGTCAACGGGCTGGATATCGGCCCGCAGGGCTTCGGCGGAATGTGCACGGCGCTGGGAGTAGCGATCGAGACCTATCCCACCCATATCGCCGGACTGCCCGTGGCTGTGAACGTCGGATGCCATGTAACGCGTCATGCCTCCCGCATACTGTAAGACGCGGCGTCATTATCACCAAGGTTACAAAATGTTCATAAAAACGTCTTTTATTTTCCTCCCTCTTTTGGTATAATAGCAGTAGAAAGTTCCTTCCGTGAGGGACAAAAGATAGGGAGTTGATTGCATGAAAACCACCATCACCGGACGAAAAGTTTCCATCACCCCGAAATTCACCGAACGCACGGAAAAAAAGCTGTCGAAGCTGGACAAGTTCTTTGACTCGGATGCGGTCGCGGAGGTCACCGTTACTCAGGAGCGGAACCTCCAGCGCGTTGAGATAACCATTCGTCATAACGGGCTGCTTTTCCGGGCGGAGGACGCCGCCGAGGAAGCAAACGAGGTCTTGGATAAACTGGTGGATGTTCTCTTCCGTCAGATCCGCCGGAACAAGACCCGGCTGGAAAAACGTCTGCGGGACGATGCCTTCGCCGACTTCCTGCCGGACGAGGAAAGCGAGGAGACGGAGTTCCGGGTGGTTCGTTCCAAAAAGTTTCCGGTCAAGCCTATGGATGTGGAGGAAGCGATCCTGCAGATGAACATGCTGGGCCATCAGTTTTATATGTTCCGGAATATGGATACCAGCGAGATCAACGTGGTCTACTGCCGCCGAGATGGCGACTACGGCCTGTTAGAACCAAACGCATAAGAAAATCCGTCATCGGAAGGGCCGCGGCATTCCGCCGCGGCCCTTCCGGATTGCTCCGGTTTGCCGCCGGATAAACACATAGTCAATGCCGGGTGGGGAATTCAACAATGCCGACTATATCCTTAAACAAACGCGTCCATTCCATGGCACTTGCCCTCCTGTTTTGTTTTCTTTCAGTGGGCTGCACCGGTTTCGCTAAGGAGAAAAAAGAAAACAGCTTCGGAATGGATGTTAACCAGCTCAATCCACTGGTGATGTATGCGACGGATAACGAAACCGGAAAAACGGTATTCAGCCGCGATCCTTCCATTATCAGCTCCGTCACAACGCTGTTCGAGTCCATGCAGCGAAGAGAAACCGGCGATAGCAACGGGAAAGGGATTAGCTTCCGGATGTCTACCATGTATGGGGATTTTCTGTTCGGGGAATGCTGGGACGACCGGATGCGGCTGAACGGACAGGAGTATACGCTGGATAAAGACAATGAAGAAACAATCCGGCTGCTCTATGGACGGCTCGTTTCCGAGACAGAGCACACTGGCAGCGTGGACAGGGAGACGATCCTCGCCGTCCGTCCGGACATGACATACCGGGAGCTGCTGGATAGCTTCGGCCCCACCATGGAGACGGCAGTGGTAGGAATCGAACGGGCCTATCTCTATCAATACGACGGACGGCCCTTTTATATCCTGTTCAAGCGGGATACCGATACCGTTGGCATGAGCGGCGAACAGCTTCTGGAGGAAATTGCGGGCAATTATAATCTTTCGCAGTCTTTGACCGAGCCGCTGCCTCTGGATGGGGGACGGCTTGCGGTATATGAGCAGGCCTTTGACCACCTGCTGGATAAAACGGAAAAACCGGGTATCCTCTGGATTGACACCGAGCGCCTGGTCCACATCGATCAGGAGGAACGGACCGCCCTGACAGAACACTTGAAAACCAGAGCGACGCAGATAAACGACGAACGAAAAACGTCGTTGTATACGTCGGGCGGCGAACCCTTGGAAAGCGCGGGGGAAGCTGCACTTTGGATCGGCGAGTATTCATATATCGGGGAAAAGAAGATGGTCTTTACTGTGTTCCTTCTCCGATTAGACGGAACGCTGCTTTCGGAGACGTTCACCTTCAGCTGCAAAGACGGCGATTGGAAAATGGAGTAACCGTAGAAAGAAAGGATGATCTTCATCGAACCGATGAATTACTGCGCGCCCTGTCTGTTCGGAATTGAAGGGATTCTGGCGGACGAGCTTCGCCGGATGGACGCGCAGAACGTGCAGGCCCAAAATGGACGCGTGCTGTTTTCCGGAGGACCGGAAATTCTGGCGCGCGCTAATATCGGTTCCCGCTATGCGGAACGGATTCAGGTGTTGGTCGGACAGTTTCCCGCCCGCACCTTCGACGAGCTGTTCGAGGGCGTCCGCGCCCTGCCGTGGGAGCGCTGGATTGGACGAAGCGATCGCTTCCCGGTAAAAGGATGGTCGCTGAATTCCGCCCTTCACAGCATTCCGGATTGTCAGTCCATTATTAAAAAGGCGATCGTGGAACGGTTAAAAAGCCGCTATCATGTTTCCTGGTTTGAGGAAACCGGCGCGTTGTATCAGGTGCAGTTTTCCCTGATGAAGGATGAGGCGATGCTGCTGATCGACACCAGCGGCCCGGGCCTCCATAAGCGGGGATATCGCGCCAACGCCGGCGGCGCGCCGATCAAGGAAACGCTGGCGGCGGCGATTGTGGATCTGGCGCGGGCGCGCCATGCGCAGCGTGTGTTCGATCCCTGCTGCGGCTCCGGGACCCTTTTGATCGAAGCGGCGCTTTCCGCCCTGCGGATCGCTCCCGGTATCCGCAGGGATTTTACGGCCGCTTCCTGGCGGCAGGCTCCGCCGGACGTCTGGAAGGCCGAGCGAACCCGCGCCCGGGAAATGGAACGTCGGGACAGTACGCTGAAGGCATGGGGCGGCGATCTGGAGGAAGAAATGGCGGCCCTTACCCGGGAAAACGCGCGGAAAGCTGGTATAGGCGACCGCATCACAGCGGTTCGGGCTGATCTGCGCCGCTTTCGTCCGGAAGGGGAAAGCGGTGTGGTTCTCTGTAATCCGCCTTATGGGGAGCGTTTGCTTGACGTACAGGCGGCGGAACAGATGTACCGGGAAATGGGGAAGGTCTTTGCTCCCCGCCGGGGATGGAGTTATTATATTATCAGCCCGCACGAGGATTTCGAAGCGCTTTTCGGCCGGCCGGCGGACAAGCGGCGGAAGCTCTATAACGGTATGCTGAAATGTCAGTTATATATGTATTTTCGAGGATAGCAGAAGCGCTTGCCGAACACGGTCGACAATGCTATAATGTCGTCAGAGGGAAAGATACCCTTTCGGTTTCGGCAGGCGACGCTGCAAGGGGACGCCCATAAAAATGATAAAAAGAAGAGGTCGGTATCTATGGGACAGCTGCTGATGCACTGGTACGGCGGTTCCTGCTTTTCCTTTCAGTACCACGGATGGAGTTATGTCATCGACCCCCATACTGCGGCCGGGGAGGGTTCGGGGCGAAGGCTGTCTCTCCGGGCACATGAGGTGCTGCATAGTCAGTCTCCTGCACAAAGCGGTGGGGAGACTTCCGGCGCGAGTATCCTTCCTCTTGATCGACCGGCCGGTGACCGTCAGATTCAGATTCATCGGGTCCTGACCTATGGCGACGATGCAGGAGGAGCGCTGCGCGGCAGCAACACCGTGCATATCGGTCGTTCGGAGGGCTTGGAGGATGCCGGAGTCACGCTGGTCCATCTGGGAAGGCTGGGGCATGTGCCGCGGGAACAAGCGGCATCATTGATGAACCCGACTATTCTCCTGATCCCTGTCGGCGGAGGCGACGTATTGACGCCGGAGCAGGCATGGGAAACCATCCGACTGCTGAAGCCGGCGATATGCGTGCCGATGTGCTTCATGACGCCGGGGGATGCTGCGCATGGCCCGGTGGGGGAGTTTCTTATCCAATCGCCGGAGGAGTGGACGATCCGGCATCTCCATTCGCCGGAGCTGCAATTTTCGGTGGCGCAGGATTATCAGCGCCGGCTGATTCTGGTTCCCTCGCTGGATAAAACCATTTGAGATAATTGAATTCAAAAGGATGGAAGTAAAATTATGGCGGATCAGCAGAATCTGGGGATGACCAACCTGAAAATGGCGGTCAATGTTTTTTTCCGAACCGTCTTTTCGGCTGTGCTGGCGATCATCCTGTACATGTCCCTGATGATGATCGTCACCGGCTTTGCAACCAAAAACATCGGTGAACGGATCGTCGAGTATGATGAGACGGCGGGTACGACGCGGATTGTTTCGCAGTTCTACTATTCGGAAACGACAACGACCGCTTCCGCTGGCACCACCTCCGCTTCCTCGGAAACGGGTTCTTCCGCTACGACTTCCCAACCGACCAGCGCGGAAACGACCACAACCGGAACCGGTACGACCGCTTCCGGCGGTTCCGGAGCGGCAGGCGAGGCAGGGAAAACCACCGCGACGACGGCGGAAACGCTGCCCTCCAATCAGCGTCGTGAGATCATCCGCAGCGAAATCCCGGCGGGTACACAGCTGATTTTCGATATCGTCGCGCAGGTGATGATGATGATTCTCCTGCTGGCGCTCCCGTATTCCAAGCTCTGGCTGCAGGGAGACAAGGACAGCAACGCCGTTCATTTCGGCCATATGACGGAGGACAAGCTGCGCGGCCTGAAAGTGGGTCTCATGGCAGCGATTCCTTCCTTTGTCGTCTATATCATCCTGTTCCTCAGCAAGCTTGGTTTGGTGTTCCCCAAGTTTATTTATACCTACCGCCTGCTGAATCTGTCCTTCCTGCCGATTGTCAACCGGGTAATTGGCGCGGATGTAACGCTGACGACCGAGGTATCCTGGCTTTCCATGCTGGTGCTTCTGCTGACAGTCGCGGCGATTCCGTTCATCTGCTGGCTGTCCTATCTGCTGGGCTACAAGCATATCTCCGTTTCGGAAAAGCTGATTTACGTCGATCCCCAGAAGAAAAAGAAACGCCGCCGCTGATCCGACGCGGTATTATTTTACCACCCCGTTCATACGCTGTACGGGGTGGTATCTTTGAAAAGACGATATCTTCGCGAACCGGCTTTAAAACTCGTTCTGGTAGTGGGTTGTATTTTGACGGCTGTTATTCTGGCGGTGTATGCTGTCGGTCTGGCGGGGGCAACGACGGCGAAAAATGTCGTCGGGCGGGTGGACGGACTGAATGAGGGATTTATTCTGGTTGACCCGGGACACGGCGGCGCGGATGGCGGCGCTTCCGCGGCGGACGGCACACTGGAAAAGGATGTGAATCTCGCCATTTCTCTTCCGCTGGCGGATATGCTCCGTTTCCTCGGCTATCCGGTAGAAATGACCCGGGAAACTGACTGCTCCATCCACGATCCGGACGTCACAACCCTGAAAAACCAAAAGGTCAGCGACATGAAAAACCGTCTCAAGCTGTATAACGCCAGCCGCCTGACCATCAGCATCCATGAAAACCAGTTCCCACAGACACAGTATTTCGGCACCCAGATTTTTTACGGAACCAACAGCGGGGAAAGTAAGCTCCTTGCTGACTGTGTACGTACCTCCGTGATCGGCCTCCTCCAGCCGGACAATACCCGGGAGCTGAAGAAAGGGACGAAGGACATTTACCTTTTGCATAACGCCGAGGTCCCGGTAATTCTGGTGGAATGCGGGTTCCTGTCCAACACCGGAGAGCTGCAAAAGCTGAAGAATCCGAGCTATCAGCAGGATATGGCTTATGCCATCGTCGGCGGCGTGCTGGCTTACGACGCCTGAAATGTCACCGGAAAAAGAAGTAAAACGACAAAGGAATGACGATCATGCCTCCCAAAAGCAAAACGGTATATCTCTGCTCCCAATGCGGCTTTGAATCGCCGAAATGGTATGGAAAATGCCCATCCTGCGGCGAATGGAATACCCTGAACGAGGAACTCCGCACGCCGGAAAGGCCGTCCGCCGGACTGGCGGCGCGGCCGCTTTCCGGCAGCGCGTCCCGTCGGATTGGGGAGATCAATCCACAGGGAGAAAAGCGCTGTAAAACCGGACTGGGGGAGCTGGACCGCGTCTTGGGCGGCGGCATTGTCCACGGAGCGCTGATGCTGATCGGCGGCGATCCCGGGATCGGAAAATCCACGCTGCTGCTCCAAATCTGCGAGCATCTCGGCAAGGTGTGGAAAATCCTGTATGTTTCCGGCGAAGAATCCGAGCGGCAGATCAAGCTGCGCGCCGATCGGCTAAAGGTAAGCAGCGATAACCTGTACGTTCTCTGCGAGACCGACGTGGATACCATTCTGGAACATTTCCGTCTGGACGCGCCGGATCTAGTGATTATTGATTCCATACAAACAATGAATCTGGCGAACGTCGCTTCTTCCTCGGGCAGCGTAACGCAGGTGCGGGAGTGCACCAACGCGATCATGCGAGTGGCGAAAAGCGCTGATATTCCGGTTTTCATCGTGGGGCATGTCAACAAGGACGGTGCGATCGCCGGCCCGAAGGTCATGGAGCATATTGTGGACTGCGTGCTGTATTTTGAAGGGGACCGGAATACCAGCTACCGCCTTCTTCGCTGTGCCAAAAACCGATACGGCTCTACCAACGAGATCGGTGTGTTTGAAATGCGGGATTATGGCCTGGCCGAGGTGGAAAACGCCTCCAAAATGCTGCTGGAGGGAAGGCCCACCAACGTCAGCGGCACCTGCGTCGCCTGCATGATGGAGGGAACGCGTCCGCTGCTGGCGGAGGTACAGGGGCTGATATCGCCCACCAGCTTCGGCAATCCCCGGCGGATGGCGACCGGCTTCGACTATAACCGGCTTTCGCTGCTTCTGGCGGTATTGGAAAAACGGGGCGGATACTTTTTTTCCAATCTGGACGCCTATGTTAACGTCGTCGGCGGACTGCGGCTGTACGAGCCGGCCGCCGATCTGCCGGTGGCGCTGTCTCTGATTTCAAGCCTGAAGGACAAAGCGCTCAGCGACGATGTGGTGGCTTTCGGAGAAGTCGGGCTGGCGGGGGAAATTCGGGCGGTGACCAATGCGGAAGCCAGGATTAATGAGGCAGTTCGGCTTGGCTTTCATAAAGTCGTGCTTCCCTATCAAAATTTCCGATCGCTTCCCAAGCGGTCGGACGTTGAGCTGGTCGGCGTCCGTATGCTGCGGGACGCCTATGAGGCGCTGGGATAACCGGCTTTCATTTCGAGGGGCTGTTGCAAAAGGAAGTGATTTACCGCCGCCCTTGGAAAATTGCTTGCGGGCCATAGATTGTGGCCCGCATTTCACGTTTTTTCGGCGTGAAACCGCGCTTTTTCCTTGTCCGGGCGAATATTTATGCCATTTTGCAACTGCTTCTTTTTTCGGGATTGGTGAAAAATAGAGGACATATTCCACGCGTTCCTCCACAGAATAAAGGCATGAACTTTGCTGTTGTGAAAGGCGTGGGGATATGAAGGATTGGAAAGCGGAGAAAGCGACGAAAAAAACATATGGACTGCTGTTCACCTTTACAGCGCTAGCAATTTCCGGCATCCTGATTTCCCGGCCGCTTATGGAAAAATCCGCTCCCGTCGTTACCCTGTACACCGTGGAGGCCCGCTCTGCCACGGATACCGTAACCTGTACCGGACGGATCGAAGCGGCGGACAGCGAAGACGTTTATGTGGAAATGCCCTGTATTGCCGATACTGTTTCCGTACAGGCGGGAGACGCGGTCCAAAAGGGGGATATCCTATTCACGGTGGATGTCGCCGCCACCAAGCAGGTGTTGGCGTCCGCCGGAGGAATTTCGCCCGCTCTGATCCCAGAGCAGCAGATTGTCAAAAGCGTTTCCGCGCCGGTGGACGGCGTCATCCGTACCCTGAACGTTGCAGCGGGGGAGACGGTAGACGCCGATACCCCCTGTGTGGTGATTTCCTCCAGCGACGCGCTGCAGGTCAAGGTAACCATCCATGAGAACAACCTGCGCGATATCGTATTGGGACAAAGGGCGACCGTCAGCGGTACCGCTTTCCGGGAAGAAGGATACGCAGGGACAGTGACCTATATTTCTCCCTCCGCCCGGCAGCAGTATTCCGGCACCACCAGCGAGACTGTGGTGGACGCTATCATCTCCCTGTTAGAACGGGACGACTCTCTCAAACCGGGGCTTTCCGCCAAATCCCGTATTGAAATCGGAAGCGTAGAGGAATGCATTATTATTCCCTATGAATACGTTTTACAAGATGAAAAAAATCAGGAATATGTGTACCTTTGGCAGGACGGGAAAGCGGTTAAGCGAGTCATTCAGACGGCAAAGGAATGGAACGACGGCTTTGAAGTGACGGACGGTTTGTACGCCGGCGACTGCGTGATTCAAAACCCGGGCGATATCGACCGGGATGGGCAGACGGTGGTCGTTTCCGGAGAGGGGGAGACCACCAATGCCTGACGTTTTGCTGTGTGCAGTAAAAAACCTGTCCCGGAAGCGGCTTCGTACCCTTCTTACCATGGGAAGCATCACGATCGGCGTGACAATGGTGGTGATTGTTTCCATGATCAGCAGCGCCGGACGAACAGCGGTGAATCAGGAGTTGGAAAGCTTGGGAGTCAGCGGGCTGTCCATCAGCACGAACGCTTCCGCTTCGTCGGATGGACAGAGTGGCATCTCTTTGGAAAACCTGAATCTCATCCGGAGCACCAGCCATGTGGAGACAGCCACGCCCCTGATGATTGAATACTCTCTATCCACACTGCGGAATGTTCAGAGCAATACGCTGATCTGCGGGATTGACACCGGCGCCCGGCAGGCCATCTCCCTTACGCTGAAGCATGGCCGCCTGATTTCCCGGGGAGACGTCCAGTCCAGCTCGCTGGTTTGCGTGGTCGACGAAACGCTGGCCAGGGAAGCTTACGGCCGGGAGAACATCACGGGGAAAACCATCACGATACAGATTGCTGGAATCCAGCAGAAATTCCGGATTATCGGGGTGGCGGAAGCGGGAAGCAGCCTGCTGCAAAGTTTGGGTGAATTCATTCCCAGTATGGTATATATCCCGTACAGCACAATGCAGACCCTGACCGGGCGGGAAAACTTCGATCAGGTGGCGGTTCGGGTAGACGCCTCCGCTGACGTAGCGGCAACGGAAAATTTGATTTTAAGCCGACTTCAGCGTACAACCAACAACGACGGCTTTTTCCGTACCGATAACCTGTCCACACAACGGGACAAGCTGGGGAACCTGCTGGATATCGTCAGCCTTGTGCTGACGGCGATCAGCGGTATTTCCCTGATCGTTTCCGGCCTGGGGATCATGACCATCATGCTGGTCTCCGTCAACGAACGTACGAGGGAAATCGGTGTGAAAAAGGCGATCGGCGCTTCCCGTGGACGGATACTTTTTGAATTTCTGGCGGAAGCGGTGATCATCTCTCTGATGGGGAGTCTGATCGGCGTAGCTGTCGGCGGCGGTATTTCCTGGATTGGTATGCAGACGTTCGGAATGACCGTGCCGATCGCCTGGACGGATTTTGCTCTGCTGATCGCTTTCTCTGTATTGCTGGGAGCAATATTCGGCGTCTATCCCGCCGTCAAGGCGGCAAAGCTCCGCCCGGTGGACGCGCTCCGGCTGGAATAGGAAAAACATGAAAACAGATACGGTGCCGGCGTCGCCAAATATTTAGAAAAAAGCGAGGATTTCTTAAGAAATCCTCGCTTGCACTTTTCGGAAAACTCCGATAGGATAGAAGACAGTAACGATAAGGAGCTTCCATTATGAGTACTGTCAAACGGCGCCGCGCTTATTTGGTTCTTCGCATCGCCTTTATCCTGGGATCCGGACTTTTGCTGATCTGGTCGTCGCTTCCGCTCTTCAGCCATATCTACAACGCCGGCGTATTGATATCCATCCCGGTTTCGGCCGCGATGCTGGCCGTCGGCCTCTTTTGGCCGGCTGTACGGGGGGCGCTGCAGACGCTGTGGAAGAAGAAGGTTGGCCGTATGCTGATTATCGTGGTTTCCGGCATTTTATTTCTGTTGCTGGCTCTTTTTGTGACAGCGTCCTGCATCATGCTCCACGCTGCGGCAAAGGAGCCGGAGGAGCAGGCGACGGTGATCGTGCTTGGCGCGGCGGTCTACGGCGATCAGCCAAGCCGGATGCTGGCGGCGCGTCTGAATACCGCCGCCAACTATTTGAAGGCGAATCCCGATTCGGTCTGTATCGTTTCCGGCGGGCAGGGGAGCGATGAGGACTATCCCGAGGCGAAGGTTATGTACGACTATCTCGTGGAAAAGGGAATCGAGCCATCCCGTCTCTACCAGGAGGATCGTTCCACCAACACGGAGGAGAATATCCGCTACTCCCGCGAGATCATTGCACAGAACGGCCTGAATCCCCATGTGGTGATCGCCACGCAGGAGTTCCATCAATACCGCGCTCAGACACTGGCGAAAAAGGAAGGACTGAGCGAGGTAGGGCCGGCGACCTGCCGAACGCCCGGGCATCTTCTGGAATGTTACTGGGTGCGGGAATTCGCCGCCGTCTGCCGGCTTTGGATACTCGGCCGGTAAATTCCCACTGGAATGTCTGGAATGTAACGGTTGTCGGGTGACGGCCCCACTCAGGCCAGCCCGAACAGGCGGGCCGCTCCCGCTACCGCGCCGCAGACGATCAGACCGGTGACGGTCGGCGTCAGAAAAGACACGGCCGTCCATTTCAGGCTCTGTGTTTCCTTATGGATTGTCAAGCAGGTGGTGGAGCAAGGCCAGTGCATCAGGGAAAACAGCATGGTACATACGGCGGTCAGCCAGGTCCAGCCGTTATTCACCAGCAGCTCCTTCAGTGCGTTCAGGTTTTCCATCTCCAGGATACTTCCGGTCGCCATATAGCTCATGATAATAATGGGGATGACGATCTCGTTGGCAGGGAAGCCGAGGATAAAGGCCATCAGAATGACCCCGTCCAGCCCGAAGATACGGGCAAACGGATTCAGAAAATCGGTGCAATGCGCCAGCAGGCTGACGTCGCCCACGGTTACGTTTGCCAGAATCCAGATGATCAGGCCCGCCGGTGCGGCAACCGACACGGCTCTGCCAAGGACGAATAGAGTACGGTCAAAAATTGATCGGACGATCACCTTCCCTATTTGGGGGCGGCGGTAGGGGGGGAGCTCCAGCGTAAACGAGGAGGGGATTCCTTTCAGAATCGTCTTTGATAATACCCGGGAGATCAGGAAAGTCATACAAACGCCAAGCACAATCACGCCGGTCAGCAGCAGGGTGGACCAGAGCGTGGAAGCGGGGCCCGCCTGAAATCCGACAAAAAACATCGTGATAATAGCGATCAGCGTGGGAAACCGTCCGTTGCAGGGCACAAAGTTGTTGGTGATGGTGGCGATCAGCCGTTCCCGCGGGGAGTCGATGATCCGGCACCCCACGATACCGGCCGCGTTGCAGCCGAAGCCCATGCACATGGTCAGCGCCTGTTTGCCGCAGGCGCAGGCTTTTTTGAAATATTTATCCAGGTTGAAAGCGATACGGGGAAGATAGCCGGAATCCTCCAGAAGGGTAAACAATGGAAAAAAGATCGCCATCGGCGGCAGCATGACGGCGACCACCCAGGCCAGTACGCGGTATATCCCATCCACGAGGGCCCCCTCCAGCCACCCCGGCGCGCCAATCCACCGCAGCAAATCGGCCAGGCGGTCTCCTAGCCAGAACAGACCGTTCGACAGCCATTCGGATGGATAGTTTGCGCCGGTAATGGTAATCCAGAAGATCACTACCAGCATCAGGATCATCAAAGGAATCCCGGTCCACTTATTGGTTAGGACCCGGTCGATCCGGCGATCCCGCCGGCTGTAGCCGCACTGTCCGCAGGCGACGGCGTCCATGCATACCTCTTCCGCCCGGAGGACGACACAGGACACCAGAATATCCTTCAGCCGGTCCTCGGCAATATTATGCCCGGCCAGCGCGGTCTTTGCTTCGCTGATGCTCTGGGAGATCGACGCGTCCTCCCACAGGGAGAAGCCCAGATAGTCGGTAATGGTCCGCTTCAGTGTATCGTCGCAGTCCAGCAGCTGCAGGGAAATCCAGCGGCTGTCCAGCCGTCCGTCCAGTCTCCTCGCCACCTCCGGCTCCAGCAGGCGGATCGCCTCCTCCACCGCTGGAAGATACCGGATACGGGTAAGGCGGGTGGAATCCTCCGGTTCAGAAACAGGACTATAAACGGACGACGGTTCTATCGGCTTTGCCGTCATTGCTTCTACTTGGTCCATTAGCTCATCCAGTCCCTTACCGCTGCGGGCGCTGGCGCCGACCACCGGAACGCCCAGATTTTCCGAAAGCTGCTTCAGATCCACCCGGATTCCCTTGCGTTTGGCTTCATCCATCAGGTTAACGCAAACCACTACCCGCCGGGTGATTTCCATTGTCTGGAGCACCAGATTCATGTTGCGTTCCAGACAGGTAGCGTCGCAGACCACCACGACGGCGTCCGGTTCGCCGAAACAGATAAAGTCGCGGGCAACTTCTTCCTCGGCGGAATGTGCCATCAGAGAATAGGTGCCGGGAATATCCACCAGTATGTAGGGAATCCCATTGTGCGAGCAGCGCCCCTGCGCGTTAGTCACTGTTTTTCCCGGCCAGTTCCCGGTATGCTGGTTCAGTCCAGTCAGCTCATTGAACACAGTGCTCTTTCCGACGTTTGGATTTCCCGCCAGAGCGATCACCCGTTCCTCGGGGGAATGTTTCTCAATATGCAGCCCACGGTCTATGGCGTTGCCGCCGGTGGAATTGGCTGTCAGTCCCATGGGGATCCTTCCTTTCTGCGAATTGAATTATGGAAAAGCGCCGGGGCGGATGGCGATCCCGCCCCGGCGCTTTTCCGCTTAACAATATTCTACCAAAATGCTGGAGGAGTCCTCCGTGCGCAGGGCGATCACTGCTCCCCGAATCAGGTAAGCGATCGGATCTCCGGCAGGACTGCGTTGCAGACACTCTACATTGGTTCCTTCCACCAACCCGATATCCAGCAGCCGGCGTCGCATACTGCCAGTGGAATTCAGCGCTTTTACCCGTGCATGCTCTCCCTGGTGGATGTGATCCAGGGTCAGCACGTCGTCCAGGCTATGTACGCCCGGTTCCGGCGGGAATAGCTTGTGTTGTCTCATATTCGGATTCTCCCTATCATAAAATGAAATATGTGACCGTTAACGATTAAAGGCCGTATAGAGATACATGCGCTTATTCAGGAATGTTTCCTGCTACCAACTTATGCAACGACGGCAGGTATTGTCCCAAAAAGTTAGGAGCGGGAAAAGGCGTGGGAAGGGGAGACCGACTATGAGCCAGACACCGGACGCCCATGATGAGGAATTCCGTACCTTGAACGGCTACCGCCGGCAGCGGGTGAGCCGTATGACGGAATCCATGGAGGACTATCTGGAAATGATTTTTCGTATGACGAGCAGAACCGACACGGCCGATCAGGATGGAATCGCTGGAAACCGGATGGCCGTCGGAGTCAACGAGATCGCGGCCAAGCTCCATGTACGGCCGTCCTCGGCCTCGAAAATGACAGGAAAGCTGCGGGAGCAGGGGTGGGTGACCTTTGAAAAATACGGACAGATACGCCTGACCGAGCAGGGAAGGGAGAGGGGAGAGTACCTGCTTTGGCGGCATAATGTTCTGTCGGAATTTTTCCGGCGGCTGAATCATTCCGAGGGGGAACTGCGGCAGGTGGAACAAATTGAGCATTTTCTGGACGAACAGACGATCCGGAATCTGGAAAAGCTGATTCCGCAGCTTTTGTAAAAGTGCAGCGGCAGGGTTCGTCAACCTTACTATATCTATGGCCGCCTGTCGGAAAATATTTGATGCAGCACTGTATCTTGTATAAAAAACATTTGAAAAAAGAGAAAGGAGGGCGTATTTCCTCTTGAAAGGACAGGGCGGGCTGTGATATTATAATACATAAATATTTTCTTAATCTTTTTACTGCTTTTCCGCTCTTACTGGACAGGACGTGAAACATCGAAGGAGGAAAACGTATGGTGAATAGCAATGCCGGGGAAAAATTTCTGAAAGAAGGGCTCACTTTCGACGACGTTCTGCTGATTCCCGCCAAGTCGGATATTTTGCCGGCGGATATCAACGTCAGCACCCGTCTTACAAAAAAGATCAGCCTGAATATTCCGCTGATGACCGCGGCGATGGATACCGTCACGGAAGCGAGAATGGCCATCGCCATCGCGCGGGAGGGCGGCATCGGCGTCGTCCATAAAAACATGGGGATCGAAGAACAAGCGGATCAGGTGGATCGGGTCAAGCGTTCGGAAAACGGCGTGATCGTGAACCCGTTTTATCTCTCTCCGGATCATGTCGTTGCTGACGCCAACGAACTGATGGGGAAATATAAGATTTCCGGCGTGCCGATTTGTCGCGACGGCAAGCTGGTCGGTATCCTCACCAACCGCGATATGCGATTCTTGACCGATTTTTCACAGAAAATCGAAGAAGTGATGACGAAGGAGAATTTGGTCACCGCTCCCGTCGGCACCACGCTGGAGCAGGCGCAGGAGATTCTCCGCCGTCACCGGATCGAGAAACTGCCGATTGTGGACGAGCAGGGGCATCTCAAAGGTCTGATTACGATTAAGGATATCGAGAAAGCGGTGAAATATCCGAACTCCGCCAGGGACAACAATGGCCGTCTTCTGTGCGCCGCCGCCATCGGAGCGACGGCCGACGTGCTGGAACGGGCTTCCGCACTGGTGAGTGCGCAGGTGGATGCGCTGGTTCTGGATTCAGCGCATGGACACAGCCAGAATATTCTGAACGCAGTAGCCAAAGTCAAAGCAGCGTTTCCGGATATCTCGCTGATCGCCGGAAATATCGCTACGCCGGAAGCCGCCGAAGCGCTGATCGATGCCGGCGCGGACGCGATTAAGGTCGGTATCGGCCCCGGTTCCATCTGCACCACCCGCGTGGTGGCGGGTATTGGCGTTCCGCAGATTACAGCTGTTTACGACGCGGCCTGTGTAGCTGCTAAACACGGCGTTCCGGTAATTGCCGACGGCGGCGTCAAATATTCCGGCGATATCGTCAAGGCGATTGCCGCCGGCGCCGATGTGGTCATGATCGGCTCCCTGGTGGCCGGATGTGAAGAGTCTCCCGGCGATTCTGAGCTGTATCAGGGCCGTCAGTTCAAGGTATACCGCGGCATGGGAAGCCTTGGCGCGATGGCTCACGGAAGCCGCGACCGCTATTTCCAGGAGGGCAACAAAAAACTCGTTCCGGAAGGCGTGGAAGGCCGCGTTCCTTATAAGGGAATGCTGTCGGATACGATTTATCAGCTGATCGGCGGCTTGCGTTCCGGTATGGGGTATTGCGGCTGCCCGACAGTTTCCGATTTGCAGAAAAATGGGCAGTTCGTCCGCATTACGGGTGCCGGGCTGAAAGAAAGCCATCCGCATGATATCCATATTACAAAAGAAGCTCCCAACTACAGTATTAGTTTATAAACACAAAAGAACGGCCGGCAGATTGCCGGCCGTTCTTTTGTTTGTAGCCGAAATAAACCGCCGGTTCTACCGGGGGAGCGGTAAAACCGCTTTAGTAAAAAAAGAAGTCCGAATGTAAATAAAAAAATACATTCGGACTTCTTTTTTTGGAGGCGCCACCCAGATTTGAACTGGGGAATCAGGGTTTTGCAGACCCATGCCTTACCACTTGGCTATGGCGCCACAAGTGAAACAACGTGACTAAGTATACCGATTTTTCCGCCGTTTGTCAAGAGATTTTACGGGATTATTTTGACAAATTCAAAGGCGGACCGGCATTTACGTCAGGTCAGAATTTACTTTATTAGTATATGCTATGGAATGAAGATTAGTACCGATAGGTGGGGCTATAGTTATAATAGTTATAAAGGAAAGATGGGGGCCTGCAAAATTCCGAACTCAACTAAATAAAATTAATATTTTATTGAGTTGAGGGGAGGTAAATAGGTGAAATAAGGAGCAGACGGTGCTCCCGCTTGCTCCTTACTCACCCTTTTGATCTTTATTATGATTATGTGCCTTACAAATCATTGCGATTGAGGTCTTCATAGGTTTCTGCTTTGACCACAACACGGGATTCGCCATCCTTAACCATAACAATCGCCGGTCTCGGCAGACGGTTATAATTGGAAGACATGGAATAATTGTAGGCTCCGGTCGCAAGAACCGCCATAATGTCGCCATGTTCGCATTTCTGCAGTGCTGTATCCTCTTGTATCAAATCGCCGCTTTCACAGCACCGACCGGCAATTGTCATCCTGCAGCATGCCGGCTGGTTCGCCTTGTTGGCGATTATTGCCGTATATTCCGCCTGATACAGCGCATAGCGTGGATTGTCCGGCATACCGCCGTCAATGCTTACATAAGAACGTACGCCGGGAATTTCCTTCACAGCGCCGACGGTATACAACGTGATTCCAGCCGGAGCCACCACCGATCGGCCAGGTTCGATAATCAGATACGGTACTGGCAGACCGCGTTCCTCCGCTTGCCGGTGCAGCGCACTGGACACCAGCTTCATGTATTCACCACAAGCCTTGGGATGATCCTTTTCCGTATAGGAAATACCAAAACCGCCGCCCAAGTTCAGTTCTGTCAGCGTGACGCCGGTTTCCTGACGAATTGCCGCCATAAAGTCCAGCATGACTTCCGCCGCATGGATAAATGGCTCTTCATCAAAAATTTGCGATCCGATATGACAATGCAGGCCCCTCAACTCGATATGATCCATTTTTACCGCCAGACGAACGGCTTCCATGGCTTCTCCGGTTTCCAACGTGAGCCCGAATTTGGAGTCGATTTGACCGGTTCGGATGAAGCTATGCGTATGGGCGTCAATTCCCGGCGTAATCCGTAAAAAAATGGGAGCGCTCTTCCCTATCGACTTGGAAATTTCTGACAGTCTATTAAGCTCTGTAAGATTGTCCACCACAATACGGCCTACGCCGTACTCCAGCGCCATGCGAAGCTCCGCATCCGATTTGTTGTTGCCGTGAAAAACCAGTCGTTCCGCTGGAAAACCGACCTTCATGGCGGTATAGAGCTCTCCACCGGATACGACATCCGCACCGCAGCCCTCCTGCATTACGATCCGGTACATTTCCTGAAAACAGCAGGCTTTGCTGGCATAGGCCACCATGCCGCCGTTTTCATAATACGTGTCAATCGACTGCCGATAGTCTTGCAAAGTCCGACGGATGGAGTCCTCGTCCATTACATATAACGGCGTACCATAGGTATGCGCCAGCTCCACCGTATCGCATCCGCCGATTGTCAGGTGTCCTGCTTCGTTTACCTGCAAGGCGGGAAAACTTTGGGATAACTCAGAAAAAGACATGTTGTGCTCACTCCTGTACTTTTCACTGCCGGTATTACGAGACTTTTCAACTCTCTTCATCGTCTGCGACGTCCTCTGCGGTCACCATATCCAGAATATCCCGCAGTTCCGTCACCCCTTCCCCAGTCACTGTTGAAAAGGGAATTACCTTTACGTCTTCAAACTCTTCCAGTTCCCGTTCTAGGGCGGTCAACCGCTGTTTCCGTTCCGTTTTATTCAGCTTGTCAGCCTTGGTCAGAACAATAAGATAAGGAATTTCCCTGTCCGTCATATAATTCAGCATCTGAAAATCGTCCTTTGACGGAGGATGGCGCATATCCACCAGCTGAAGCACCAGACGGAGATCCCGATCATCGTCGAAATACCCTTCAATCAGCCCAGCCCAGCGGCGGCGTTCAGCGTCGGAAACGCGGGCATATCCATAACCTGGGAGGTCCACTAACCGAAGAGTATCCAGCCGATAGAAATTGATCGTTGCCGTTTTTCCCGGCGTGGCGCTCACCCGTGCGAGCGCCTTTCGATTCAACAGCTTATTGATTAGCGAGGATTTTCCCACATTGGAACGGCCGGAAAATGCTATTTCCGGTAAGGTGGATGGCTTTAGCTGACTGGCCAGGCCGGCGGAAAACTCATATTCCGCAGATTCCAGCTTCATGGAATCGCCCCCTTTCCTAAAAATTTGAAAAAGCAACGCAGCGATTTTGCCGCAGATGCCGTTTTTACTGCGTCACAGTCGGGACTGCTGTAACCGCCGAATGATTGTCCGCAGCGACAAAGCGTTTGGCTTCTGTTTCGGTGTCCAGCTCCTCCGGTCTGCATACCAGCGCATGCTGGATTACGGTATCCAGATGATCCGCCGGAACAAAGCGAAGGGACTCTCGAACGACTTCATCAACCTCTGCGAGATCCGGCTCGTTATCCTTCGGAATAATAACCGTTTTCATGGAATGAATATAGGCCGCCATTGCTTTTTCCCGCAAACCGCCGATTGGCAGTACCCGTCCCCGTAAAGTGATTTCCCCTGTCATTGCGATGTCGTGCTTGACGGCGATCCCCGTCAGTGCGGAGATCATGGCGGTAGCAATGGTCACTCCGGCGGAGGGACCGTCCTTCGGCACGGCGCCCTCCGGAACGTGGATATGTATATCCTTGTTTTTGTAGAAATCCCGATCAATCCGCAGCTCGACCGCCCGGCTTCGCACATAGCTGATGGCTGTGCGGGCGGATTCCTTCATCACGTCGCCAAGGGAACCGGTCAGTTCGAGCTTTCCCGATCCATCCAGAACGGCGACCTCCACCGGCATGGTTTCGCCTCCCACAGCGGTCCATGCAAGGCCATTAACCACGCCGATTTCGTCCTTTTGGTAGATCGAATCGTGCTTGTATTTGCGAGGCCCCAGATATTCCTCCAGAGAATCAGCGGTTACTTTCACCGACTTTCCTTCCCCATCAGCCAGTTTCCGGGCGCATTTCCGGCAAATTTTAGCGATAGCGCGCTCCAGTCCGCGCACACCGGCTTCCCGCGTATAGCCGTCAATCACCAGACGCAGCGCTTCGTCGCTGATTCGGAGACTGCGCAGATTCAACCCGTGACGGTTTGCCTGCTTTTTCAGGAGATGTTCCTTCGCAATATGGAATTTTTCTTCCGCCGTATAGCTGGGCAGCGAAATAATCTCCATCCGGTCATAAAGCGGAGCGGGAATAGCGCTTACGTCGTTTGCTGTGGTAATAAAAAGCACCTGGGAGAGATCAAATGGAATCTCCAGGAAATGATCCCGGAAGGCAAAATTCTGTTCTGCATCCAGCACTTCCAGCATAGCCGAGGAGGGGTCTCCGCGGAAATCGTTCCCCATTTTATCGATCTCATCCAAAAGTATCAGCGGATTAGCCGTCCCCGCCTGCCGGATCGCATTCATGATCCGCCCGGGCATAGCGCCGATATAGGTTTTTCGGTGTCCCCGGATATCCGCCTCATCCCGTACGCCGCCGAGAGAAACCCGTACGTACTTTCGCCCCATAGCGGTAGCAATGGATTTGGCGATGGAGGTTTTCCCCACGCCGGGAGGTCCGGCCAGACAGAGCACCTGCCCCCGGATATTCGGCGCCAGTTTACGGACGGCCAGCGTTTCCAGTATCCGTTCCTTGACCTTTTTCATCCCGTAATGATCACGGTCGAGCACCTTCTCCGCCGCAGACAGATCGAGGTTATCCCGGGAATAGGTTTTCCAGGGCATGGACAGGCAGGTATCGAGATAACCGCGCACCACGGTGGCTTCGTGCGAACCGGCCGGCATCTTGAACAGCTTGTCGCATTCCGACAGAAGCTTTTCCTCCGCCTCGCCGCCGAGCTGAAGAGCGGTGATCTTTTTTCGATATTCCTCCGCCTCATCCTGCGGATTGTCGCTGTCCCCCAGTTCCAACGAAATCGCCTTCAGCTGTTCCCTCAGGTAGTATTCCTTCTGGTTCCGGTCAATCTGCTGACGAACCTTTTCCTGAATATCCTGCTCCAGGGAGAGAATCGAGCATTCCCGTGCCAGAATCAGCATCAGCGCTTCGATGCGCTTCTCCGGATTCACGGTCTCCAGAATCTGCTGCTTTTCCTCCGGCGGAAGCTGGATGTTGGAAGCGATGTAATCCGCCAGATAGCCGACATTATCCGCCGAAGAAACGCCGAGCATCACATCGGGCGAAATTTTCTGGACCAGAGACGCGTATTCCTCAAAATATGCCCGGCATTCGCGAAGAAGCGCTTGGATGTGGAGAACGCCGGATACCCGGCGTTCCAGGCATTCGCGAATATGCGCCATATAATATGGCTCCGTCTGGACAAGGGCTTCTAGCTTCGCCCGATACAGGCCCTCCACCAGCACCCGCACATTATCGCCGGAAAGCCGGAGGACCTGGCGGATTTTTGCCACGACGCCCACACCATAAAGCTCGTCCATACCCGGCTCGTCGTCCTTGATATCCCGCTGTGTGACCAAAAAAATCAACTGATCACCGCTCATGGCTTCGTTTAAAGCCTGAATTGACTTTCTCCGTCCCACATCGAAATGCAGGACCATTTCGGGAAAAACGACAAGACCGCGGAGCGCCAGAAGCGGCATTGCCGCCGTCCTCGCCGTTCTTTTTTTGATTTCCATACCGAATACCAATGCCTTTCAAAAAGACAAAAGATCAGACGGCAAATGCCGAGCTGGCATTCGACATCTGACCCCATTGTCACAATTTTAATCCTTATATAACTCTGTTTAGTAACACAGCCTGTCGTTTGCCGTCGTCCATGACGGTTATTATGCCGTAACCTGCCGTTTGGTCCCGCGCCCCTTGGCGGGGAGCTTGGGACGAACCGGCTTTCGGTCCGGATTGACAACCAGCTCCGGCTTCGCCTTTCCTTCCACAAACTCTCTGGTGATAACGACGCGTTCGATCGTACAGTCGGAAGGAACCTCAAACATCAGCTCGGTGAGCAGTCCCTCCATAATGGAGCGAAGTCCGCGTGCGCCGGTATTGAGTTCCATCGTCCTTTTCGCCACAGCGCGCAGAGCATCGGGGCTGAAATCCAGCGCCACGTTATCCAAAGTGAACAGCTGCATATACTGCTTGAGGATCGCATTTTTAGGTTCGCTCAGGATTTTCACCAGTGCGTCCTCGTCCAACGGATCAAGCGTTGTGATTACCGGCAGACGGCCAACCAGCTCCGGAATCAGGCCGAACTTAATCAGGTCCTGCGGAACCAGCTGGCGAAGCAGCTTGCTGCGCTCCACATCCTTTTTGGAGCGAACTTCATTTCCGAAGCCGAGCGAGCCGGAGGCGATCCGCCGCTCAATCGCATTTTCGATCCCATCGAAGGCACCGCCGCAGATGAACAGGATATTCGACGTATCAATCTGAATAAATTCCTGCTGCGGATGCTTTCGCCCGCCGGAAGGCGGAACATTGGATACCGTGCCCTCCAGGATTTTCAGCAGCGCCTGCTGCACGCCTTCGCCGCTGACATCCCGGGTAATGGAGGGGTTCTCGCTCCGCCGGGCAATCTTGTCGATTTCATCAATATAGATGATGCCGCGTTCCGCTTTTTCCACATCGTAATCGGCTGCCTGAATCAAACGGAGAAGAATATTTTCTACATCTTCGCCGACATAACCGGCCTCCGTCAAGGTGGTGGCGTCGGTAATGGCGAAAGGAACATCCAGCAGACGTGCCAGCGTCTGCGCCAGCGCCGTCTTCCCTACACCGGTAGGGCCAAGGAGAAGAACGTTGCTCTTCCCCAGTTCCACATCGGAAGTGTACCCGTAGTAAATACGCTTATAATGGTTATAAACCGCTACGGAAAGCGCGATTTTTGCCTCGTTCTGACCAATGACGTACTCATCCAGTCCCGCCTTGATCTCTTTAGGGGTCGGCAGTGCCGGAGGCGTGCCAGCCGCTGCCGAACGCCGCCGGGAAAGGTTGCCGCCTTCCTCCAGAATCGACTGGCAAAGCTCCACGCACTCGTTGCAGATATACACGCCCTGCCCGGCAATCAAGCGCTGAACATCGTCCTGGCTTTTTCCACAGAAAGAGCAGTTCACCGTGCGATTATCCTCGTTTTTTGGCATTGTCTACGCTCCTTGTATCGAAATCGGCGGGAGGATGCGTATCCTGACGGCTTTAACCCTCGCGCTTGGCAATGACCTGATCGATCAGGCCGTATTCTTTCGCCGCTTCCGCCGTCATGAAATTGTCACGGTCGGTGTCTCTTTCGATCCGTTCCAGAGGCTGTCCGGTCATTTCCGACAGCATCTTGTTCATCCGTCCGCGGATATACAGAATATGGTCAGCATGAATTTTGATATCGCTGGCCTGTCCCTGCGTTCCGCCAAGCGGCTGATGGATCATGACTTCGCTGTTGGGCAACGCCTTGCGCTTTCCTTTCGCGCCCGCGGCCAGCAGGAAAGAGGCCATGCTGGCCGCCATGCCGATGCAGATCGTAGATACGTCGCAGCGGATAAACTGCATCGTATCGTAAATCGCCATACCGGAGGTAATGGAACCGCCGGGACTGTTGATATACAGGTCGATATCCTTGTCCGGATCCTGTCCTTCCAGATAAATCAGCTGCGCCACGACCAGAGACGCCGTAACGTCGTTGATTTCATCGGTCAGCATAATGATCCGGTCGTTCAGCAGCCGGGAAAAAATATCGTAGCTGCGTTCTCCCCGGCTGGTCTGCTCCACCACATAAGGAACCAAATTGCTCATAATCCGCACTCAACCTTTCCAGTATGAATTGTCCGCAAAAGAAATATAGAGTAGTATTGCCGCAAAACACCCACTTAACGGACTGAGTACAAGAATGGCGAAAAATTTTCAAATTATTCGGGTCATTCGGGTCAGCCGTTCGTCACGGCGGTCTCCTTCACCATGTCCATCGCCTTGCCGACAGCCAGGTCTTTGGCAAGCTCCTTCGCCGGGATGAAGGTCTTGACCTTCTCCACATCCATCTTATACTGCTCGGCCAGCTTAGCAAATTCCGCCTCCAGCTCTTCGTCGGACGGAGCGATCTCTTCCAGCGCAGCGATCTTTTCCAGCGCCAGACGGATTTTAACCTGCTTTTCCGCCTGCTCGCGGAAGCCCTTGCGGAACGCGTCCATATCCATGCCGGTATACTGCAGGTAGGTATCCAGATTCAAGCCCTGAGACTGCAGACGGTACTCGAATTCCCGCACGCTTTCGTCTACGCGGCGCTCAAACATCGCCTCCGGAATCTCCGCCTTCAGGCCGGAAACCAGCTGTTCGAGCAACTGCGATTCGAACGCATCCGCCGCAGCGTGCTCCCGCTGATGCTGCAGCTTTTCCTTCAAATCGTTTTTCAGTTCATCCAGCGTGTCAAATTCGCTGACGTCCTTCGCAAATTCGTCGTTCAACTCCGGCAGCTCGCGCGCCTTGATCTCATGCAGCTTGCATTTGAAAACAGCCGGCTTGCCAGCGAGCTCTTCCGCGTTGTAATCCTCCGGGAAGGTAACGTTGACGTCGAATTCCTCGTCGGTGTTCCTGCCGACGATCTGGTCCTCGAAGCCGGGGATAAACTGGCCGGAACCCAGGGTCAGGGTGTAGTTTTCCGCCTTGCCGCCGTCGAACGCCTTATCGTCCACAAAGCCCTCGAAGTCGAAGGTAACGGTATCACCGTTCTCCGCCGCGCGGCCTTCCACCGCGACCAGACGGGAATTGCGGTCCTGCAGCTTCTCCACTTCCTTGTCGACGTCCGCATCGGTCACTTCTTCAACCTTTTTCTCCGCCTTCAGGCCCTTGTATTCGCCGACCTCAACCTCCGGCTTCACAGTGATGACCGCCTTGAACACCAGGCCTTCGTCCTTGCCGACCGACACCACGTCCAGGTCGATCTTGTCTTCCACATATTCGTAGCCGGATTCGTTGATCGCCTCGTCCAGCGCGGTGGGATACAGATCATTGACGGCATCCTCATAAAATACGCCGGCGCCGTACAGTTTTTCCACCAGATGGCGGGGAGCCTTACCCTTGCGGAAGCCGGGAACATTCATCCGCTTAATATTCTTTTTATAAGCTTTGCTGACCGCCGCTTCAAACGTCTCGGGATCAACGGCCACTTCAAGTTCCACACGATTGGTATCGACTTTGCTGCTTGCTTTCAGACTCATTTTACTTCCTCCTGTTTATACGATAACACAATAGCAATAATTATAGCATACGACGGATAAATACGCCATCTTTTTTTGAAAAAAATCGAGGAAAGTTCGCAATTTGTTTTTCGTTTTTTGCGATGTCCGCCCGGCGTCCCGTTTTCACCGCACCAGAACCGGGGTGAAGCCCACCGCATCGCAGGAAACCAGACGGAGCGTTATCCCATCCACCGTTTTCACCGGCGTCCTCCGGGCGCCCGGCCCATGGATATGCCCATAGTAGCAAAGGCGGATCGAACGTTTCCGAAGCACATCCATGATTTCCGGGCACTCCGCCTCCCCCATCACCGGGGGATAATGTAAAAAGACCACCGGCTCCTTCCCCGTTTTTTCCGCCGCGTCGATCGACAGGTTCAGCCGGCCGACCTCCCGCAGGAGGACCTTACGGTCGGCATCCTGCTCCGCATCGTAAAACCAGCCCCGCGTACCGCAGACCGCGTAATCGCCGACTGCTTCGGCGCTGTTGTGGACGATGCGCAGGGTGTCGAACCCGCGGCTTTGCAGATAGTCGTCCATTTTCCGGCGGGTGGTCCACCAATAATCGTGGTTCCCCTTGAGGAGCAGCTTCCGGCCGGGGAGGGCGTGAAGAAAGGCAAAATCGGCTGCCGTATTCTCCAGGCTCATTGCCCAGGAAATATCTCCGGCGATCACGACGGTGTCCTCTTCGCCCACGAGCGCGCGCCAGTTCTTTTCCAGTCTCTCCACATAATTGTCCCAACCGTGAAAGACATCCATCGGTTTATCCGTTCCCAGCGACAGATGCGGGTCCGCGATGGCAAACAGCGACATAGCCGGCTCCTTTGCAAAAGATTTTGGAATTCCAGGGAATTCATGAAATTATCCGAAAAAAATGGCAACGCTATGGGAGAAAGGAGCGATAGGCCATGGAGCTTTTCAAAGACGAAAAAACCGAATGCCCCAGCCCGACGGTATATTGCGACGTGAAGAATTGTACCTATCACGACGGCAAAAACGCCTGTGCCGCCAGTAAGATTCACGTTGGCCCCGCGCATGCGATCAGCAGCGCCGATACCGCCTGCGCGAGTTTCAAGCCCAGCGGCAAGTAACCCCTTTTACTTCGCGTCGATATGGAGCAGCTCGTACACCGTCTGTTCCATGTCGTCGCGGTTACATACGCCGGTGAACCGCGGCGTTTTCCCCCGCAGGAGGGAAAGCGGCGCAGGGATTTCACAGCTGGTCGCCTGATGCAGCTGCTCCACCTTTTCGAATTCTCCCTCCGCCTTTCCCCCATCCGACGGGCCGCCGACCGCTTTGAGCACACTGTCCGAGAATTTGTAGGGGTTCGCGGTGGAGGCGATCACCGCCGGCGTTTCATCTCCCGTCTCCTTCCGATACCGCTCATAAACCGAAACGGCCACCGCCGTATGGGTATCGAGAAGATAGCCGTGTTTTTGGAAGGTGGAACGGATCGTTTCCGCCGTTTGCCGGTCGTCGCAGCTTCCCGCCGCAAACAGCGCGTGGATTTTCTCCCGCATCCCGGCAGAAACAGTATACTTACCCTCCGTTTTCAGTTGTTCCATCAGCCGCCGGATTTCCCCGTCGTCCCGACCGGAAAGGTCGTAGAGCAGGCGTTCCAGATTGGAGGAAATGAGAATGTCCATGGAAGGCGACGTAGTGGTGTAAAACGTACGGTTCCGGTCGTACACGCCGGTTTCGATGAAGTCGGTCAGAACCCGGTTCTGATTGGACGCGCAGATCAGCCGGGCGATAGGCAGCCCCATTTCCCTGGCGTAATAAGCCGCAAGGATATTGCCGAAATTTCCAGTCGGCACCACGACATTGATGGAATCCCCCATCGTAATCTTCCGGTCGCGAACCATATCGCAGTAGGCGGAAACATAATATACGATCTGCGGAACCAGCCGCCCCCAGTTGATGGAATTGGCGCTGGAGAACATCATGCCGTTTTTCTCCAGCTTTGCGGCAATAGCCGGATCGGTAAAAATCGCCTTGACGCCGGATTGCGCATCGTCAAAATTTCCCCGGATGGCGCAGACGGCCACGTTGTTTCCTTCCTGCGTGGTCATCTGGAGCTTCTGCATCGGGCTGACTCCATCCTCCGGATAAAACACCAAAATACGGGTATTCTCAGCGTCGCGGAAGCCCTCGAGCGCCGCCTTTCCCGTATCGCCGGATGTGGCGACCAGAATGATGATGGTTTTTCCGTCCGCCGTTTTCTTGGCGGAAAACCGCATCAGGTGCGGCAGAATCTGAAGCGCCATATCCTTAAAAGCGCAGGTCGGGCCATGCCAGAGTTCGAGAATCTCCACCCCCTCGCTAAGCGTATGCAGCGGTGCGATGGCCGGGGAGCGAAAACGTTCCGGCGCATAGGCGAGGGAGGCGCACTCCTTCACTTCCTCCGTGGAAAAATCGGTCAGAAACTTGGAGAGCACCGCCGCCGCCCGCTCCACATACGACTGGGCCGTCATGGAACGGAGTTCTTCCTGGGAAAGCGACGGAAGGGATTCGGGGACAAACAGGCCGCCGTCTTTGGAAATCCCCTGCGCAATCGCCTGCGCGGAGGAAACCGATACGCCGCTGTCCCTCGTGCTGTTATACATCATGGGCCGTTCACTCCTGCTGTCATAGAATACGGCTGTTTACGTTACCGACCAGGAATTCTTTCGTAAATTTTTTCATTTCTGCACGCCTCTGCACGCCGTACGCAAGCTCTCCCAAATCGGTATAGATTTCCGTGACTTTATATTATACGATAATGCCGCCCCTGTCAAAGCGCGGCAAAAAAATCGTAGCAATTGCTGAAAAAGAGGCGGTCAAGCAGGCTTTCCTCGTAATTTTTGCGCTCCAACCATTCGTAAATCTGTTCCATAACGGCGATTCCTCCCCATTCCGGCGGCAGCTCGGTGCCGTCCAGATCGCAGCCAAAGGCGACGGTACGTTCTCCGCCCAACGTCAAATACCAATCCAGATGCCGCCGCAGGCAGTCGAAGCTCTGTTCTCCCAAGTGCGCGCCGCAGAGATTGAGGCCTACCAGACCCCCGCGTTCCTTCAAAGCGCAGAACTGCGCGTCGGTGAGGTTTCTCTCATGCGGGCGGACGGCCGCGGAATCGGAATGGCTGGCAATGACCGGTCCTTCCGTATTTTCCAGTACATCCCAGAAGCCGCGTTCATTCAGATGGGAAACATCGGGCAGGATGCCCAGTTTTTCCATCCGTTTTACCGCCTGTTTTCCGAATGGAGTCAGGCCGTCCGGATTTCCGCTGCCGGAGCCGCAGCCCAGCTCATTCTCCCCGTTCCAGGTGAGGGTAATTGCCCGAACGCCGTAATCGGCGAAAACGTCCAGCGCTTCCAGCCGACCGGCCAGAGCCGACCCGCCTTCAATGGTCAGGAGCGCCGCACAGCAATGGGAAGCCATCGCCTTCTCCAGCTCGCTGGCCGTGCGGACCAGCCGTATCCGCTCGCGGTTGACCTCAGCCTGCTGCCTTGCGAACGCCAGAATCCGTAGGCATTGGTCATACGCCGCCTCCTCCCGCAGAGAATCCGGCATCCAGACCGCGAAGCACTGCGCCCAGGCGTCATACCGCAGGCCGCGGGTAAGGTCAAGCTGAAGATCGTTGTACAGCAGGCTCCGCTTCTTCGTATAACATTCATACAGTGTGTCGCAATGCAAATCAAATAGCCGCATCGTCCATCCATCCTTTCATGAAAGCGTTGGCTCGGTGGTTCTTTCTCTGAAAGCAATATACGGGATGCACGGTTCTTTTATCCCCCTTTTTATACCGGGACGGCAGAAAAAACAGGTGGAAAACGCGTCCTTTTCCACCCGTTGCTGAAAATAGTTGCCGAAGATATAGGAAAAAAGAAAGGAAGAAGCCTGCTCCAACCTGTAGCCGGCGTTCCGACCGCGATGCTTTAACAACGCATTTTAAAAGGCCGCGTGCAGGTCGCCCGCTTCGAAGGCCCCCTGGATATGGTCGATTTCCACCGCTTCCATCGGCGCGCCCTTTCTGGTGGTGATTTCCACCACATCAAAGCGCGGCTGCAGCGTGACGGCGTTCTGCTGCAGAAAGAGCAACGCCGTCTTGAGGATGCGCTCCTGCTTCCTTGCTGTCACTGCTTCACGCGGGGCATACAGCGCATCCTCACTACGGGTTTTGACCTCCACGAATACGATATAAGGGCCGTCCGCCGCGACAATATCAATTTCGCCAAAACGGGAGGAGACGTTCCCCGCCCAGATTTCATACCCCTTCTCCCGAAGGAAGCGGGCGGCCAGCACCTCGCCCGCCGCCCCTTTGGATATTCCGGCCATTTTGCTTCGCCTCCCATCTGGTAAAGAAGCATTGCTTTACGTTAATATTTTCCTTAAAAAGCTGGGGCGATGAATCGGCGACGGGCCGTATTCCCGTATCAACCGGATGTGCAGCGCCGTTCCATAGCCTTTGTGCCTGGCAAACTGGTATTGCGGATAACGCTGATCCATCTCAGCCATAAAGCGATCCCGGCTCACCTTGGCAAGGATGGATGCCGCCGCAATCGAAGCGGACAAGGCGTCTCCCTTTACGATGGTGCGAGAAGGAACGGAAAGGCCGGGCGGCATCTGATTCCCGTCGATAATCGCCAGCTCCGGCGGGACGGCAAGCCCGTCCACCGCCCGTTTCATGGCCAAAAAAGTAGCCTGCAGGATATTGAGCAGCTCAATCTCCTCCACCGACGCGCTGGCAACCGACCAGGCGACCGCCGCCCGCTGTATCTGGTCAAACAGCCGCTCCCGCTTTTTTTCACTGAGCTTTTTCGAGTCGTTCAGCCCTTCAATCTCCCGCGCCGGATCAAGGATGACCGCCGCGGCATAGACCGGACCGGCCAAAGGGCCGCGCCCCGCTTCGTCCACCCCGCAGACGGCGGTGTATCCGTCCGCGTAAATGGCACGGTCAAATTCGTAATTGTTCAACATGCCATCCTGTTCCTTCGCCACTTTTTATTGCCTCCTTGTCCCTCTCTATCCACCAGGATGTTCCAGCGAGATCCGTCCGAGACGGGCAGGCAGTGTGACGGAGGTCAGTGCCTCATCGTTCATGAACGCCCGGTCGCCGACAGTCAGCGTACTGACCTTGCCGCCGGTGCTCATTTCTTCAAATATAACAGATGTAAGCTTCGTGCAATTTGCAAACGCCTCAATGCCGATTTCCTTGACAGACATCGGAATGGTGATGCGGGACAGACTGCTCCCGGCGAACGCGCCGCGCGGGATGATCTCCACGCCGTCCGGGATGCGGTACGCGCCGGTTCTGCCCATCGGCATCAGGACAGGCTGTGCGCTGTGGCGGGCACTCTCGTCGCCAAGGTCGAACAGGACGCCGTCATCGGAGCTGTAACGTGCCCTCGCACTGCCGTCCACCGCGTAGACGTTGACAGCCTTCAGCGACGTGCAGCCTTCAAAAGCAGTCGAAACCGCGATGCGGGTCAGGGTGTTCGGCAGGTTGATCTCGGTCAGACCGGTGCAATCCTTGAACGCACTACCAGCAATCTCCACGACCGGCACGCCGCGATAGGTCGCGGGAACCGTCACGGAGCTGACAAGCCCGATGCGGTCGCCCTTGGTCACGACATAGCCGTTCCCGACCAGCGTGTATTTCAGCACGGAATCCACCCAGAAGGCGTAAACCGTGACATTCTCCTCCAGCTGTGTCCACGGAGCAAGCGAGTTGCCCTCGGCATCGGTGTAGGCAATACCGGCACCGTAGGGGGCGCTGAACCAGCCGCCGAACGCACGGGTGGGATCGTCACTTGCCGGAACCGCGAGCACATAGTTACGGTTGTAGGACACCTCGGCGGTAGTGGCAGTCGTGCCCTCGCCGCCGTTGCAGGTAACGGTGAATGTGCGGGGTTTGTAGTTGGCATACAGAACCGTCTCACCCGATCCGGTAAAGACCGTCTCGCGGAAGGCGGCGCCGTTGGTCTCGGGACCGCCGGGAACCGTGTACCATGCATCAAAGAC
>ERZ827520.399-NODE-399-length-70729-cov-5.343931_pt1 | contig 70729 bp, 66 predicted proteins | sample MGYA00519581_ERZ827520 | MGnify/ENA primary metagenome ERZ827520 (study PRJEB31778, sample SAMEA3449339) | human gut metagenome | biome: human gut; feature: human-associated habitat; material: faeces | place: United Kingdom | collected 2010/2012 ... | reverse complement strand
TTTCCCTTGACTGCGCTCTCTGGCCTTTGTGTAACCTATGTTTGACGCGGATACAGCGGCATTTTAGATTTAAGGCAAAAAATGCTTGACACTATGCGCGTTCGTTAGTATAATAAAAAGGCTGTTTGCGGCAGTTTGCCGCAAAGAGAAAAGGTCATGATAAGCGCGATTTTCGCGTAACGTCATAAAAAGGAGAGAAGAAACATGTTCCGTACGTATCAGCCCAAAAAGCGCCAGCGCAGCAAGGTGCATGGTTTCCGTGCCCGCATGTCCACCAAGAACGGCCGCCGCGTTCTCGCCGCCCGCCGTCGTCGTGGCCGCAAGGAACTGACCGTGTAATCCTCTGGTCACGCTTTTGGGCGTGATCGACCGACGAAGCATGGCTCAACCCGCCCCGGTGCCTGCCATCGTGCATCTCCGGGGCGGGTTTTCCATACCGTTGCATAAGGGCAGGCATTGCTGTGCAAAAAGCGTACCGCATCCGCAAGAACGGACAGTTTCATTATGTTTTCCGCAAAGGCAAAAGTATGGGTACCCATCTTTTGTCTCTGGTTTACGTGCGCGCAGGCAAGCTGCAGGTGGGCTTTGCGGTGAACAAAAAGGTGGGACACGCCGTTGTGCGCAACCGCGTAAAACGCAGGCTGCGCGAGTGCTTTCGTCAGCAAATTCCGTCCCTTAAAAACGGCTTCTATGTGTTTGTGGCCCGTCCAGAGGCCGCAGACGCTACCTACTGGCAGCTGGAACAGGCGATGCGAAGCCTGCTGAAAAGGCATGGGCTGTATCGTGATGCGTAATGCACGGGACTGGGGTGAGCAGCAGTGATGAAGCGAGCCATGCTTGCATCTTTGCGCTTCTATAAGCGGCGTATCAGTCCGCTCCTGCCGCCCGCGTGCAAATATACGCCCACCTGTTCCGAATATGCCATGCAGGCCGTGGAGCGCTATGGCGCGGCCTACGGCGGATACCTGGCGGCCAGGCGGCTGCTGCGCTGCCACCCCTTTGCCAAGGGGGGCTATGATCCCGTTCCCGAGCGAGTGGATACCATCATCAGGAAGGACGAGAATTGATCGATGAATACGTTTTTTGTCACGGTATGGCTGCGCGAGATCCTGCAGTGGATCTACGGGCTGGTCCATAATTACGGCATCGCCGTCATCATCTTTACCGTGCTGATCCGCACGGTGCTGACCCCCTTTGAAGTGAAATCCCGCAAGGGCATGCGCAAAATGAGCGAGATTCAGCCCAAGCTCAATAAGCTGCAGCAAAAGTATGGCGACGATAAGCAGCGCCTGCAGCAAAAACAGGCTGAGCTGATGAAAAAAGAACACTACAACCCCATGAGCGGCTGCCTGCCCATGCTGCTGCAGTGGCCCATCCTGTTCTGCATGTTCTACGCCATGCGCGATATCGCCAATATGGAGCTGATCGAGCAGGCCTTCGCCTTCCTGAAGGGCGAAACCCCTGTGTATGAGAGTTTCCTGTGGATCAAGAACGTGTTCATGGCGGATTCCCCCTTTAAGACCATCGCGCCCGACGCCAGCGCCATGATCAGCATCGGCATGAATACCTGGGATCATATGCTCAAAACGGTATCCGAGGCCGACCTGGCCACGATGCTGCAGCATATCCGCGCTGCCGTGCCTGCGGCGGCGGAGCTGAGTGCCTCCGAAATCTTCAATTTCACCAGCAACGCGGCGCTGCAAACCACCATCAACACCTACCTGCTGCCCACCATGCAGCAGATGCCCACCTACATTGCCCAGACGGCCGCTGTGCCCGGCTGGAAGAATGTAAGCGTCCTGCTCTTCTCCTTCACCCTCTATAAGGATTTCAACGGCCTGCTGATTCTGCCCATCCTGTCGGGCGTGACGCAGTGGCTGATGACCAAGCTGAATCCCGCCATGCAGGATCAGGCCAATCAGCAGAAGAACAACCAGCAGAACGGCAGCATGAACGCCTTTATGAAGTACTTCTTCCCGATCTTCTCGGTATTCATCTGCTTGAGCAGCAACGCCGGTTTCGCCCTGTACTGGGTAACCATCAACATGTTTGCCACCGCGCAGTCGATTTGGATCAACAGGTATCTGGAAAAGAAGGACGCAAGGGAAAAAGCGCTGACCGAGGGAGAGGGGAACGTTAAATAATGAGCAAATCCTATGAAGCTACCGGCAAAACCCGTGAAGAAGCGATTGACGCCGGCCTGGAAGCCCTGGGCCTGACGATTGGCGAAGTAAACGTAGACGTAGTGGAAGAAGGCAGCAAGGGTCTGTTCGGCCTGTTTGGCAGCCGTCCCTGGCGCGTGCGCCTGACCGTGATTGAGCAAAGCAGCGTGCTGGATACCCATTCGCTGTTTGCCGATTCCCTGGAGGAAAAGAAGCCCGCTCCTAAAAAGCAGCCTGCCCGCAAGCCCCAGGCGGAAGCGCCTGCCAAGCCCGCGCAGGAAAAGCCTGCCCAGCCTAAGCCTGTTGAAAAGAAGCCCGCTGCCCCCAAGAAGGCCGCTGAAAAGCCCGCGCAGGACGATGCGCCAAAGGCCGAGCAGCCCGAAGCGCCTAAGAAGCCTGTTCGCAAGCCCGCCGAAAAGAAGCCCCGTCCGCAGCAGCCCCAGGAGCCCAAGAAGCCCGTGGAGCCTGCCGAGCAGGCCGATCCTGAAACGGCTGCCGGCCGCGCGCAGACCTTCCTGCAGGAGCTGACCCAGCTGATGGGCGTGCAGGTGTCCGTGGCCGTCAATACCGATGAAGAGGGCAACGTGCGCGTCAATATGATGGGCGATGAGCAGGGCGTGCTGATTGGCCGCCGCGGCGAAACCCTGGATGCTTTGCAATACTTGACCAGCCTGCAGGTGAACAAGGGCCGCGGCGAATACACTCGCGTCACCCTGGATACGGAGGGCTACCGCGCCCGCCGCGAGGAGGCGCTGATCCGCCTGGCCAACCGCATGGCTAACCGCGCTGTCAAGACGGGCCGCCGTGTATCGCTGGAGCCTATGAATCCCTATGAGCGCCGCATCCTGCACTCTGCCCTGCAAGGCAACGATGCTGTGACCACCCATTCTGAGGGTGAAGAACCCAACCGTCATGTGGTGATCACCATCAATAAACCTCAGCGCCCCAAGAAGACCGCCGCCTCCAAGGCGCAGCCTGCCGAGGAAGCCAAGGCTGAAATCCCTGTGGTAGAGGAAACTGCCACCGAAGCGGTGGCTGTGGAAGCTCCCGTGCAGGAGAGCCAGCCCGAAGCCTAAATCCATCATAAAACAGACCGCCGTCCATCGCATTGCTGCGAAGGACGGCGGCTTTTCCTTATCCTTTTTACTTTACGCTGAAGCTGTACACCGTCTGCGTCTCGTAGGACGTGTTGGCGCGCAGCACAACGCTGGGGAAGGCGGCGTGGTGGATTGCGTCGGGATGATGCTGGGTTTCCAGCGCCAGGCCGGCATGGCAGCCATAATGCGCGCCGTGATGACCGGAAAAATCCATATGCTGGCCGGAATACACCTGCACGCACGGCTCGGTGGAGCACAGGTGCATCACGCGGCCGCTTTGCTGATCATACAGCGACCCAAAGCAGCGCATGCCGCTGCCCGCTACGGCAAAGTTGAAATCATAGCCATTTTTCGCCACCATCATGGGATACTCGCTGCCGCGGGCAAAACCCTCGCCCAGGCGCAGCCCGGCGCGGAAATCTACCGGCAGGCCGTCCACGGGCAAATCGTGGCCGGTAGGGATCAGCGCGTCGTCCGTCTCGGTAATGAAAGGCGCGTTCAGCGTCAAAATCTGCTGCTCGATATTGCCTTGACCGGCCAGATTGAAATAGGAATGGTTGGTCAGGTTGCACAGGGTATCCTGATCGCACACGGCGCTGTAGCAAATGCTCAGGTCGTTTTCATGCGACCAGCCAATGCTCACCGTCACCCGCAGCGTGCCGGGAAAGCCCTCCTCGCCGTCCGCGCTGGTATAGGTAAAGGTGACCATATCAGCCGCCTCGCCCTCGTGCGGCTCGGCATGCCAAAGCTGGCGGTCAAAGCCGTTATGCCCGCCGTGCAGGCAGTTGGGGCCTTCGTTTGCATCCACATGATAGTCCTTGCCGTTCAGTGTAAAGGCGGAGCCGGCGATGCGGTTGCCTACGCGGCCAATGGTCGCGCCGATATAGTTATCCTGGCGGATATAATCGGCGGCGCTGTCAAAGCCCAGCGCCACATCGGCCAGGTTGCCCGTGCGATCAGGCACACGCACAGCCACGATGCGCGCGCCATAATCGGTCAGGCACAGCTGCGCGCCGGAAGGATTGGTCAGGGTAAAAAGCGCGGCGGCACGGCCATCGGGCAGCGCGCCAAAGGAAGAAATCGAAATGCTCATGTGTATACCTCCTGATAGAGGATGAATAGAATATGCATGGATTGCGCAGGCTAAGAGTATCAATTGCGGGAGGCAAAAAGATGGAAGCCAAACTGCGCAAATCCTTGATACCGGTGCTTGTGGCGCTGATGCTGATGATGCTTTGCTGTGAACGGCTGCCGCGCGCGCAGCAGACGCTTGCTGAGGATATCCTGCTGGGGCAGCGGGATGGCTACGCGCTGTATGCCCTGGCCGACGCCCCGCAGGGCGAGGAGCGATTCTTTGACAGCGATACGCTGTATCAGGGTGAGCTTTTATACGTGTCGCCCGGCCATCCGCTGGATTCCCAGCGCACGCGCCAGCAGGCGCGCAATGTGCGGCACATGGTGGGGCTGTATATCCCTGCGGCCGAAACGGTAACGCTGTCGGAGGCGACCATCTATGCCCTGTGCGAGCTGGCGGAGGATAATCCGCTGCTAAGCACCTGGATTACCGAGGGCATGCGTTCGCCTGAGGCACAGCGGCTGCTGCAAAGCCAAACCTTTGAAAGCTATCGCGCCACGATGCCGCTGGCGCAGGCCATGAGCCGGGCCATTGCCGATGTGCCCGACGGCGGATGCAGTGAGCATCAGCTGGCTGCGTGCTTTGACGTGCGCCTGGGCGGGGAGATGGATTGGTCGCAGTCTGATCCGCTGCTGCGCACGGAGGATGGTCGCTGGTTGGCAGAAAATGCCTGGCGCTACGGTGTGATTCGCCGCTATCCGCCCGATCAGCCCGAGGCCGCTGGGTGGGACAGCGAACGGCTGCATTTCCGCTATGTGGGCAAGGCACATGCTGCGGCCATGCATGCGGCAGGCTACTGCCTGGAGGAATACCTGCAGGCCCTGCACCGCTATGGCGCGCTGCGGCTGGATGGGCCGCAAGGAAAGCCATGCTATATCCTGTGTGCCCAGATGATGAAAAACGGCGCGGCGTTCGTGCTGCCAGATGGGTACGAAGCCGCGCCGAGCGCTGATAATCTGGGGTATGCCGTGTGCGTGCTGACGGGGAATCAGGATTCAGAGGGGTGACTTAACTGAGTCACCAGCGCGTCGAAATCCTCCGTCTGTGCAAGCAGATCGGCCATGCGCTGCTGCGCCTGAACCAGATCGTCCTGGGCAATGGCGGCGCGCAGGGCGGCGGCGGCCTTCTGCGCATCCTCGCTCTGCATAAGATCCGCCTTGCGGGTGAGGCTGCGGCGCAGATTGATCGTGCCGTCGGCGTTCAGATACAGTTCCATATTAGCCGTGCCGCGGAATTCATCGGCAATGGCTGCATCCAGCGGGCTGCCGGTATCGGCGGTCAGCACGGCGATGATGGTCAGGCTGCCGCCCTCGCGCAGGGCACGGGCCGCGCCAAAGAGGTGGCGGGGCTTGGCCAGCGCATTGGCAGCCAGGCCGCCGGGCAGCATGCGCGCCGCTTGCGGTGCGCTTTCATTATAGGCGCGGCACAGGTTGGTCAGGTTGTCGATAAAGACAATTACGTCCTTCTTCTGCTCGGCCAGGCGCATGGCACGCTCCAGCACCATTTCGGCGCAGCGGGTCTGGCTGTCCAGCGGTTCGTCAAAGCCCACGGCTACTACCTCGCCCGGCAGCTGTGCGCGGGCGGCGGTGATATCCTCCGGGCGTTCGCCCAGCAGCAGGGTCATCAGCGGCATGCGGGGATGCTGCGCGCGAATGGCTGATGCGATGGACTGCATTAACTCCGTCTTGCCGCTGTGCGGGGGCGCGACAATCAGCGCGCGCTGGCCAAGGCCGATGGGGCACAAGAGATCCATCGTGCGCAGCAGACCGTTTTGCGGGTTTTTCTTGGAAAGCAGCAGCTGCTTGGTGGGATAGGTAGCCGTCAGGGCATCGAAAGCAGGGCGCTCAGCCGTGTCGTCCGGATCGATGCCGTTGATCTCGGTGATGTAGAGCAGCGCGCCGAAACGATCGTTTTCACGCTGGGGACGCACCTTGCCCGTGATGGAATCGCCGTTACGCAGGTGGAAACGGCGGATCTGCGCGTTGGATACGTAGATATCCCCGCGGCCGGGCAGATAATTATGCACGCGCAGGAAGCCATAGCCCTCGGGATGGATTTCCAGAATGCCGCTGCCGTCGGTCACCTCGCCAGCGCTGAGCATATCGGGCAGACCGGCGGGTGCGGCGGGATCGCGCGGCTGCATGGGCGTGCGCGCGCGGTAATCGTTGCCATAGGCAGGCTGATTGTACGCGGGCTGATTATAGGCAGGCTGGCCATAGACGGGGCGCTGATCCTGCGGCGCGTATTGCGGCTGGGGGCGAACGTCGCCGCGATAGCCGGGCGCAGGCGCATCGGGGACAGGAGCGTCCGTCTGCGCAGCCTCGGGGCCAAAGCGCGAAACCGTGGATGCGGGACGCTGCATTGTCCGCTGCTGGCCATAGGGCGAAGCGGCGGGATGCTGCTGCGTGAAGCCCGCGCCAGGGCGCTGAGCGAAGGTATTGTTATTCTGCTGCTGATAATTGCGCGGATTATGCCAGGCGCGCACGCCTTCCAGCGAGAACACCGGCTTGTTGGTGCCGGGAATATTGCCGCGGTTGACCGTAGGCTGGCCAGGAGTGCTGGCTTGCGGCGCAGGCTGCGCGGGCCGCGGCGCGGGGCGCGCGGCAGGGGGAAGAGGGGCGGAGCCGCCCATGGTGCTGCGATTAAAAGGCACGTTGGGCGTAAGCACCGGTGTATCGTCGTCATCGGATACGATGGAGGCCACGCGGCGGATAATGGGCGTGGCGGGCTGTTCCGCCTCGGCGGCGGCGTCCTCTTCGGGCTTGACCAGGGCGGCGCAAAGGCGCTCCACAATGCCTTGCTTGGAAATGCCTGCGCTGAGAGTAACGCCGTTTTCACGGGCAACTTTGCGCAGTTCAACCACGGTCATGGCTTCAAAGGCTTCCTTGCTATACAATGTGTGTTCCTCCTTGAGTTCCTGACAATAATAATATGTTTAAGCGTCTTTAGCGGGACGAAGCAGCACCAGCACGTCGCGGTTGACGGCCTGCTCGACCCAGTGCTCAAAGTTGTCGTACAGCGGTGCGCCGGCGATTTCAAAGCCGGCTTTTTGCGCGATATCGGCAAAGCGATCGCGCCGCAGGGTGTAGGTGTTAAAGGCGACGGCGGCTGCGCAGCCGGGAAGCAGCGCCTGATACCAGGCGGGCAGGGCACGCTCCAATAATTGCTCCAGCGAGCTTATGCGGCGACCTTCCGTGGGGGCGTGCTGCACGCCGTAGGGCAGATCGGCCGCCAGGGCGTGCACGCGCTGCTTGCGCAATAACTGCCCGCACTGGGATGTATCGGCCTGGATCATCGTCATCGTCAGCACGCCAGTATCGGTCTGCACGGTAAACTGCGTGCCGGGGGCGTTTTTGCCGCCCGGCAGGGTCATGCCCGCGCGGGTCATGCTGTGCTTGACGCGGTGATATTGCAGCCACTTCTGCGTAAAGGCAATGCCTTCGCTCAGCTCCCGGCGGGATTCCTCCACGCCCACGGCGTGCATGCCGCGCGTCAGCGCGCAGTACAGCGTGGTGCCGCGGCCGCAAATGGGATCCAGTACCCTGGGGTGCGGCTGCTGCCATACCCTGCCGGCGGACAGGGCCAGATTGATCAGCAGGTGGGTAAAGGCTGCGTTGGTTTTGCCCTTATACTTGAGAATATCGGGCATATCGCCGGGCAGGCAGGAAATGGCCGGCGGATCAAGCGGCCGCAAAAGATCGCCTTCCAGCGCGGCGGTCATATACAGGGCGGAATGCCCATGCACAAACGCGGCCTGCGCGGGGGTGAGGGGATCGGCCTCAAAGCATAAAAATGGCGCGCCGCCCAGCGTGCAGGGGGTAATCTGCGCGTCAACCCCGCATGCGGAGAGCATGCAGGCCAATTCCTTTTGTGACAGTGAGATCAAAGAATCCTGATAGCGAGCGTTGGCATGTGAGCGTAATTGATAGGCGTATCGCATGAGTTCCCTTCCTATGCATAAATCTGCCTTACTCTCAGTATATCATGTTTGAACCCCAGAATCAAGAGAAAGGCAAAAAATTGGGTCGTTTCGAGCAAACAATCGTCCTTTTTTTGCGCAGAATGAATGAGCAGGCATATTGTATGGCAGCTTTGAATACGATGAATGCAGAAACGGAGGGAGCAGGAAATGAGTGTGCGCATGAAAAAGGAGCTTATCGAGGGCGGCATGCAGCTGCGGGCCGCGCCTCAGCAATTTGCCGTGGAGGCCGAGGCGGCGCTGCCCGGCGGGCTGCGGGATGAGGTGCGTCTGTTTTATACCGAGGCGCAGGCCGAGCCTGCCCAGGCCGAGGCCGTGGGCAATCGGCTGACGGTCAGCGGCAGGGTGAATTTTCGCGCCCTGTACGCCCAGGGGGATTTGACGCGCGTGCGCTGCGCCGAGGGCAGCGGCGATTTTTCCCGCGTCCTGACCATCACGCCCGGCGAGGGCAGCGCGGCCTATACGCCTCATTGCGAGATTACCAGCGCGACCGCGCGGGTGTTTAATGGGCGCTTGCTGCTGCGTGCGGAGATGAACGTGACGGCGCAGGCGGACGCGGCGCGGCAGGTGAACGCGGTGACGCAGGTGGAGGAGGACGGCGCGCAGGTGCTGTCCCAAACACTGGAGCTGCAGCAGTGCGTGGGCGGGGGCGAGAGCAGCGGGCTGATACGCGGCGAGTTTGAGCTGGCTTCGGCCCTGCAGGTGGAGGAAGCCCTGCTTGCGGGCGCGGACGCGCGGGTGGAGGATATCATTGGCGGCGCGGACGGCCGCGCGACGGTGACTGGCACGATTGATCTGACGGTGTGCCATGCCTCGCGCATGCCGGGACGACCGCTGGTATACACCCAGCATAGCATGCCCTTTGAGCAGACGGTGACGCTCAGCGGCGAGATGGGCGACGCGCTGTCGGCCAGCGCGCAGACGACGGACGCCGCTGTGGCTCTGGAAGGCAAGGAGGATGAGCGCATCCTGCGTGCTGAGGTAAGCCTGAAGGTGGGCGTGCAGGCTTTGCGTGAGCAGCGGCAGAGCGTGGTGGCTGATGTGTTTGCCAGCGCGGGCGATCAGCTGATTCCCTCCGGTGAGCGCGTGACCTATCGCAGCGCCTCCGTCAATGAGCAAACGGCCGAAAGCGGGCGGTTGCAGATGATCCTGCCCGAGGGCACGCCGCGCATCAAAACCGTGCTGGCGGCCTTTGTGCAGCCTGTGCTGGTAGGGGCAAGCGCCCAGGGCGGCAAGCTCAACGCCGATATGCTGCTGCGCGCTACGCTGATCTACATGACTGAGGACAGCGGCATTCCCGTGGCCTATACGGCCGAGGAACCCGCGCGCATGGCCTTTGCTGCCGATGCGCAGCCCGAGGATGTGCTGACGCTGTCCGCCCTGCGGGTGGAGCCCTCCGCCGTGGCCGGGGATCGGGCTGAAATCCGCTATGTGATTTCCCTGCGCGCGGAGGGCACGCGCTACGGGCAGGCGTTTGTTGTTACCGAGGTGGCGCAGGAGCCTGCCCCGGCGGCGGAAAGCGTGCTTGCGATGTACCGCACGCAGCCCGACGAGCGGCTTTGGGATGTGATGAAGCGCTATCGTCTGCCCCGCGAGAGCCTGTTGGCGCTCAATGAGCAGCTGACGGCGGACGAGGAGGAAACGCTGCCCGAGGGCACCTGCGTGATTGCCTACAAGCGATAAAACAGCAGCCCAAACAGCAGCGCAAGCAGACCGGCGACAGCGTGCAGCCGGTCTGCTTTTTGTATGCGCAGCAGCAGCGAGCCCTGCAGCAGCAGGGCCGTCAGGCGGATAAGCAGGCGCAGCGCCGCGGCCATCCAGGGCGAGATGGAAGGCAGCGGAGAGAAGATCAGCTTGGATCCTGCCAGGCTGACGCCAACGGCAATTCCTGCCGCGCACAGCGCGCGCCCGGCCGCATAGGCAAAGCCGCCGCGGGCCTTGCTCCAGCCCCTTTGCGGCGTAGCGCCCGCGCATAAAAGCGGCGTGCACAGGCATTGTGCCAGCACGCCCCACATTGCGCCGATCGCGGCCAACGGGCATGCGAAAGCGGCGCACAGTAGCGTGCGCCGCAGCATGCGGGCGGTGCGCTCCACCGCCTTAGCCCTTGTACAGGCTCATGCCGTCCGCCAGGGTATCCGCGTTGGTTTTGACGGTGGTATAGGGGCTGCCGGACTGCAGCATCTGATACAGCGAGGCAATTTCGCTGAAGGCCGTCGGATCATCCGTGACCGCTACGGACTGGATGGCCGGGTTGACGGCCTTGGCGCGATCCAACACCATGCCGCGGATGCGGTCGTCCAGTTCGCCCTGATAGGAGCTGTCATAGGTAACGCCCACCAGCGCCATGTTGCCAATGGCCACGGCGGTGGCGGTGTCGATCTCGGTCAGCTTTTCCACCGCGTCGCGCAGCTCTTTTGACGCGGTCAGCGCATCGTCAGCGGTCGTAATCTGCTGCGCATCGCTGCCCAGCACGCCGTCCATGTTATTGGTGGCGGAGGGCATGTTGGTCACGTTCGGGCTGGTCATGGGGGTGGTCATGCCCACGCTGGGCGAGGGCTGGGTGTCCGCGTTGCTGGCGCAGCCGGTCAGCAGCAAGGTTAGCGTCAGGCAAAGCAGCGCAAGAAAAACCGTTCTTTTCAAAGAAAATCGCCTCCTCGCGCCTATTGTGCGCGGGGAGACGATTCTTTATCAAAGGAATTTTTTATTCATTATAGAAGGTGTTTCCGCCGATAAACTCGCGCAGGATGGACAGCGGCGGGATTTCCTGCATCGCGTCGTCGGGCGCGGGCAAAAAGTAATTGAGGATCTTGATCAGCCGGTTGGCGCGGAAGTAATCCGGCTCGTCGGGCGTGATGCGCTGCAGCATATCGTAGGCATAGCGGCGCAGCACGGGCAATTCATAGTGCAGCGCGGTGTTGAACACGATATCCGCCTGCTCCTGATAGGGGAAAATCCACTTTTCCTCGCCCCGGCGCACGCTGTCCCACATGGCCAGCGTTTTTTCCGGCGTGGTGCCGCGGAACTGATAATCGCGCACGATGCGGCGCAGCAGCCGCGCGTCGGTGGTGCGGATGCGGTTATGATCGTCCAGATTCAGGCACGTCAGCTCCGACAGGTAGAACTTGCAGATTTCGCCCGGCTCAAAGCCCTTGTGCAATTCGGGATTCAGACCGTGGATGCCCTCGATAATCAGCATCTGATCATGGCTGATGCGCAGCGGAATGGACTTTTCCTTGCGCATGCCGGTGGCAAAGTCATACTCGGGCAGCTGGGCGGTTTTGCCATCCAGCAGGTCGCGGATGCAGTGCCGGAACAGCTCGATATCCAGCGCGTACAGCGATTCCAGGTCGGGCTTGCCGTGCTCGTCCAGGGGAACATCCGGGCGGTTCAGATAGAAGTTATCCATCGAGATCAGCACCGGGTGCATGCCCAGCACGCGCAGGTGGATCTTGAGCCGGTTGGCCGTGGTGGTCTTGCCGCTGCTGGAGGGCCCGGCCAGGAAGATGGCGCGCGCGTCCATGCGCAGGATATCCTCGGCAATTTCGGCCAGGGATTTATCGTGCAGGGCCTCGTTGACGCGGATAAACTCGCGCAGCTGGCCGCTGGCGATCAGGTCGTTCAGGTCGGCCGCGTTGCTGCACCCCAGAATTTGGCACCAGTAGTTGGATTCAAAGAAGGTGGACATGTGCTTGGGCCGGGAAACATAGGGTGCGGGGACGGCGGGGTCGTTTGGCGCGGGCATTTGCAGGATGAGCCCCGGCGGATAATACCGGAGGGAGAATACCGGCACGTCGCCCGTGCCGGGCAGCATGGCGCCGTAAAAATACTCGGCCAGGCCGCCGCACTCATAAATATTGAAGTAATCGTAGGGACGGTAGGACAGCAGCGCCGCCTTATCCGTCCAGCCGAGCCGGGTAAAGTAATCGATGGCCTGCTGGCGCGACCAGCGGCTGCGCTTGAAGGGCAGGTTGGCGGCCACGATCTCGCGCATGGTATCCTCGATCAGCTTGGCGTCGCCCTGCACCACGCGGCGGCCTACCAATTGCAGGTACATGCCAAAGCCGATGGAATGCTCGATGCGCACGCGCACATCGGGATAGCAGCGGTGCACGGCCAGCAGCAGGATAAAGCGCAGCGAGCGCTCATAGATGCGGCGGCCCTCCTCATCCTGAAAGGTGATGGGGCGCAGCGTGGTATCCTGGGTCAGGCGGCTGCCCAGCTCCAGCACACGGCCTTCGCAGAAAGCGCCCAGGGGCTTGTCATGGCTTTCGGGCAGCAGGCGGGCAAGCGCCTGCGCCACGGTGACGGGCTGGTCGAAGGTGATATGCTGCTGATTGCATTCGATGGTAGGCAATGCTTACGCCTCCTTTTCTGCCTCCTCGCGCGCCTGCTGGGCAGCGAGCTTGTTCTGCCACTGCAGGAGCTTGGTGGAAATATAGGCGGGGTTTTGCTCCTCGCTCAGGGCGCAGGTGCGCACCATGACGCGGCGGTTGTTTTCGCCCTTTTGGAACTTGATGCGCACCATGAACAGGCCGTGATCTGCGCACACGCACAGCGCCTGCTGCGCGCCGTCGGACAATACGACATAGCCGGCCTTTAGCTCCTGCCTGCGGCCGCACACCGGGCAGGGCGGGGTGATTGCGTGCTTGCCGTGCATGGCGTCCGACACGCGGCCCACGCGGATGGTATCGCACTTTTCCTGCCGGCGGGAGCGTTCCTCGTGGGTCAGCTTGCGCGCGGTCTGCGAAAAGCGCAGCACATCCTGCGGCTGCGGGCATTTTTGAAACACCAATGCGGTATAGTATGCGTCGTTGAGCGCGTTATGAAAGGGATGATCGGCATCTGGCTCGATGCCAAAATGCTCCATGGCGGATTTCAGCCCCGCGCGGTTCTTGGTATCGCCGGTCAGCTCGCCATAGAGCCGCTGCAGGTCGTACATTTGCGGGAACGGCTCAGAATAGGCGAAGAAATCCAGGTTTTGCTGGAATACCGACACGTCGTCACAGCCCCAGGTGAGCAGCGCGCAGTCCGTGCCGCACCAGGCGTGGAAGCGCTGCGCGGCCTCGCAGAACTGCGGCGCGTCGCACAGCTGATCCTGGCTGATGCCGGTGATGCGTTTGATACGCGGATGGAGCTTGACATAGTGGGTGGGCTGAATCAGCTGGTTGAAGGTGTCGATGATCTCCAGCCTGTCGTTCAGCTTGATCGCGCCGATCTGAATCATTTCAAACAGCAGCTTGCCGCCCACGGATTTATAGGCGGAGCTGTTGTAGGAGAGCGGCTGGTTCCATTCCAGATCCAAGATGATGTAATCCATGCGAAGATGATCCTTCCGATGGTAGATTTTGCAAGTGTGTAAAAGCACGAGGAGAACGTTGAGGGCTGTTTGCCCTCAAGCTCCCAACCAGAGGCTACGCCTCTGGACACCAGCGCGCAATGCCGGGGACAGCAGCCAAGCAGCGGGGTTCTGCGAGAAAAGCGAGGGGACGAACAAGTATGTGTAGAGGGACGGCGGCAGGAAACCGTTTTTCAAAAGTAATCGCCTGCGGGAAAACTTGTTTTCCCGACTGCGATTATTTTGAAAAAACGCCACGGGCAACTTGGTTGCCCGTGCGCCTGAGCGCAAAGCGCTCAGGGCTGCCGCCTGTGCGCGGTAAACTGGCTTTCGTTCCCCATGCTGATCACGCGCAGGCAATCGTGCGATATCCATCGTGCCGCATCGCGGATTGGGTGCAGGGACGATGTCCCTGCCCGCCGGAGGCCCTTCGTCCGTTTTCTTATTCCCGTTCGTATACCGCAGCGCTGTGCCCAGCCAGCGCGCCGGTGGAGAAAGCGATCTGCAGGTTAAAACCGCCCGTGAAAGCGTCCACATCCATCATCTCGCCGGCAAAGAATAGCCCATTCACTTTTTTGCTCATCATGGTGGCAGGCACAATCTCTCGTACCGATACGCCGCCGCAGGTGACGATCGCCTCGTCCATGCCCCGCGTGCCGGTAACGGTTAAGGGCAGGGATTGCAGCGCGGATACAATTCGTGCACGCTCAGCCGCCGTGATCTGCGCAGGCTGCTTGATGGCGCTTACCCCACATAGCGCGGGGAAAACCTCCGCCAGGCGCGCGGGCAAAAGCGCAGGCAGGATGTTTTGCAGCTGCTTGCGCGGCGCGGCGGCAAACTCGCGCAGCAGGCGCGCATCCAGCTGCTCCGGGGTCAGCGCGGGCTTCAGGTTCAGCGTTACCTGTACCTGCGGCCAGTCCGCCGTGGCCAGCACGCTGGATAGCGTAAGCACCAGCGGCCCGGAAACGCCGAAATGCGTGAAGAGCATTTCGCCCATCTCGCAATATTTTATTTTACCATGAACGGCCGCCGAAAGGCAAATGTTTTTGAGCGAAAGCCCCTGTAACTGCTTCACCCAGGGCTCCCTGACCTCCAGGGGCACCAGCGAGGGGCGCAGCGGCACGATGGTGTGCCCGGCTTCCTGCGCAAAGCGCAGACCGTCGCCCGTGGAGCCGGTGACAGGATAGCTAACGCCGCCCGTGGCCAGCACAGCGCAGTCGCAGGGGATCACCCGCTCGCCCTGCGCGTCGCACACGCGCACGCCCGTTACGCGGCCTTCCTCAATCACCAGCCCCAGCGCTTCTACTTGCAGCTTGAGCGCCTGGCCGCGCAGCGCGTTCAAAAACGCGCGCGATACGTCGCTGGCGTGATCGCTGACCGGAAAGACGCGGTTGCCGCGCTCCACCTTGGTCTCGCATCCCAGCTCGTTCATTAGCCGCTGCAGATCGTCGGGCGAAAGAAATTTGAGCGCTGAATAGAGAAACCGCGGGTTGCGCGGCACATTGCGCAAAAACTCCTCAGTATCGCAGGCGTTGCACAGATTGCAGCGGCCCTTGCCGGTGATGTACAGCTTTTTGCCGAACTTTTCGTTTTTATCAATCATCGTCACCGCCGCGCCGGCACGCGCAGCAAACAGCGCGGCAGAAAGCCCCGCCGCGCCGCCGCCGATGACCACTACATGCTTATTTTCCTTCATTCATATAGACGCTGTATGCGTCCCACACCTCTTCCAGCTGCTTGAAGCGGGCGTTGAGCGCCTCGCGGTTTTGAATGCCCAGCGCCACAATCAGCGCGTTGATCACGCTCATGGGCGCGGCCATAGAATCCACAAAGGAGGCCATGTCTGTGCGCATGGACAGGCAGATGTCCGCCACCTCGTGCAGCGGGCTCATGGGGCCGTCCGTCAGGCCGATTACCTGTGCATGGCGCGAACGGGCAAAGCTCATGGCCTCGATGGTGCGGCTGGAATAGCGCGGGAAGCTGATGCCCAGCAGCACATCGCTGGCCTCGATGCGCGAAATAGCCTCAAACACATCCGTGCTTCCGGCGGCTACCACGCGCACATCGTCAAAGATATAGTGCAGATAGTACCCGGCAAACTGCGCCAGCGGCGCGGCTGAGCGCAGACCCAGAATGTAGATCCTGCGCGCGCCGGAGATGACCTGTACGGCTCGCAGAAAAGCGGCGTTGTCAATGCCGTCGATGGTGGAGCGGATGTTCTGCATGTCCGCCTTCAGGACGGTGGAGAGCACCTCCTCCTGGCTGATATCGGAGGACATTTCAAATCGCTGCGTGGCGGTCAGACGATGACGTACCAGCTCCTGCAGGGCCTGCTGAAGCTCGGGGTAGCCTTCGTAGCCCAGCGCTACGGCAAAGCGCACCACCGTGCTTTCGCTTACGTTTACCATTTCGCCAAGCTTTGCAGCGGTCATAAACACGGCCTTGTCATAATGCTGCAATATGTATTCAGCGATGCGGCGGTGGCTTTTGCTTAGGCGGCTGCCGCTGAGATTGAGCCGCTGAATCATATCCTGCGTATTTTGCATCACGTTACCTCATAAAAATAAAATTTTAGGGAAACGAACGACCTCATTATACAGCCGCGCGGCTGCAAATGCAAGATCAGATGCATAAATCCTGCAATTTTGCGGCGCAGGCTGCGTTTTCATCGGTCAGCGTGCCCATAAAGGTGCAGGTGATGTGGCCCTCGTTCAGCAGCGCCATATCGGTTCCGGGTTTGTGCGGCTCGATCTTCAGCCCGCTTTCCAGCCAGAAGTATACATCGCCATGGGGACTGACGCGGCGCTCATAGCTGTCCAGGTAATAGGCGTCGCTCAGTGGGGCGATGCGCAGGGGCTTTAGCTGCTCCACCGGCAGGGCGGGGGCGTTCAGGTTAATCAGGCACAGGCGCGGCAGCGCGTCGCCCTGATAGCGCTCGGCAATACGCACGGCCAGGCGCGCCAGATGCAGCCGCATGGCCTCGTCCGCGTGGGGCATGATGGAAACGGCCATGGCGGGGATATTGAGCATCCGCGCTTCGCGCGCGGCGGATACCGTGCCGCTGTAGTATACGGCCGTGCCTGCGTTTTCGCCGTTGTTGATGCCCGAGAAGGCGAAGTCAAAGGGTTTGTCGGTCAGCATCTGGGCAATGCGCACGCAGTCCGCCGGGGTGCCGGCCACGCTGTACGCCTTGGCGTTGTCGTCCTCCCAGGGCACCTCGCGCATCATCAGCGGCGCAAAGAGCGTGATGTGATGGCTGACGGCGCTCTGCTGCGTCTGCGGCGCGCAGACGACCACGCTGTGGCCGCGCTCCAGGATGGCCTGGCTGAGGGCACGCAGGCCGATCGCCTGGATGCCATCGTCATTGGCAAGTAAAAAATGCATGGCTGTTTCCTTTCAATTCAGTCAAATCAAGGGGATACGGCCTTATTATACTTGATTTTTCGCAATCCGGCAAGGCTGGAATGCGCGCCGCATATGCTGTTACAAGGGGGAATGAGCATGGAATATGTGCGCCTGACGGGAGAGGGCGGGGCCTTTGGCTGGCAAAGCGCGCAGGACGGCACGTGGCGGCTGACGCTGGGCGGCTGCGCGGCGGGCGAATGCCTGGTGATTGGCGAAGCGGGCACGAGGAGGATTACGCCGGACGCAGGCGGGGCTTTTCGCGGGGATACGGCATGCGGACGCGCGCTGTGCGTGGCGGCGCTGCCCGAGGGCGCATTGCTTGCCTATGACGTACAGCGATTATCACGGCAGGAGGCGCGCATCCTGTGCCGGGAGCGCACACGCCCCGCTGTGCCTGTGCGGCAGGAGCAAACGGAAGCAGCGCCCAATCCTGTGCTGCCAGAGCCTGTGCAAATAGAAGAGGCACTGCCTGAGATAGCGGAGCAGGCGAGGAAAAAGGAAGCGAAGCCCGAAATTCACTATCGGGACGCGCCGCAAACGCCGCCGGTGGACGCCTTGCCTGTGCTGGAATGGCCGGGCACGGCGCAGAAGCTGCGCCCGTATTTTGAAAAAAACCGCCCGCTGCGGCTGTTTGATTGGCCGCAGTGGCGGATGATACGCTGGCAGCATATGGGCGGCGCGCCCTGCTATGTGGGCGTGCGCGTGGGGGAACGGCGCGTAACAGCCGTGCTGTACGCCGTGCAGGCGCGCGGCGGCATGCTGCCGCCCAAGGGGCTGGCAGGCTACCGCTATCAGCGCGCGGCGGATGGGAAAGGCTATTGGACGCTGATTCAGGAGGTGTAGAGCCGCTCGCACACGCATACGGCCAGGCGGCACAGAAGCTCCGCGTTGGTGGGCTTGCCGCGCTCGGGGCTGATGCTTAGTCCAAACAGCGCGCTTTGCGATTGCAGGCTGCCGCGCAGCCAGGTGCTTTCCACGGCGCTGCGGATGCGCCGCTCTACCGCGCCCTCGCTGCACTGCGCACGCTGCGCCAGCAGGGGATGAAGCCAGCCATGTGCCGGGGGCGCGGGCGGTGGAAAAGCGCTTAGCAGCGCCGCGCCATAGGCGATAGCGGCATAGCCGCGCAGGGTGCGGGGCATGCCCAGGGCGTCCAATAGCCGCTCGGCGCAGGATAAGCGATCAGGTATGGACGGTGCGGCGAGCCGACCATAGGGCAGGCACATCACATTGCGCACGCAGGCGGGCAGATCAGAAACGCTGGGCAGATCGACCGGAGCGTCTGTATCAAAGCAGGCCAGCACGCGCGGCGGGCAGGCAGGATTGGCGCGCAGGACGGATTCGCACAGGGCGGCTGGATGGCAGGCTGCGCTTTCCAGCACCAATACGTGCGGCTGCATACGCGCAATACGTTCAGGCAGGCTGCGCGCATCCGATACGATATCGCACACCGTTACGCCCGGAACGTCCAGCGCGCGCAGCGCGGCCATAGGCGCGGAGGAAAAGAGCATCACGCGGATATTAAAATCAAAGGCTGGGGCGGAAATTGTTTGCATGGGAAAAATCATCCTTATTGCATGACAGGAACATCGGAAAACAGGCAAAACAACAGATCACTGGATGGGCTTTTTCCGTTGGCGCTGTACATGCCATGCGCATACCTGAATTCGCGTCCTTCCACGCGGAAAATGCAGCAGGAATCACAGGCAAGATCAAGCGTGCTCTGCGCGCCGCCTTCAAAGGTGAGCGTAAGCAATCGTCTTCCAAAGGGGCATCCAGCCATCAGCGCGCCGACTTCCTGATGGGCGCTGAGCAGCGTGCGCAGTGTGGAAAGGCTAGCCTCATCGGTCAGCGTGCTGCGTTGCCATACGCCGGAGGCATCCAGCCAGCGCAGCTCTGCGCCCGTGATGGAGGGCAGCAGGGCGGGTGAAAAGGGCGTTTGCGGCGTATCCTGCGCGGCGATCCACAGCCGCGCGCCGCCCTCGCCCAGCACGGTATAGCCGGCGGGCAGGCTGTCCAGGAGCGGCAGGCGCGCACCTGCGGGCAGGCGCACACAGGGAGCGTCTTCGCCCTGCGCGGCAAAGGCGTTCGTGTCGGATTCCAATACCAGATAGGACGGCCATTGCAGCACATCGTCTGCACATACCCAGCCCAGTCGCTGACCGGCTACATTGTAGTAATCCAATCGATCATTTTGCGCTTGAGCGGTATAGAATGCTTGGCCAGCGGGCAGATGGGCAAGCACCTGATTGCCGGAGGAGGAAGCGTACAGCGGCAGATTGTCCGTCAATACGATGGCCTCGTGCGCGCTGATGCCGATCCCGGCAAAGTCGGGATCCACCTCGGGGCTATGAAGAATTTCCGCATGGGAAGCGGAGAAGAGCAGCAGCATGGACAGGAACAGAGCGGCGATGGCCTTCACAGAAAACACCTCCTTGATGCAATTGCTGCCTTTATTATCCATGACCGGCCGCATGTTGTCAAGGAGGGGAGATTTTTCAAAAAAAATGATTTACATTTGCAATTTGTTCAAATACAGTTCATAAACGTTTGATATCATACAATTGCCGAAGGGAAGCTGCCGCACGATCGGCGGCCCGAACTTCTTTACATATCCAACAAGACACACTGTCCCGTCCGGACGCGGCTGAAACAGGCGCCGCGCGAGGGCGGGACAGACAATTTTGGGGCTGTGCGAATGCAGCGCGATGTGCTATACTTACCCCGTGGAGGAAAATGCGATGAATCAGAATGAAATTCGCGGAAACCTGGACACTGGGCTGCTCAAGATCATCGCCCTTGTGTGCATGATTATCGACCATGCGGGCGTGCGCCTGCTGGGCAATGCCACCGAGTGGCGCTTGATCGGACGCATCGCCTTTCCACTGTATCTGTGGTGCATGGTGGTGGGCGCGTGCTATACACACAGTCCGGCCCATTACGCGCTGCGGCTGCTGGCGGTGGGGCTGATATCGCAGCCCTGCTTTATGCTGGGGCTGAACCATGGCTGGAATCAATTGAACGTGTTTTTTACGCTTTTGCTGGGCTACCTGGGCATCTGGGGCATTCGGGAGAATCGCTACGGCAGCCGTATCTGGGCGCCGCTGCTGGCGCTGGCTGTGCCTTGCTTTGTCAGCATGGATTACGGCTGGCGCGGGGTGCTGCTGGCCATGCTGCTGTACGCAGCGCGCAAGAATCGCGGCGCGGTTGCGGCGGTTATGGTGGCCTTCTGTCTGTTCTGGGGGCAAGGCACGCGCGCGGTGCAGGATGTATTTGGGCTCAGCCTGCGCGGCGGGCTGTTTGAGCTGGACATTGTCAAGAACTTTTTGAAGCTGCAAACCCTGGCGCTGCTGGCTCTGCCGCTGATGCTGTGGCCGCGCACCAAGCGCACACCTTTTCCCAAGGTTGCGGCCTATGCGGCTTATCCGGGGCATTTGCTGATCCTGTGGGGTATTCAGCTGGCGCTGGGCGTAACCACGCTGCAGGATAGCCTGCGGCTGCTTATTCCGTAGATGTAGGCTGGAACACCCCAGCATGCCGCGCGGCGGCGCTCAACTGTGCGCGCACACGATCCAGGTTTTTATGGCTGGGCGGCGGCAGCGGACGCAAAACGGGCGCGGGGGTGGGGGGCTCTGCTGGGCGCTGCTGGGCGCGCGGCGGCTCCTTTTTGCTTTCTACAGCCTGAAAATCCAGCTGCTGGGCGCGAAATATGCGCCACTGCTCCTGCTGCTGGGAGAAGGACAGCTCTGAGAACGGCGATTTGCTGCGGTCGTTCTGATTCATGGCGATGGCTCCTTTCCTACGGGTCTATCCCATGCTATGACGCATAAAACGCCCGCGTGCGTATGAAAAAAATACCTCCTGCGCATCCTGTGCACGGGAGGTATTTTTTATATGCTGTATTATTGGTTGGAGCGTATCCGTGCCCGTCGTCGCAAGGCGGCCGCGCTGCGGGAAATCCGCCGCAACGGCTGGCGCTGCCCCTGGCTGGGGGATGGGCGCAGGCGGCTGCGGTGGCGCGCATAGGGCGTTACCTGATAAACAGATCATCGCGCAGGCGATACAGCGTGCAGCCGTGCAGCTTAAAGCAAACCGCGTCGATGAACCAATCGATGCTCTTGACGGCATTGTACTGCATATAGCCGTAGTGATAGCCGTTGACGGAGTCGTTTTTCATGTTGCTGTCGGTCCAGCGTACCTCGTTTGTGGCAGGGTCGTAGTCCGCGATGAACAGCAGGCTGTGCGCGCCCTTGCCATAATAGTAATCGCCCGTCATCTGGAAGAAATCGCCCGCCTGCACGCTTTCCAGCACGGCGCGGCACAGGGCGCGGTTTTCTTCCTTGGTCTTATCGTTGTCATACTTAAACTGCCCGGCGATCTCAAAGGGACTGCCGTCCGCGGCGGTTTCAATGCGCCACTCGATGCCATAATCGTAGGGGGCGCAGTTCTTTTTGGAGTTGTTCAGCGGCATATGCAGCGGCAGGTCGGGGTATTCCTTCATGGCGTAGGCATCCTTGAAGGTATCGAACATGCGCTTGACAAAGTTCTTGCAGATGCCGCGATCCCAGTCCTCCTTGGCGGGGGCGTGATAATAATAGGGATCTTTATAGTTCTTGGCGGCTAGGGCGAACATATCCTGAAACAGCTTATCGCGCGGAGAAAGGATACTGACCGTTTGCCGGCTTTCCATGGGATAGCCGAAAGCGTCTTGCTCGCCATAGCCTACCACCGTGACGGTAGCGCCGCTGGTATACTGCGGGGTATCGAAGGTGTAATCCAGCTCCGCACCGTCCATGGAGATGGTGGTGTTCTGCCCTTCGTATGTCAGCGTAACCTCCATGCGCAGCACATTTTTGCCGCTTGCCTGCACGCGCAGCTTGCCGCCCGCATCGTAGCTCTGCCCAGCCTGTGGGGTGATAAGCGTGACGTGCGGGGTGGGAACGATGGAATGATAGGAAAATTCCTCCTCGGCCTGCACGCACACGGGCAGGGCAAGCAGCAGAGCAAACAGAATAATCAGCGTGCGTTTCAAGGGCGGGTACCTCGCTTTCGGCAGATAACGCCTTCATGTTATCCCAAATGCCGCGCAAAGTAAAGGCTTTGGGCAAAAATTTGCAATTGGCGCGTCAGCCCAGCAGCTTGCGCAGGTATTCGCGGGCGTTTTCCAGGGCGGCCAGCGTTTCCTCGCGCCCCTCAAACTCTACCGACAGGTAGCCGTCATAGCCCGCATTTTGCAGGATGTGCACGCAGGCGCGCACGGGTACCACGCCGTGGCCTATCACCGTGCCGCGCAGATAATTGCCGCCGCGCGTGCCAAACCAGCCGCCAACGGGCATATCCTCCTGGCCAGATTTGTACAGAAAATCCTTTACATGCGCGTGCACGGCATAAGGCGCGGCGACGCCCACGGCATGGCGAGGTTCTTCATCGGCGCACAGGAAGTTGCCCATGTCCACCAGCCAGCCATAGTTGGGGTGATTGACAGCGCGCATCAGGTATTCTACGCGGTCGCTATCCTGCATGATGCGGCCATGGTTTTCGGTGCAGGTGCGGATGCCCAGCGACTGCGCGTAATCCGCCACCTGGCGAATGCCGGGCACTACGCGGGCTATGCCCTCGCGCCAATCGCGCAGCTCGCCTAACCTCCAGAACGCATCGTGCCGCAGCACCTTGGCGCCCAGCAACGCGGCGATATCCGCGCAGCGGCACACACGGGCAGGCTCGTCCTCCGGCGCGCCGCCGCGGCCGTTTAGAAAGTCTGCCGCCACGGTATAGGCGGGAATATCCAAGCCCAATGCTTCGCAATGCGCGCGCAGATGCTTGGCCAGACTTTCCACATTGTCCTCGCCCGGAGCGAAGGCTAAATCCAGATCGATAAACTCAATGCCGTCATAGCCCATATCGCGGGCATGCTGGCAGGCTTCAAAGTAGGTCATGCCGCGCTTGAGCAGCGTTTGGAAGCTGTAACTGCTGACGCCGATTTTCATACGGATGCTCCTTTCAGATCAGGCGGCTGTATAAAAATACAGGAAAATTGCTGCAATCAACACCATGATCAGGCCGATTACCAGCAAAAAGAACTGCGGCTTGCTGCGCTTGGCAGCCTGCTCGGCCTTGTATTCATAAAAGTGCTTATACTTGCGGCGATGATGAAAGGGCACCAATACGGAGAGATTCTTAAAGCCGTAGCTTAGAATATCGAAAAAACCTGTGGTAGACACCCAGATCATCGCGCCCAGGCCGGCAACCAGCATGCCCGACACGAAGAAACCGTCGCACAGCGCGGCCAGGTTGGCGGCCAGGGGTTGGCTGAAGCTGAAGCCGCGAATCTGCGCGAACAGCACAGCCAGCAGCAGCGCGCAAGCCGTTGAAATCAGATATCGGCGGAGAGGCTTTTTCTGTTCAGGGGCTTTTTTCTGATCCATAGATTTGTTCCCTCGGCTTAAAAATCCAGCCGCAGAAGGATATTCTGCGGCTGATGAAAATGATGATTACAGACCCATCTCGCGGCGATAGGCCATATATTCCGCGTCGTTGCAGTGGACAAAGTGACCGGGAGCAACTTCGCGCAGCGAGGGCTGATCCGTACCGTTGTAATCATGCGCGGACAGGGGATCATAGCGCATGCGGGTGCGCTTTTTCTCGCTGATGGGATCGGGCAGCGGGATGGCGGACAGCAGGCTCTTGGTGTAGGGGTGCAGGGGATGGGCAAACAGCTCGTCCGAGGAAGCCAACTCTACCATCTTGCCAAAGTACATGACGCCGATACGATCGGAGAAGTACTTAACAACCGACAAATCGTGGGCGATGAACAGGATGGTCAAGCCAAGCTGCTCACGCAAATCATTAAGCAGGTTGATCACCTGCGCCTGGATGGATACGTCCAGGGCGCTGACGGGCTCGTCGGCGATCAGCAGGTCGGGATGCATGATGACCGAGCGCGCGATGCCGATACGCTGCTTCTGGCCGCCGGAGAATTCATGCGGGTAGCGACCGGCATGCTCGCGGGTAAGACCCACCAGCTCCAGAATTTCATAGACCTTCTGATCCAGGTATTCCTTATCGCGGATACCGTTGATGATCAGACCCTCGGAGATGATTTCCTTCACCGTCATGCGGGGGTTCAGGGAGGCGACAGGATCCTGGAAGATCATCTGGATCTTGGTGATCAGCTTGGTTTTCTTGGCGATGCGCAGATCCTCGCGGTACTTCTTCTTCAGCGCTTCGGTCTCCTCGGGGGTCTTGGCCTTTTTCAGATTCTCGGCATATTCGGCGTTCAGCTGCGCGACCAGCGTTTCCACATACTGATGGTCGGAGTGCTTATGATCGTACTTGGCCAGGTGAATCTGATTTTTATTCTCGGCGATGACCGCCTGCAGCTCGACCTTGCGCTCGGGCGAGGCGGTTTTCATTTCAGCCTTGGCGGCCTTGATGGCCTCCACATAGGAGCGGGTGCCCGCGCAGATGCGCTGCCCCTCAAAATAGATGCTGCCCGAGGTGATATCGTAGATTTTGATGATGGAACGGCCGGTGGTGGTTTTGCCGCAGCCAGATTCGCCCACCAGACCGAAGACCTCGCCGCGCTTGATATCAAAGCTGACGTCGTCTACCGCCTTGGTCGGGCCGAAATACTGGCACAGGTGCTCAACGCGCAGCAGTGTATCCTGCTGATTGATGGCGCTGCTCATTTATTCCACCTCCGCTTTCTTCATACGCTCGATGCGGGCGCTGATGATCTTGGGCATTTCCACCTTGGGCGCATCGGGATGCAGCAGCCAGGTGGCGGCGCTGTGGGTTTCGGATACCTTGAACATCGGGGGCTGCTGTTCAAAGTCAATCTTCATGGCGTACTTATTGCGGTCGGCAAAGGCGTCGCCCTGCGGGGGATAGATCATATTAGGCGGCGTGCCGGGAATGGACTCCAGCTTTTCCTTGGTGTCCAGATCGGGCATGGAGGAAAGCAGCGCCCAGGTGTAGGGATGGCGCGGATCATAGAAGATGTCGTTGGCCGTGCCGTATTCCACAATCTTGCCCGCATACATGACGGCGATGTTGTCGGCCATGTTGGCCACAACGCCCAGGTCGTGGGTGATGAAGATGATGGACAGGTTGCGCTCGCGCTTAAGCTTGTTGATCAGCTCCAGAATCTGCGCCTGGATGGTGACGTCCAGGGCCGTGGTGGGTTCGTCGCAGATCAGGATATCGGGGTCGGCAGCCAGGGCGATGGCGATGACGATGCGCTGGCGCATGCCGCCGGAAAACTCGAAGGGATACTGATAATAGCGGGTGCGCGGCTCGTGGATACCAACCTCCTCCATCAGGTGGATGGCGCGCTCCTTGGCCATGCTCTTGGTGATGCGGTAGACAGCCTGGGAGGCCTTCTCCTTGAAGAAATCCACCAGCGCGATGCCGCGGGCGTGGAAATCCACATGGGCGGAATTGGCCACATAGGCTTCATAGCGCTCGATCAGGCGGTCGATAACCGTCAGAATGTTGCCCTTCAGGTCGCTCAGATCGTATACGTTCTTGGGGATGACCTTCCATTCCACCGTTTTACCGCGGGCAATCAGGCTTTCGCGGCGGCGGGTCTGGCGGGCAAAGCGCGCTTCCTCGCGGGGATTATTGCGCATATGGTAGAAATACTGATCGATGGCGTGATCCAGACTGGTGCCAAAGGCGTAGGCCGCGCTGTCCTTGATGACCTCCAGGCGGTCGATGGAGGGCGCGATCTTGGCGGTCAGCTGCTTGCACAGATGCTTGGCGGAAGCCTTGTCAAAGTCGCCCGAATAGAAATCATGCGCCTTTTTCAGCTCGGCCAGCACTTGCTTTTTGGCTTCCAGCGCGGTGCTGTAGGAGTGGGCGACGCCCTTTTCCTCCATGGACACGAACTCCAGCATGAAGTGCTCGTCCAGGAATTTCAGCGTCTCTTCATTGAGCTTGTCAATGGGCTGCTCGCTCAGATCGGAGTTCGGGTTCTTATACAGGTAGAAGCCAATGCGGAAGAAATCCGGGCGGTTTTGCGCCACGATCTGCTGCAGCAGGGCGCGCAGCTCCTCCATGGCCTTGACGGCTGCGGCGGGGCGGGCTTCGCCATCCGTTTTGGCGGCGGAAAGCAGATTAGCGCGCGCGGACTGCAGCTGGGCCTGATAATGGTAGGTGAAATAGGGGTTTTCAATGCGCGGCAGCTTCTGCGCCAGCTCGTTCAGGCGAGCCTTGTAATCGATGTTCTGCTTTTTGCTGGCCTTGAACAGCAGATCCTCCAGGTTGGAGATCAGCTCGGTCGCCTCGGAATGGGCGGCGTTGTAGGCCTGCTCAAGCTTGGTGGCCTGGATGCTGAACTTATCGAAGGTAGCGCACATCTCATTGATGCGCGCGGCGTCCTTGGCGTCGCTGGCGGCCAGCATATGGGTTTTCAGCAGGCGTAGCATGTCGTTAAAGTCCTTGCGGGCTTCGCGACGGTTGGATTTGTTCTTCAGCAGCATGGCCTCGGTGATCTGCTTGCCAATTTTAACGATGGGGTTCAGCGAGGACAGCGGATCCTGGAAGATCATGGAGATCTTATCGCCGCGCAGCTTGTGCATTACGTCCTCGGGAACGCGCAGCAGATCCTTGCCGTCGTATAGAATCTCGCCGCCCTCCACAATGGCGTTGCCGGCCAGGATGCCGATAATCGCCTTGGAGGTGACGGATTTGCCCGAGCCGGACTCGCCCACGATGGCCAGCGTTTTGCCGCGTTCCAGGTCAAAAGAAATATCGCGCACTGCCTTCAGCGTGCCGTTGGTGGTGCGGAAGGCGACCTTCAGTCTCTTTACCTCAAGTATCTTATCCATACCTTAGTCCTCCACACCGCGCAGCGACGGGTTGAACGCGTCGCGCAGGCCATTGCCAAACAGGTTGAAGCAGATCATCAACAGCGACAGGATGAGCGCCGGATAGATCATCAGATGGGGGTAGTTGGTCCAGATGCTGCTGGCATCGGACAGCAGCGTGCCCAGGGAGGTGCTGCCGGCGGAGCCCAGCTTTACAATGCCCAGGTAGCTGAGCATGGATTCGGAGTTGATAACGCCCGGGATAACCAGCGCGCAGGAAGTGATGATGGTGCCCAGGGAGTTGGGGAAGATGTGCTTCCAGATGATGCGGGAATCGCGCGCGCCCAGCGTGCGGGCCGCCATGACGTATTCCTGATTCTTGAAGCGGTAGAACTGCGTCCTCACGCGCGCGGCCGTGCCGATCCAGCCCGTCAGCACAAAGGCAAACAGCAGGCTGGGCACCGCGCCCACCTTGGCGGCCAGGTGAATCTGGAACAATGTGGCAACGATGATGAAGGGCACGCCGGACAGAATATCGGAGATACGCTCCATGATCAGGTCGGTCAGGCCGCCGTAGTAGCCCTCGATCGCGCCGTAAACCGCGCCGATGATGAAGTTGATGAAGGATACGCAGATAGCCACCAGCAGGCTCAGCTTGATGCCGCCGGCCATGCGCAGCGCCAGGTCATAGCCCTGGCTGTCGGTGCCTAGGATGTAGTTGGGCTCAAAGCCGTTCTTGTAGCGGTAGTAGTTGTAGTACAGCACGCGCACCTTGTACTGCGCGGTTTCAAAGTTGCCGCCGCCGGCGTATTCATAGTACACCAGGTTGCCCTCGGCGTCGCGCTTGTAGTTATCCTCAAGCACGGTATCGGGGGAGTAGGTCAGCTCCTCCGCCTTGCCCTTTTCGTTGATGCGCACGGGCACATTCTTCTTGGTCTTGTACCAGTTGTTCGCGTCCTTGGCGTCGGCGTTGTAGCTGTTATTCTCAACCAGGGGATAGAAAACGTGCAGGTTGTTATCCTTTTCCCACTGGACGATGCGCTGATACTCGGCCTGCTCCAGGCTCAGGTACATGAAGCCGACTTCCAGATAGGTATCGATCTTGCCGTTGAAGGTCAGGGTGATCTTCTTGCCGGCGCGCTTTTCAATGGGATCGCTGATCTTGAGCATGGGCTGGTAATAGCTTTCCAGACCTTCGCCCAGGGAGACGCTGCGGCCGTCGTAATCCTCCGCGCCCACGCCGATGGCGATGGCCTTGATAAGCCCCTTTTCGGAGAAGGTGCGGGTGGTGCCGCCGTCAAAGATGCCATAGGGGCGCAGCGCCAGGGCGCGCGGCGCCTTCTTGGCATAGTAGGAATCCATAAAGCGGGCGTTGTAGCGGGTGTTGAAAATAGGGGTGAGGAAGGCGAAAAGCACGATGCAGATGATGATGATCGTGGCCACCACGGAGGCATGGTTCTTGCGGAAGCGAATCCACGCATCCTTGAAATAGCCGATGGGCTTATCCTCAAACTTTTTATCGGCGATGCGCTCGCCGCTGTGTACAAATTCAAATTTTTCCGGGGGGATCTTCGCCGTGCCGTTATACATTTCAGACATCTTATTTCTCCCCCATTCTGATTCTCGGATCGATGAAGCCGTAGCTGATATCCACCACGATACCGGCCAGCAGGCCGATAAAGGTGTAGAAAATGCCGTCCATCATGAATACGTCGTAGTCAAACAGACGGATGGACTTGATGTAGAGCTGACCTACGCCGGGAATGGAGAAGATCTGCTCAATGATCATGGAGCCGCCCAGAATGCCGATAAAGCTGGAAATCAGCATCGGCAGGATGGGCACCATGGCGTTTTTCATCGCGTGGCGAACGGTCGCCTGCGCGCGGCTAAGACCCTTGGTGCGGGCCAGCAGCATGTAATCGGAGGTCAGTGTTTCAGTCAGCTCCGCACGGGTGAAGCGGCAAAGACCTGCGATCTCGCCAAAGGACAGCGCCAGGATGGGCGCGATCATGGAATAGAACATCTTCCATGTCATCCACGAGCCGCCTGCGTCTGCCAGGGAATACACCTGCAGCGGCAGCCAGCCCAGCTTAAAATACAGAAAATACTGCACCAGGAAGGCGTAAACATAGCTGGGGATGGAAACAAATAGCATGACCATCGTGCTGATAAAGGAATCCTGCCACTTGTTTTTCTTGATCGCGGCAAAGATGCCCAGGCCAATACCTACCGGGATGGAGAACAGCAGCGAATACAGGTTCACCAGCACCGTAGGCAGCAGACGGTCAATCAATACATCCCAGGCTGGCTGACGGAAGGCAATGTACCAGGAAGTGCCAAAGTCCCATTTGGTGACAATGTTCTTCAGGTAAATGCCGTATTGCACCATCAAAGGCTTGTTATAGCCCAGCGCTTCCCAACGGGACGCAATAGCGGCCGCCTGCACCTTATCGGTGGGCAGCACACGGGGAAGCATTCTGACCAGCACGAATTCCATTGTTGTGATCACGAAAAGAACGAAGATCATCAACAGAATTCTTTTCAGGATGTATTTTGTCATGTCATCGTCTCCTTCTTCGGCTGTTTTTCTGGTGAAAAACCCCGCTGATTTGGTTCGACTGTCGTCCGAAGCTTACAGTGGGGGAAAAACAGCCGAAAACCACGGGGAACGGGGGATGCGAAATCCCCCGGTTCCCCATGGAAATGATGGTTCGCTATTCAATTTTGCAGGGAAAATTGAATTACTCGTAGCTCAGGGTGCCGCCCTCTTCAGCCACATACTCGGCCCATTCAGCGTCGCTGTAGTTGAAGGTCATCAGGCGCAGGCCGCCGAAGCCGTACATGAGGTTGTAATCCTCGGTGTAGTAGTCCACCTGATAGCTCAGCAGGGAGACGTTGGTCTTGCCGGCCAGCGGAATGCGGTAGTACTTCTGCAGGTACAGTTCCTCCATCTGAGCGGTGACATACAGCTTGGTGGCGAAGTCAGCGTCGGTGAATCTGCCGGTGCCGATCAGCGCGCCGGACCAATCCTTCCAGGACATGGTCACGTCCTCGCCGTTTACGTTCAGGGTCAGCATTTCGGTAGCGGGATCCCAGCAGCCGATTTCGTTGACGTCGTACTGGTCGGTATCGCAGTAGCACTGGAAGTTGCGGAAGGGATAGAGGGCAGCGCCGCCCCAGGCGCCGTAGCCGATGGCGTATTCGCCGTTGGCCACGTCGGCATAGCGGTTGTTGATGTTGCCAACCGCCTCCAGGGTCAGGGTGCCGAAGCCGGAGCCTTCAAGCGCGGCGTTGAGCTGCTTGGTCAGGATCTCGCACTGCTTGTTATCGGCGGACTGGAGAGCGCCCGCGGCCCAGCCGATGCGGATGACGATGGGCTCGCCTTCCTTGTACAGGCCGGCCTCCACCAGTTCCTTGCACGCGGCGGCGAACAGCTCCTTGGCCTCGGTCAGGTTGTAGCCGGTGATGGACTGATAAGCATCCTTCAAGGTCGCGTAGGGAGTGCCCTCGCCGTACTTAACGCCGTAGAGGTTGCAGATGGCCTGCATGGCCTCGTCGGAGCCGCGGTAGGAGGAGGTGGGATCGTTAAAGATATCGTAGTGGTACAGGTTGTTCATCAGGGAATAGGCGGGCTTGTAGCCCTGGGTTGCGGTGACGTACTCGGCGCGGTCGATGGCCAGGCTCATGGCCTTGCGGAAGTTGGTGCTGGACAGCACGACGGAGTTGGTGTTGCCCTTGGAGGCGTCCATGGTCTGCAGGCTCTTCAGGCCGCAGTTGAAGAAGAAGGACATGGTGAAGGTGTCGTCCACCTTGTACAGACGGTCGGAGGTAGCGAAGGCGAAAACCTCTTCCGGAGAGGGGGACCACTCGGCCAGCTCACCCTTCAGGAAGGCCTGCTTGGCGGAGGAGTCGTCCATCACGTCGATCACGACGGAGGTGGCAGCATACTGCGGCACGGACTCGCCGTCCACTTCAAAGTTAGTCATAGACAGCAGGGAGCCGTCCTCCTGCTTTTCATAGCCGTACCAGTTTTCGTTCTGCACGAACACCATCTGCTTGTCGGCCTGCAGGGAAACCAGCTTGTAGGGGCCGTAGGACATGGTGTTCTCAATGGCGGTGCCGTAGTTGGTGGTGGTCAGGGTACCGGTGGTATCCATGCCCGCTTCGTAGTAGGGCTTGTATACCAGCCAGGTGTTGGTGCAGCTGATCAGGAAGTTGTTGAGATCGATGTACTGGGCGGTTACATAGCGGATGGTGTAGTCATCCACCTTGTAGCAGCCGACGGTGGCGTCATAGTCGCACATATCGCCGACCTTGCCGGTATCGACGAACAGGGCTTCCTTCAGCAGGTTGTTCTGCTCGGTCTCGTCGGTGATGCTGAACAGGCCGGACAGGATGGTCTTAACGACTTTTTCAACAACCTCGCGGTTTTCGGCGGTTACCTTGGTGTAGCCGTAGGCGTTCTTATCGGCGGCCAGCTGGGTGATTTCGTCATCCAGGCCAACGCCGTATTCCTTGTTCAGATCGGCCAGGCTCATGCTGTACAGGGTCATGCCGTCAGAGCTGACGTTGACATAGACCATGCCGTCGGCAATGCCCTTGTCCAGATCGTAGGAGTAATCGGGGGTTTCGCCGTCGCCATAGGCGGGAACCATCACATCATAGATGGGGGAACCCGCGTTGTAGTAGGCCAGGCCGCCCGCAACAGCGGACTCGCCGGCGTAGTACAGGTTAGCGCGGTAGTTCTTCATCTTGGGGTTGAGCAGCTGCTGCATGGAGTAGATGTAATCATCAGCAGTGATGGCTTCGCCGTTTTCCCACTTGGCATTGGGGTTGAGCTTGATTTCATACACATAGCCCTTTTCGGCAGTGTCGGCGGTATCGCCCTCGCGCAGCGCAACGCTGTACTTGGTCAGATCGTCGCGATGCTCGGCGGTGACGTCCTCGATGGAGGTGGCCATTTCATAGACCCACTGATAGATGCCGTTTTCGGAGTCCTTGATGGACATGTCGCAGAAGCCAATGGAGAGATAGCTCTCCAGGATGGATTGATCCGCATTGGTTTCCCAGGTGTGGGGGTTCCAGTTGTTGCCCAGGGCGGTGCTATACGTATGATACGTATAGGTGGCGGGGGCTTCAGCTGCGGTGGTTTCGGCCAGAGCGGCGCAGCTGGTCAGCAGCATGCACAGCGTCAGGACGATGGCTAAAGTTTTTTTCATAGTCCGACATCCTTTCAAAATACTTCCGTATGACCGGCAGAGCCAACGGTTACATTATTATATGATGTAATATATGCAATTGTCAAGCAGAAATATTGTGCATAAATGCGATAATTATTTAAAAATATGCAAATTTATACATTGTGATGCGGAACGTTGACTTTTTAAGGGGAAAACGGATATAATGAGCCGATGATGGATGGAGGGAATGAAAATGACGACACAGCCAGCCCTGGGCAGCCGGGCGGAAAAGCGCGCCTTTTATGCCCGCACACTGCGCATTACGGGGCCGATCGCCCTGCAAAATTTTATGGATGCGGCGGTCAGCTCGGCCGACGTAATCATGCTGTCCTTTGTCAGCCAGGCGGCGCTGGCGGCCTCGTCCCTGGCCGGGCAGGTGGCCTTTGTGCTGCAGATGCTGCTCTTTGGCGTATCCAGCGGCGCATCGGTGCTGGCGGCGCAGTACTGGGGCAAGGGCGATCGCCGCGCGGTGGAGCGGGTGATGGGGCTGTCGCTGCGCATTACGGTGGGCATAGGGCTGCTGTTTACCCTGGCGGCGCTGGCCGCGCCGGGCCTGCTGATGCGCATTTTTACAACGGATATTGCGCTGATATCAGAGGGCGAAAAGTACCTGCGGGCAGTAGCTGCATCTTATTTATTAGGCGGCTTCTGCACGGTGTACCTGAGCGTGATGCGCAGCGTGGAGCGCGTGCGCATGAGCGCGCTGGTGCATTGCAGCGCCGTGGGCATGAATGTGGTGCTCAACGCCTGCTTTATCTTCGGCTGGGCGTTTTTCCCCAAGCTGGGCATTACGGGCGTGGCGCTGGCTACGTCCATCACGCGGCTGATTGAAACGGCGATCTGCCTGCTGGATAGCCAGCGCTGCCGCCTCATCCGCCTGCGCGCGCGGGATCTGATTGCGCGGGGCGGCGAATTGATGCGCGACTTTATGCGCTATGCCGTGCCGGCTGCGGCCAACGATATCATCTGGGGGTTGGCCTTCAGCGTGTACGCCATCATCCTGGGACACCTGAGCAGCAATATAGTCGCGGCCAATTCTGTTGCAACTGTGGTACGCAATTTAGGAACTGTGGTCTGTTTTGGCATGTCCTCCAGCGCGGCGATCATCCTGGGCAAGGCCATGGGCGAAAACCGGCTGGACGAGGCGCGGGTGTACGCCACGCGCTTTTGCTATCTGAGCGTGATTACGGCGCTGGCCGGGGGCGCGGTGATCCTGGCCTGCCGCCCGCTGGTGCTGAAATTCATGTACCTATATGTGACGGTAACGGACGTGGTGCGCAGCGAGCTGAGCACGATGCTGTATATCAATTCCTATTATATATTGGGCAGCTCGGTCAACACCATGCTGATCTGCGGCATTTTCCGCGCGGGCGGGGATGTGAAGTTCGGCCTGGTATGCGATACCCTGGCCATGTGGGGCTATGCCGTGCCGGTGGGGCTGCTGTGCGCGTTTGTATTCAAAATCCCCGAAATGTGGGTGTTTTTTGTGCTGTGCCTGGATGAGTTTGTCAAAATGCCGGTGATCATCTATCACTATAAGCAGCGAAAGTGGCTGCGCAATATCACCAGGGAGAACATAGCGGCATGACCGGGCGGGCGTTTTCCAAGGACGGAGAACGCCCGCTTTTTTAATATTTGTAATCCATTTGAAATATTTTCCTTGGGGTGGGAACAAAAGTGCCTGCTGCCCCGTCTATATGATGAAACCTCACCCAAGTGAAGGAGGACGTTTTATGCGCTCTGTATGCAAAACGGCGCTCATTGCCGTGCTGTGCCTGCTTTTATGCACTGCCCCCGCGCTGGCGGACGGCGGCGTGACGGTCAGCGCGGATTTTGGCTATGACGGCGCGGTGACCTATCTATCCGCCATGCCGCTGCGCGTAACGCTGAAAAACGACGGCGCGGACGCCGAGCTGACGGTGGCCATCGATGTGGATCGATCCTCATCGGAATACGACACCTACGAATATCCCCTTTCCCTGGCCAGCGGCGCGGAAAAGCAGCTGATGATCCCCATCACGCTGAACTATAAGCAAAAAAGCTATACCGTGCGCGTGACGGGCAAGGACGGGCTGATTGCCTCTGTGCCCATTACGCCCAAGAAGGTGCTTGCCCCCAGCACGATGCTGGTGGGCGTGCTGTCCGATAGCCCGCAGACGCTGAGCTATCTGAACATCGGCACGGCCAACGACCAGCTGATGCGCGGCGAAGTCTGGCAGACCATCACGCTGACGCAGGATACCTTTCCCGACAGCTATGAGCTGATGCGCGCCTTCAGCTTCCTGGCGGTGGACGGCGTGGATATCAGCCAGTTCAGCGATGCGCAGCGCCAGGCGCTGAAGACGTGGCTGACCAATGGCGGCGTGGCCATCGTAGGCGGCGGCACGCGCGCGGTCTCGGCCTATCGCGGCTTTGCCGAAATGACAGGCGTAACGACCGGCGCGCCCTATTCCGCTCAAGGCGCAGCCCAGGCGCTGGTGGATGCGCTGAGCGACACGCAGTTTCCCCTGACTGAAAGCGCGGCCAGCGCGCAGGGGACGGCGCTGCTCTCGCCCATCCATGGGGAGCGGGCGAATACGATCGCGGAGCTGGACGGCAAGCCCCTGATTGCCCGCAGCCAGGTGGGCAGCGGCCTTGTGTATACCACGGCGTTTTCGCTGAGCGAAAAGCCGCTTTCAGGCTGGAAGGGCATGTCCTGCTTCTGGCAGCGTGTGCTGCTGGCTACCAGCGCAAGCGTGTATCAGAACCTTGTGGATGATTCCAGCAGCTATTACCGCAGCGGCCGCGATTATTATACGGATACCAGTATGCTCACTACGCTGGGTATTGCCAATGATGAAAGCATGATCTATCCCATGCTGGCCATTGCGGTTTTCCTGCTGCTGGCGGGCCTGGGCAGTTATCTGCTCCTCAAGCGCCTGGATAAGCGCGAGTGGATGTGGCTGACCCTGCCGCTGCTTTCGGCCTGCTGCGTGGGCGTGCTGTGCCTGATGAGCAGCCGCATGCAGCTGAACAAGCCTGCGGCTACGGCGTATTCCATTTATAATATCAGCAGCGACGGCCGCACCAGCAGCGCCACGATGGCGGGCGTAGCCATTGCGCAGAAGGAAAACATCACCGTCAGCAGCCGCGAAAACGCGCTGGTGGAGCCGTCCAATACGTATTATTCCTATTATGAAGAGGATGACGATACCAAGACGTACATGCATTCGCTGCGTTATCTTTACACCCTGGGCGAAAAGCGCGCCGTCACCTTCCCGGCCTCGGGCGCATGGGAGGTGCAGCTGCTCTACATTCAGCCGGAGGAAAATCCGCAGCTGAATGTTTCGGCCTCCATCTGGTGGGAGGATGACGGCCTGCATGGCGAGATCGTCAACAACGGCGATTATACCCTGGATGCGGGCTATGTGCTGACGATGTACGGCTACTGCACCACGCCGCGTATCCTGCCGGGGCAGACGGCGCAAATCGCCATCGTGGAAAATCCCAGCCGCAAGGAAGGCGGCGCGTATGACGGCGAGATGATCAACGAAAAGCTGAGCAGCAACATGTCCTATATCGATAATATCATCTACGCCGCGCTGCATCCCTTTGATCCGCAGGCTACCTATAAAATCAACGACTATCAGACGATGACGGCTGATGAAATCAACCAGCTCAATCTGCGCAGTACGCTGATCAGCGCCTTGCGCTCCAACTGGTACAACAGCTATCGGGATTATAACGACAAGAGCCTTTTCCGCTATGTTACCTTTAATGATACGCTGGGCGATGTGCAGCTGACCGTGAACGGCACGGATGTGGAGCGCACGGCGCACTGCGCAATCATCGATGTGCAGATCAAGTATATCGCCGTCAGCGAGACGGGACATGCCAAGGTGCCGGCCGGTATCACTCCCTATGAGCTGGGCGCGCTGGATAACCAGCAAAAGCCCTACTCGCTGGGTGTACGCAGCAATGGCAGTTATTATATGCTGCGCGACGAACCTGTGCTGTGCTTTAACCTGGGGCAGGTGGAGGGCGTGGACGTCAGCCGCCTGACGCTGACCAGCTTGACCTTGTACGGCCAAACCTATGGCAGCAGCATTGTGGTGCGCATTTACGATCAGGCTGCCCAGACCTGGGATATCATCAACAGCCCGGGGCTGCCCATGACGCTGAGCGAGGAAAACCTGTCGCGCTATATGGACAGTGAGGGCAACGTGTTCCTGCGCGTATCCCAGCAGGGCGGCCGGGACGGCGAGCTGGATACGCCCGCGCTGGCCTTTGAGGGGAAGGTGAACTGACATGCTGGAAATCAAGGAACTGACGCGCGTATACGGCAGGTTTACGGCGCTGAACAGGCTGAGCATACAAATTGGCGACGGCGAGCTGCACGGCTTTGTCGGCCCCAACGGCGCGGGCAAAAGCACCACCATGCGCATCCTGGCCACGCTTTTGCCGCCCACCTCGGGCACGGCGGTGATGGATGGGGTGGACGTGCGCAAAGCCCCCCGCCGCATGCGCGAGCTGATCGGCTACATGCCCGATTTCTTCGGCGTGTACGACCGGCTGAAAACCTGGGAATATCTGGACTTTTACGCCCGCTGCTACGGCTTTTCCTATCAGGAGCGCATGCGCATGATCGACCAGCTGCTGGAGCTGGTGCGCCTGAGCGATAAGCGCGACAGCTATGTGGATGTGCTGTCCCGCGGCATGAAGCAGCGGCTGTGTCTGGCGCACGCGCTGATTCACGATCCCCGGCTGCTGATACTGGATGAGCCCGCCTCCGGCATGGATCCGCGCGCCCGCGCCGAAATGAAGGACATCCTGCGGAGCCTAAAGGACATGGGCAAAACCGTGCTGATTTCCTCGCACATTCTGCCGGAGCTGTCTGAAATGTGCGATTCGCTGACCATCATCGATCACGGCAATCTGGTGTTCTCGGGCACGGTGGACGCGCTGTCCCGCAAGATGAACGGCAGCGCGCCGCTGGATATCCGGCTGCTCCGCGATCAGGTGGACGCGGCGGCGACGATCCTCAAGGAGTTTCCCGGCGTTACGGGCATTGAGCTTGCCGACGCGCAATTGCTGCGCGTGGCGTTTGACGGCGACGAGCAGGCAGCGGCGCAGCTGCTTAAAAAGCTGCTGCTGGGCGATATCGCGGTGGCGGATTTCCACCGCGCGCAGATGAACCTGGAAAAGGTGTTCATGGAGGTGACGCAAGATGATTAATCCCATTCTGGCCTCCTCGGCGCGGCGGCGCATGCGATCCCTGCGCACGCCGATACTCATTACCCTGTACGGCGCGATGATCCTTGCGTCCGGCCTTGGCATGGCGTTCGGGGCGTTTACCAGCTCCACCCTGTCCATCTTTGCGATGCGGGAGGGCGTGATGGCCTATGCGGCCATGCTGATCATCCAGTTTGCGATGATCCTGCTGATTACCCCGGCCATGACGGCGGGCAGCATCGCCGGCGAGCGCGAGCGGCAAACGCTGGATATGCTGCTGGTGACCAACACGGGCTCGCTGCGCATTGTGGCGGGAAAGCTGCTGGAATCGCTGGGCTATGTGGCGCTGCTGTTGGTGGCTGCGCTGCCCACCATGTGCCTGACGCTGATTACGGGCGGCGTGACGCTGGCGGATGTGCTCACCGGCGCGCTGTTCCTGCTGGTTACGGCCTTTGCCGCACTGAGCGTGGGCGTATTCGCATCCGCCGTTTTCCGCCGCACGGTAACGGCCACGGTGATGGCCTATCTGCTTGTGTTCCTGATCGGCGTGGTCACCCTGCTGCCGATGGTTCTTGGCGTATCCTATATCGGCAGTCACTATGATGATATGTACGCCAGCACCATGGCTTCCTCCGTGGCGGTAATCGGCGGCGCGGACGCGGCGGCCTCCGGGCTTAGCGTGAATGCCTTTATCTACAGCCCGGCCATGGGGCTGATGGCGCTCATTGCCGATCAGACAGGTTTGCTCAAGAGCACGCTGATGGATTATTCCTATACAATGTACCGCATCTATGATTATCTGGATTTCAGCGCCATCAAATGGGAAAACATGGCCTTCATGGCTGGCGCAGGGCTGCTGCTGGATCTGCTGGCGGCGTGCTTTGTGCGCCCGCGTGAAGCGCGTCTGCGCCGAAGGAGCGCGAAAAAATGAACGTGATTCGATCTGCGCTGCGCCCGGTCAAGGGGCGCATGCGCGTGCTGCGCGCGGTGCGCTGCATGTGCTGGGGGCTGATGGCCGGGGCGGCGCTGTGTGCGGCGATCCTGCTGGCATCCTTCTTTGTGCCGATGCACGATCGCGCGCTGTACCTGCTGCTGGCCGCCCTGTGCCCGCCTGCGCTGGCGGGGCTGGCTGGCCTTTTGTGGCCGGTAGGCACAGCCAGGGCGGCACGCAAAGCCGATGACTGCGGCCTGAAGGAGCGCGTGCAGACGGCGCTTGCTGTGCAGAACCGCCAGGACGATATGGCGCGCCTGCTGCGCCGGGATGCGCTGCGCAGCCTGCAAACGCTGCGTGTGCGCAAGGCGATGCCTGTCCGCGCGGCCCGGCTGCCGCTTTACATTGCGGCTGGGCTGATGCTGGCCTGCGGCGCGATGTTTCTGATCCCCAATCCGCAGGATGCGGTGCTGCGCGCACAGCGGCAGCTACATCAGAAAATCGCCGCCCAGCAGGAAAAGCTAAACGATGCGCAAAAGCAGCTGGAGCAGGCCAGGCTGACCGACAAGCAGCTGCAGGAGCTTCGCAAGATCCTGGGCGATCTGGCGCGGGAATCGGGCCGGGCCAAGGATCAGCGCGAGGCCATGACCAGCATCAGCCGCGCGCAGGAGCAGCTAAACCGCCTGCTTAACGAAGGCAAAAACGCTGCCGTGGACGCATTGTCACAGCAGGGGCTGGACAGCCTTGCCCAGGCCATGACCCAGGCGCAGGGCGACGCCAGCCAGGCGCTGGAGGACGCGATGCAGGGCATGGATCAGCAGGCGCTGAGTCAGGCGCTTGCAGAAGCGGCCGAGCAGGCGGCCGCAGGCGGTATGGAGGAGGCCGCGCAGGCGCTCAACGCAGCCGCTCAGGCAGCGGCCAGTGGAAGCATTTCCGGCGCGGCGCAGGCGCTTGGTCAATTGACCTCCGCCAGTATGGCGGCCTCGCAGATGAGCGCGGCGCTGCAAAGCGCCAAGACGGCTGTCAGCGGCGCGGCGCAATCTGCCGCCGGACAGGGCGGCACCAAGGGCGACGGCAGCGGCAAAGGTCAGGGCGCAGGTCAGGGCAGCGGCAATGGCCAGGGAAAGGGCTCGGGTACCGGCGCAGGCAAGGGCAGCACCAATGAGGATGCGGGGTACTCCCAATCCAACGGTGCGCAGCGACAGGCAGGCAGCGGCATGGCCCAGTATAAAACAGGCCAGTATGAAAGCATTTATGATCCCACCCGCCTGGGCGATGGCGGCGAAATCAGCCAGAGCACCGGCAAGGTGACGCAAAACGGCGAGCATACGCAATTGCAGCTTACGCCGGGACTGGGCAATACGCAGGGCAGCGTGCCCTATGATCAGGTGGCGGGTGAATACCGCGACGCGGCGGTGCAGTCCGCGCAGCAGGATAACCTGCCCGACTATGCCAGGCAATGGGTAAACGATTATTTTACGGCGCTGCTCGATCAGCAGTAAAAGGAGATAAATATGGCTACTGAACAGGAAATCCTTTCCTTCCGCAATACGGTGGAAGACATTCGCCGCGAAATCGGCAAGGAGATCATCGGCCAGCAGGACGTGGTGGAGCATATGATTATGGCGCTGGTGGCGGGCGGCAACGTGCTGCTGGAAGGCGTGCCGGGTTTGGGCAAAACGCGGCTGGTGCGCACGCTGTCGCACGTGCTGGATCTGCCCTTTTCGCGCATCCAGTTTACGCCCGATCTGATGCCTGCCGATATCACCGGCACTAACATCATCGTAAAGACCACGCAGGGCAACGCCTTTGAGTTCCAGCCCGGCCCGCTGTTTGCCTCGATCGTGCTGGCGGACGAGATCAACCGCGCTACGCCCAAAACGCAGTCTGCCCTGCTGGAAGCCATGCAGGAGCACTGCGTCACCGTAGCGGGCGTATCCCGCCCGATGAAGGAGCCCTACTTTGTGCTGGCCACGCAGAACCCAGTGGAGCAGGAGGGCACCTACCCCCTGCCCGAGGCGCAGCTGGACCGCTTTCTGTTTAAGGTGCTGGTGCCCTTCCCCACGCTGGAGGAATTGGGGGAGATTGTGCAGCTGACCACCACGGGTGAGGAGAAAACCGCCCAGAAGGCTGCCGACGGCGATACCATCCTGCGCCTGCGCGCCATTGCGCGCGAGGTGCCCGTGGCCCCCGCTGTGCAGCAGTTTGCCCTGAAGCTGGTGCTGGGCACGCATCCCGAGCTTCCCGACAGCCCGGCGGCCGCCCGCGCCTATCTGCGCTTTGGCGCAAGCCCCCGCGCGGCGCAGGCCATCTTCAGCGCTGCCCGCGTGCGCGCGCTGATGCAGGGCCGCTTCAATGTATCCTTTGAGGACGTCGCCGCCGTGGCCAAGAGCTGCCTGCGGCACCGTATTGCGCTCAACTTTGAGGGCATGGCGCAGGGACAGACGGCGGACAGCATCATCGATGAATTGCTCAAGACGGAGAAAGCAGCATGCTGAGCGAGGCGTTTTTGCAGCGGCTGGACGCGCTGCAGCTGGCCATGCGCGCCCCTGCGCGCGGCGGCGCGGGGGGCCTGCGGCGTTCCCGCGCACTGGGCAGCTCGGTGGAGTTTTCGGATTTCCGCGAGTACGCGCCGGGCGACGATCTGCGCCGGGTGGACTGGAACGCCTACGCGCGCTTTGACCGCCTGTTTTTGAAGCTGTTCATGGAGGAGCAGGAAACCACCGTGCATATCCTGCTGGATTGCAGCGCCTCCATGGATTTTGGCGAACCCTCCAAGTGGGAGATGGCGCAAGGCCTGGCGCAGCTATTGTGCTACATGGCCATTCGCGGCGGCGACCGGACGGTCATCATCGCCCTGGGGGAGGAGATCATAGCGTCCGAGGTCTTCTCCGGCCGTGCGGGTTTTATGCGCGCCACGGCCTTTCTGCAGGGCTTGTCGCCCAGGGGACGGCTGCTTTTGTCCCAGCAGACGCCGCGCGCGCCACTGCGGCCGGGACGCGGGCTATGCTTCGTCATCAGCGATCTGATGAGCGAGGATGGTTATGAGACGGCGCTGAAATCGCTGCAATACCGCAAGCAGGAGGTTAGCGTTTTGCAGGTGCTTTCGCCCTGGGAAATGCAGCCCGATCTGGAGGGCATGGTGCGCCTGGTGGATCAGGAAACCAACCAGCATATGGAGATCTTGGCCGGGCGCGACACGCTGAACCAATATCAGCGCGCGCTGACGGCATATCTGCGCGCTGTTGAAGCCTTCTGCCATGGGCGCGATATGGGTAATCTCTTGCTTACCAGCGATCTGGATATGGAAAAAACCGTGCTGCGGGAGCTGTCCCGCGCGGGGCTGATTGCGTAATAAAGGGGAAACAATCATGCAATGGTTATATCCCGCGGGCGCATGGGCGCTGCTGAGCCTGGCGGTCATTACCGCTCTGTATCTGCTCAAGCGCCAAAGCGTGCAGAAGACCGCGCCGAGCCTGCTGCTGTGGCAGAAGGCCGCGGCGGATCAGACCGCGTCGCGCCCATTTCAAAAACTGAAAAAGAATATCCTGTATTTTTTGCAGCTGCTGTTGGCGCTTTTGCTGACGGCCGCTTTGATGCGCCCTGCTGTCAGCGGCGGCGTGACGGGCGAAACGGTGCTGATATTTGACTTGTCCGCCAGCATGCAGGCGCAGGCAAATGGTGAAAGCCGCCTGGATGAGGCGAAAAAGAAGGCACTGAGTCTGGTGGATGGCCTGCACGATGGAGAGCGCGTGACCGTGCTGGCCGCAGGCGCGCAGGTGCGCCAGTGCGTTACCCGCAGCGGCGAAACGCATCCTGTGCGCGCGGCCATCGAGGGTCTGACAGCGCAGAACGCCTCCGCCGATCTGGCCGGGGCGGTATCGCTGGCGCGCGCCATGGGACGCGATATCCCAGGGCTGAACATCATCGTATTTTCCGATACTTACGAGGCTGCGGACGATGTGCAGGTGGTGCACGTGGGCCAGGGCGCGGACAACGTGGCCATCCTGGCGCTGGGCGCGTCGGAGCAGGGCAAGGCCTATGCGCGCGTGATGAACTATGGCGCGGATACGCGTATTACATTGGAGTGCCAGGCCGACGGCGTGCTGTGCGATGTGGTGACGGCCGACCTCAAGGCTGGCGAAAGCCGCGCGCTGCTGCTGGATGCGCCCGAGGGCTATACCACCCTGCATGCGCGCATTGTGGAAAAGGACGCGCTGGCGCTGGATAACGAGCGCTGGTATGCCGCGCAGGGCGAGGGGAGCTATCGCGTGGCGCTGGCGGGGGAAAACGTCTTTTTGGAAAAGTCGCTGTCCTTGCGCGAGGATATCGTGCTGCTGCGCACCACGGCCCAGGAAGCGGCCGAAATAGAGAACATCGATCTGTATGTGTTTGACGGCGAATTGCCCGAGACGCTCCCGCAGTCGGGGGCCGTTCTGGCCGTGAATCCCAAGGCGCAGGTGCGCGAGATTGCCTGCGGCGAGGCGCGGGAGGCCGACGGCGAAATGCGCGTATCCACGCAGCGCGCGGCAAGCAGCCTGACGGAGAACCTGACGCTCAAGCAGGTGGCGCTGCGGCAGTATACGCCCCTTGCGGGCGGGGATGCGGTGCTGATGCTGGGAGAGGATACGCTGCTGGCGGTCAGCGAGCAGGGCGGCCTGCGCACGGCGGTGATCGGCTTTGATCTGCACGACAGCAACCTGCCGCTCAAGGCGGATTTTCCGGTGCTGATGCAAAATCTCCTCAGCTTTCTTCTGCCCAACGTGCGTGAGAGCGTACAGGACGCGGTGTGCGAAGCGCCGCTTACCCTGCCCGTGGATGCGCGCGCCGAATCGGCGCAGGTGATCCTGCCCTCCGGCAAGCGCTGCGATGCGCAGCAGGCGGATACCTCCGAGCAGGGCGTTTACTGCTTTGAGCAGCACTATGCCGATGGCGATACGCGCAGCGTGTACTTTACCGTGCATGGCGACGCGGCGGAATACGATGTGCGCAGCGTGGGCGCGCCGGGCGGCGAGGGGCTGTCCCGCCAGCTGGAAACGGCGGCTGGGCACGAGCTGACACTGTGGGTGCTGCTGGCATTTCTGGCACTGCTGCTGATTGAATGGGGGGTGAGCCGGCGTGTCGCTTGAGTTCGCAAGACCGCTGCTTTTGCTGCTGCTGCCGGCCTATATTGCGCTGATTTATCTGATTGACCGGCGCGGGGGACGGCGCTCACGCCGCATCAAGCACCGGGTGGCGCGCGTGATGCGCTGCCTGCTTACCTGCCTGTGTGTGTTGGCGCTGGCCGCGCCCTCGGTGGTGCTGCCCGGCGGCCAGCAGGCGGTGTGGATATTGGCTGATGCTTCGGCCTCTGCCCGCGGCATGCAGGATCAGATGACCCAAAGCGTGCGGACTGCCCTTGAAAACAAGGATGCCTCCGTCAACGCGGGCGTAATCGCCTTTGGCGGCAATGCCATGGTGGAAAAGCCCCTGGCGCAGGATGGCACGTATAACGGCGTGACCACGGCGGTGGACGCACAGGCGTCCGACCTGCCCTCCGCCCTGACGCTGGCCTCGGCCCTGCTGCCGGAGGATGCGCAGGGTCGCATTGTGGTGCTGTCCGACGGCGCGACGGAGGATGTGCGCGCGGCGGCGCAGCAGTTGGCGGCGCGCGGCGTGACGGTGGATTTCCAGAGCTTTTCGGGCGACGCGCTGCCCGATGCGCAGATATCCCAGCTGAACGTGCCCTCGCGCGTGTATCAGGGGCAATCCTTCACCGTGACTGTGCAGGTGACGGCTAATCATGATACTGCCGGCACGCTGGTGCTGTATCAGAACCGCACGCCCGTTTCCTCGCGCGAGGTGACGCTGCGGCGCGGCGACAACACCTTTACCTTCCGCGATACGGCGGCCGATACCGGCGTGGTCACCTATGAGGCGCGGCTGATTTCCGAGGGGGACAGCTGCGCGCAGAACGACAGCATGGGCGGCTATGTGTATGTGCAGGGCGCGCCCAAGCTGCTGCTGGTGGAGGGCAGGCAGGGCGAGGGCAGCGAAATGGCGGCCATGCTCAGTGCCGCAGCCATGCAGTATGAAACCGTGCTGCCCGCCCAGCTTCCCTATGACGCGGAGCAGCTGCGCCAGTATGACGGCGTCGTTCTGGTCAATGTGGATTATGACGCGGCAGATGAGGAACAGTGGGCCGCGCTGGACAGCGCCGTGCGCGTGCTGGGCCGGGGGCTTACGGTCATCGGCGGCGATAGCAGCTACGCGCTGGGCGGCTATCGCGGCAGCAGGCTGGAGGATATGCTGCCCGTTACCATCGATGTGCGCAACAAGCTGGATCTGCCCTCGCTGGCGCTGATGCTGGTGATCGATAAATCCGGCTCCATGACAGACGGCATGTTTGGCACCACGCGCCTGGAGCTGGCCAAGGAGGCCGCCATGCGCGCCGCCGAGGTGCTGACTCCCAATGATCAGGTGGGCGTGATTGCCTTTGACGATGCGGCCAAGTGGGTGGTCAATCTGCAAAAGGCCGAGGACGTCGAGGCTATCCAAAACCAGATCGGCACCATCCGCCCGGGCGGCGGCACGGCCTTCTTTACCGCGCTGTACGAGGCCACCTACGCGCTGATGAACGCCCAGGCGCAGCAAAAGCATATCATTTTCCTTACCGACGGCGAGGCGGGCGATACGGGCTATCTGCAGCTGTGCGATATCATGCAGCAAAACGATATCACCCTGACCACCGTGGCCGTGGGCAGCGGGGCCGACCAGGCCACCCTGCGCACGCTGGCCCAGCAGGGCGGCGGCCGCGCCTACGCGGCGAACGAGTTTGATAACCTGCCCAAGATCTTCACCAAGGAAACCTATCTGGTGTCGGGCTCCTATGTGCAGAACCGCACCTTTACGCCTGTGATTACCGAGCAGTCCGCGCTGACGGACTTTGAGGGCTTCCCGCAGCTAAGCGGCTATCTGGCCGCGACCGAAAAGAGCCTGGCTACCGTATCGCTGATGAGCGATCGCGAGGATCCTATCCTGGCGTGGTGGCAGTATGGCGCGGGTCGCGTGGTTACCTTCATGGCCGACAGCCGCGGCGCGTGGACGAGTGAGTTTTTGCAGTGGGATCAGGCTGCGGCCTTCTATGGCGGCATGGCGGCCTTCACCCTGCCCGGCGAGGAGCGAGAGGGGCAATTGACCACGGAGCGTCAGGGCGACGCGTTGCGTATTGTCTATACCGCGCCCGAGGGCGCGCAGACGGGCTTGAGCACCAGCGTGACGGCTCTGCTGCCTGACGGCACGCAGACGCAGCTTGCCTTGCAGGAGAGCGCGCCGGGTGTGTATGAGGGCGAAATTGCCGCCGCGCAGCTGGGCGCATATGCCCTGCGCGTGGAGCAACGCGATGCAAGCGGCGAGCTTCAGCGCGTGATGGAGGGCGGCGCGGTCAATGGCTACTCGGGCGAGTATGATCTGCGCAATCAAAACGCTGAAAGCACGCTGCCCTACCTGTCTGCGCTGACAGGCGGGCGCGAGATCACCGACAGCGCGGAGATGCTCAAGTCCACGCGCGCTGTGGTGCGCGCGCGCCGTGATCTGACCCAGCCGCTTTTGTGGGCGCTGATGGTGCTGCTGCTGTGCGATATTGCGCTGCGCCGTCTGAGCTGGGATGTGGCGCTGGAACGGTATCTGAATGCACGCCGCGCGGCCAGGCAGCAGCCTCCGCGCAGGGAAAAGCCGGCGGAGACAGCGCAGAAGCCCAAAGAAAAGCCCAAGCCCGTTCAGCCTGAGCAGCCGCGCCCTGCGCCTACGCAGACAGCGCAGCAGCTGCTGAACAAGCAGAAAAACAAAAAGATTCTGTAAATGCAGCCAGCCTTGGAAGGCGTGTTTCTTCCAAGGCTGGCGTTTTAGTTTTGGGGAGGCGGGGATACGATTCTTTCTTGGAGCCCAAGAAAGAATCAAAGAAGGCTGCATTGTGACGTAAAAGTCTATTGAATTAAACTGGGTGTGGCCCTGGCCACCTGCCGCTCCGCCCCGTGGCAGGAGAAAGCCTGAACCGCCCGGATAAAAGCCAGCTTTCCTCCGTTCGCTTCCTGCTTTCTCCCTTGGTCGTGCTGTGCACGCCCTGCGCTGATCTACGATCAGCGTGCCACGGGGCATAGTTGATTGCGATAGTTGGCAAGAATGGCCAAGCAGGGTGAAAGCGTATAACTATAAAAGCCTTCTCCCAGAAGGGAGAAGGTGTCGAGCGAATAGCGAGACGGATGAGGGGGAGCGCAGCGCTTTGCGCATGCTGGAAAGCGTGGCCAGCCAAAAACCTTCCCCTCGGAGGGGAAGGTGGGCGGCTTCAGCCGCTCGGATAAGGTGTAGCCGCCGCAGCGGCGTTATCTTTTATATAGTTATGATAACGACCACTGTGTGGTCTACACCTCACCACCGCCTACGGCGGAGCCTCTCCTCAAGGAGAAGCCTTTTGGTGGCCGTTCTATCCAACGATCGCAAATAGCTACGAATGACAAATGCACCCAACCGTCGCCCCCGTGGCACGCCGATTTTAATCGGCGTGGGCTGGCGCAGCCAGGCCAAAGAGGAAATATTCAAGGGAACGGATGGCGCTTGCGCCAATCCGAGCCCGCGAATTTTCCCTGCCACGGGGTCACACAGCAGTGTCGCCTTCCAGTCTAACTCAACCGGCTTTTACGGCTACAACGCAGCCTTCTTTGGTACTTTCTTGGGCTCCAAGAAAGTACCGTTTTTCTCTTCCTTACTCCTTACTCAGCGACAGCACCACTTCTCCGCCCGCAGCGGGCAGAGTGATCGTCTGCGCATCGTCCCACTGATAGCCGGTGGGGGCATGCAGCACATGCACCTCATAGGCATAGGGTGCGCCGGTGAAGGTGGCCACGCCGTCCGTGCCCGTAACCGCCGGAGCAAAGCAGAAGGTATCCGAGCAGATGTTGACCATCACGCCTGCGACAGGCGCGCCATCCGCATCGACAAAACGCAGGGTATAGGTGGCTTCCTGGGGAGATTCCTGGGCAGAATCGGCTGCGTCATTTTCAAGATAGCGCCAGGATGCGCCGAAGCCCTGGCACACCTGATCCACAAACGCCGTGTCGGCAAAGTACAGAATCGCAGCGTTGTTCTCCTGCTGCTCCAGCGATTCCAGCACCAGCAGCTGATCATAGGATTCGTCTTGCAGGCCGCAGGAGATGATAAAGCCGTTTTCGTCTGTTTCAGCGGCGCTGACGGCCCGTGCGCCGTCCATATTGTACAGGATGGCCGCGTCCGGATCGATATCTGCGCCGATGGCCACGTGTGCCGGGGCGGGATCCTGGGTGAGGATGTAATAATGCTTGGCGGGCAGATAGGCTGCGATGTAGCCCGCAGGATCGTCAAAGGCGATTTCGCGCGCGGCGGAGAAATCCAGCGAAACGTCCAGCTCCTTGCCCGGCAGCGTCTGTGGATAGGCGGGATTGGCTGCCAGCGCGTCCGCGGCCTCCTGACCGTGCAGCAGGCGAATATGGCGCAGCTCCGCCCGGTCATCGCCTGCACCCTCCGCGCTTTCCTTGGCAAAGGAGAAGCAGATTTCATATTCCCCGGCCTGCGGAAAGGCGATTGCATAGCCCTGCAGGCTGGTTTCGCCCGTGAAGGTCTTGACGATTTCACCGTTCAGGGAGATCGTCAGGCGGTCAAACACGGGCAGGCAGGATACGCGCACGTCAAAGGCCAGCGCATCGCCCGCCTGCGCGGTGACGCGGGTATACAGCAGCGCGTCGGTTTCCGCCGCGCCCGCGTTGCTGGAATGCACACGATCGCCATCCACCAGCCAGGGCCAGGCAGTCAACGAATCGGAAGAATAGAAGGTCAGCGCATCACCAAGCGCGCCGCGCAGAGTTTCAGCGCTGGGAGCCTGGGCCGTGGGCAGAGATGCGCCGTTTAGCACGGATTGGCTGTAATCCGCCCCGATATAGGGGGTAAGCAAGTCGATAAACGCCTGCGCTGAGGGCTGCGCGCCCTCCTCCCGCAGACAGTATACGCCGTAGCGGTCGATCACGATGGTGGTGGGGTAGCTGCCTACGCCAAACTGCGTGCTCAGGCCTGCCGTGTCCATCGCCATGGGGAAGGTGAGGCCCTTGCTTGTCTGGTAATCGGCGATGGTCTGTGCATCGTCATAGGGGGACAGCGCCAGCACGGCCACGTCGCTGGAAAGCTGCTGCCAGGCTTCCTCTAAATAGGGAAACTCATAGTCGCACCAGGTGCAATCCTTAAACCAGAAGTTGAGCACGACGGCGCGGTATTTTTGCAAAAGCGCCTGCAGCGACAGCGTTTCGCCATCCGGGGTGGAGACGGAAAAATCCGCGATGGTATCGCCCAAGCGGTACGCGCCCGCCTGCGCAGGAAGCAAGGCGCACAGCAGGGCAAGGGAAAGCAGCATTGCGCACAGTTTTTTCATATAGTAAATACCTCCTTAAAAGGGATGCCATATTATATTACCTGCTCCTGGGCGCTTTCGTCAATGCGTTTCATTGTAAAACTTATGCGTGCGTGTGCTATAATAGTTTTGACATTTTGTTTTTGGATCGAACCTTTTGCGCGCCGCGTGGGTCTATAAGGTGTATCGGCCGATACGAAAAGGAGAAGCACATGACGGAAGCGGATTTTGAAGCGCGCGTGACGGCACTGACGGAGGATATGTACCGCGTGGCGGCAACGCTGCTGCGCGGGCATCATGACCGTCAGGATGCGGTGCAGGAATGCATCTGGAAGGCCTGGCGCAATCTGCGCTATCTGCGCGACGATGCGGCTTTCAGGCCCTGGCTGATGCGCATACTGATAAACGAATGCCGAAACCTGGCGCGCCGCACGCGCGGCGAGGTGCCAACCGATGAGATTCCGGATCGCCCCCAGGCGGAGGACGCTTACGAGCAGCGGCTGCGGGACGAGGGACTGCATCAGGCGCTGATGCGCTTGCCGGAGAAAATTCGCCTTACGATGGTGCTCTTCTATCTGGACGGCTTTTCGCAGCGGGAAATTTGCGGCATCCTGCGCGTGCCTGCGGGCACGGTGAAATCCCGGCTGAATCAAGGCCGCAAGCAACTGAAAAAACAGCTTGAAAGCGAGGTGTGAGCAATGAACAGGCAACAGTGGCAGCGGGCGATCGAGCCCGCCCCGGAGAATTTCCATCGCGCCGTTGCTCACGCGCTGAGGACAAAGGAGGAGCAACAACCCATGAAACGAGCGATTCCACGCGCATTGATCCTGGTCTGCGCGCTGGTGCTGGCGCTGACAAGCGTGGCGCTGGCGGCCGAAACGGGCCTGCTGGACTTTTTGCATCTGGACACTCTGGGCAAGGTAAACGCCGTGCAGCCCGAAATGCACATGGTAAAGCCCGGCCAGTACCTGACGGCTGAGATCCGCCAGGCGGCGTGCGACGGCGTATCGGCGCATATCGTGGTCGCCTACAGCGTGAAGGATAAAAACGACGCGCTGCGGATGGACTATGACTGGAACAACGGCAGCATCGATTTCGCGGCTGAACGCGCAGCGTGCCAGCGCGAGCTGATGGTTAATACCCAGTGGATTACTGAAAAAACGACGGGGATGGATCTGTACAACACGGGCATTCAGTGGCGCTATGAATCGGCGCAGACGATGGTGGTGGATTACTCTGCCGATCTGCGCGAGCTGGCCGAAATCCCTGAGCAACTGACGCTGGCGTTCGATCCGACGGCCTATCCGGCGGGCGATGAAACCTATGCCGAGGCCGACGCGCTGCGCTTTGAGGTGACCCTGCCTGCGCAGACGGTTGAAAAGGAAGTATGGCAGGCCAAGGACATCCCCGATACGGGCGCAAACTGGAAGCTGGACAGCCTGACGCTGACCCGCACGGATATGGGCTGCTACCTGGACGTGGAGGTCGAGGATCCCGACAAGGCGGAGTGCGATCGCCTGATGGGCGCGAACTTTGAAGGCGGCAGCGAGGAAGCCACTGAAAAGCTGCCTCTGCACGGCAGCTTCTGGGTGGATGCGCTGGACGCATCGGGCAACGCCTATGCCAGGCTGAACGGCGGCTTTAAGGAAAACCTGAGCGAGGATGACGAATGGACGCATGAGATCATCCACATTTATCTTCAGCGCTTTGAGGTGGGCGATACGATAACCATTCGTCCCTATGATTCCGGTACGAAGAAAATGATGGACACCATGACCTTGCAGCTGGAGAAAGTGAAATAAAGGACGATAAGCAAGAGCTCGAACAGTGCATCATAATAAACGCGGGACGCTCCCAAGTGGAGCGTCCCGCTGCTATACATAAACATTCAGGTGAGGTAGTTCTCATTTTGGTAATGCATTTACTAACGTCCTGGCATTAAATGGATAGACAAGTCTCACTGTCCGTGATATAGTAAAGATGATAGATAATGGGTGTTTTCTTGATGCAAAGGAAGGGAGGAGCAGATGATAGAAAAACTGATCGATTATACTACACGGATGAATGGGCAGAGATTGCCCCTCAAGGCATTTATCCGCTTCTCTGCAAATGCTTGCAAGAAGCTCGAAGCTGCATACCGCCAACGCTGTGGGAGCTGCTGCATAAGAGCTGGTTTCATGACACATATGTGCTGGAGCTGACCTGCACGCAAAGCAAAGGCAAGCATGTGGTGCGTCTCACAATCGAGAAGGATGCGGCAGACCTCAGCAAGGTTGTCCTGGAATTTTCAGACGTTTCGCTTTTCCAAGTCAGCGGCAATATTGTTGATGCGAAAGCGTGCTTTCCGCTCCCTCCCAATGGAACGCCTATTGGGCAGATTATGGATATATGGGTTGAGAAAAGCGCTATCATAAAAACCATATTCGGTAAAACCCGCATCTCTTTGAACCAGGTTTTCTGTTTTGCTAAAGACTTTTTGATATAATCCATCTATCCACATCTCAAATGAATCGGTAAGTGTTTTGCTGTGATCCAAAATACTGTTATTGTAATGGCGGACTATTCCTGCAAAAAAATCTGCAATTTGAATTGCAGGCGTAATTGATGAATTTACAAACAGTGGCATCTCTAGAATTCGATCAAACTGGCGTCCAAGGCTGCTCTTATATAAAAAGTTATTGATGCCAAGCGCTACCCGTGCATCCTCAGTCGGATTAACATTATCAAAAATAAGCATCGCTTTACCAGCAGAAGCGGCAAGAAGAGAAAAAGCAGGAAGCCATTGCGAATGGCACATATGCTCCACCGAACCCATTCCTATCCATGAGTCAGAAAGAGCTTGCCCAGATTACTGACAGCGATCCCACCGCGGCCGCAGAGCTGGAAAAACGCAGAGCATACGGGAGGGCAAAGCAGGCACAGTACCGGACAAAGAAAAGGCAGCTTCAGATCCTGCATTTGCAGAGGCGCTCAAAGCGAAGAATGCAGCAGCTAATGCAAGAGCAAAGGCGAAGATGGAAGATCTTACGGAACGGGCCAAAACCGATCCTGAAGCAGCCAGAGATCTGGAAGAAAAGATAGAACGCCGACGCAGCTATGGCAGAGCATTTGCAGAACGACAGAAGCAGAGAGCCGCCAATGATCCTGAGTTTGCCGCTGAATATGAGGCAAAGCAGCGGGAAAAGCAGCGCAAGAATAACGAGCGGCAGAAACGGCTGCGCGCTGAGCTTCGGGCACAGGCTGAAACAGATCCCGTTGCGGCGGAGAGGCTTACTGCCGAGCGGGCAAAGCAAGTCGAAGCAACCACCAGGAGCAGGCGAAAGCTCAACCAAGCAGTCCTCACCGATCCGATAGCCGCAGCCAAACGTGAGAAGCATCTTGCTCACCGAAGAGACTACTACGCAGCGCATAAACCATCAGCACAGCAGGCAGTATGACAAAACGGCGAAAGGAGAATGGCTATGGAAACCAGTATGAACATGAATCCCCATCTTCCCCGGCACATTCACGACAATCAGAACGGACTGGATTACACGCTCCACGGTGACTACTACTTCCCGGATCTCACTGCCCCGGAAGCGGATTCCAAGCCCATCGGGAAATGGGGCCGGATGCATCGGGACTACCTGAAGGAGCACAGGCCCGGAATGTACACCCGGCTGATCCTGTCCGGCAAGCTGTATCAGACCTTGGCTGAGTTGAACGAGCAAGCCCAAGCCCGGCTGAAAGTCATCATCCGGCAGATGCAGTGCAGCGAGGGCGTTGATGAGAGGATGAAGGCGCAGGACCAGATGCTGTGGGTCGGGAGAATGAACAGCATCAGGAATAGAGCGGAAGAAATCATCCTGGCTGAATTGATCTTCATCTGAGCTCAAAAGGTAAGTTCCAGACCAGACCTTTGGGAACCGATACTCCGGGTGGGCAAGATCACCGCTGCCCGCCCGGAGCAGAAACCGGATAGGCTCAAGACTGGAGTTTTGCTCAAAGAATCGATATAGGAGGTGTCCAACATGATCGGACGCATCATCAGACTGCCGTTGAAGCTGATTGCCATGCCTGCGGCGCTGGCACTGTTCCTGTGTCATGCGTCCTGCGCCATCGTGATCGGGATCGGTTCTATGGTCACAAACCTGGTCTCAGGGCTTTTCATTTTCGGTGTCGCCATCGAATGGATTGCCGGCGCTCCATCGGCCATGGCGTATCAATGCCTGGGTCTGGGACTGTTCCTTTTGGCAGCACCGCACCTTGCCAGCTGGATCGTCGTAAAAGCCGCCGATCTGTTGTACAGGGTGCTGGGGTTCATCACTGCCTGATTTATCACCCAGCTTTATCGCCCACTTTGTCACCCAGCCGCTTCTTCGGAGGCGGCTTTTCCATTCCCACAATCACAAGGAGAAATCAATATGACGAATATGAAGAAGAACATCACCATCAACGGCATCAACTACCGTCTGTGCGGAAACATCTACATTCCTTGCGGACCTGAACTGCCCGAGCTGAAGGGAATCAGTGAATACGGCACCTTGCACTACCTGTACCTGCGTATGGCACATCCCGACCAGTTGAAATGCCTGGAAAAGTCTGGCCTGCTCATGCAGTATCTGAAAGGCTTTGATCGGAAAGCCAAGCGGTATTTGCGGAATCGCCGTGGCTGTGTTGCAATGCCCTCACTGGACGATCCCAACTTTGAGGACGAATACCGGAAGCATGTACTTGTTGCCCGTAACACCGACAGCAATCTGATTTCCAAGTTCATTTTACAAGGCGTACATCAGGATATTTTGCTGAAGCTGCTCAACAGAAACAACACGCCCACCGGCAGGAAGGAGACAGGAAAATCATGATGTGGAACGTGACTTTATGTCGGCAGCTGATCTTCGAGGATGCCATCGAAGCGGAGAGCGAAGAAGAAGCCGTGGAGATTGCCATGGAGCGCAACGGCTATGATGATCTGAACTGGCGCAGAAACGGCCTCACACAGGTTATCTGCGTGGAGCCGGCATATGATGGATTGGAGCCTTCTGGCGTGTTCAATTCGGGCATCGAGGCGCTGGTTGATTCCCGGGAATGGGAGGATGACGAGGAAGGCGTGGAGTGGGCGCTGGACTAAGGCCTCTTATCTATTTGGGCTTCCTCTTGTATGCTGAGTTGCTAATAAGTGAGGTCATCGGCATAGAAGGTTTTTAGCCATCACACCGTAGGTTTTCTATTTTGCTCCGTTAAGGCCGCTGACAGCAGCGGCAGTTGCTGCGGAGATCAAACCATCTGCCATCATTTTGATAATCTCTATTGTTGGTGGGAGAGCCTTTTCTTTCAGTATGCTTTTTATTTTTCCCCACCGGCTGTTGTCACGTATTTTATCCAGATAATCATGCCCTTCCCATGTCAGATGGCCAACGGCAAAATCTGTAATGGTATCATCCCCGTGCTGACTGCCATAATCAGATATCAAGCCATGTTGATACAAGAGCTCGCACTGATAAGCAATTGCCTCCATGTCATAGCCTTCGATTTTAAGACCATACAAAGCTGTTGAGCGGTACTCTTTCTCGATCTCCAGCAGAATCAATCGAATTAGGTCCATATCTCTTTCCATGTACTTTCTCATCACCGTCACTTTAGGTCCAATGCTCCATCAGAATAGCCCGATACAACCCTGTTCTCTCGCTGATTGATTCCCTGGTAAAGGAAGCGTAAGGGCGAAACGGGATCCCGGTTCTGGTCATGTATGCCAAGAAGCCAGGGTTGTTGGAATACTTGTTAGGATGCAATGTTTGAGCGAGAATGTTCTGCTCGATATAATGCTGCACCTTCGACTCAAACGGATCATCGCCATAGGAAGCATTGAAACTCTTCGGCAGCACCAACAGGTCTCCGATGCTGTTCCTGACCGTGACAAACTCGGTTCTGTCCTGGATCTCATCCGTATGCTGTTCAAAATGATCTGCCCATATATGCTCGATTTCAATGTTCGGATGATTCAGCGGATAGTCCGGCTGATTGGAATTGGCCGCTACGATTTCGGTGATCAAGGACAGCATGACTGTCAGTCTCCACCGGTTCTGCTGGTTCAGGGTTGGCGTACCTTCAAGCGGCGGAGCCTGGAGCGGATCAGTATCCAGATGCGCTTTCAAAGCCTTACAGTTCATACCTCGAATGGCCTTGCAGAGCTCATATGATTTAGCTTCCAATGCACTCTGGGAGATTTGCCAGTGGTTCCACACACGGAAGGTCAGCACCTTCGTTAGGTACTTAGAGACGATCCTGATCTTCTCGTTGATCTCGCTCTCGCTGTCGCCATACTGTACAGCAGACATAATCACAGCAGGCTGCATGGTAAAACCATAATCGCTATTGACGATCAGATACAGATAGTTGCGGGTGTCACGGGCCTGAATCATCGTGTTAATCTTCTGATAAACTCTGGCAAAGAACTCGATCCGGTCGATAAAGGCAACATAGTCGGCTGACTTGATCAAACCAAGCTGCTTCGCGTTATCGCTGACCCACCGATGGAACTCCTTGCCGATCCTGGTGAAATCAGAGCTGTAGGTTTTACTCTGTGAGAGATCCTCTGCATGGTGTCCGCGAAGGTACATCTTGAAAAACTCAAATTCTGCCTTCGACTTGGAACTCAACTTTATTTGTGACAATTCCCGGATCAGCCGGTCGAATTTGTCCATGGCTTTGGGGCGGGCATCCGCATCAATGTTGGCCAGCAGATAGCTTCGGAGCATTTCAATCTGGGTCAAAGACAAGCCACGGTCATTCATTGTCTCGAAGATAACGTATGGAGAGACCGCCTGTAGTGCTGCCCTCCCGTACCGGCGTCAACGCCTTTTCAAAAGCATCCTTGGAATTGACTTCGTTAACCGTAAGTCCTCTGGCGCGAAATTCATCCGCTGCCTGCTGGAGCAGATCCAATCGATCCACGATGAAATAGAACCGGGCAATCACTCCCTGGCGCTGAAAATAGTCCGACAGGTAGCGGACATTGAAGTAGGCCAATGCTGTTTTGCCGCTTCCCTGTGTGTGCCAGATAACACCTTTTCGGCCACCATCAGAGATTCGTTTCTCAATGGCCTGTGTGGCGAACAACTGCGGGTAGCGCATCACATGCTTCTCTGTCTCCGTGATGCCGTTATCGTTCACCCGATCAACATAGACCAAACCATAGCGCAGCAAGAACAGCAGTCGATCCCGGCTGGCCATGGAAGAGAGAATGCGGTGTGTCGGTGTGGTAGGGCTTAGATTGGTCAGATATTCCGCATGGTGCTTGATGGCGGGAAGATGTGTGTCCATCAGGATCTTCCGTTCCGCCGTGGGATCCAAATCCGCAATCTGTGCAAACCGGCCTTCCTGTTCCTCTCGAAAATGATTGAAGAACAGTCGCTTCTTTCCGATGGTCGCATAGAAAGCGCCGGAGAGCGGAGGCGTCTCGGAATCATCATATTCTCCATTGTTCGAGAAGATCATCAACTGGGTCATGTTGATGAAACGACGGAACTTTGGATTCCTCAGCCGGCGATCCATCCGATCCCGTTCAGCCTGGATGCCATCTACATTGTTGGGTCGTTTGACCTCGATGAACACCAGCGGCAATCCGTTGATTAGCAGCGTGATGTCAGGCCTGAATTCGTCCTGATCTCTCTTGCAGGGTAGCTCAGTGACCACATGCCAACTATTCTGATCTGGATGCTCAAAGTCAATCAGCTTCAACCCGCTGCAGCCAGCCTGAAGGAGCTTGAAAAACTCACGACCCAGATCGTCATTATCCAAGGCGTTCCGAATCTCCCGGATGATGTCAGCAGCCTTCTCCTCGGTTACGGGCTGCATGTTGATCTGTGCCAGGGAGTCGCGAAATATGGAGAGGAAGATATTGGTTTCCTCGTCATGCTCGCATTCCTGGAGCGAGAGGTAGCTATAACCAAGCCTTGTCAGATGCAGCAAGGCTGGAATTTTCACCCGCTCGTCCTCTGGACGTCCCATGTTGTCACCCCCAACTACAGATGTGCGCCCGTTGGCTATCATGTAGCGTTTATGTTTGTCTCCGAGATTCTATCAGTATGCCGTCCTTCTGTGCTAATACAATCCTGTGTCCGAAGTATCTCTCAGCTTCCTCTGAGTGATCTACAACGACAATCGTTTTACCTTTCGCTCGAATGCGATCAAAGAAAGAAGCGACAAGATATATTTCAGATGGACTTAACCCTTTGAACGGTTCATCAATGCCGAGAACCTTCGCTGTTGATTTGGCAGCCTTCATGATCTTGATGCGGATATTTTCTCCACCTGAAAGAGTGGAAGTAGGTTGCCCAATCTTCAAGTGCCCCAGGAGGATTGAAGATGCTTCTTCGAAGGTAGTACTGATCTTGGAGTCGAGCTTTCTAAAGTACTGAATACCTTCATCAATGGTCATGTTCCATATATCAAATATGGTTTTGCCATCAATCTTATATTTCTTCAGAACTTTGTTGAATCCTGTTCCTTCACACTCTTCGCAAGGCAGTATTGATTTTGTCCTGGCATCGTATCCGTACTCTATGTAGCCGGCGCCACCGCAAACCGGGCAAGCTCCATCGCAGCCGGATTGGTTGGAGAACCAACGCCGGTCTTTCCCAGTTTTCTTCGCAAATAGATCCTGGATTCTTCCAAACAGATCCAGAGCTGTAATAACACTGGAAGTTTTGTTTCCCATCATTGGTTTCTGGTTTATATACAAGTACTCATCAAAAACCTGCGGGAAATACTCACGAAGCAGTGTTGATTTTCCGACCCCAGAAGGCCCGGTGATCATATTCATAGCAGACTGCATGATCGCGATTCTGGTGCCTTGATATTGATAGACAGGACTTGATACCTCTATTGGTAGCATAGCATCAGTCTTGGACACACTCAAAGAGCGCGATTGACTCTCTTGCTGGATATATTGGGCAGCATCAATCATCTGTCCGCCCTTTGAACCGCCACCTGGGCCAAGAGCATAGATTCTGCGGGCTTTGCTGACAAACACGTCGCTATGATCGACCACAAGAACAGTATGACGGTCACAGAGAGCTATGATGTTTTCATAGATTGCTTTCTTCTCGCGTCCCGACAACCCTGCCAGAGGTTCATCCAGGACAACCAGCATATCAGAAAGCTGCGCATTAAAAACCTGCACCATTCTCAGGCGCTGCAATTCTCCACCAGACAAAGTCGGTATTGCGCGATGGAAGAACAGATGCCCCAGATTTAGATCAATAGCCTTTTTCAGAAAGGAGTGGAGACTATTGAAAGCAAAAGAGATACGAACATCCTTTACCTTTTTCTTTGATTCCTCTACGAAATTGATGAGTTCCGCAAAGGGCATAGTCATAAAGTCGCCAATTGACAGACCGTTAAACAGGTACTGCCGTTGTTCAGCTCCGTACTTCTGACCTACACAACATGGGCAAGTCCTCTCGCTATAAAACCTGCTCGCGGTACTGTAATCTGGCATCATCGCTTTCCCAGTCATGATGCCATAATAGCAGGATGTACGTTGTGAGGTTCCGTTGGTTCGCTTGTAGAGGAACTTGTACTTAGTCTTCCCTTCACCATAGAGAAGCAGATGCTTTTCTTTTTCCGACAGCTGCCGGAATGTTTTTGATGGGTCAATTCCTACATCGTGGCAGTAAGCGACAAGAATCTGGCGGTAGAAATCTTTGAATTTATTCCAGCATCGGAAAGGATTCTGTGAGATCGGAAGGCTGTAATCGATAATCCTGTTTTCGTCGATAACGCTGATAAAACCAAGTCCATGACAGTTTTCGCACAGATTAGCAGCTCGGTTTAATGTGAAGTGCTCCTCTGGGATACCTGTCATGGACGCAAAAATGAAAGCGATACTCCGGTTAAGACCGAAATACGTTCCAATGGTTGAGTGCATATTATTGTTGCTGTTAGATTGTCTGATCGGCACAGCAACAACCATATTGTGATACCCCTTAACCTTGTAAGAGGGTTCAGCAACATCGTCAGCAAACATGGCCATATATTCATGCTGACCAATCTGTGCAATTGTATCGTATGCTAAAGATGACTTTCCACTACCAGATGGCCCGATAATCAGGTTAAGAGCTCTTTTTTCAAGCTCAACATCAAGGCCTCTAAGATTGTTGGTTTCGATTCCTTCAACCCGAATGACATCAGCCATTTTTACCCCTGCTTTCGCATATGATGCGATATAGATCACGGATGAAGAAATCCAGCGTCTTCTTGGCATGCACGCAGAATCGCTCGTCAACGGAATGAATCGTGTTGCCAGGCTTTAGGTGCATCGCATTGATCGGGCAGCCTCCGCCGCAGATTCCAAGGGCCGGGCAGTCGAGACAACAATCTTTGTTCAGCGGTGTAAGCTGCGACCACTCGATAAACGTTGGATCCTTTGTGGCATCAAATGATTGATCGTAAATCGAAGTGACAAAGTATTTTTTATCGTACAGGCATCCATGACAGATGCCGACCTGGCCGTTAGGTGCCACAACGATCTGTCCGCCCGCTGTTGCGGCACAGTCAGAATAATAGACCTGCGCCTTGGAGAAAGAGTCGAGTTTCCGCATCATACGGTCTTCGTATATGCCTTTTTTCCGAAGCTCTACAAACTCATCAATGATGAATTGAGCTGCTGCTTCATTGTAGCTTTCCGGAAGAACGAATGTATCACTCGACATCAAGATGTTAAACCCAAAGGACTTGACACCGTAATTGTCTACAAGATTCAGAATATTCACGGTGTCTTTGATTGTTTCCTCACTCAGTGTCACAGAGAGTGCGACGTCCACGCCCAAGCGTTTGCAAAGGTCCAGAGTCTTAAGCACACGGGCAAAGACGGGGTTTCCACCGAGATCAACACGCATATTGTTCGCGGCATCGGTAAAACCATCGCAAGAGATAGCAATTGAGACGCCGAGCTCCTTGAGCTTCAGAATGCGTTCTTCAGTCAGCAATAATCCGTTCGTGACCATGGACATCTCGACATTCTTAACGCACTTCTCAACACTCCTGAGTGCATTGAGTCTTTCAGCAATGTGAACAAGTACCGGAAAATTGACCATTGGCTCGCCGCCATAGAAAATCACGACCGGATTTGCGTCTTCAAAATCCAGATCAGAAAGTCTCATCTGCCTGATGAAAAAATCAATTGCCTGATCTGCTGTCTCAACACTCATATCCTCAAGCAAGAACTGCTGCCGTTTTTCTTCATCGTTGTTTCCGAGGAAGCAGTATTTGCAGGCCAGATTGCACTGCTCACTTAGAATCATGTAGCAGACACTAATAGCGGGGACAGGTGCTCTGGAGCGGATAAAACTGAGCACCTTATCATCTTCATCATCCGTTTTGGTAAGCACCTTGCATTTTATCAGTTCAGCGACTTCGTTGGTCAGATTCTCCGGTGCATTTTCGGGGGTAGAGCAAAGAGGACTTGCAAGCCACACCTGCAAGTCCTCATAAGCCTTTCTCGTCAAATACACAGGTTTCATCCTCAGCGAGTGATAAAGGGCTATCGCATCACCGAGGTCATACTCATGTGCAAAGCGAGAAAGCTTTACCATTCGATATCCTCCTTCTCAGGAGCCCGCTTGCACCTGGAGCAGGAGCAGGCGCAAGTGCAGGAGTTGCACTTCACACAGGCGCACTTTGCCATGGAGATGTTGCTCATATCAGAGATGTTGCCGAACATCTGGGCATACTCGTTCGTGGTTGCACTCATGTTACAGAACCTCCCATTCTTCGTCCGTAACCTCAGGGCGATTGTCAGTGTACTTGCACTTAGAGCTGCAGCTGCACTTACAGCCAGTGCACTGAGACATGCACTTCTCGCGGGGACCAGCCATCATTGTGGGGGTAATGTTGCCGTAAAGCGCATTGTACGCATCTCCAGAATAAGAGACCATGTACTGCACCTCCTTCTATAGGTTGATGCCAGTATACATGTAAACTATAACATTGTCAATAATGTATTTTTTGCTTTCGTTCTATTCGACGTTATTGTTTTTCTTCCTTAAGGGCGTTTAATACAACATATAGTATGCGCAATTAAATTGATGCCTATATATTGACAATGGTGGAAAATGCGATTCTGGAAGGAACTGCATTTCAAAATAGCTCAAATCCCTTATGTATCAAGGGCTTTTTGGCAATTAACGAATAGAACGAATAGGTGCAATTAGTTTGGCGAGATTTCAGCCAAATGAAACAAGTTATCGAAATAGGAGGTTCCCATGTCCTACCGTCTCACCAAGCACGAAAAAGAGACCGTCCTGCTCTACAACCAGAGCCGCGATCCCGTAACCATCTGCACATACGACCCTGGCCTGCGCAGACGTCTGCGGGAGTTTGCCACCCGATACCCGGAAGTGTGCCGGCGCGTTGACAAGTAGAAGTATCCGGACTATGCCGAGTACGAGATTCAGAAGGATCGTGTGTCCATCCGGCTTCTCCCGCCCATGAGCGAGGAAAAACGGAGTGCGGCCAGCGAGAAAGCGAAAGCAGCAGGACTCGGCATCAGAACCAACACTTGAACGGCCATCAAAGCAGAGGGCATCGACTGATCAAAACAGCCGGTGCCTTTTCCTTTGCTGGCCAGCAAAAGTATCAATGAGGAAGGAGGATTCCGATGAGCAAACAGTTGGATAAGCTGAAAGCTACGATGCAGCGCATTGAGGCACAAAAGGCGGAATTGGATCAGAAGATCAAAGCTCAGGCGCGTAAGGATCGCAACCACAGCATCTATCAGCGCGGCGGCGAACTGACCATGCACCTGGGCGACAAGGCTGAAGTCTTCACCGACGAAGACATCAAGCTTTTCCTGAACCATGTGTTCAGCTTCTCCGGCATCCAGAAGCTGCTGACTCAGATGCGCGAGATCCGCTCCGGCGAGAGCAGGTTCACCATGGAGCAGCTGTTCGAGAACGCCCGGACCACACCGCAGACCGCCCCGCAGGCCACCCGGACGGAGGAACGGTTTTCGGCAACAAGCTGATCCCTCAACTTGTTGAGGGCGCACTTATGTGTTCCTTCGGAACACAGTGCGCTCTCCGAGGGCCCCTGCGGGGAGCTCGATGCCAGTCGGCGCAGCCTTTGTGGCATCACAGGGGCAAGGCCCCTGCGCTGACTGCCGTCAGCTACCCCTTTTACAGCGCACGGCACTGAGAAACGGAGGTGAAAGCGAGATCCCCTGTCCCACGTTTTCCATATCGTATATAGGCCGCAAAGATCAGTCCGTTATGGCTGCTGCGGCCTATAACGCCGGAGAGAAGATGTACTCTGAGCGTGATCATGAATGGAAGCATCCCCACAGCAGCCCGGAGCGTGTCGTTTATCGGGAAGTCATGCTGCCGGACAACGCTCCCCGGGAATATGCTGACAGTCAGACACTCTGGAATGCGGTGGACGCTGTCGAGAAAAGGAAGGATGCCCAGACTGCCCGACGGATGCTCATCGTTCTTCCGAAGGAGCTGACTTATGAGCAGAACCTGGCTCTGGTCCGGGACTACTGCCAGCAGGAGTTTGTCAGCAAAGGCATGATCTGTGACCTGTACTACCCTGATCCGGAACTTCGGACGCTGACGATTGATGTCGGCTTCTATATCAGCCGCTATTATTCACAGCGCGACGCAGAGCAGACAGCACCTGAAGAATGGGTTGGATCGGACTATAATCCCAATCTCAGCGTTGAAGATTGGAAAGGTCTTTTGCAGGATGAAACTGTGATTACCTCCTCTGCGCTGCAGATTATGAAGCGCATGAAGGATTATGGAGGAACCGCTTCTTGCACACAGCTTGCCGTTAAATATGGGGAAACCAAGAACTTCTATAATTCCGGCTCTGTCGCTTTGGCCCGGCGGGTGTGTGAAACGGCGAACGTGCAGCCCGCCACCCGCAGCGACGGGTCAACACAATGGTGGACAGTTCTCTACACCGGGCGCGACACTGGTAAAGATGATGAAGGCAGCTTTTTATGGAAGCTGCGCGATGAGTTGTCCGCCGCGCTGGATCAGACTGATTTGAGCGCTGCTGAATTATATGTTTCTGCCGCTCCCGGGGAAGAAGAACACGGCTTCTGGTGGCTGAATGCCAATCCCAAAATCTGGAGCTTTTCGGACATCGCTGTCGGCGAGGTACAGTCTTATACTCTGTATAATGAAAATGGAAACAAGCGGCGCATCTTCCAGAATTTCTTGGATGCCAAGGCTGGCGATGCCATCATCGGTTATGAGTCCAATCCTGTGAAACAGATCGTTGCAATCGGTCGAATCAGCGCGGAACAGGACGGAGAAAAACTGTTCTTTGAAAAAGTCGAAGGTCTGGGTGTGCCGATCGATTATGCGACGCTGCGGGCGTGCCCGGAACTGGATCATATGGAGTATTTCCAGAATCCGCAGGGCAGCCTCTTCAAGCTGACCCGTGGCGAGTATGAGTTCATTATGGATATGATCCGTGATGAAAACCCTCTGCAGCAGGAAGAGAGAATTGCTGGCTATACAAAAGATGACTTTCTCGAAGAAGTTTATATGACTGAGAACGCCTACGAAAGTCTTGTTGGCGTGCTGCGCAACAAAAAGAATATCATCCTTCAGGGTGCTCCTGGCGTTGGTAAGACCTTCGCTGCGCGGCGGCTTGCCTGGTCGATGATGGGTGAAATGGATGACAGCCGGATTGAATTCGTACAGTTTCATCAGAACTATTCGTATGAAGATTTCGTAATGGGCTATAAACCTGCAGAGGACGGATTTGAACTGAAGTACGGCATCTTCTATCGTTTCTGCCAGAAGGCTGCCAACCAGCCGGATAAGGAATTCTTCTTCATCATTGATGAGATCAATCGTGGCAACATGAGTAAGATTTTCGGCGAGTTGCTCATGCTCATTGAGAAGGATTACCGTGGAACCAAAGCAACGCTTGCCTACAACGGTCTGCCCTTTTCCGTACCAAAGAACCTCTATATCATCGGCATGATGAATACCGCCGACCGGAGCCTCGCCATGATTGACTATGCCCTGCGCCGCCGCTTCAGCTTTTATGACATGGAGCCGGGTTTTGACTCGGATGGCTTTATCCAATATCAAAATGGTCTAAACAACGAAACCCTAAACGAGCTTGTGGAGCGGGTCAAGGAATTGAACAAAGAGATCGCGATGGACAAGTCTCTGGGAAAAGGTTTCTGCATTGGCCACAGTTACTTCTGCGGACGCGATGTCTGCACAGACGAATGGCTGCATGCCATTGTCAATTATGACATTCTTCCCATGCTAAGTGAGTACTGGTTCGATGACGCAGGCAAGCTACAGCGCTGGGAGAATATACTGCGTGGTGTGTTTCAATGACGAAGGATAAGAGCATCCTCATCAGAAACATTTACTACATGCTGTCCTACGCGTTCACTACGCTGAATCAGGGCGGCTACGAAAATGTGGAAACAGAGGAATTTGAAAACCTTCACAACCTCTTTGCCGCGATCCTTGCAAAAGGCATCGGTCGGCAACTGAAGCAGGGACTGTACCGCGAGTATCTCAGCCGAAAAGAGGATTTGGCGGTCGTTCGCGGAAAGATTGACATGCCGGGTTCCATCCAGCACCGGCTGGCTCGGAAGCGCGTGCTGACCTGCGAGTATGACGAGCTTTCAGAGAATAATCTGCTGAACCAGATCCTGAAAACGACTGTCATAATACTTCTGCAGCACGCCAAGGTGGATGCGGAACACAAGAACGACCTGAAAAAGGAGATGCTGTTTTTCTCCAATGTGGATACGGTTGATCCTACAACGATCAGGTGGAGCGCGATCCGCTTCCAGCGGAACAACAACACGTACCGGATGCTCATCAGCCTATGCCAGCTTGTTCTGGAAGGAATGCTGATGACGACCCAGGAGGGAGAGTATAAGCTGGCCTCTTTTGTGGATGAACAGCGCATGAGCAGGCTGTACGAGAAATTCATCCTCGAATACTACACTAAGGAATGCCCGCAGGTGAAAGCCACTGCCTCCCAGATCCCCTGGGCGCTGGACGATGGCGTTGGCACCTACCTGCCGGTCATGCAGAGCGATATCACGCTCACGCAAGGCAACCGAGTGCTGATTATTGATGCGAAGTACTACACCCGCACGATGCAGACGCAGTACGACGTGCACACACTCCATTCTGCCAACCTGTATCAGATCTTCACCTACGTGAAGAACAGGGATACCGAATTCGGCGATCAGCCCCACGAAGTGTCCGGGATGTTGCTGTACGCAAAGACGGATGAAATGATCCAACCGGACAACATCTACCAGATGAGCGGGAACCAGATCAGTGTGAAAACGCTGGATCTGAACCAGGAGTTTTCGGAGATAGCAAAGCAGCTGAATGCTATTGCAGCGGAGCACTTTAGATAGCGAAGGTATTTCCCAGACTCTGCATCATTCACCACCTGTAGTCTTTCCTGCTCATCCCGCAGGGAAACAACAGTTTCTCCGCTCTTTGGATAAACGCCAGCATCTCCTTTGTCGCGGTCATGGCTTTGAAGACGCAGGCTGCGGTCGGCGCATATCCGTTCCCGCATATGGATGAGGTTGGAGGCTTTTACCATCTTCCGGTATACGCCTCGGTGTGGGGAAAATCACTGGTCAGGCAAATCCTCCCGGGTGATGCGCTGATAGGGGATCCAGACAAAGCGCTCGTCGGTGATCGGATAGCTGTAGGTATCGGCGGATATTTCTTCACCGCGAGCCAGAAGAATCGCCAGATCGACGGCGGCCATGGCCTGCTGCTCGCCATCGTTAAACACCGTGCCCAGCAGGGAGCCCTGCCGCAGCGCCTCGATGGCCTGGCTGATGGCGTCCACCCCCACCACGGGCATGAAGCGTCCGCCGGAAAAATACCCGGCGGCCTTCAGCGCGTTGATGGCGCCCAGCGCCATTTCATCGTTGTTGGCGATGACGCATTCAATCTGATCGCCCCAGGCCAGCAGGAACCCCGCCATCTTCTCCTGCCCCAGCTGCCGCCGCCACATGCCGGTATCCTCCTGCAGCTTTTCCACGCGGAAGCCTGCCTCCTGAAGCGGCTTGAGGGCGTTTTGCGTGCGCAGCTCGGCGTCCTGGTGGCCGGGCTCCCCCTTGATGAGCACATACTGCACCGTGCCGTCGCCGTTCTTATCCGCCTCGGGATGCGCCAGAAAATACTCCGCCAGGATCTCTCCGCTCAGCCTGCCGCTCTGCGCGCCGTCCGCGCCCACATAAAAGGCATGCTCATACAAAAGCAGATCCTCCAGCAGCGGCTCCTTGTTGACAAACAGCACCGGCGTCTGGCGCTTGCGCGCCTTTTCGATCAGGTAGCCTGCGGCCAGGCGGTCAACGGGGTTGATAATCAGCACGTCCGCGCCGGCCTCCAGCATGCCCTCCACCTGATCGTTTTGCAGGTTCTGATCGTTTCGGCTGTCATAGACGGTCAGCCTGGCCTTGCCATGGGCGTAGGTTTCCAGGTGAAGGCGCAGGCTTGCCATGAACGTATCCGTGCCGTCGTATATGCACACGCCAAAGGCGGGCAGCTCCTCCGCAAGCGCGGGCGCGCCCAGCAGCAGCAGGGCAAGCGCTGCGCAAAGCAGTTTTTTTATCGTATTCATGCGTATTCCTCCTGCGGGGTCAATACAGCAGCGGAAAGACCAGCTTGACATTCTGCGCATCGTACATGTTTTCAGGCGTAACGATAAATGCGGGCGCGCGGTATTTTTGCGCGTTCTCGCTCCACAGCGCCTGCGACGCCGCGATGTACCCGGTTGCATAGGGCGAGGGCAGGACAGCCGCCTGCACCTGCCCGCTCTCCAGCCAGGACGCGGCACCTTCGCCGGGATTGACCAGGATCAGCGGCTGCGTCCACAGCCCCTCCGCTTTTTCCCGCACAAGGCGCGCCGCGGCCTCCTCATCCAGCGCAATCACCGCGCAGAAGTCCGCATCCGGATCGACCGGCTGCGCATCCAGCCATCGGCTGCGCAGAGCGGACCTGGTGGCCTTGCGCAGCGCCTCGCCGCCGCCCAGGCAGAGCACGCGCTCGGCTTTTGCCGCCGCGCCGGACGCCAGCGCAGCGTATTGGGCGCCGTCCTGTTCCACCGAGGGAACGCCTTCCTCGTGCGCATCGATGAGCGCGATGGGCATCCCCTGCTCGCGCGCGCTGCGCAGCGTCTGCCGCCGCAACGTTTCATCCTGGATATAGATCAGCACGCCGCTGTATTCTATCCCGCCCCACAGCACATCCGTCATGGCGGCGGGCTCGGCGATCTGCGTGCTCAGCGTGCAGTTTTGCTCCTCCAGCGCCTTGAGGATGCCCTGACGCAGCTGCATGAAATAGGCTCCCGTATCCCTTTGGGTCAGCAGCAGTACCGGGCGCTGAATACCGGCTGCGGACTCCTCCTGCGACCGCAGGCCCAGCAGCATCACGCAAAGCGCCGTCAGGATTAAGAGAAGGGATACGCCCATGACTTTCTTCATACCGCGTCTCCTTTCTTCCGTCGGGGAAGGCGGATGGTCACGCAGGTGCCCTCATCCTCCACGCTTCGCACTTGAATCCCGTAAGGCTCGCCGTAGGTCAGCCGAATCCGCTCGTGGACGTTTTTTACGCCGATGCCGCTTTTGCCTGCGGGAGCGGTCAGCAGCCTGGCAACCACCTCGGAGGGCATGCCCACGCCGTCATCCTCAATGGTAAAGACCACATCGTTCACCGTTACGCCCGCATGGATGGCGATATGCAGCGCCTCATCCTGGGTTTCATCGATGGCGTGGTTGATGGCGTTTTCCGCCATGGGCTGCACGATCAGCTTGACGGTGGTTTCCTCCAGCGCCTCCTCGTCCCAGGTGATGGTATATTCAAATTTATTCTTGAAGCGCATCTTTTGAATGGTCAGGTAGTGGCGCACCTGCTCCAGCTCCTCGCGGACGGTGATCTCGCTGCGCCCGCGGCTGATGGACAGCCGGAACAGCCTGGCCAGCGAGGAGACCATCAGGATGGCCTCCCGCCCGCGCCCGCGCTCCTCCATCCAGATGATGGAATCCAGCGTGTTATAGAGGAAATGCGGGTTGATCTGCGCCTGGAGGGCGTTGAGCTCGTACAGGCGCTTGGTTTCCTGCTCCTGCACAATTTGATCCATCAGCGCGCGGATGCGCCGCAGCATGCGGTTGAAGGCCTCGGATATGGCGCGCACCTCACGGAAGCCGGTCTCCGGAATGCCCTCGGACAGGTTGCCGGACTCCACGCGCTCAATGGCGGCGGCCACGTGGCGGATGGGAAGCATCAGACGATAGGCCATCAGGGTTGCCACGGCCAGAGAAAGCAGCAGCGCGCAGATCAGCACGACGGTCAGCAGGCGCACAAAGGCCGTTTGCAGCGCCAGCAGCTCATCCAAATACGCCACGCCCACCAGCCGCCAGCGGGTCTGGTTCAGCGTGGCGGCGATGAGCACGCGCTCGCGCCCCTCTGCCTGGTCGCGCCCCTGGCCGATCAGCACCCGGCTGATCTCCTCCAGGTTTTCCTCATATAAGCCGTTGTATATCAGCTGCAGCTTGGGATGGGCGATGATCTCGCCCCCGCGGTCCAGCAGGTAAACATAGCCGCTTTTCCCCAGCGTCGCCCCCTCCACCAGGCGGCTGAAGCTGGCGTAGGATACGTCCATGAGCACCACGCCCTGCTCGAGCCTGCCTTCCTTCTGATAAAAGGCGGAGCGAGCCAGACGGATGACGAATGTGCGCTGGCCGGAGAAAATGTGCTGCACAAAGGGGCTGGAAAAATAGGTTGAGGTGCCGCCCCAGGCCAGCGCCTTCTGAAACCACTCGCTGGAGGCAACCTCGTCTGTATCCAGCGATACGTCGCCTGCGCCCACCGCGCCCAACAGCGTCCCGTCCCGATGAAACAGCGCGATGGAAATAATATCGGAATCGCTTTTTTTGATCATCTGCATCTGCTCCACCCATCCCGCCGCCCCGCTGTCCATGCTGTCCGGCAGCACGGTAGTGGCGAAATACAGGGTGGAGAGCAGTCGGTCAATGAACACGTTGGCGGTGCTGACCGATTGGAGTACCGTCTCCTTCGTCCGCTCGAAGGCGTTTTTTTCCAGAAGCGACGACAGAGGGGTCATCAAGCTGATGGAAACAAACGCCAGCAACGCGCCCATGCACGCCATAAAGGATGCCGTTAGCTGCAGGCTGAAGCTTCGCCCGTTGCCACTGTTTCGCTTCAAGCGCCTCCCTCCCTTCGCCTGCGAACCTGAGAGGGAGAAAGCCCGTAGACCCGCTTGAACACATAGGAAAAATAGCTGGGATCAGGAACGCCCACTGCCTCAGCTATGGAGGCCGTTTTCATATCCGTCCCGGCGAGAAGGGTCATAGCCTGCCGCATACGGGTTTCCGTCAGATAATTCGGGAAATTTCGCCCGGTTTCCCGCTTGAACAGGGCGCTGAAGTAGCTGGAGGAAACGTGGAGATGACGGCACAACTTTTCGGCGGTCAGCTCCGGGTCGGCGTAGTGCCCCTTGATGTACGTTTGCGCGGCCTTGATAATCTGCTGTCCGGCGGTTAAACGGTTGCTGGCCGCCTTTTCGGTAAAGTCGTCACACAGGCGGCAGAACAGCCGGCAGGCCTCCTCTGCCGGCGGCAAGGCCAGCAGCCGATCCAGCGGCTCCTCGCCGCTCTCGGCAAGATTCACGGACATGTCCCGGCCTGTGCGCAGCAGCGCAACGTAGATCTCCAGCAGATACGAGCGGTAAGCCGACGTGCCCGGACGGGCCGTCCGGCAGACCGACAGCAATTGCTCGATCCATCGCCGCGCCTCTCCGGCGGAGCCCTTTTTTAGCGCTGTGTCCAGTTCCCGAAGCAGCGCCGCGTCTGCCGACAGCTCGCCGGCGCCTCCCGGCGCAAGGTCGGAAAAGACCAACAGCCGGTTTTCGTAAAAGGCGCGCTGTCCCAGCGCGCTTCTGGCCTGGCGCGCGCACTCGGACAGCCCACCCACGCCGCGGCAGGGGTTGCCTACGCCGCCGCGCACCGTTCCGCCCAGATAATGATCGATATGGCGGCACACGCCCTCCAGCTGCTCGTATGCCTGCGCCGCTCCTTCCTCCTGCGCAAACCACAGCAGCGCCGCGATGTAGGACTGATAGAAGAAGGCGTAGCCCTGCTCCTGCGGCAGCTGCTCGCGCACGATATCCATGGCTGCCACCCGCAGCAGCTCTGGCTCGCCGTTTGCAAATGCGCCCCCCTGCGGCTGGCTCAGCCTGAGCAGCGCCACCGTATACAGGCTGTTTTCGTTCAGGGGCAGGCCGTATCGCTCGGCCATCTCCAGCGCCCGCGCGGGCGGCAGGCCGCCGTCCAGCAGCGCCGTCATCAGCGTGGAGCGAAATACGGGCAGCCCCTCCTCAAAGTGTCGCTGCAGGCGCAGCATGTCGCGGCGGCGGGAAAAATCCTCGTCCAGCTTTTTGTGCGCATCCTCCAGCGCCTCGGTAAATTCGGCGGCGGAGATGGGCTTGAGCAGATAGCCCAGGCAATGCAGCGCCACGGCCTGGCGGGCAAATTCAAACTCGTCATAGCCGCTGAGGATGATCGAGCGCACGGTGGGCAGCAGCTTCTGCGCTTCCGCCAGCATGGTCAGGCCGTCCATCAGCGGCATGCGGATATCCGATACGATCAGATCCGGCTCCTGCTCCTCGCAAAGGCGCAGCGCCTCCAGCCCGTTTTCGGCCTGACCGACCACGGTAAAGCCGTGCTCCTCAAAATGGATAACTTCCATCAATCCCTCGCGGATCTCGCTTTCATCATCCACCAGCAGCAGCTTGTACACTGTTTCATCTCCCTTCGTTTTTCATGCGCCGCCGCAGGATCCTTGCGCCTTCGGCACGCCCGTTCAAAGCATTGTTATCCTTATTTTACATAAATTCATCCAGATAATCAATGCGCACAGTTTATTTTTGATGATTTTTTGTGTATCCGCGTCAAACATAGGTTACACAAAGGCCAGAGAGCGCAGTCAAGGGAAA
>ERZ827520.398-NODE-398-length-70825-cov-26.939890_pt1 | contig 70825 bp, 65 predicted proteins | sample MGYA00519581_ERZ827520 | MGnify/ENA primary metagenome ERZ827520 (study PRJEB31778, sample SAMEA3449339) | human gut metagenome | biome: human gut; feature: human-associated habitat; material: faeces | place: United Kingdom | collected 2010/2012 ... | reverse complement strand
AAGCCGAAGGTCATCTGGGTCAGGTCGTTGGTGCCGAAGGAGAAGAACTCGGCCTGCTTGGCGATCTCGTCGGCAGTCAGCGCCGCACGCGGGATCTCGATCATGGTGCCGACCTTATAGTGCATGTCGCTGCCGGCTTCCTTGATGATGCGCTTTGCGGTCTGGTCGATGACGGACTTGACGAAGGCAAGCTCCTTGGCCTCGCCGACCAGCGGAACCATGATCTCGGGCTCGATCTGCCATGCGGGTCTGCGGCTGCGGACAGCCAGCGCGGCCTTGATGATGGCAGCAGTCTGCATCTTGGCGATCTCCGGATAGGTGACGTCCAGACGGCAGCCGCGGTGGCCCATCATGGGGTTGAACTCATGCAGGCTTGCGATGATGTGGTTCAGATGCTCGACCGTGAGGTTCATTTCCTTTGCCAGAGCCTCGACATCCCCCGGATCGGTCGGCAGGAACTCGTGCAGGGGCGGGTCAAGCAGACGGATGGTGACGGGACGGCCCTTCATGGCCTCGTAGATGGCCTCGAAGTCGCCCTGCTGGATCGGTTCGAGCTTGGACAGAGCCTTCTCGCGCTGCTCGGCGGTCTCGGAGACGATCATCTCGCGGATGGCCTTGATGCGGTCAGCCTCGAAGAACATATGCTCGGTACGGCAAAGGCCGATGCCCTCTGCGCCGAAGGCGACAGCCTGCGCAGCGTCGTGCGGGGTGTCGGCGTTGGTGCGGACGCCCAGCTTGCGGTACTTGTCGGCCCAGGTCATCAGACGGTTGAAGTCGCCGGAGATGGCAGCCTCAGCGGTCTTGATCTTTTCGCCGTAGATGTTGCCGGTGGAGCCGTCGATGGAGATCCAGTCGCCCTCTTTGTAGGTCTTGCCGGCCAGCTCGAAGGTCTTGGCTTCCTCGTTCATCTTGATGGCGCCGCAGCCGGAGACGCAGCAGGTGCCCATGCCGCGCGCGACAACCGCCGCGTGGGAGGTCATGCCGCCGCGGACGGTCAGAACGCCCTGTGCGTAGTGCATGCCCTCGATGTCCTCGGGGCTGGTTTCCAGACGGACGAGCACGACCTTCTGGCCGTTCTTCGCCCACTCGGTCGCGGTCTCAGCGGTAAAGACGATCTTGCCGCAGGCTGCGCCGGGGGATGCCGCGAGGCCAGTGCCGACGACCTTGGCCTTCTTCAGAGCGGCTGCGTCGAACGTCGGGTGCAGCAGCGCGTCGAGGCTCTTGGGGTCGATCATGGCGACGGCTTCCTTCTCGGAGATCATGCCCTCATCGACCAGATCGCAGGCGATCTTCATCGCGGCGGCAGCGGTGCGCTTGCCGTTACGGGTCTGGAGCATGTAGAGCTTCTTGTCCTCGATGGTGAACTCCATGTCCTGCATGTCGCGGTAGTGATACTCGAGCTTGGCGCAGATGTCCACGAACTGCTTGTAAGCCTCGGGCATGACCTGCGCGAGCTGGTCGATGGTCTGCGGGGTGCGGACGCCGGCGACGACGTCTTCGCCCTGTGCATTCATCAGGAATTCGCCGAACAGCTTCTTTTCGCCGGTGGCGGGGTTACGGGTGAACGCAACGCCCGTGCCGGAGGTATCGCCGGTGTTGCCGAAGACCATGGACTGGACGTTGACGGCAGTGCCCCAATCGGAGGGGATGTCGTTCATGCGGCGGTAGTAAATGGCGCGGGGGTTGTCCCAGGAACGGAAAACAGCCTTGATGGCGCCCATGAGCTGGACCTTCGGGTCCTGCGGGAATTCTTCGCCCAGCTTCTCGCGGTACTCGGCCTTGAACTTCTCAGCCAGCTCCTTGAGGTCGTCAGCGGTCAGCTCGGTGTCGAGCGTGACGCCGCGGGCTTCCTTCATCTCGTCGATGAGCTGCTCGAAGTACTTCTTGCCGACTTCCATGACGACGTCGGAATACATCTGGATGAAGCGGCGATAGGAGTCGTATGCGAAGCGGGGATTGTTGGTCTTGTTCGCGAAGGCCACGACGACCTCGTCATTGAGGCCGAGGTTGAGGATGGTGTCCATCATACCCGGCATGGAGGCACGCGCGCCGGAACGGACGGAGACGAGCAGCGGGTTGTACAGGTCGCCGAACTTCTTTCCGGTCATTTCCTCCAGCTTCTCGACGTACTGCATGATCTCGGCCTCGATGTCGGCGTTGATCTGGTGGTCGTCCTTGTAGTACTGCGTGCAGGCCTCGGTGGTGATGGTGAAGCCCTGCGGGACAGGCATGCCAAGGCTGGTCATTTCTGCCAGGTTTGCGCCCTTGCCGCCGAGCAGCTCACGCATTTGGCCGTTGCCCTCGGAGAACAGGTATACATACTTGTGAGACATTTGTGTGAAACCCCTTTCCTAACGGTGGTCAAAACATCCTTCGTTTTGAGCCAAAATGATTTTTTCTTTTTTTGATTTTTCAGACAAGTACATACTATACCATACTCTCCTAGGAATGCAAACGAAAAACGCAAATTTCACAAATATTTTTTGAGAATCTCTTTATTTCGCGCGGTCTTTGCACATCTTACACAAAGCCGCGCCGTTTTCTGCGGATTTCTGTCCGCCTGCGCGCTCACTTCGGGATGCGGATGGTCAGAACGATCTCGCGTTCGGTCTCCGTCTGCTCGCTTCCGGCCAGAATGCCGGACGCGCGTGCAAGCTCGAGCTGATGCTGCACCGCGTTGAGCAGCACCCGCGCCCCGCGCAGACGAAACGGCGCAAGCGTGCGCTTCGGGCTTTCCGGGCCCTGCGTGAGCAGCGCGTCGATGTACTGCTCCGTGCGTGCGACCGTCCAGCCGCCCGCCGCCATGCGCTCGAGCACGCGAAGCTGCATCCCCTCCTCCGGCAGGCGCAGCAGAGCCCGCGCGTGGCGCTCGGAAAGGCCCGCCTGCCGCAGCCGGTCGAGCACGGCGGGCGGCAGGCGCAGCAGACGGAGCTTGTTTGCGACGGCGGACTGGCTTTTTCCGAGCCTGCGCGCAGCCTCCTGCTGGGACAGGTGATACTGCTGCATCAGCCGCGCGATGCCGGCCGCCTCCTCGATGAAGTCCAGATCCCGTCTCTGGAGATTTTCGATCAGCGCCAGCAGCCCCGACTCCTGCGCATCGACGCTGACCACAAGGCACGGCGCCTCGCGCAGCCCCGCGAGCCTTGCCGCGCGCAGACGGCGCTCGCCCGCGACCAGCTCCACGCCGTCCGGCGTTCTGCGCACGGTCAGCGGCTGGAGGATGCCGTGCTGCGCGATGCTGGCGGCAAGCTCCTGAAGCCCCGCAGGGTCAAAGACCCGCCGCGGCTGCGACGGGTTCGGATGGATCTCGCCCAGCGGCAGGAGCACGACCCGCCCCGGCTCGATCACGGTTCTGCTTTTCATCTTCGGCATGGCGGCCCTCCCAATGCGTTTGTGGTTTTATTGTAAACCGCGCATCCGGAGAAAGCGCACGAAACCATGTCCGCCGCAGGATTTTTCTGCCTGCCGCTGCCCTGCCTCCGGCGGCGGGCTTTGAGGCGCCGTTCGTGCATGCCTAAAAATCCCGCGGGTCGGGCGAAAAAAGCGAAAATTCAGGGAGCGGACAACGCCTTGTCCGCCCCCTCAGACTGTCAAAAAACCTCGTAGAGTTTCGCCGCGCACGGCGAAATAAAATATCAATTTGTTTTGTCCGGCGGCGTGTACGTCGGACAAAACACGCTACGCCCGACAAGTGTGGAATTTGTGCGCAAACAGCGCACAAATTATGCGCGCAGCAGGGTGCAGCCTTTTCAAACGCGAACCCAGCACCGCGGTTCGCGTTTGAGAGCTTGTCAAAAAGACTTTTTTGACAAGCTCAGGGAGCGGACAACGCCTTGTCCGCCCCCTGCAAATGGCACTGAAAACCGTGCGGCGCTATCCGTAGAAACCCGCCTGCAAGAGCGCCTGCAGGCAGAAATCCGCCTCCTCATCGGAAAACAGCGGCCCGAACTCGCGCGAGACGACCAGCGCCTCCGCCGACAGGTCCAGCCGCCCCGCATCGGCCAGCGCATCAAAATTGTCGCTCAGGCGGCGGCTTTTGAGCTGTGCCGAAACGGCGTCCGCCGCGCCGTACTGCGCGGCCTGCTGCAAAAGACGCTTCGGCGCGGGAATGCCCAGCGCGCCCGCGCTTTTCGCCTGCTCGTTCAGTTTTTCCGCAAGACGCTGCTCGAGTGTCATGTCGCGTCCGCCTCCTTTGCCCGCTGCAAAAATTCCGTGATCTGCTGTCCGACGGGACATGCCGCCGCGTGCGGGCAGCATTCGTAGTCGCAGTCGATCTCCGTCTCGCCGCCGAAGGCCTCGCAGAACACGAGGCGGGCCGCGTCAATGGTGCGGCAGTAGCCGCTGAACGTCGCTTCCATCCGCGCTCCTCCCTTTTGTTTCTGCATCCTATGATAGCACATCTTTTTGTGCCGCGCACGCTTTTTTCACAACTTCGCGCAGCCGGAATTTTAAGCATTTTTGCTCTTTTGACTATTGTAATGAAGCCTGCCTTGTGATAACATCTGTATCGTTAGGATGTCTATCCTCACAGGCAAACCAACATTTTCCGGCAGTTACAGGTGGCAAAATGGATAAGCTGACCAAGATATTTCAGGGTGTGATGCTGGTCGGCCAGCTCGGCTTCAGTCTCATCACGCCGCCGCTCGTCTTCGTCTGGCTGGCGCGTCTGGCGCAGACGCGGCTCGGCTGGGGCGCGGGCGTCATGATCGCGGGCATTCTGCTCGGCATCGTGACGGGCCTTGCCACCGCCTACCGGACGATCCTGCCGCTGATCCGCAAGGATGGCGGGCATGAGCCGAAGGGCCGTTCCTTCAACGACCACATCTGATGCGCACACTATATATAATAATGAGGCACCGTCTATGAAACTGAACAACGCCATCCGCAGGGAGCTGGTCTTCGTCGCGGCGGGGCTGGCCGTGGGCGACGCGCTGATCTGCGCGGTGTTCGCGCTGCTGCACAAATTCGACTACACCGTGCCGCTCGGCGCGGTCTGGGGAAGCGCATTTGCGTTTCTGAACGTCTATCTGCTCGCGCTGCGCGTGCAGAAGGTCGCCGACAGCGAGGACGCAGACAAGAAAATTGCGCAGAACCGCCTGCGTTCGTCGTATTTCGGGCGTATGATGCTGATGGTCTTTGCCATCGTCGTCGGCGTCATCGTCCCGTGGTTCCACTATATTTCCGCGCTGATCCCGTTTCTGATCCCGCAGCCGGTCATGATGCTGCGCCGCGCGATCGTCACCGCACGGGAAAAACGCGGTGCAGACAACAGTGACAAGGGGGAATCTGAATGAACGTCGATATTCACGGCGCTCCGGTATACTTCACCATTCCGATCCTCGGCGGCATCCCCATCACGGCCAGTATGACCGTCACATGGGGCGTGATGCTGGTGATCAATCTGCTGTGCGTCTGGCTGACGCACGATCTGAAGGTCAAGAACATCTCCAAGCGGCAGGCTGTCGCCGAAAAGATCGTCATGACGGCGGAAAACTTCGTCCGCAGCAACATGGGCGCGCAGTGGATGCGTCTGGTGCCGTTTATTTCCGCCATTTTTGCGCTTTCGCTCGGCTCGAGCCTTGCCTCGCTGCTCGGCTTCTGGGCGCCGACCGCCGATGTGTCGGTCCTGCTCGGCTGGGCGCTGATCGTCTTTATCCTCATCACCTATTATAAGATCAAGACGAACGGCTTCGGCGGCTATCTCAAGGGCTTCTGCGACCCTGTGTTCCTGATGGCGCCCTTCAACCTCCTCGGCGAGGTCTTTAAGCCCATCTCGATGTCGTTCCGTCACTTCGGAAACGTCCTTTCCGGCATGGTCATCAGCGCGCTGGTCTATGCGGCGCTGATCCTCGCAAATCAGGCGCTGTTCGGGCTGATCCCTGGCGTCGTGGGCAGGATCCTTGGCAACATCCCGTTCCTGGCCGTGGGCGTCCCGGCCGCGCTGTCGTTGTATTTCGACTGGTTCTCCAGCGCGATGCAGGCATTTATATTCTGTATGCTGACGATGATCTTCATCCGCACGGCGGCAGAATAATTGAATAAATGTAACCATATCAACCACCATCAAGTATTTACAGGAGGAAAAAACACATGGAACTTGCAAAGGCTTTGATCCTGATGGGCTGCGCCATCGGCGCCGGCATCGCGATGATCTCCGGCTTCGGCCCCGGCATCGGCGAAGGCTACATCGCAGGCAAGGCGATCGAGGCAATGTCGCGTCAGCCGGAAATGAAGGGCGAGCTCACGTCCACCATGTTCCTTGGCATCGCGTGCGCAGAGACGACCGGTATTTACGGCTTCGTCATCGGCCTGCTTCTGATCTTCGTTGCGCCCGGTATGTTCACGGGCCTGCTGTGATCTGAAACGATCTTACCCATTGGAAGGAGGACTGTGGCATGGATTTTCAGTCCCTTGTAGAGCTTGCACCGTGGACGACCATCGCGCAGATCTGTAACCTGCTGCTTCAAATCGTCCTGTTCAAGAAGCTGCTCTTCAAGCCCATCCAGAACATTCTCGCCAAGCGTCAGCAGGAGATCGATTCCCTGTATGACGAGGCAAACAAGGCAAAACTCGAGGCCGACACCGCAAAGGCCGACTATGAACAGCACCTTTCCGCCGCAAAGGAGGAGGCCAGCGCCATCACCGCCCGTGCGATGAAGAACGCACGCGAGCAGGGCGAGGCCATCGTCTGCGACGCGAAGGAGGAGGCTGCCGCTCTGCGCCGCAAGGCGGAAAATGACATTGCGCTGGAAAAGAAGAAGGCGGTCAATGACATGAAGAGCGAGCTGTCCGGCCTTGCCGTGGAGCTTGCGTCCAAGGTCGTCCGCAAGGAGATCAGCGAGGCCGATCACGAAAAGCTGATCGAGCAGTTCATCGACGAGCTGGGTGACGCGTCATGACGCGCACGGCCAAGACCTACGGCGGCGCGCTGTACGATCTGGCGCAGGAGGAGCATCTGGAGGATGCGATCCTTGCCGATCTTGCGGGCGTGCGGGCCGTGCTGGACGAAAACCCGGACTATCTGCGCCTTTTGTGTACGCCGTCCGTCCCCAAGGAGGAGCGGCGCGGCCTTCTGGACGAGGCATGGCGCGGCAATGTCCACCCCTATGTGCTCAATTTCATGAAGCTGCTGTGCGACAACGGCACGCTGCGCGAGCTTTCCGGCTGCGCGCAGGAGTACCGCCGCCGCTACAATGCCGCGCATGACATTCTCGAGGTACGCGCCGTCACCGCCGTCGCGCTCCGGCCCGAGCTTCTGGAAAGGCTTCGTGCCAAGCTGGAGGCGCAGACCGGCAAGCGGATCGAGCTTTCCTCCCGCGTGGACGAGAGCCTGCTCGGCGGCGTGCTGCTGGAGCTGCCCGACCGTCAGCTTGACGGAACGGTCGCGTATCATCTTGAGGAGATCCAGCGAATTCTTCGCAATACCGTGATTTAGTAACCGAAAGCTGGTGAATGAATGGAACTCAGACCGGAAGAAATTTCTAAGATCATCCGCAGTCAGATCAAGCATTACGAAACCAAGATCAATCAGTCGGAGACGGGCACCGTCATCCTGATCGGCGACGGCATCGCCCGCGCAGCGGGTCTCGACCGCTGCATGGCAGGCGAGCTGGTGGAGTTCTCCAACGGCGCATACGGCATGGCGCAGAACCTGGAGGAAAACGCCGTGTCCATCGTCATGCTGGGCAGCGACGACGGCATCCGTGAGGGCGACGTCGTCAAGCGCACCGGCAAGGTCGTCTCCGTCCCCGTGGGCGAGGCGCTCATCGGCCGCGTCGTTGACGCGCTGGGCCAGCCCATCGACGCCAAGGGCCCCATCACCGCGAGCGGCTATGCCGCCATCGAATCCCCGGCCCCCGGCATCATTCAGAGAAAGAGCGTCTCGGTGCCGCTTCAGACCGGCATCAAGGCCATCGACTCCATGATCCCCATCGGCCGCGGCCAGCGTGAGCTGATCATCGGCGACCGCCAGACCGGCAAGACCGCCATCGCGGCCGACACCATCATCAATCAGAAGGGCAAGGACGTCATCTGCATCTACGTCGCCATCGGCCAGAAGCGCTCGACCGTGGCGCAGCTCGTCTCCACGCTCGAGGCCGCGGGCGCGATGGACTATACCATCGTCGTCTCCGCCACCGCGTCGGAGCTGGCGCCGCTTCAGTATATCGCGCCGTACTCCGGCTGCACGATGGGCGAATATTTCATGAAGCAGGGCAAGGACGTGCTGGTCATCTATGACGATCTCAGCAAGCACGCCGTCGCGTACCGCGCGCTGTCGCTGCTGATCCGCAGACCGCCCGGACGTGAGGCCTACCCCGGCGACGTATTCTACCTGCACTCGAGACTGCTCGAGCGCGCGGCGCGCATGGCTCCGGAATACGGCGGCGGCTCGCTGACGGCGCTGCCGATCATCGAGACGCAGGCAGGCGACGTCTCGGCCTATATCCCCACGAACGTCATCTCCATCACTGACGGCCAGATCTTCCTGGAAACGGAGCTGTTCCACTCGGGCGTCATGCCGGCGGTCAACCCCGGCATCTCCGTCTCCCGTGTCGGCGGCAGCGCACAGATCAAGGCCATGAAGAAGGTCGCGGGCAACCTGAAGCTGCTGTACTCGCAGTACCGCGAGCTGCAAAGCTTCGCGCAGTTCGGCTCCGACCTCGACCGCGACACGCGCGAGCGCCTCGATCAGGGCGAGCGCATCGTGGAGGTGCTCAAGCAGGACCGCAACGCGCCCGTCGATGTGGCGCATCAGGTCTGCATTCTCTACGCCGTCACGAACGGCTATCTGAAGGACGTCGCCGTGAAGGACATCCGCGCCTATGAGCGCGGGCTGTATCCGTTCCTCGACAAGAACGCCTTCGACGTCCTCCAGGGCATCCGCACCACCGGGCAGCTCTCCGCCGAGCACGAGGCCGCGCTCAAGCAGGCGCTGACGGACTATTCCGCGGTGTTCGTGCCGGAAAGCTGAGAAAGGAGGCGCGCACATGGCCGGCGTATCCATGAAAGACATCAAATCCCGCATCCGGAGCATGGAATCGACCAAGCAGATCACCAAGGCCATGGAAATGGTCGCGGCGTCCAAGCTCCGCGGCGCGCAGGATCGTGCCGTCTCCAGCCGTCCTTACTTTGAAACGCTGTATGCCACGATGAACGACATCGCGGACTCCACGATGGACTTCGTCTCGCCGTATCTCCGCCGCAAAGAGGGCAAAACGCTCTACATCGTGATCGCGGGCGACCGCGGCCTTGCCGGCGGCTACAACTCGAACGTCTTAAAGCTCGCCTGGGGCAAGATGCAGAGCGCTCCGTCCGCCGTCCTGCCCATTGGCAAGAAGGCGCTCGACTTCTTCCGCCAGCGCGGCGCCGAGATCCTGACCGACGGCTACGCCGTCGCGGGCGAGGTCTCGGTGGGCGACTGCTTCTCGGCGGCAAAGCTCCTCAGCCGGCGCTTTCTCGCCGGGGAGTTCACCTCGGTGCAGCTCGTCTACACGCACTTTGCCTCGATGCTCTCGCAGCTTCCGTGCGAAATGGAGCTGCTGCCCATCCGCGTTTCGGGACAAAAGGACAACCGCCCCAAAAAATTCGTTCTCTATGAATCCGGCCCGCTTTCCGTCTTTGACGCGATCGTGCCGGAATACCTCGGCGGCCTTCTGTATGGCGCGCTGTGCGAGTCCGTCGCTTCCGAGCAGGCGGCCCGCCGCATGGCTATGGACTCGGCCACCAAGAACGCCGAAGAAATGATCGATGATCTGAGCCTGAAGTACAACCGTGCCCGTCAGGGCGCGATCACGCAGGAGATCACCGAGATCGTCGCCGGCGCTGAATCATCGTGAAAGGAGGCAGACCCATGAATCAACACATCGGAACCGTCGTGCAGGTCATCGGCCCGGTTCTTGACATCCGCTTTGAGGAAGGACAACTGCCCAATCTGTTAAACGCCATCGAGCTGGAGCTGAACGGCAAAAAGCTCGTGGCGGAGGTCGCGCAGGAGATCGGCGACAACGTGGTGCGCTGCATCGCCATGAGCTCCACCGACGGCCTCCAGCGCGGCGCACAGGCCGTGGACACCGGCAAGTCCATCACCGTTCCCGTCGGCGAGGGCTGCCTCGGCCGCATCTTCAACCTCCTTGGCGACCCGATCGACGACCGGCCCATGCCCGAGAACATCGACGCCCGCTGGCCCATCCACCGCGAAGCGCCGTCGTATGAGGAGCAGGAGACCGGCACCGAGATCCTTGAGACCGGCATCAAGGTCGTTGACCTGATCTGCCCGTATGCAAAGGGCGGCAAGATCGGCCTGTTCGGCGGTGCCGGCGTCGGCAAGACCGTCCTCATTCAGGAGCTGATCTACAACATCGCCACCGAGCACAACGGCTATTCCGTTTTCACCGGCGTCGGTGAGCGTACCCGCGAGGGCAACGACCTCTACTATGAAATGAAGGAGTCCGGCGTTCTGGAAAAGACCGCGCTGGTCTACGGCCAGATGAACGAGCCGCCCGGAGCGCGTATGCGCGTAGGCCTGTCGGGTCTGACGATGGCGGAGTATTTCCGCGACGTCAAGCATCAGGACGTGCTGCTGTTCATCGACAACATCTTCCGCTTCACGCAGGCAGGCTCCGAGGTATCGGCGCTGCTTGGCCGCATGCCGTCCGCCGTCGGCTACCAGCCCACGCTGGCGACCGAAATGGGCGCGCTTCAGGAGCGCATCACCTCCACCAAGAACGGCTCGATCACGTCCGTGCAGGCGGTCTATGTCCCTGCCGACGACCTGACCGACCCCGCGCCCGCCACGACGTTCGCGCATCTGGACGCCACGACCGTTCTGGACAGAAGCATTGCCTCGCTCGGCATCTATCCGGCCGTCGATCCGCTGGATTCCACCTCCCGCATCCTCTCCCCGGAGATCGTCGGGCAGGAGCATTACGACGTGGCAAGAAGCGTCGTGCAGCTGCTCCAGCGCTATAAGGAGCTTCAGGACATCATCGCCATCATGGGCATGGACGAGCTTTCGGAGGACGACAAGCTCGCCGTCAGCCGCGCGAGAAAGGTCCAGCGCTTCCTGTCCCAGCCGTTCCACGTTGCCGAGCAGTTCACCGGCTTCGAGGGCAAGTATGTGCCCCTGAAGGAGACCATCCGCGGCTTCCGCGAGATCGTCGAGGGCAAGCACGACGACATCCCCGAATCGGCGTTCCTGTTCGCAGGCTCGATCGACGACGTCGTCGCCAAGGCAAAGGGTGAGCCGGTATGAGCAGCTTCCATTTGCAGATCGTGACGCCTGACGGCCTGTTCTTTGACGGCGAGGCCGAGAGCCTTGACGTGCGGGCAACGACCGGCGGCGTGACCATCCTGCCGCGGCACATCAACTATGTCACACCGCTCGGCATGGGCGTCGCCACCGTGAAAACGGAAGGCAAGGTGCGCAAGGCCGCCTGCATCGGCGGGATGCTCGCCATGACGAACGGCGCCTGCAAGCTCATCGCCACCACGTTCGAGTGGGCGGAGGACATCGATCAGGCGCGCGCACGCAGCGCCCTGGCGCGCGCGCAGGAAACGCTCAAGAACAAGGAGCGCCTGTCCGACGCCGAGCTCCAGCTCGCGGAGGCAAAGCTCCGCCGCGCACTCGTGCGCACCAGCCTCGGCTGACACGCAAATACGAACCGATTCCAAGCGCCCGCCGGGTCCCCGGCGGGCGCATTTTCTGCGTCCGGGTGAAATAACGCTTGATTTACATCCGGCATTCCTGTAAAATATGAGTATCTACGGAATGATTTGGCGAAAAACAGCCGTTTTTCTGCCGATTTTGAAAGGGGAGGTTCGGAACATGTCATTTTTGGATGGTCTCAGCAACCAGTTTTCTGCCTTCGGCAAAAAGACAAAGGACTTTGCTGACAGTACACGCCTGAGCTCGATGGCCTCTGACGAGCAGCGCACGATCTCCGATATACATCGCGAGATCGGCAAGCTCTACGCCTCGCTCCACAAGACGGATCATGAGGCCTGCTTTGACGCGCTGTTCGCGCGGCTCGCGCAGGCGGAGGAAAACCTTCAGCGTTATACCCAGCAGATTCAGGATCTGCGCGGCGTCCGCCGCTGTGCGCGCTGCGGCGCGGAGATCCCGAAGGGCTCGCAGTTTTGCAGCGCCTGCGGCGCGCCCGTTCCGCCCGCTGCGCCGCCCGACTGCGACTTCTGCGCCCATTGCGGCGCAGCTGTGAAAAAGGGGATGCGCTTTTGCACCTCGTGCGGTCAGCCGATGATGCCGCAGCCCGTGGCGGCAGAGCCGTCCGCGCCCGTTTACACCGCCCCGACGCCGGAGCCTGCCTATGCCGAGCCGGTCATGCCGGAGCCTCTCTGCGCAGAACCGCCTGCACCCGAACCCGTCTATGCACCGCCCGAAATGCCGCAAACCGCCTGCGCAGAGCCCGCATTCCCGGAGCCCGTCTGCGCAGAACCGCCCGCACCCGAACCCGTCTATGCACCGCCCGAAATGCCGCAAACCGCCTGCGCAGAGCCCGCATTCCCGGAGCCTGTCTGCGCAGAACCGCCCGCACCCGAACCCGTCTGTGCAGCGCCCGAAATGCCGGAGCCTGCGCCCGCAGCCGCGCGCCGCTGTGCGTACTGCGGCTCGGAGCTGGAGCCGGACGCCGCATTCTGCTCGGAATGCGGGCACGCCGTATAGCCCCGGAGCCGTTCCGGTCATCCAGAAAGAAAAAGGAGAGAACAAACATGGCAAAATTCTGTGGAAACTGCGGCGCTCCGCTTGACCCCGGTGCGCGCGCCTGCGGCCGCTGCGGTGCGTTTGTCGAAGCGCCGCCGGCCTCCGACATGCAGCCTGACCTTTCGCCGAAGCCGGTACAGCCGAAGAAGCAGTCCAACCAGAAGACGCTGCAAATCGTCCTGCTCGCCGTGCTTGCCGTCGTGGTCATCGCGGTGCTTGTCAGCGTCATCCGCTACAACAGTCCCGGAGCCGTCGCCGCGCGCTATTTCAAGGCCACGATCAGCGACAGCGCCCGCGCCGCACGCATGACCGCCTACGATGCAAAGGCGCTCGCGCTGTACTGGTATGACGGCGATGAGGAGGATTTCTTTGAGACGCAGAGCATTTGGCTCGACGAGGACATCTCCTCCTGGCGCAGCTATTACAAGGCCACCGATGCCTCCGCAAAGGAATATCTGACGGACGAATACGGCAAATACAAGATCACCGTTGAGGTCAAAAAGGTCAAGGCCATCTCCGCGAAGAAGCTCCGCAGCGACTATGAATACGCGATCGATGAGCTGGAGGAGCAGGCCGGCTTCAACGCCGACAAGCTAAAGTCCGCCAAATGCGTGACGCTGAGGGTCACCATCAAGGGGGAGGACGACACGGAGCGCTCCACCTGCGACATCATTCTGGTTCGCTCGGGTCTGTCGTGGAAGGTGCTCACGACAAGCGCCTGACGCACTGCATTCCCCGCACGTATATAAACCCGTCTGCCGCCGTACAGGCATCTGTACGGCGGCAGAGCTTGTCAAAAAAGTCTTTTTGACAAGCTCTCAAACGCGAACCGCGGGGCTGGGTTCGCGTTTGAAAAGGCTGCACCCGGCTGCGCGCATAATTTGTGCGCTGTTTGCGCACAAATTCCACACTTGCCGGGCGTTTTGTGTTTTGTCCGATGTACACGCCACCGAACAAAACAAATTGACATTTTATTCGCGCCTGCGGGCGCGAACTCTACGAGGTTCTTTGACAGTCTGTGCCGCCGTACAGGCATCTGTACGGCGGCATTTTTATGTAATATTTTCTTAATTTGACTGCCGCGGGTGCGGCGTGTAAAATAAGAACAGCATTGCGGCGGAAAAGGAGAGGATCTTATGGAACTGAAGTCGCTGCTCTGGACGCTCGTGCTGGCCATGGCGCCGGTATCGGAGCTGCGCGGCGCGATCCCCTACGGACTGGCGCACGACATCCCGCTGGGACTGCTCCTGCCGCTCTGCGTGGCGGCAAACCTTCTGCCGGTGCCGCTCATCGTCCTCTTTCTCCGCAAGATCCTCGCGTGGATGCAGCGTCTGGGCGGAAAGCCGAAGGCGCTCGCCGAATGGCTCATCGCGCGCGGCTTTAAAAAAACCATGATGGTCAAAAAATATGAGACGCTGGGGCTTTTCCTGCTGGTCGCCATTCCGCTGCCGGGAACCGGCGCGTGGACGGGCGCGCTCGTTGCGGCGCTGATGGGGCTGCGGATGAAATTCGCGCTGCCCGCCATCGCCGGCGGCGTAGCGGCGGCAGGCGTGCTCGTCACGCTGGTCTGCCGCGGCGTTCTCCACATCGCGGGGCTTTGACGGCAAAGCTCCGCGTTTTTTCAAAAAACACTTGACTGTAAACCCTGTTTATACTGTATCATCGGGAAAACAGGACGAAAAGGAGGCGTTTTTATGACCATTCGCGAGATGGAGGCGCGCTGCGGCATGGACCGCGCCAACATTCGCTTTTATGAGCGGGAGGGGCTGCTCACCGCGCCGCGGCTGCAAAACGGCTACCGCGACTACACTGAGGAGAACGCGCAGACGCTTCTGCGCATCCGTCTCCTGCGGAGCCTGCACGTGCCGCTCGACGAGATCCGGGCGCTGCAAACCGGAGAAAAGGCGCTGCCGGAGACGCTCCGCGACCAGCTCGCGCGCCTTGCACGCGAGGAGGCGGACGCGGCGGCGGCCGGGCGCGTCTGCCGGGAGATCGAGGCGGAGCACGTCTCATTTTCCGAGCTGGACGCGCCGAAATATCTCCGCCGTCTGGAAAGCGGCGCGCCCGCGCGCCCTGCGCCGCAGCTGGAGGAGGACCGCACGCCGTATCCCCGCTGCCCGGTGCGGCGCTATTTTGCAAGGTGGCTCGACGGCTGCCTCTATACGGTGCTGTCCCTCTGGCTTTTGTCGCTTTGCGGCGTGCTGTTCACGCAGACGCAGGGGCTTTCGCTGCTGCTGGAGCTAATGACGCTGGCGCTGACGGTGTTTCTGGAGCCTGCGCTGCTGCACTGGTTCAGCACGACGCCCGGAAAGGCGCTCCTCGGCCTCTCCGTCGAGACGGAGGACGGGACGCACCTGAGCTACGGCGAGGGCTGGTGCCGCGTCTGGAGCGTGCTGTGGCGCGGCTGCGGCCTCCACATTCCGGTCTACGCCCTCGTGCGGCAGTATCGATGTCTGAACGCCGCGCTCGCGGGCGAGCGGATGCCGTGGGACGAGGGGTATGTCTATGTCCAGCGCGACCGCAGGGCGTGGCGCATCCCGGCATTTGCCGCCGCCGTGGCAGGCTCGCTCTTTCTGACCGCTGCCGTCTGCTGCGCGCAGCAGCTCGCGCCGAACCGCGGCGCGCTGACCGCCGCGCAGTACGCGGAGAACTATAATTATTACAGCCGCTATTTCACCGGGCAGCCGATCTATGCCCTCCGCGGCGACGGCTCGTGGGCGTTTGCGCCGGACGGCGGAGAATGGACGGTGACGGAGGAGCGGGCGGACGGCTCATGGGTTGCCACGAACGCAGACGGCTCCGTTTATTCCGGGATCTCCGCCCCGCCGCAGCCGATCCACATCGAGACGGAGGACGGCGCGGTGCGGCGCGTCTGGTTCGAGTACAGCCCGGACCCGGATGCGTTTTGCCCCGACAGCGGACTGAATTCGTGCATTCTGACCGCGCTCAGCCTTGTGGGCGCGCAGAAGCAGGCGGGGCTTTTCTCCAACGCGCCGGCGGCGCTTGAGAAGTGCATCTCCGAGGGGCTGAAAAACGGCGCGCTCGACACGGAGCTCTGCGGCGTGCATCTGACCGCCGTCTGCGAGTCAAACGGCTATTATCCGGTCGATTCCCGCCTGTTTTCCATGGAAGACGTCCCGGATGGATCGCGCTATTACCGGCTCACCTTCACCGCGGCATTTTAGCGGCGCATGCGGCGCGAACTCTACGAGGTTTTCAACAGCAAAGCCCGCCCGCCGGAGACTCCGGCGGGCGGTTTGGGGTATCTTGCGTTTTACTGATGATCCTTCAGCCAGCGGCTGATCTCCTCGCCGATGGCGCGGATGCAGCCCGGGTCATAGGGGAGACGGATGCCGGAATCGCGGCACAGGCCCTCGAAGGTCTTGCTGCCGCCGGCCACGACGAAGCGCATGTAGCGCGCCCACGCATCGGCGCGGTCGTGCATCGAGGCGATCCAGAACTGGAAGGCGACCGTCTGCGCCATGCAGTAGTCGATGTAGTACAGCGGGTTGAGATAGATGTGGAGCTGCTGCTGCCAGCCGCCGCCTCTTGAATAGAAGGGCAGGTTGTCAAAGTCGATCCACGGGCGGTACTTCTTCTCGAGCCGCAGCCACGTCTCGTTGCGCTGCTCGGGCGTGAGGTCCTCGTTCTCATACATGAGGTGCTGGAATTCATCGACCATGCAGCCGTAGGGGATGAAGATCAGCGAGCTTTCACAGTGGCCGATCTCATATTTTTCGGTCGCATCGCCGAAGAAATACTTGTGGAAGTCCTGCGTGAGGAATTCCATCGACATCGAGTGGCACTCGCAGGATTCCAGCGTCGGGCTCTGGAGCAGGGAGGGATAATTCTGCTTGTAGGCGGTGTAATCGGCGAAGGCGTGACCGGCCTCGTGCGTCAGCACGTCCACGTCGCCCGCAGTGCCGTTGAAGTTGGAGAAAATGAAGGGCACCTTGTACTTGGGGATGCCGGTGCAGTAGCCGCCGGGCGCCTTGCCGGGCTTGGAGAGGACGTCAAACAGCTCCATCTCAAACATCTTGTCGATGAATTCCGCCGTTTCGGGGCTCATTTCCTCGTACATCCGCTTGCCGGCGGCGAGGATCTCCTCCGCCGTGCCCTCGGGCTTCGCGTTGCCGTCGGGGAACAGGAGGGTGTCGTCATAGAAGCAGAGACGGTCTACGCCGAGGCGCGCCTGCTGTACCTTTTTGCGCTCGGCCACGATGGGCACCATGTCCTGCGCGATCTGGTCGCGGAAGGACGCGACCTCCTTCGGCGTGTAGCAGTTGCGGCCGAGACGGTCATAGCCGAGCTGGATGAAGTTTTCGTGTCCGAGGCAGCGCGCCTGCGCGTTGCGGCACTTGATGAGCTTTCCGTACAGCTCGTCGAGCTCTGCGCGGTTGGCGTCAAAGAAGCTGCCGCGCACCGTCCACGCCTCGCGGCGCGTCTCGCGGTCGGGGCTTTGCAGATACGGGCCGAGCTTTGTCAGCGGCATCGTCTCGCCGCGGAATTCGACCATGCCGGAGGCATAGAGCTTCTGATACTGCGAGGCAAGGCGGTTTTCCTCCTGCATCAGCTCGAGGATCTCGGGCTTAAAGGTGCGGACGGAGATCTCCATGTTGGTGAACAGGAGCTTTCCGAAGTGCTCCTCCAGCTCCGGACGGAACTTCGAGCCGAGCAGCGCCAGATTGATCTTCTGGAACATCTCCTCCAGCTGCGGGCCTGCCTCGTCGGAGAATTCGTTCTCCTGATCGTAAAATTCATCGCGCGTGTCGATGCTGTGGCGGACGTAGGCAATGGTCAGGTCGGTTTCGACCTCGCGGCGCAGCGCCTCAAATTCGTCATAGGCGCTGATCTGCGCCTGCGCGCAGCAGGCCGCTTCGATCTTTGCACAGATCTCCTCACAGCGGGCGCGAACGGCGCTGAGGTCAGGACGGGTGTACTGGAACTCTGAAAATTTCATGGTGTGTTCCTTTCTCGAGACGGACCGCCTCGCTCATATTTGCTATTTTATAACCATAGCACATTTTCACCAAATTTGCAATTTTCTTTTGCGCGAAAATCGTGTATTTTTTTCGTTTTTGTTCGCCTGCGGAGCACATTCCTCCCCGACGCAGCGCACAGCGTCAAAACGCCTTTTTCAAGCACGACCGCCCGCCGGATGTCCGGCGGGCGGTTTTGGTCTTATGTGTTTGGATGGCCCGCTCTGCTCAGACAGGGACAGTCCAGCCGTGGGGATCGGGGGTCTTGCCGCGCTGGATGCCGACGAGCGTGTCGTACATCAGCTGCGAGATCTTGCCGATCTTGCGGTCATTCAGGATCATGGAGCGGCCGTCGTATTCCATTTCGCCGACGGGCGAGATGACCGCCGCCGTGCCGGTGCCGAAGGCCTCAGTCAGCGTGCCGCGCGCATGGGCGTCGAACAGCTCCTGCACGGAGATGCGGCGCTCCTCAGTCTCATAGCCCATGTCCTGTGCGAGCTGGAGGATGCTCTTGCGGGTGACGCCGGCAAGGATGCTGCCCTCGAGCGGCGCGGTGACGATCTTGCCGTCGATGACGAACATCATGTTCATCGCGCCGACTTCCTCGACATACTTGTTCTCGCGGCCGTCCAGCCAGAGCACCTGATCGAAGCCGCGCGCCGCGGCGTCAAAGGTCGCCTTGAGGGAGGAGGCGTAGTTGCCGCCGGTCTTGGCAGCGCCGATGCCGCCCTTGACGGCGCGGACATAGTGCTCCTCGATGTGGATGCGCAGCGGCTGAATGCCGTTTTTATAGTACGAACCGGAGGGGGAGCAGATGATGACGTAGAGGAACTCCTTCGCCGGATGGACGCCCAGCTCCGCGCCGCCCGCGATCATCATCGGACGCAGATAGAGCGACGTGCCCTCGGACGTAGGGATCCAGTCCTTCTCGATCCGGACAAGCTCCTTCATGGCCCTGACCTGGAATTCCGGGTCGAGCGTGGGCATGCACAGACGCTCGGCGCTGCGGTTCATACGCAGGGCGTTTTCCATCGGGCGGAACATCTGGATGCCGCCGTCCTCGCGGCGGTAGACCTTCAGACCCTCAAAGATCTCCTGACCGTAGTGCAGGACGGGCGAAGCCGGGTCGATCTGCAGCGGGCCGTAGGGCACGATGCGGGCGTCATGCCAGCCGGTACCCACGGTGTATTCCACGATAAACATGTGGTCGGTAAAGATCTTACCGAAGCCAAGGTGCGCTTCATCGGCGGGCTTCTGCTTGGGAGCCGTCGTTTTCACGAATTTGATTTCCAAATCCATCATTGCAATGTCTCCTTCTGATTTTTTGCATGGGAAGATCGTTGTGATGCCCTCTCCCGCGGAGGCGGGAGAGGGGTGCCGTCAAAAGATTCCGGAACCGTCCGCACTCAGCCGACGCAGGCCGCGCCGCGCTTGAGCGCCTCGATGTTCAGATCGACCAGCTTTGCCTTCGGGCCGGTGAACATGTGGACGAGCATTTCCTTGATGGTGTCGGTGCCGACGTTCTTCATGGCCTCCATGTAAGCGCCGAGCATGACCATGTTGGCGACCTTGAGGTTGCCGAGCTCCTGTGCGATCTCCAGGCAGGGGACATAGATCGCGCGCAGGTCGCTGCGCTGCACCTTGTCGGAGATGATGGAGCTGTTGACGAAAACAGTGCCGTTTTCCACGACGCTCGGCTCAAACTTGAGCAGCGACGGCAGGTTCATGGCGATCAGTTCCGTCGGTTCGAGGACGATCGGGCTGACGATCGGCTCGTCGGAGAGCACGACGCAGCAGTTTGCCGTGCCGCCGCGCATCTCGGGGCCGTAGGAGGGCAGCCAGGAGACGTTTTTGCCTTCCTTCATGCCCGCCTCGCAAAGAGTCTTGCCGATGGCCATTACGCCCTGACCGCCAAAGCCGGAGATGATGATTTCATTCGTCATGTTACTGTCCCTCCGCGGTGATGTCCTTATACACGCCAAGCGGGTAATAGGGAATCATATTCTCCTTGAGCCATTCCACAGCGGCGATGGGGGTCTTGCCCCAGTTGGTCGGGCAGCACGCCAGCACCTCGACGAAGGTGAAGCCGGCGCCCTCCTGCTGGAGGCGGAACGCCTTCTGGATGGCCTTTTTCGCCTTGTTGAGCTGCGGGATGTCGGTCACGCAGACGCGCGCGGCGTAGGCGCAGCCCTCGATGGTGCTCATGATCTCGGACATCCGCAGGGGGCTGCCGTAGTGATCCTTCTGGCGGCCGTAGGGAGCCGTCGTCGCCTTCTGGCCGACGAGCGTGGTGGGAGCCATCTGGCCGCCGGTCATGCCGTAAATGGCGTTGTTGATGAAAATGGTGGTGATCTTCTCACCGCGCATGGCGGCGTGGATGATCTCGGCAGTGCCGATGGCGGCCAGGTCGCCGTCACCCTGATAGGTAAAGACGATGGTGCCCGGGTCGGACGCGCGGCGGATGCCGGTGGCGACGGCGGGCGCTCTGCCGTGGGCGGCCTCGTGCATGTCGCAGTTGAAGTAGTTGTAGGCAAAGACGGCGCAGCCGACCGGCGCAACGCCGATGGTGCGGTCGAGGACGTCCATCTCGTCGAGCGTCTCCGCCACGAGCTTATGGACGATGCCGTGGGTACAGCCGGGGCAGTAATGCAGCTCGGCGTCCGTCAAGCCGTTGGTTTTCTGATATACGATTGCCATGTTATTCCCTCCCCAAAGCCTGTTTTGCCGCGGCTGCGACCTCGGCGGGCGTGGGAACCACGCCGCCGGCTTTGCCGATGAATGCGACTGGGCGGCATCCCTCAAGCGCGATCTTCACATCGTCGATCATCTGGCCCATGCTCAGCTCGACGTCCACGACCACCTTGCAGCTCGGCTGCATGGCGGCCTGCTTGAGCGCCTTGCCGGGGAACGGCCAGAGCGTGATCGGACGGAACAGGCCGGCGCGGATGCCTTCCTTGGCAAGCTGCCGGATGGCGGCCTTCGCGATGCGCGACGGCGTGCCGTAGGCAACGAACAGAACCTCGCAGTCCTCGGTGTCCGTCTCCTCCCAGCGCGTCTCGTTTTCCTCCATCGCGCGATACTTCTCCGCCAGACGGACGTTGTGCTCGGCGCAGACGTTCGGGTCGATGTAGAGGGAGTTGATGATGTTGGGCTTGCGCTCGCCGTGCGTGCCGGTGGTCGCCCACGGCTTTTCGGGCAGCTCGCGCTTGGGTACGTCGTGCCATTCGATGGCTTCCATCATCTGGCCGATCATGCCGTCGGCCAGGATCATGACGGGGTTGCGGTAGAGGTCGGCCACGTCAAAGGCCATGCGGACATAGTCCGCCGCCTCCTGAATGGTCGCGGGGGCGTAGACCAGATGGCGATAGTCGCCGTTGCCGCCGCCGCGGGTGGCCTGATAATAGTCGCCCTGCGCCGGCTGGATGGTGCCGAGGCCGGGGCCGCCGCGCATCATGTTGACGATGACGCAGGGAAGCTCCGCGCCGCACAGGTAGGTGATGCCCTCCTGCTTGAGCGAGATTCCGGGGGAGGAGGACGAGGTCATGACGCGCTTGCCGCAGCCGGCAGCGCCATAGACCATGTTGATCGCCGCGACCTCGGATTCTGCCTGAAGGAAGCAGCCGCCGATCTTCGGCAGATGCTGTGCGAGGTACTCGGGGATCTCATTCTGCGGGGTGATCGGGTAGCCGAAAAAGAGCTTACAGCCAGCCCGGATCGCAGCCTCTGCAACGGCCTCGTTGCCTTTCCAAAGTTCTTTCTCCATAGTTTCCTCCTTAAAACCGCTCCACCGTGATGATGGAATCGGGGCAGATCTTTGCGCAGCTTGCGCAGCCTACGCACTTTTCCATATCCTCGGGGCGAACGGTTGCAGGGTGATAACCCTTACGATTTGTGGCGGTTTCTTCCATGACGATGATGTTCTTCGGGCATACGGTGATGCAAAGCCCGCAGCCCTTACACCGGTCACGGCGGAACGACACATTTCCTGCCATGTTAAATATCCTCCTCCATTGTGATTTCCCACGGTTTTTTCATGTATATGTCCAGAGGCAGAATGGGCTCTGCCAGCTGTTCACAAACCTCCGGCACAAAGCACCGCTGCACCGCATGGTGCACGACGGGCAGGCCGGTCGCCTCGGAAAGCGCGTGCGCGAGCGCCGCACCCTTGAGAATTTCTCCGGCGGTGGTCTGTGCGCACAGATGGGTGTTGTTGACAAGTCCGGTCATTTTCTGACCGCACGCGGCCTCGACGCCGCGCAGCGACGCGAGCGCCTTTTCAAGGTCGTGCGTCTCGGGGCGGTTGGCGTTGACGACGAACAGGAGGTCAAAATCCTCCGCGTGCAGCTCGTCAACGAAGCGCGCCAGCACATGCGCGCCGATGGGGTCGCCGCCGATGTCGATGACGCCCGACCAGCTCTTGTCCTGAAACAGAGACAAGACCGCCGGGTCGATCGCGGGCATATCCACCGCGCCGCCGCAGGAGCTGACGATCACGCGGATGCCCGCCTCACGCAGGCGCTCGGCCTGCTCATAGGCGCGGAAATAGGGGTTTACGATGTCAAGGTCGGCCAGCGCCAGCTTTTTGTCCGCTCCCGCGAGGCTCAGCGCCAGATTGACGGCATATTCGGTCTTGCCCGTGCCGTAGTGGCCGGTGATGATCTGAAGACGTCTCATACGATGTGATACTCCAGGATCTCCTCCTGCCCGCGCAGGACGCGCAGCGCGCCCATCGCAAGGGCGAGCATCTCGTCCTCGCCGGGATAGACGTGCACGGGCGCGATGTGGCTGACGTATTCCTCGATCCACGCGACGAGCTGCTTTCCGTAGGCGCTGCCGCCGGTGAGCAGGATGGCATCGACCTTGCCGCCCAGCACGACGCTCTGCGCGCCGATCTCCTTGGCGATCTGATACGCCATGCCGCGGTAGGCGAGCGTGGCCTCGGGGTCGCCCTCTGCCACGCGCTGGCCGATGACGCGGCCGTCGTTCGTCCCCGTGTAGGCGACCATGCCGCACTTGGACATGTAGAAGCGGCGCTGGTCCTCGTAATTGTCGCCGTAGCGGTGCTCAAACGCCGCGCGCAGCACCTGCAAAACGGGAAGGCTGCCCGGACGCTCGGCGGTATAGGGGCCGTCGCCCTCAAGGCCGTTGTTCACGTCCACGATCTTGCCCTTTTCGTGCGCGCCGACGGTGACGCCGCCGCCCATGTGGGCAACGATGAGGTTGAGCGTGTCATAGGGCTTTCCGACATCCTCGGCGTAGCGCTTGGCGATGGCCTTCTGGTTGAGCGCGTGGAAGACGGAGCGGCGCGGGAAATCCGGATGGCCGGACAGGTGCGCGATGTCGGTCATTTCGTCGATCACGGGCGGGTCAACGATGAACGCGGGCTTTCCGATCTCCTCGCCGATCTCCGCGGCAAGGATGCCGCCGAGGTTGCAGACATGCGTGCCGAAGCGGCACTCGCGCAGGTCGCGCAGCATCTCGTCGTTGACGGCGTAGGTTCCGCCGGGAATCGGATGCACCAGACCGCCGCGGCCGACCACGGCGTCGAAGCTCTCGAGCGAGTGGCCGTGGTGGGTCAGGAAGTCGAGGATCAGGGGCTTGCGCATGGCGGCGTTTTCCTCCATGGTGCTGACGCCCTCCATGTCCTCGCACGAGTGCAGAAAGCCGTGCTCCAGCAGCTTTTCCTCCCCCGCGTAGACCGCGATCTTGGTGGAGGTGGAGCCGAAGTTGATGGCAAGGATCTTGTAGTTGTTATGTTCCAAGGGCGTCTCCTTTCTTGGCGGCCACAGCGAGCGCCAGCGCGATGGAATCGATCTTGGTCTGCTCGCTGTCGGCGCGGGAGGTCACGATCACGGGCGCCTTGGCGCCGACGATCAGACCTGCGTTCTTCGCGTGCGCGAGGAAGACCATGGATTTGTAAAAGACGTTGCCAGTCTCGATGTTCGGCACGAGCAGCACATCGGCGTGTCCGGCGTTCGGGTCGGTGATGCCCTTGCGCGCCGCGGCCTCGACGCTGATGGCGTTGTCCAGCGCGAGCGGGCCGATGACGGTGCAGTTTTTCAGCTCGCCGGCCTTCGCGGCCTCGGTCAGCGCGGCGGCGTCAAGCGTGGCGGGCATCTTGGGGTTGACCTTCTCGACGGCGCAGAGGCAGGCGACCACCGGATTCTCGTTGCCGAGCGCGTTTGCCACGCGGACGGCGTTGCGGAGGATCTCCTTTTTCGTCTCAAGGTCGGGGGCGATGTTCATGGCCGAGTCGGTCAGCAGCAGCAGGCGGTCAAAGCCGGGCACCTCAAACAGCGCCACATGTGACAGCACCTTCGCATCCCGCAGACCGTTCTCCTTGTCCAGAACCGCCTTGAGAATGACGGCGGTATCGACAAGGCCCTTCATCACCGCGTCGGCTTCGCCGTTTTTCACGAGCGAGACCGCGATGCGGCAGGCCGCGGCGTTGTCCGGCTCGTCGATGATGCGGTACGGCGTGAGATCGAGCGCGTGCTCGGCGGCGATGCGGCGGATCTGCTGCTCGCAGCCGACCAGAATGGCCTCCGCGATCCCCAGACGGCGCGCCTTGTCAACGGCAAGGAGCACGTGGTCGTCCTGCGCGCAGGCAACGGCAAGGCGCTTTGTGCCCTGCGCACTGGCCGCCGCGCGGAGCGATTCGATGGATTCGATCATAGGAACCCTCCTATTACATGATATTTGGACAGGCCGGAGCCTGTTCCGCTTCCAGCAAAGCAAGATAAAGGGGGCGTTCACAGAACGCAAAACAGGCGGATCTGCCGCCGCGGATCCCCTTCTCTATATAGAATACAATTTTGCATAAAAAAAATCAACATTTATTATTGGAAAATAGTTAATGTTCACAACGAACTCCGGCGTATATACCGTATAATCATACACAGTCTGAATAGAGAGGCGGATTTCCGCCGCGAATCGCGCGCCGGATTCCGTTCAAATTGTATATACATGCAAAAAACCGGCCGGCGTTTTTTTCGCCGGCCGGTTCAGATCGGACAACTTTCAGTAGAATTTCGCCGTTTGCGGCGAAAATCGGCACGAATTGCGCATGTCAGACCTTGTCCTGGGCGTCCTTTGCCTCCTCGGCAGCCTTGGCGGCCTTCTTCGCCTTGTGCTTTTTGCGCAGCCGCAGGGCGATGAGCACCGCCGCGCCCGCGATCAGCAGGAACAGGATGATTCCCGGCAGCGCGTAGACGAGATCGATCAGGAAATACTGCACGCCGCGCGAGAAGCTGCGCCAGCCGTCTGTCAGGGCGTCGCTGAGCTTTTCGCCGAACGTGCGCTGCACAGGCTTGGTCGGCGTGTAGATCTCGACCTCGTGCAGGCTGATCGTCACGCTGGAGTAGGCGATCCTGCGGTCGAGGTTGCGGAGATTGCGCTCGATCGACTCGATCTCATAGCGCACGTCCGCCAGCCGCTCCTCAAGGGCGATGAGGCTCTCCACGTCCTCGGATTTTTCCAGCATGCTGAGCAGGCGCTCCTCCTGCGTGTACAGCGACGCCAGCCGCGCCTCCTGATCGGTGTAGTGCGAGGTCACGTTTTCCGCGTAGCGGTTGCAGGAGAGCACGTTGCCGAGGCCGTCTGCCTGCGACAAAAACTCCTGAAAGCGCTTTGCCGGGACGCGGACGACGTAGTCTGCCATGCGGTTGACGACGCGGCTGGTGCCGTCGTCGTTGTAGCGGATGTCGCCGTAGGTGTTCGACTGCTCCACAAAGCCGCCGAACGCCGTGACCGAGGACTCGAGCGCGGCGATCGCCGCGTCATACTCCGTGGTCTGGATCTCCAGATTGGCAGAGTAGATCATCTTGTCCGCGAGCGACTCTGTGGGCGCGTCGCCCGCGGGCTCGTTCGCGGCAGTGCTCTGCTCGTCATAGCTCTGGGTCGTGATCGAGTTGTCCGCCCAGTCGCTCTCCGTCTCTGCCATCGCCGGCGCCTCCGCGGGCATTTCCGCCGATGTCTCCTCTGTTTTGTAGTTGTCGGCTGCCGAGGCAGTGTTGTCATACGCCATCGGCGCGGCCGACTTTGCGGCGCACGCCGCAAGGCTGCACGTCAGCACGAGCGCCAGCAGAAGTGCAAGAAGTCTGGTCTTTTTCATTGTGAGATCCCCTTTCAATTTCTTTTGTCACCCTTAAAGACGAGATTTCCCGCCGCAGGTTTCAGAAAGAGGAAAATTTTTTCACAAAAAATCAGCCGGGCGCCGAAACGGCCTCCGCAGCGGCCGCCGAGACCTCATAGGCAACGCGCGTCTCGCTTCCGCCGGGCAGGAGCTTGACGTATTCGCGGCTTTGCAGCCGCCCCGTGAGCGCGAGCTGCGCACCGGGCGGAAGCTGCGCCGCCGCCTGCGCCGTCCGTCCCCAGAGAATGCAGGGCAGATAGTCCGTGCGGTGGTACGGGCGGCTGACCGCCAGCATCACGTCGCAGATCTCCCGTCCCAGCGGCGTGCGGCGGTAGACTGGCGGCTTGCAGAGCGCGCCGGTCAGCTCGACCAGGTTTTCAGGCCCCTCGTCCGAGGTCTCAAGCTCGGCGGCGTAGACCGACAGGATGAGCTTTCTGCCTGATGGGGCGCGGCTGTTAAAGGAGCGGAGCTGGCCGCGCACCTCGATGCGCCCGCCGCCGGAGAGGTCCATCGTGTTCAGCACGTCCTCCGCCGCGATCACGGGCAGCACATCCGCCGTCCCGGACAGGCGCTCGACCTCGAGGAAAAAGCGGTAAAACCGGCGGGCATGATTCTCGTGCGAAAACGCGGGCAGCCCCGCCAGACTGCCGCGCAGGATGACTCGGTTGGCTGTATATTCCATGTATCCACCTCATTTTGTTCGTATGGCAAACTATATGAGGCGGAGCAAAAAAATAGTACAGGCCGCCTGCGCTCAGGCGCTCGGAACCCCGGCGCGCGGTTCGCGTCCGAGCGCTTGTCAAAAAGACGTTTTGACAAGCGCAAACAGGGACAGGTGCGCCGCCGGCGCGTCCTGTCCCTGTCTGTTTTTTCATCGTTTGCGCGCGTCAGGCAAAATCAAAGCCAAGCAGGATGTTTTCCCAGCCTGCGGGACGCGCGGTGAGCCATTTGCACATGGCATACGGCGCCTGCGGCAGCCGGTACCGCGCCGCGCCCACGGCCTGCGCCAGCGCAGGCAGCATACGGTTGTCGGGCAGAAGCTCGTCCACGCGCGCGCTGCCGTCCGGGAGCTTGCGCACGGCCGCGCAGCCGGACGCCGAGCCGAGCCGTAGCGCGTAAAACGCCGCGTCCAGCGCCTCATACTCCAGCCACGCCTTACTGTAGCGCACATGCGGCACGTCCCAGAGAAGCGTCTCGCGCAGGCCCGCGTATTCGATGGGCGTGACCTGCTCCGCCTGGCCGGCGGCGCTCGGCGCGGCGGCCTCGCTCTCACGGCGCAGCGCGCCGGAGAAGCCCAGCTTTTCATACATCGCGGCAAGCCCCTCGTCCGCCGGAACGAGCATCAGGCAGTCCGTGCCGCGCTTTTTGAGCTCCTTTTCCGCAAACGCCAGCAGCGTGCGGCAGACGCCCTGCCCGCGCCAGTGCTCGTCCGTCGCCACGGCGTAGAGATACGCGGCGGAGCAGGTGTCCTCGCCGCACGCAAGCTGCTGCGGCAGGGCAAAGCACATCCCCACCAGCGTCTCGCCGTCGCGTGCGGCAAAGCCCGATGCGTGCGGATACGCCTCACGGAAAAAGCGAGCGATCTCCTCGTCCGTGTCGCCGAACGCCTGCTTCCACAGGCGCGAGAGCGCCGGAATGTCTCCCTCGTGCGTTTTCTGGCAGCGCATTATATCTTCTCCTTCCAGTCTGCGGTGAATTTTTCGAGCAGCAGCGTCGGCTGATACGATTCCTTCGCCTTGCGAAGGCCGGGCTCGCCCATGTCGTCCTCGCGGTTGAGGTACGCGACGGCGGGATATTTTTCCGCGATCATGCGGGAAAACTCGCGGTTGATCATGGCGTATGCGCCGTTTATGGCGGAAAACGCCTTCTCAAAGCAGACGTCATAGTACCGCTCGTTCATCCGCGCACCGAGCGAGAACGCGAGCACCTCGCCGTTTTCCACCAGCAGCAGCCCGTCCATGCCCGTCTCGGAGAAGCAGTCAAACGCGCGCGCAATGGCGATCTTTTCATACTCGATCTTCTCGTTCCAGGCGTGCGCCTCGTACCATTTCTCCGTCATCTCGCGGCAGAGCGGGATGGTCTCCGGCGTGACGCGCTGCGTTTTGAAGTCCGGGTGCTCGGCCTCGAAGCGGTTGCAGTGGTTTCGCTTGGCCTGAAGCTTTTTTCCGTGCAGCTCCGCCAGCTCCTCGACCGTGTAGATATAGTCAAAGGAGTCGCGATAGGAGGTAAATTCAAACTTTCCGGGGAAAAGCCGCTCCAGCGTCTCGCGCTTGTCCGGCGTGACGCCGCGCAGGCGAAGCTGCCCGCCGCGCTCCCGCGCGTCCTGAAGGACGGCCTCCAGCGCGGGCCGTTCATCGCCCGCTCCGGCGGGGTAGAGATAGACCTCGGCCCCGTCCTGCCGCAGGTACTGGGTCACGAAGCCCTCGGCAAGGCCGACCTCGCCGTAATAGCCGTCCCAGAAATACATGCTCTGGAACGTGTTGTCTGCGCCGGGCAGCCCGGCCTTGTATAAAATCGGTTGGATCCATTCGTAGTCGCGCGCCGTCGGCGCATGGAAATTCAGCATAAAGACCTCTCTTTGTCTGTTTGTCTGTGATCGCTCCGTTCGGAGCTGCCGTGTGTCCGATATTTCTTCCAGTTCCAGTATAACACAACTGTCAATCGCCCAAACCGCGCGCGGCGCACTTTCTTTTTCTCCGCCTGTCTGCTATAATAACGGCTGCAAACGTAATTTTGACGAAGGAGGCGCTCAGAATGCCGGATTTTCTGCCCGTCAGCAGACGGGATATGGACGCGCGCGGGTGGACGCAGTGCGATTTTGTATATGTGATCGGCGATGCGTATGTCGATCACCCCTCCTTCGGCCACGCCATCATTTCGCGCGTGCTGGAGGACGCGGGCTATAAGGTCGGCATCCTCTCCCAGCCGGACTGGAAGGACCCGGCCTCCGTCACCGCCCTCGGCGAGCCGCGGCTCGGCTTTCTCGTCTCCGGCGGCAACATGGACTCGATGGTCAACCACTACTCCGTCTCGAAAAAGCACCGCCAGACCGACGCCTTCACGCCCGGCGGCGTGATGGGAAAGCGGCCGGACTACGCCGTGACCGTCTACTGCAACCTCATCCGCCGGACATACAAAAAGACCCCGATCATCATCGGCGGCATCGAGGCAAGCCTCCGCCGCCTTGCGCACTACGATTACTGGTCGGACAAGCTCAAGCGCTCGATCCTGCTCGACGCGCAGGCGGATCTGCTGCTCTACGGCATGGGCGAGCGCAGCATCGTCGAGGTCGCGGAGGCGCTCAACGACGGGATGGACATTCACGACGTCACCTACATCGACGGGACGGTCTTCCGCGTGCGCGAGCCGGACCCGAACCTGCCGTGTCTGCGGCTGCCGGACTACGCAAGCCTTGCGGCGGACCCCAGAAAATACGCCGAGAGCTTTTATCTGCAATACTGCAACACCGACCCGTTTTCGGCGCGGCGGCTGCTGGAGCCGTATGGCGAGCATGAATTCGTCGTCCAGAATCCGCCGCAAAAGCCGCTTTCGCAGGCGGAGATGGACCGCATCTACGCCCTGCCGTACTGCCGGACATACCATCCGTCGTATGAAAAACGCGGCGGCGTGCCGGCGATCTCCGAGGTACGCTTCAGCCTCGCGTCCAACCGCGGCTGCTTCGGCGCGTGCAGCTTCTGCGCGCTGACGTTCCATCAGGGGCGCATCATCCAGACGCGCAGCCACGAGTCTCTGCTGCGCGAGGCCGAGGCCATGACGCACGAGAAGGACTTCAAGGGCTACATCCACGACGTGGGCGGCCCGACGGCAAACTTCCGCCAGCCCGCGTGCAAAAAGCAGCTCACGAAGGGCGCGTGCCCGAACCGGCAGTGCCTGTTCCCGGAGCCGTGCAAAAACATGATCGCCGACCACAGCGACTATGTGGCGCTGCTGCGGAAGCTGCGAAAGCTCCCCGGCGTCAAGAAGGTCTTTATCCGCAGCGGCATCCGCTTTGACTATCTGCTGGCGGACAAATCCGAGACGTTTTTCCGGGAGCTGGTGCGCTATCACATCTCCGGGCAGCTCAAGGTCGCGCCGGAGCACGTCTCCGACCATGTTCTTGAGAAAATGGGCAAGCCGCGCCACGCGGTCTACCTCCGGTTCCTCGAAAAATACAAAAAGATCAACGAGCAGGAGCACATGAAGCAGTTCGTGGTGCCCTATCTCATGTCCTCGCACCCCGGCTGCACGCTCCGCGACGCGGTGACGCTGGCGGAGTATCTGCGCGACACCGGCCACGAGCCGGAGCAGGTGCAGGACTTCTATCCCACGCCCTCCACGCTCTCGACCGTCATGTATTACACGGGTCTTGACCCCAGAACGATGGAGAAGGTCTACGTCCCGAAAAACCCGCACGAAAAGGCGATGCAGCGCGCGCTCATGCAGTACCGCAGCCCCGCGAATTACGCGCTGGTGAAGGAGGCGCTCGTGAAGGCCGGCCGCACCGACCTCATCGGCTTCACGCCGCAGTGCCTCATCCGGCCCTATCCTCCGAAAACAGACCGGCCCGCCCGCGAGAAAAAAGATGTCCCGAAGGCGCAGAGCGCTCCGAGGGCACAGAAGGCGCCCGAACGGCGCGGAAAAAGAAAATAGGCGGCTCTGCCGCAAAAAACCGCGCCTGCGGGTGACATACCGGATGGTACGCACCGCGGGCGCGGCGAGCTTGTCAAAAAAGTCTTTTTGACAAGCTCTCAAACGCGAACCGCGGGGCTGGGTTCGCGTTTGAAAAGGCTGCGCGATGCGGCGCGCATAATTTGTGCGCTGCTTGCGCACAAATTCCACACTTGCATCGCGTAGTGTGTTTTGTCCGATGTACACGCCACCGGACAAAACCAATTGACATTTTATTCGCGCCTGCGGGCGCGAACTCTACGAGGTTTTTGACAAGCCAAACCGCCGCGGGGCAAAGCCCCGCGGCGGCGATCCATGGGATATGCGCTTATTCCGGCAGGATCAGGATGTACGCGCGTTCCGCGTCGTCCTGCGCCTCCTGCGGGGCGTAGATCTGCATGGGGTAGACGCTCTGCCACTCCGCCATGACGGCCTCCATGACCGAGGGCGGAACGGCATAGAGCCGTGCGCCGCCGTCCAGCGTCTCATACTCGCGTCCGCTCAGCGCCTCGGGGACGTCCTTGCAGCCGCAGACCGCCAGCACAGCGCAGCCGCGCTCCTCCGCAAGCTGCGCGGCGTACTTCCCGGCCGCCTGCTCCGTTTTAAACGCATCGCCAACGGATACGGACACGCGTTCCTTTTCACCGAAGCCCGGCAGCTCGATCACGCCCGCCGCGCCGAGCGCGAGCGCCAGCGCGGCCGCGCCCGCGATCAGCCACGTCGTGATGTGCGGCGTGCGCTTTTTCTGCTTTTTTGCCGTTTCCGCGCGAATGGCGCGCATCACGCCCGGCGCCAGCGTCTCGGGCGGCTCGACCGAAAGTGTTTTCAGCCCGTCGTCCAGCTCCGTCAGCTCCGCCATCAGCGCCCGGCACGGCGCACATTCGCGCAGATGCGCATCCAGTGCGCGCGCCTCGTCCTCCGGCAGCTCGCCGTCGAGTCTGGCGCTCATGGCCTGCAATGCCTGTTCGCAGTTCATAGTTTTCTCACCCGGCTTTCGCTTGTTCTGTCGTCCGCTTTGTTAGACGCAAAAAGGTCGGAATGGTTCCCGTCTGCGAGAATTTTTTTGAGCTGAATTCTTGCCCGCGCCAGCCGCGACTTGACCGTGCCGAGCGGAAGCGACAGGATCTCCGAGATCCGCTCGTAGGGCAGGTCGTTTACGACGCGCAGGATCAGAATTTCCCGCTGGTCCTCCGGGAGCGCCTGCACCGCCGAGGCCAGCACGCGCTGCTTTTCCGCCTGCAGGGCGCGCTCCTCCGGGCCGGGCGCGCTGTCAGGCAGGGGCAGGGCAGCCGTCTCGCCGTCCTGCTCCGTCTCGAGCGGAACGGTCGGCCGGCGCTTGCGCTGCCGCAGATGGTCGATGCAGACGTTCCGCGTCAGGCGGTAGAGCCACGTGGAAAATTCCGCGCCGAACTGATACTGCGCAAGGCCGCGCCATGCCTTGATGAACGCCTCCTGCGAGAGGTCATAGGCGTCCTCCGGGCTGCCGCTCAAGCGCAGACAGAGATTGTATACCTGCTTCTGGTGCGCCAGCACCAGAGTTTCAAATGCACCGTCGTCGCCGGATGCGGCGCGCCGGATCAGGGCTTCTTCCTGAACTGCCATCGTTGTCCCTCAAACGCTCATTGAAGATCGCGCCGGATGCCCTTTGCGATCGCTTCCACATCCTCCGGTGTCGAAATGGAGGAGATCTTCTCTTTATAATAGCTGCTGTGCGCCACGCCGCGCAGATACCACGCAAAATGCTTGCGCGCCTCGAGGCAGGCGATGTGGTCGCCCTTGTCCTCGCGCGCCAGCTCGAACTGGTGCATGGCTGTGTCCATGCGCCGCGCCAGCGGCGGCAGCGGCGGGATCTCGTTTCCGGAAAGCGCGGCCTCGACCTGCGGGAAGACCCACGGGTTTCCGAAGGCGCTTCGCCCGATCATAAGCAGGCTCGTGCCCGTCCGCTTTGCACAGCGCAGCGCGGCCTCCGCGTCAAAAACATCGCCGTTTGCCACGACGGGGATCCGCACCGCCTCGCGCACCGCGCGGATGGCGTCCCAGTCGGCGATGCCGGAATAGAGCATCGTCTTTGTCCTGCCGTGGACGCAGACCGCCGACGCGCCCGCCGCCTCGACCGCCTGCGCCAGCTCGGCGCAGTTGACGCTCCCCTTGTCCCAGCCCTTGCGCATCTTGACCGTCACCGGCACGCGCACGGCCCGCACGACCGCCTCGACGATCGCGGCGGCAAGCTCCGGCTTCTGCATCAGGGCGCAGCCGTCGCCGTTTCCGGCGATCTTCGGCATCGGGCAGCCCATGTTGATGTCGAGAAAATCGCAGCCGGAAAGCTCCAGTGCCAGCGCGGCGGCCTCAGCCATGATGGCGGGGTCATTTCCGAAGATCTGCGCGCCGCAGATGCCAAGCGGCGTTTTCCGCAGCAGACTGCGGCTTTTTTTATCCTGATACACCAGCGCCCGCGACGAGACCATCTCCGTCACGGTGACCGCCGCGCCGAGCTCGGCGCACACCGTCCGGTATGCCCAGTCGGTCACGCCCGCCATCGGCGCGAGGATCGTGTGGCCTGTAAGCTCCAATTCGCCAAGCTTCATTGTGTTCTCCCTGAAATTCTGCAAATTACGGATATTATAGCATGACTGCGAGAAAAACACAACACAGGCGCGGCGTTTGGCGTCCGTATGCCTGCCAAAAAGTTCTCAGGCATCCCCGCGCAGTTTTGTCAGCGCGCCTCGCCGAAGCCGCTTGCCAAATCGTGCGGCACTGCCCTTGAAATGCGCAGACGCCCGCGAAAGAAGCTTCTTTCGCGGGCGGTGTGTGTTTGGGCGTTATGCCATGGCCTTTTTGCGGGCGGAGATGCCCTTGCTCATGGTGTCGTGGACGCGGGAGCCGATCTGCGCGGTGTTCACACCCGCGAGATCCTCGGCGGGGATGATGTCCAGCACGTCGAGATACACGTCCGTATGGCGGCGGAACATGTTCTTGAGGATCGCGGGCGTGTTCGACAGCACGCACACCACGATCGGCACGCCGGCCTTCTGCGCGATCTTGAACGCGCCGTTTCGGAAGCTGCTCAGCTCGCCGGTCTTGCTGGTGTAGCCCTCGGGGAAGACGGCGATGGAGGTCTTGTCCTCCTTCAGAAACTGGATGGCCTTGAGGATGGTGCGCAGCGCCTCGCGGTCGTTCTCGCGGTCGATCGGCAGGCACAGAAGCTCGCGCATGATCTCCGCGACCATAAACAGAGAGAAATTCTCTTTTTTCGAGATGAACGCCAGCTCGTCGCGCGGGATGGCGTAATAGTAGATCAGCGGGTCGAACGCGAACAGATGGTTCGACACCAGCAAAAAGCGGTGGTTGTGCGGCAGCTTCTCAAGCCCCGTCACATGCACATGCACGCCGCCGAGGAAAAATGCCAGCCGGCAGAACTGATTGATCATAAAGCGGAAGTAGGCGCTCGGCTTTTCCAGCAGCTTTTTCGGATCGACAAAGCGCGTGGAAACAAACAGCACCAGCGCAAACAGCACCACAAAGCCAAAGAAAAAGCCCGCCGACGTGAGCGGGATCTGCCAAAGTGCGTTCCATGACAGGAACCAGCCGCTATAATAGCCGATCAGACCGGATGCAGCCAGACTGAGTGCGATGAAAACGTAGACCATGATCGGGGACACCTGCCTGTAAGAGATGTGCAGAAACGTCTGCTCACGTTATTATAGCGCATCCGGCGCAGAAAGTGGAGTGCAATTTTTGAAATTCACAAAAAATTTACGCCTTATTTTAAGCAATTTTTAAGAATTTTCGGGATTGTTTCTTCAAAAAAACGGGAGTATCATAGGGCCGAATCCAAAATGAGGAGAAGAACCTATGGGTACGATCGAAATTTTGAAGAATGTCAGCGCCGTGCTGCTGCTTCTGACCGGCGTCTGCTTCTGTTATCAGACGGTCTATCTGGCTGTGTCGCTTTTCTGGAAGGAGCCGCGCCACAAGCCCGAAAAGCCGACGCGCTACGCCGTGCTCATCGCCGCGCGAAACGAGGAGGCCGTCCTGCCCTACCTGCTGCAAAGCATCCGCGCGCAGGACTACCCCGCCGAGCGCATCGGCGTCTATGTGGTCGCGGACAACTGCACCGACCGCACCGCCGAGGCCGCCGAGGCCGGCGGCGCGCAGGTCTACCGCCGCTTCGACCGCACCCGCATCGGCAAGGGCTACGCCCTGCACGATCTGCTGGACTGGATGCGCAGAACGGGCGAGCTGGACCGCTGGGATGCGTTTTTGATCTTTGACGCCGACAATCTGCTCTGCCCGGACTACATCTCGAAGATCAACCGCACCTGCTCCGACGGCTTTGCGGCGTTCCACGGCTACCGCAACACGAAAAACTTCGGAGACAGCTGGATCTCGTCGGCGTATGCGCTGTGGTATCTGCACGACTCGGTGCATCTCAACGCCGCGCGCATGATGCTCGGCACGACCTGCGCCGTGAGCGGCACGGGCTTCGGCTTCACGCGCGCGCTGCTGGACGAGATGGGCGGCTGGCGCTTTTTCACGCTGACCGAGGACATCGAATTTGACAACTGGTGCGCCGCGAGCGGCGTGCGCATCGGCTTTTGCCGCGAGGCCATGCTCTACGACGAGCAGGCGGCGACATTCGCCCAGTCGTGGAAGCAGCGCATCCGCTGGACGCAGGGCGGCATTCAGGTCTCGCTGCTCTACGCCTCGCGCCTTGCGCGCGGCATCCTGCGCGGCGGCAGAACGGCGTGGGCGAGCTTTGAGGCGGCGACGCTGTCCGTCTTCGGGTATCTGCTGTCGGGGCTGTCGGCCCTCTCGGTGTTTGTGACGGCACTGGCGGAGGGCGGCGCGCACGGCCTTCTGACGGCGCTCGCGGTGGCGTTTGCCGGCGGGTACTTTGGCCTTGCGGCGATGGGCGCGCTGACGCTTGCGACCGAGTGGCGCAAAATCGCCGCGCCGGCGCGGAAAAAGCTGCTCTCCGTGCTGACCTTCCCGCTGTTTATGATGACGTTCATCCCGGCGGGCCTCTGCGCCATCTTCTGCAAGCGCGGCTGGGAGCCGACGCGCCATACCGTGGCGGTCGGCATCGGGAGCCTCGCCGGCAGGAAGGCGTCATAAGGGCGGATTTCCCGGAAAGCTTGTAAACCGGGCTGCCTCCCAGATGGGAGGCAGCCCGGTTTTGAGCTTGTCAAAAAGACTTTTTGACAAGCTCTCAAACGCGAACCGCGGGGGTTGGGTCCGCGTTTGAAAAGGCTGCACCCGGCTGCGCACAAATTCCACACTTGCCGGGCGTTCGGATTTCTGCAAAAACGGGCATTTTCCGCGGGCGGACAGGGTCGTCCGCCCCTACGGTGGAAAATAGGAAATCAACACGGATTCGCCGGAAAACCGCCATAAAACGGCCATTTCCTGCGGGCCGATGCGACGCCCGCAGGCTAGTTTCGAGGCGCAACTGCGCAATGCGCGGCTCTTAGCGCCGAGATAGGCATCGACCCCTACGGCACAAAATTGGAAACGCGGCGACTTTTCGCCCGACCTGCGTGATTTTCAACACCATTTGTAGGGGCGGACGACTCTGTCCGCCCCCAGAATTCGTTGATTTTTCGCGGTCGTTTGTAGGGGCCGATGCCCACATCGGCCCTCCAATGTGTATTTTGTCCGATGTACACGCCACCGGACAAAACCGATTCACTTTTTATTTCGCCGTGCGCGGCGAAACTCTACGAAGTTTTTTGCTTATTTCTTTTTTGTGCCCGAGGGTGCGAGCTGCTTCTGGAGCCAGTTCTTGCCGTCAACGAAGCGGGAGACGATGAACGATACGACATAGTCGCCGGCGGAGTTGACCATCGTTGCGGGCGGATCGACCAGATTGCCGAGCGCCAGCGCGATCGGGAACGCGACCGCCAGCTGCTCCGGGAAGAAGATCGAGCAGAGGACAAGCTCGCCCGTGCCGCCGCCGCCGGGGATGCCGGACATGGCGACCGAGGAGAACACCGCCACGATGATGGCGAGGAGCGCTCTGCCGGTCGTGAAGTCCTGACCGAACATGCCGAACAGGAACGCGACCTTGATGATCGCGGACATGGCCGAGCCGTCCATGTGCATGGTCGCGCCCATCGGGACAACGATGTTGCTGACGTCCTTGGAGATGCCGGTCTCCTCCGCGACCTCCATGTTGGTGGGGATGGTCGCGACGGACGAGCAGGTGCCGAAGCTCATGGCCGCGGGGCGGAACAGCTTCGAGAACATCAGCTTCGCCGCACCCTTGCCGCCGCCGAAGCGGGCATAGATCGGGAAGGAGATGAACATGTACACAAAGCTCAGGATGTAGTAGATCGCGAGCGTCCGGCCGTAGTCACTGATGAGATCGGAGCCGTGATAGGCGATCAGGTACGAGAAGAAGCCGAAGAAGCCGATGGGGGCGTAGTAGGTGATGATCTTGAACGTCTTCATGATGCAGCTCGTGATGTCCTCAAGCAGCTGCGCGGTCTTTGTTTTCGGGCCGCCAGCCATCTGCACGCCGAAGCCGAACAGGACGGCTGCCACGATGAGCGGGAGAATGGCCTTGCGGCTCCAGAGGTCGGTGAAATCGGGCTTGGTGAAGAAGTTGATGATCATGTCGCTGACGCCGAGCGTGCTGCCGACCTCGCCCTCGATCAGCTCATATTCTCCGACGACCGGCGGAACGATCAGGACGACGATGTAGGTGATGACGGCAGCGATGGCGGCGGTGACCAGGAACGTGCCGACCGTGACGCCCATGATCTTGCCCGCGCGCCTGGCGCTGCGCATGTTGGCGATGGACGAGGAGATCGAACAGAACACCGTCGGGACGGCGATGCAGAACATCAGATTCAGGAACACCGTGCCGAGCGGCTCGAGCACCGTCGCGCCCTTGACGACGATCTCACCGTCTGCTCCCTTGACCGCGGGCCAGAGCGCACCGACGACGCAGCCGGCAACGATGCCGGTCAGCATCAGGATCAGAAAACCATAATTTTTCCAGAAACCACTCTTTTTCATTCTTTTTCCTCCTAATAATATTCAATCCGCGTGTCCGTGCTGTTCCGTCTCGTCCGGGGTGTCGCCCTCGCAGACAAGATCGGCGGGGCCTGTGAGCAGCAGGTCAAGGATGAGCTTTCCGTCACGCAGGACATCGACCGTCAGAAGCCCGCCGCGTGTCCGGACGCGGATGGATGGCCCCTTGCAGAGCTCCTTGACCGTCAGCACCGCGGCAAGCGAGCCGGAGCCGGTGCCGCAGGCGTAGGTAAAGTCCTCGACGCCGCGCTCCCATGTGCGGCAGAAGACTTCGTTCGGGGCGGTCAGCTCATAGAAATTGACGTTCGCGCCGCGCGGGAACGCCGGGTGATAGCGAAGCGCGCGCCCGAGGCGGAAAAGCGCCTGCTCGTCGGCATTTTGCAGACCGGGGTAGGGGACGACCGCGTGCGGGATGCCCGGCCGCCCGAGCTCGACATACGCGCAGTCAAAGCTCTGCCCGTCAAGCTCCACCGGGTAGTCCGCCCGGAGCACCGAAGGGTCGGGCAGGCGGATGCGGTAGCTGCGGCGGTCGATGCGCTCGCCGGTGACGAGGCCCGCCGTCGTTTCCACGCGCTGCGTCCGGCCGGCAAGACCGTGCTCATAGCCGTAGCGGCAGATGCACCGCGCGCCGTTTCCGCACATCTCGCCCATCGAGCCGTCGGAGTTATAAAACCGCATGGCGTAGTCCGCATCGCCCTGCGCGCGCTCGACCGCCATGAGGCCGTCGGCGCCGATGGACATGTGCCGGTCGCACAGCGTTCTCGCAAGCTCCGGCAGCCGGCCGGCGGGGATGTGTCCGTCCAGATTGTCGAGGATGATGAAATCGTTCCCCGCGCCGTTCATTTTTGTAAAGTGCAAGTCAGCGCCTCCCTGCCATGGTATTCATTCCTTTCTATTATACTGCGGTACGATGCATTGTAAATGTCATTTTGTGCCGCATACCTTGCAAAAAATGCTCCGTTGCCGCGCACGGCCGCCTGAGGCGTCCGTGCGCGTGCATGTTTTTGCGCAAAATGAGGCGTTTGCGCATATTTGCGGATAAATTTTGCATCGTCTGCGCACAAATAGAACGTGCCGAAAGGGGCATTTGTGCGAATTTCACGGTTTCTTTGGAAGGAAATTCTGTTTTCTTCCACAAAAATAAGCACATTTCACAAAAAAACGCCGCAATTTTTTTCTAGTGGAAATTCTTGCGATTTTGTGATATAATGCTACTTGGTGAGTATTGGCTTTCGAGCCATTCATTGTTGTATTTTTTAGAAAGAGGTCTTTATGATGGCAGAACTGAATTTGAGCAAATATGGCATTACCGGTGCCACCGAGATCGTCCGCAACCCCTCTTACGAGACGCTGTTTGCGGAGGAGACCAAACCCGGCCTGGAAGGCTACGAAGTCGGTCAGGTCAGCGAGCTTGGCGCTGTGAACGTCATGACCGGCATCTACACCGGCCGCTCCCCTAAGGACAAGTATATCGTCGTTGACGACAACTCCAAGGACACCGTGTGGTGGACTTCCGAGGCGTATAAGAACGACAACCACCCCATGAGCGAGGAAACCTGGAAGACCGTCAAGGAAATCGCTGTCAAGGAGCTGTGCAACAAGCGCCTGTTCGTGGTCGATGCCTTCTGCGGCGCGAACAAGGACACCCGCATGGCCATCCGCTTCATCATGGAAGTTGCATGGCAGGCGCACTTCGTCACCAACATGTTCATCCGCCCGACTGCGGAGGAGCTTGCAAACTTCGAGCCGGACTTCATCGTCTACAACGCCTCGAAGGCCAAGGTCGAGAACTACAAGGAGCTGGGCCTCAACTCCGAGACCTGCGTCGCCTTCAACATCACCAGCCGTGAGCAGGTCATCATCAACACCTGGTACGGCGGCGAGATGAAGAAGGGCATGTTCTCCATGATGAACTACTATCTGCCGCTCAAGGGCATCGCCTCGATGCACTGCTCGGCCAACACCGACATGAACGGCCAGAACACCGCCATCTTCTTCGGCCTGTCCGGCACCGGCAAGACCACCCTCTCCACCGACCCCAAGCGTCTGCTCATCGGCGACGACGAGCACGGCTGGGACGACAACGGCGTGTTCAACTTCGAGGGCGGCTGCTACGCCAAGGTCATCAACCTCGACAAGGAATCCGAGCCCGACATCTACAACGCCATCCGCCGCGATGCGCTGCTGGAGAACGTCACGCTCGACAAGGACGGCAAGATCGACTTCGCCGACAAGTCCGTCACCGAGAACACCCGCGTTTCCTACCCCATCGACCACATCGAGAAGATCGTCCGTCCCGTTTCCTCGGCTCCCGACGCCAAGAACGTGATCTTCCTCTCCGCCGACGCATTCGGCGTTCTGCCTCCCGTCTCCATCCTGACTCCGGAGCAGACCAAGTACTACTTCCTGTCCGGCTTTACCGCAAAGCTGGCCGGCACCGAGCGCGGCATCACCGAGCCCACGCCGACCTTCTCCGCCTGCTTCGGCCAGGCGTTCCTCGAGCTGCATCCCACCAAGTACGCCGAGGAGCTCGTCAAGAAGATGGAAAAGAGCGGCGCAAAGGCCTACCTCGTCAACACCGGCTGGAACGGCACCGGCAAGCGCATCTCCATCAAGGACACCCGCGGCATCATCGACGCCATCCTGAACGGCTCGATCAACACCGCACCCACCAAGAAGCTGCCCTACTTCGACTTTGAGATCCCGACCGAGCTTCCCGGTGTCGCCACCGAGATCCTCGACCCGCGCGACACCTACGCCGACGCGGCGGAGTGGGACGTCAAGGCAAAGGACCTCGCCTCCCGCTTCATCAAGAACTTCGTCAAGTACGAGGGCAACGAAGCCGGCAAGGCTCTGGTCGCCGCCGGCCCGCAGCTTTGATCTGCATTTCCCATTCCCTCGGCCTCAGGCCCGGCTCTGCCGCGGCCTGAGCGCCGCCCTTTCCTTTGTTTCACACCGGAGCCGTTCCGGCTCCGGTGCGAAATTCTGAACGATCCTGCACATTGCGCCGAATGGAAAAATCGGTTATCATGGAGCTGTCCGGGCGTGCGTCCGGCGGCGCCATCCTGATCAGAACGCCAGATCGCGCCACCACGCTGTTGTGTCCGCGCGGCAGCGTGCTTTTTTCGCAGGATCCCGGAACCCCCGCGCCGGTGCGAGCGGCGCGTGAATATTCATGGAGGTGTATACATGAAAAAAGTTCAAATTACCGAGACTGTTCTCCGCGACGCCAATCAGTCCCTGATGGCGACCAGACTGCCCTACTCCGATTTTGAGGCCATCCTGCCCGAGATGGACAAGGCCGGCTACTACTCGGCGGAGTGCTGGGGCGGCGCAACGTTTGACTCCTGCCTGCGTTACCTCGATGAGGACCCGTGGGAGAGACTGCGCAATATCCGCAGACTGATGCCCAACACCCGTTTGCAGATGCTCCTGCGCGGCCAGAACCTGCTCGGCTACAAGCACTATCATGATGATGTTGTGGAAAAGTTCGTGGAGCTTTCCATCAAGAACGGCATCGACATCATCCGCATCTTCGACGCTCTGAACGACTTCCGCAACCTCGGCACGGCGCTCGACGCGACGATGAAGTACGCCAACAAGAGAACCATCGCCTCCGGCTGTATCTCCTACACCCAGAGCCCGGTGCACACGGTCGAGAAGTATGTCCAGATGTGCAAGGAGCTCAAGACGATGGGCTTCAAGACCATCTGCCTGAAGGACATGGCTGGCACCATGAGCCCGTATGAGGCCGAGCACCTCATCAAGGGCATCAAGGACGCCGTCGGCGAAATGCCGCTGATCCTGCACACCCACTGCACCACCGGCATGGCATACATGACCGTCACCAAGGCCATCCAGTCCGGCATCGATGTCATCGACTGCGCGACGAGCTGCTTCTCGAACGGCACGTCCCAGCCCTCGACCGAGACCATGTACTACGCCCTGAGCCAGTACGGCATCGAGACCGGCCTGAAGGAAGACGTCATCAACAAGGTCAACGACTTCTTTAAGCCCGTCAAGCAGAAGTACATCGACTCCGGCCGCATCAGCCCGAAGTCCATGGGCACCGATGCGCAGGCGCTGGTCTACAAGGTCCCCGGCGGCATGCTCTCCAACATGATCGCCAACCTGACCGACATGAAGGCCATGGACAAGTTCGACGCTGCACTGGCAGAGATCCCCGCCGTCCGCAAGGACCTCGGCTATCCTCCGCTGGTCACCCCGCTGAGCCAGATGGTCGGCAACCAGGCCGTCACCAACGTCCTGCTTGGCGAGCGCTACAAGCAGATCTCCAAGGAAGTCAAGAACTACTTCAAGGGCGAGTACGGCATCGCACCCGCACCCGTCTCCAAGGAGCTTGAGGAGAAGATCCTCGGCGAAGGCGGCAAGCCTGTTGACTGCCGCATCGAGGACGCCAAGCGCACCGGCGAGGATTTCAAGAAGGCAAAGGCTGCCCTCGGCGATCTGGCCCGCAGCGAGGAAGACGTCATGAGCTACATCTGCTATCCGGATCAGACCATGAAGTTCCTCGAGAGCCGCAAGGCCAAGGAAGAAAACGTCGTCCGCTACGCCATCGAAGAAGCGTAAGGAGGAAGCGCAATGTTTCTGATCAATCCTGATATGGTCAAGCTGCCGATCGGCACCGCCGGTCTGGTCGCACTGCTGGGCTACGCGGTCGTGTTCATCGGCCTGATCGCCCTGATGTGCGTCGTCCTGATCGAGGGCAAGATCTCGGTCTCGTCGAAGAAGAAGGCTGAGGCCGCCAAGCCTGCACAGGCCGCTCCGGCTCCCGCCGCCAAGCCCGAGCCCGTTCCCGCACCCGGTGCAGCCGGTGAGCTGAAGCTCCACAATGTCCCGGCGAAGGACGCCGCCATCCTCATGGCGATCGTCGCCTACAAGCTCGGCAAGCCCGTCAATGAACTCCGCTTCAAATCCATCAAGGAGGTCCAGTGAGAATGAAATACAAAATTACTCTGGGTGAAAAAACATACGAGGTCGAAGTCGAGCACGACAAGGCCATGTGCGTAGACGAGTATGAGGCCTATGCCCCCGCGCAGGCCGCTCCCGCACCCGCCGCAGCTGCTCCCGCAGCCGCTCCGGCTCCCGCTGCCGCACCCGCACCCGCTGCTGTCACCGTCGCCGCAGGCGAGGTCGTCGCAGCGCCGATGCCCGGCAATATCCTGAGTGTCAACGTGGCACAGGGCGCCGCCGTCAAGTCCGGCGACATCCTTGTGATCCTCGAGGCCATGAAGATGGAAAACGAGATCCTTGCCCCGCGTGACGGCACCGTTGCGCAGGTCGTGGTCTCGAAGGGCGCCACCGTCGATACCGGCGCACCGCTGGTCGTTCTGGCGTAAGGAGGAACGGACATGTTTAACGTTCTTGACACCCTCGCAAAACTGGCCACCGAGTCGGGCTTTGCCGGGTTCTTCGCTGCGGGCGGATGGCAGAACCTTGTCATGATCGTCATTGCATGCGTGCTGCTCTACCTTGGCATCGTCAAGGGCTTTGAGCCGCTGCTGCTTGTCGGCATCGCCTTCGGCTGCCTGCTGGCAAATGTCAGCTACTTCCCCGGCCTTGACGCGGTCAATGCCGATCTGAACGCCACCAACGCTCTGTACCACCCGGAGCTCTGGGCGGATTTCCTGGACAAGAACAGCCAGTTCTATCACAGCTACGGCCACATCCTGTCCAACGCAGGCCTTCTTGACATCTTCTACATCGGCGTCAAGGCCGGCCTGTATCCGTCGCTGATCTTCATGGGCGTCGGCGCGATGACCGACTTTGGCCCGCTGATCGCTGACCCCAAGAGCCTGCTGCTCGGCGCGGCGGCGCAGCTCGGCGTGTTCGTCGCCTTCTTCGGCGCGATCTGCCTCGGCTTCACCGGCCCGCAGGCCGCCTCCATCGGCATCATCGGCGGCGCGGACGGCCCCACCGCCATCTTTCTGACCAACAAGCTCGCTCCGGAGCTGCTCGGCGCGATCGCCATCGCGGCCTACTCCTACATGGCGCTGATCCCGCTGATCCAGCCCCCGATCATGAAGCTCCTGACCTCGGAAAAGGACCGCCAGATCAAGATGGTGCAGGCCCGTCCGGTCTCGAAGAACGAGAAGATCCTCTTCCCGATCATCGTCACCATCTTCGTCATCCTGCTGCTCCCGTCCACCGCGCCCCTGATCGGCTGCCTGATGCTGGGTAACCTCTTCCGTGAGTGCGGCGTCACCGACCGTCTGTCCGACACCGTCCAGAACGCGATGATGAACATCGTCACCATCTTCCTGTCTACCTCCGTCGGCGCGACGATGGTTGCCTCAAACTTCCTGAAGCTCGAGACCCTGAAGATCATCCTGCTCGGTCTGGTCGCATTCGCCATCTCCACCGTCGGCGGCCTCATCGGCGGCAACATCATGGCCAAGGCTTCCAAGGGCAAGGTCAACCCGCTGATCGGCTCCGCAGGCGTCTCGGCCGTTCCGATGGCCGCGCGCGTCTCGCAGATGGTCGGCCAGAAGGCCAACCCCGCGAACTTCCTTCTGATGCACGCCATGGGCCCGAACGTGGCCGGCGTCATCGGCTCCGCCATCGCCGCAGGCTTCCTGCTTGCTGTGTTCGGCTAAGAAAATCTCAGAAAAGGGCCGCCTCTTACGAGGCGGCCCCAAATAGTTAGACAAAGCATCTTATGCTGCCGAAAGGGCTTGCTGTCTGTGAATTGCAGGCGGCAAGCCCTTCCGCTTTGCCTTGATTCTGCGGCTGTTGTCGTCATCCGGATATTCAAGGAAGTTCCTGCTTGATGTGTTCCATGGAGCGGAACTCCTGCAACTACAGCAGCTCGCTTTTGAGCAGCCCGAAGAAATTTTCTGTCATGCCGGATGCCCTTCCCGCGGAGCATCCGCTGACACTGCCTGTGCTGATGTTGCCAGCCCTGGTCATGGGGTGCAGTTCAGGCTGCGCCTGTCCCTGTGTTATTGACTCGCGAGCGCACGCTCGATCCTGTCCGCTTTTTCATCGCGCCCCATCAGCCGATCATATCTGCACCAGAGCAGGGGCAACTGCAATGGGATGCGCTCCGTTCCAAGCAGGAGCGTTTCCGCAATTTGCTCCTGCTTTAAGGCGCAATCATAAAACTCTCCGTCCCGCACGATGCCAAAGCCCGCCATGACATCCACGTCAATGGCGTCGATCGTAAACTCCAAAAACACTTTTGTCCCGTAGCGCGGATCCGGCTCACGGCTGGGAGGGCATAATTTGCCCATTTCCGATAAGATCGCTCCGGCGCGCTCCGCATCCTGCTCGGAAACCATCAGATCGATGTCGTGAAACGCTGGCGAGAGTCCCTTGAAGTACAGCATCATGGACGCACCCAGCGCCCACTCGACCTGCGCCGCATGGAATCGATGGGCGATCTTCTTTAATAATTCGATTTTTTCCTGTGTTTCCGCCATCACATACCTCCGCAGAGCCATCCTGCCGCACGGCCTGTCAGACCGGCATTTTTTGCACGAGTGCATCTGCCAGGGGTATAGCACACCGGAAACCGCGCGGCAAGCCGCCCGGCGGAAGAAAACAATGTGTAAACTTCGCGGCGCGCCGGTTGACATCGGGCGCGTTTTGCGAGAAAATAAGACAAATACACAGGGCGCAAGCGCGCGGTCCTGGCAGCAGCCGCCGCGCCGTCCGGAAAGAGGCGCGGTTATGAGCGAACAACATGAATGGAGCGGGCTTTGCCCGAAATGCGGCGGCGAGCTTCGCGTGCCGGGTACGCTGGACGAGTTTTCCTGCATGTTCTGCGGCGCGCGGCTGACGCCGGACGCACTTGTGACGCAGGCCCCCGCGCCGATGGACGCGGAGACGGCGGCCCGCGCGTTTGAGGACGCGGCGGGAAAGCTCGCGGGCTGCATCCGCGATTTTGCCGGATACAACCGCAAGATCGTGCGCGATGAATTTGAGGGGGCGTTCGCGGAATACGAGGCCCGGACGCGCGCGGTGTTCGAGCAGCTCGACCGCGCCGTTTGCGCGCGAGAGCCGGAGCGCGCGGCGCTTCTGGACGCGGCGGCGGAGCGGATGCTCTGTGACCTCGAGGCGGCATGGCAGGCAGACCCGAAGTGGAGCCGCAAGGCAAGCCGCAGCGCCATCCGCGACGATGACAAGATCATCCTCGCGATCTTCTTTGTGCCCGCGCTGCGGCGGCAGGAGCTCTCGCTCAGCGAGGCGTTCAGCGAATGCCTGCGGCAGAAGTGGATGGCGCGCTATCCCGATTCGCCGTTCTATCTCGGCGATTACGAGTCCATTTCCGGCGGCTTCCGGAAAAAGCTCTTTGGCCTGTGCTTCATCACAACCGCGGTCTGCGAGGCGGAGGGTCTGCCGGATGACTGCGCCGAGCTGACGGCGTTCCGCGCCTTCCGCGACGGCTATCTGCGCGCCTGCCCCGACGGTGAGGCGCTGATCGAGGAGTATTACCGCATCGCGCCGGGGATCGTCTCGTGCATCGATGTCTGCTCCGACCGCGCGGCAAAATACGCCGCCATCCGTGACACATGGCTCTCGCCGTGCTACCGCGACCTGCTGGCCGGGCGGCTCGAGCCGTGCAAGGCGCGCTATGTGGACATGGTGCGCAGTCTGGAAAAGGAATATCTTTCGTAGGGTGTATCTGAAAACTGAAAATGTGACCGGCAGCGAGGAATTTTCGCGCTGTGCAAGACATTTTTTCGCAGGAATACTGACGTATTTCAAGGAAAAATGACGCGGCACGGCGTGAAAAGGCCCGCTGTCCGGGTGCGTTGGGAGTTTTCAGATACACCCTAAAAAACCGCCCGCGAAAGCAGCAGCTTTCGCGGGCGGTTTTGCCTGTCAAATCGTTTTTTGCGCTCACTGCGCGGCCTGTTCGCGGAAATAGCGGTCAACACCGTTGGCGATACCGGCGGCGAGCTTGTCCTGATACGCCTCCGTCGCCAGCAGCGCGTCCTCGGCGGGGTTCGTCATGAAGCCGACCTCCACGATGGTGACCGGAACGCGGCTCCAGTTGATGCCGGACATGGTGTCCGTCTCCCAGACGTAGAGCTTGCGGCAGCCTGCCGCCGCGCACAGCTCGTCGAGCACGGCGCTCGACAGGGCGTAGCTCTGCGCGTAGAGATCGGCGTTGTACGGGCTGGCAGCCGTCTGGCAGATCGTCAGCGCGCCCTCAGCGGCGGCGCTTTCCGAGCCGTTGGCGTGGATGCGGAGCAGCGCGTCGGCATTCGCGTCGTTCGCGATGGCTGCGCGGTCGATGTTCGACAGATCCACGTCCTCGGACGTGCGCGTCATGAGCACGGTGTAGCCGCGCGCCTCCAGCTCCGTGCGGAGCTTGAGCGAGATGGCGAGGACGAGCTTGCTTTCCGGCTCGCCGGTGTTGCAGCTGGCCGTGCCGCTCGAGACCTTGATCTTCGTCTCGGTCGAGCCGGGGCCGAGCGCCTCCGTTTCAAAATTTCCCTTGGCCTGATGGCCGGGGTCGATCACGATCACGCGCCCGGCTGCGGGCGCGTCGTTTTTCTCCGAGGGCGTCTCCGCAGCGTCAGTTTCCTCTGCGGGTGCGTCCGCGGGCGCAGCCTCCGGCGTCTCTGCCTCCTCGTCCGCGTGCGCACGCGCGTTGTAGTCCACCTCCAGCCTGCGCGTCGGCTGCGGTGTCTCAGGTGTTTCCTGCGGCTCCTGCGGTGCGGAGAGCTGTGTCTGCGGCGTCCCGGGCGTCTCGGGCGGCGCCTGCTGCTGCTTTGCGGTGCAGCCGCAAAGCAGCAGCAGCGTCAGAAGCGCTGTCCAAATGCGTTTTCCTCTCATTTTGCGTACCCATGCGCACGCTCGTATTCGACGATCAGCCGGGAATTGGCGCGCTCATACTCGTTAAAAACGCTGTCGCTGAAATCCGCGGGATCGATCGTGCCGGAATACCAGCTGCACGAATCAAAATAGCGCTGAAGCCCCGCGTCTACGAAGCGCCGCCCGTGGCGGGCGTAGATCTCGTTGCGGGCCAGGCGGCACTGCTCGGCGTTGAGGCCGGTCAGATCGTCCTCGGTCAGATAGCGCGAGTCGCTGTCGGGCAGGATGTACTCGCAGTTTGCCGCCGAGAGCGAGCTGAGGTAAAGGCTGCGCGCCTCGCTCAGCACAAGCTGCTCCCACTGGCGATACTCCTCGCTGGCGTCCTGATCGTAGTTGACGGCGCTGTCGTTCTGACTGGCAGACGGCGTGTAGCGCAGGCGGATGAGCCGCCCGCCGTCAAAATAGAGGCGGAACGCGTCCGCGCCCTCATAGTAGCAGAAAAAGACGTTTCCGCCCGTGTAGTAATACGAACGGGCGTAGTCGCTGCCGTCCACGCTCCTGAGCAGGATGACGGCGACAAGCTCATTGCCGGAGAAATAATACGTCGTTCCGGCGGACGGCGAGACGAGCCGGTACGCGCCCATGGCGATGCCCTCGCAGATGTCGTTGTAGCGCATACGGACGTTCCACACTGCGTCCTCAACTTCCTCGCTCGTGAGCGGCTCCGCCGCATCCGGAAGCGGGCCGGGGTCATCGGCAGGAGCCGGGATGGGCGAGGCTGCGCCTGCCGCGCTGTCGGCGGCCTCTGCGGTCGCGTCAGCGGGTGTTTCCTCCGCAGCTTCTGCGGGCGCTTCCTCCGGAGCTTCCTCCGGCTGCCGGAGCAGCGGCTCATTTTCCGGCGGCTGCTTCTGTGCGGGCTTCCCGCCGTCCCAGTCGCGGTCGAGCTGGACCGTCTGGGCGCGGCTCGTTCCGGTGATGGCGCGGACAACGTCCTCGAGATGACCGGTGACGTACAGCGCGGCAACCACGATCGAAAACAGCATCGCGATCGACGACGCCGCAATCAGGAAATTCATCCAGAACTGCGATTTTTTGCGCCGTTTCGGCGCCGGGGGCGGCAACGGGCCTGACGAGCTGCCCGAGGCCGGATCATTCATCATGCCGAGCGTCACCTCATCATCAAGACGCTGGCCGCAAAAGCGGCAGTATCGTGCGGTATTCGGGACTTCCCGTCCGCATTTGGGACAAAGCATACTGCCCACCTCTTTCTGTGTGTTATTTGTGTGTTCCTGCGCCGTGGGCGCGGGTCAGTTGATGCGCGAGGAGTCAAATTCCGCCACCGGCAGGACATTCGACAGCTCGACCAGCTCATGCGGGTAGCCGCCGCTGTAATCGATGGCCGCCGTGGGGCTGCGGAATTGCAGCTCCTTCGTGGCGGGGACGTGCAGCGAGATCGAGAGCGTGACGGTCGTGCCGCCGGTCCCGGATTCGAGCAGCAGCGCGCCGCCGTGCAGCCGGGCAATGTGCTCCGCCAGCGGCAGGCCGAAGCCCGCGCCCCAGCGCGGGTCGCCGGGCGCATATTCGCGGTCATGGGCGGAAAATGCGTGGGCAAGCTGCTCCGGGGTAAGCCCCTCGCCGTTGTCATGCACGCGCAGGATGGCGGCAGAGTGCGTGTACTCAAGCTCTGCGGTGATCACGCCGTCCTTCGGCGTGAACTTCGCGGCGTTCGAGAGAATGTCCCAAACGGCGCGCTCCAGCCGCTGGCGGTCGATCCAGCCGCAGAAGGGCCGTGCGCCGCAGGTGTAGACAAGGCGGCGGCCCGACGCCTTCAGCAGCGGCGCGGCGCGGTCAAAGAGCCTGCGGAAATAGCCCGTCAGCTCCTCTTTTTCGCGCAGCAGGCGCATTTCCTCGAGCATGACGCCGCGCATATCGGTCAGGTTGCAGGTCAGGCGCAGCAGCTGATAAAAGGCGCGGTTCATCGAGGCGGTCTGCTGCTGGATCTCATCGTCCTCCATCGCCTCAAGGCGAGGGAACAGCGACGCTGCCACGCCGAACAGATTCGACAGCGGCGTGCGGATGCTCTGCGCGATGGCGACGAGCGCCTGCGGCTGAAGCTGGGCGTGGTCGGACGGGGAAAGCAGGTACAGCCGCCCCTCGCTCCACGGCACGATGGTCACGGCGGTCTGCGCACCCGGGAGATTGAGCGTGGCGTGCGCCGCGGCGCCGCCCTCCGGGAGCGCCGTGCCCGCAGGGAGCATCTCCGCCACGTCGCGTCCGACGCGCACGCGCGCCTGCTCCGCAAGGCGGTTGCAGAAGAGCACCTTTCCATCCTCCTCGTAAAATGCAGGCTGGCCAAGGCAGCCGGTCAGCCGTTCCAGTTCGGTTTGTTCTGTATTCATAGCATGGCTCCTTCTGCCGGCAGAGTGCGGCGGCCCGTTGTATGCTTGTGGAAATATATGTATTTAAATGATACCCTCTTTTGCGACAAAAAGCAAGCCCTTCGCGCCCATGAAGGAAAAATTCATATTTCATTTCTGTTTCTATTTTAGCGAAAAAAGGCCGGTTTTGCAATAGCGATGTCGGGCCGCGCCGCAGGGCTGGAGGCGCGCAAAAAAGGAGCCTCCCTTACGGGAGGCCCCTCTTTTATGCTGGGTTGGAGAAATTCTCAACGAAGAATTAGAGCAGGACCGCAGCGATGATCTTGCCGCTCTTCGTCAGGAAGATGACAGTCTTGCCATCCAGATCGTAGATGGTGGTCTTGTCGTCACGGAAGTTGTAGAAGGTGACATCAGCCATGTTGATGAACTCTGCACCAGCATCATAGGTGTAGACGCCAGCAACAGAAGTCTTGGTCAGCTTCTTGCCCTCAGTGATCTGCTGGACAGCGATTGCAACGCCGGAAGCATCAACGGTGACCTTGTACAGGCCGGGCTTGTTGGTGTCGAACAGAGCCGTCTTGCAAACCAGAGCAGCGTCAGTCATCTTGCCATCCTCGCCGACAACCTTCACGTTGTAGGTGTAGCCAACGCCGAGCTCGTACTTGGCTTCCGCACCGGTGTAAACAACGGTGTTGAAGGTGTTCGCGAATTCGGGGTTGAAGACGAACACGAAGTCCGCAACGCCGTCGCCGTCCTGATCAACGAACTGGATCGTGGAGTAGGTCAGGTTCGGGAGCTTGTCAACGCCGGTGTAGGTCGTGTAGGTGCTCTTCGGAGTGGTGCCTTCCTGGAACAGGAACTTGGTCTCGTCGCCGACCTTGACAACAACGTCAACCAGGTTGCCCGAGGTAACATTGTAGGTCAGGATGTACTTGAGGCCGTTTCTGATAACAGCGTTAGCAACAGTCGTGAAGCCCTCCGCCGGAACGGTCAGGTTGTAGGAACCATTCTCGTTCTTGACGTAGTTGACCATGCGGCCGTAGAAGTAGCGGGTGTAGAACATGGAGCCGGCCCACTGGAACTGCTGGCCGTAGCCCAACAGGAAGTTATCGTCCTTCTCAGCGATCCACTCCCAAGCGGTGACGGGCTTGTTGCCGTCGAGGGCGACCTTGTTGACAACAACGTCTTCAGCCTTGGAGCCGTCGGGCATCACGATGGTGGCGTAGACAGTGGCAACGCCCTTCTCGTAGTCGATGTACAGCTTGTCGAGGACAGCGTAGTTCAGAGGATCGGAGTAGGGAACAGTGCCGAGGACATTGCCGTAAGCGTCGTAGATGAAGGTGAAGCGGGCACCGACATCAGCAACCTTGCGGTCAGCAGCGTAAGCGTACTTGACAGCGACAGGAGTCTCGGTCTTGGCAACGCCGAGCTTGGCAACATTGGAGATGTTGTCAACGGAGGTCAGCTGAGCAACCTCAGTCTTTGCAGTGTCGAGGATGACCGGAGTGAAGGTCCTGATGCCATTCTGATCCTCGGTGTTGCCGCCGAAGACGCCGTTCACGCGGACGTATTCGCCAACCTCGAAGCTCTCGGTGTAAACCTTGGTGAAGTTGACAGCAACAGGAGCAGTGCCGTTGTTGTAGTCGGCGTTGGCGTGGCGGAACCAGACAGTCATGTTGACGGAGCGCGGCTCGGTGACGTGACCCCTGGCGTCCTTCTTCTCAGCGTTGACCTTGGTGACCTGGCCGAGGTAGGTGTTGATGTGAACGATGCGGTAGTCAACGACCTTGCCGTAGCCGCAGTCGATCGCATAGATCTCAGTCAGCTGGCCCTGAGCGCCGGTCATGTTGTCAGCGTTCTTCTTGTCAGCGAGGACTTCGCGACCCTGATAAACGCCGTCCATGAAGGACTCTGCGCCCTTTGCCACGATAGCCTTGCCATTGGCGTCGTAGCCGACCACATGATCAACATCCAGCGTCACGCCGATGTCGTCATAGATGTCGCAGCCGTAGACAGCAGTGTAGTAGGTAGCAACGGGGGTGTCCATGTAGGTGCCGATCACAACGTCCTTGCTGTGGTTCGGGTAGTTGTTGTGATGGAAAGCCCACTTGTGACCCGGACGGCCGAACACGTCGGTGGCATCCTGGATCTCGAGGTTCCACTCATCAGCAAGCAGCTTGGTGGTGTAGTAGGCCTTGGAGTCCTTTACAACAACAATGCCCTTCTGCACGCTGCCGTCGATGACCTTGCCGTACTCGACAGTGTAGGACTGCAGAGCGTTCAGCATGATCTGAGCAGCGTTGTCACGGGTCAGGCCCTTGGTGTAGTCGAAGTCATTGCCGATGCCGTTCAGCAGGCCGACTTCACGAGCGAGGTTGCGGGCACGGACGGAGTAGCCGGTGCCGACAAGGCCCTCTTCCTTAGCGTCGAAGCCGAGGACGACCAGGACCATCTTCAGGAACTGAACGCCGGTGACTTCCGCTTCGGGAGCGTACTTTTTGTTGCCAACGCCAGCGATGATGCCGGTGTGGTAGCAGTAGGAGATGTAGCTCTGTGCCCAGTGGTTGGACGCAACGTCGGTGAAGTCCACCGGAGCATACAGTTCCTTGATGTTGGTATCGCCATTGTCAAACATAGCGATGATCTTGGCAGCTTCTGCACGGGTGATCACACGGTTGGGCTTGTATTCGCCATCCTTGTAGCCGTTCAGAACGCCGATTGCAGACAGGATATCGACAGCCTCGGTGTTCTTGACATCCTTGGCGTCTTTGAAGTCCGCAGTCTTTGCACTCGCAATGGTAGCGAAGCTCAGAAGAGTAGCAACTGCCAGAACGAGAGCGAGAACCTTTTTGAAGTTCTTCATTGAGTTTTCCTCCTTGTAAAATTTAGTTGTTTCCCCTCCATTGCCGGAGGCTCAACCACTATCTGTCGGTATCATAATGCAACCGCCGCCAAAGGTCAAGCGCCCGCGGGGGTTTGTAATGTGATTGTAACAAAAGGGGCTCTTGTGTTACAAACGCGCCGCCCGGTTTTCAGCCCCGCCTGTAGGCGTGTTTCCGTTTTGGGGATGGGTCGATGCGACGCCCGCAGGCTAGTTTCGAGGCGCAACCGCGCAGCGCGCGGCTCTTAGCGCCGAGATAGGCATCGACCCCTACGGTATGGAATCGGAAATACTACCTCATGTAGGGGCCGATGCCCACATCGGCCCGGCAGGACGCACGATTCTAACGGAAAACACGGCGTTTTTTCGCATGACCCGCGTGGTTTTTCCAATACCATCTGTAGGGGCGGACGACCCTGTCCGCCCTTCAAATTCGGCGTTTTGTGAGGTCGGTTGTAGGGGCCGATGCCCACATCGGCCCTCCAAAATGTTGCGATTTCGCATCGGGTTTCCCTAAAAACGGGCGTTTTCCCGCGGGCGGACAGGGTCGTCCGCCCCTACGGCGCGAAATCACAATTCCACGGATTCGCCGGAAAACCGCCATAAAACGGGCGTTTCCGGCGGGTCGATGTGGGCATCGACCCCTACAGTGGGAAACATGAAAACAATACGAATGCGCCGCCGCGGGCGCTTTGTCCCGCGGCGGCGATGAAAACAAAAGGATCTTTTATCCCGGCAGGACGAAGGTCGTGCCGCCAAGGTCGAAGCAGCGCACGCGCTCGCCCGCCTTCGGCATGTCTGCCTGAGAAAAGGCTGCGGCGCTGCCGCCGCCCGCCAGCGTCAGCGGCGAAGCGTGCTCTGCAACGTCTGCGTAGCAGTCGAGCACCAGCACCGCGTCCGCCCAGCCGTTGCCGTTGCGGTCAAGGACGATCACAACATCCTCGGCATCCAGAGAATCGAGCACGGAGGCGTCCGTCTCGCTGTAATTGCGGTAATAGCGCGTCTCGGGCGTGAGGGTCACGCCGTTTCCGGCGCAGATGCGCTCAAGCTTCTCATGGTCAAAGACGGTGAGCACGCGCTCCTGCACGGACGGCGCGGGCGCGCCGATGACCTCGCCATCGCGCAGATACAGATCGACGCTGTGCCCGACGAGCCACAGCCCGGACGAGACGGAAAATTCCTTGTGTCCCTCCAACTTTGTCGTTCCGGCGGCAAGTTTTCCGCCCGCCTGCGTCAGATCGGCGTATTCGTTGCCGGTCAGGACGGCGGTGTAGCGCACGGCGTCAAAGCGCACCTCGAGATACGTCCGCTTGTTCATCAGCGCATCGAGGACATAGCGCGGCGTGCCGTCGGCGTTCTCGCCATCGACCGCGGGGCGCTGCATCGCGTTGTAGATCAGCAGGCACGCATCGTCGCGCGTGACCGGCAGGTCATACCGGCCGGAAAACGCATGGTAGAGCCCGTATTTTTCCGCATCGGCGTTCACCCGCTCCGACCAGCCCGCGCCGGTATAGCGCGCGCCGTCGCTTCCGGTCACGACCAGCAGCATTTTCGCAAGCTCCTGCGCCGTCACGTCGTCCTGCGGCCGGAAATAGCCGCCCGCGCCGCCGACAATGCCGCGCGACGCGCAGTAGGCGATGTAATCCCTTGCCCAGCTCTCGGCGGTGTCGGCAAACGGCGCGCCGCCCGCCTGGGCGAACGTGTCGGTGCACAGGCACGCGATGAGCTTTGCGGTCTCGGCGCGTGTGATCGGCGCGGACGGACGGAAATTGCCGTCGTTGTCGCCCACGATCAGCCCGAGATCGACCAGCATCCGCACGGCGTAGCCGTTTCGGATGTCGCCCGCATCGGCAAACGCAGGCGTTTTCTCAGCCGCTCCGGCGGGCAGCGCCAAGAGCAGCAGCATGGATAAGATCAGTAACCAGCAGGCCGTTTTCTTCATGTGCCCGCCTCCTTCCGCAGCATGTTTTTTCAGTCTGCATCCAGTATAAGCGGATGCGGAGAAAAGCGCAAGGGTCGGAGGGGCTTTGTAACATAATTGTAAAGGCCGCTGTGCCTCCTGTGGAAAACCGCGCGGTTTTTGTTGAAAATAGTCGAGTTTTACACTTTGCCAACAGCTTTGTCCACAGGTGTGCACAGCTCGAACCGCGCGTGGAGCAGACTGAATGCCGCCGTGAACGGACGCATAAAATTCCACACCCCGAGACCGTGCAGGCCGTACTGCTCAAGAAGCTCGCATTTTGCCGCGCAGCTCCGCGCGTCCTCGAACCAGACCTCGTGCTCTGCGCCGTCCGCGCCGGTGTAGCGGAAATGGGGCGTCTGCGCCGTCTCGTCATAGGCGATCTCCGCGCCCACGCGCACCGCAAGCTCTGCCGCCGCCTCGTTTCCGAGCAGCTCCGCGCGTGACGCGCCGGCGCGGTACGGCAGCGTCCAGTCGTAGGCGTAGTTCGGAAAGCCCATGAAAATCTTCTCCGGCGGCATTTCGCGCACCGCATACTCGATCACGCGGCGCACCGCGTCGAGCGGCGCGACCGCCATCGGCGGCCCGTAGGTGTAGCCCCATTCGTATGCCATCACAAGCACAAAATCGGCGGCGGCCGCGAGCTTTCGGTAGTCGTGCCCCTCATAGAGCGCGCCGCGCTGCTCCGCGGAGGTCTTTGGCGCGAGCGCCGCGATCACGAACCCGCCGCGGCGGCGAACCGCCTGACGCAGCGCGCCGACAAAGTCGGCATACGCCCCGGCGAGCTCCGCGCCGAGATACTCAAAATCGACGTCCACGCCGCGATAGCCCTTTTCTGTCATCACCGCCGCCGTCTGCTCGATCAGCGCCTCCGCCTTCTCCGGGTCGAGGAGCACCTGCGCGGCGCGCTGGGCGGAAAATCCGCCGTCCTCCGTCAGTGTGGACAGGTGCAGCAGCGGCTCGACGCCGTATTCCCGCGCCAGCGCCAGAAGCGCCCCGTCGTCGAGCGGCACAAGACCGCCCTCCGCCGTGATGCCGTATGTAAACGGCGCGAGATACGAGGCGTCGGGCAAAATGCCGCGCAGCGTCGGCACGCGCACGAAGGGGTAGGCGTAGCCGCTCACGGCAAGCGGGCGCGTGCGCGCTGCCTCCAGCCGGATGACGAGCACCTGACCGGGGTAGATGTGCGTGCCGCCGCTCAGATTCGGGTTGTTCTGCCAAAGCTCGCGCACGGACACGCCGAAGCGCTGCCCGATGGCGTACAGGCTGTCGCCCGGCCGGACGGTGTAGGTCAGAAGCGGCCGCAAAATGAGCAGGCTCTGCCCGACCGCCAGCCGGTACGGCTCGCGCAGGCCGTTGTAACGCGCGATCAGCCCAGGCGCGATGCCGTAAAGCCGCCCGATCGCGTGGAGCGTCTCGCCGGAGTTTACCACATGGATCTTCAAAAACATCACCTCCCGTCAGCCTATGCGCGCGCGGCGCTTGATATCCCGCCCGCAGGCAAGTATACTATATATACATATATAATATACAGACAGCATTTCGGAGGAGAAACCATGGAAAACATGCAGCTTCCCGCGGACTGGGCGGCGCTTTTGCGCGCCGAGCTTTCCGCGCCGTATTTTGCCGTGCTCATGCAGAGGGTTGCCGCGGCGTATGCCGCCGGAGCGGTCTTTCCGCCGCAGGAGGACGTCTTTGCCGCCTTCCGGCTGACGCCGCCGGAGCGCGTGCGCGCCGTCATTCTGGGGCAGGACCCGTATCATGAGCCGGGGCAGGCGCACGGGCTTGCGTTTTCGGTGCGCGACGGCGTGCGGATGCCGCCGTCGCTCGTGAACATCGGAAAGGAGCTTGCCTCGGACGTGGGCGCGACGCTCTCCACGGGCTGCCTGACCGGCTGGGCGGAGCAGGGCGTGTTTCTTCTGAACACCGTCCTGACCGTGGAGCAGGGCAGGGCCAACAGCCACAGCGGCTTCGGCTGGCAGCGCTTCACCGACGCGGCGGTCGCCGCGCTGGCGCAGCTTCCGCAGCCGGTGGCGTTCGTGCTCTGGGGCGCGCAGGCGCAAAAAAAAGCCGCCGCGTGCAGGAATTCTCCCCATCCGCGTCTCGTGCTTGAAGCGCCGCACCCCAGCCCCCTCAGCGCCTACCGCGGCTTTTTCGGCAGCCGTCCCTTCTCGCAGATCAACGCCTTTCTCGCCGCCCATGGCGAGGCGTCCATCAACTGGAATCTCTGAAAGCCGCCGCGCACAGCTGCGGAAAATTCCTGATAATTTGGAAATCCTGAGCGTTTTGTATTTACAAGACTTCACCGGACTGATATAATGCGAATACAGCAACGCTGTAAATCAAGAGAAAAGGGAGAAAAGCTATGGAAAACAACATGAATGACCAGCAGTGGGGCGGTCAGCAGTACGGAAATCAGCAGTACGGTCAGCAGTACGGTCAGCCGTACAGCGCAAATCGCCCGCAGCCCGTTCGCGGCTGGTCGTGGGGCGCCTTTATGTTCAACATTCCGTTCGGCTTCGGCAACAAGGCCTATCTGACGCTTCTGACGCTCGTTCCGCTTCTGAACGTTGTCTGGGTCTTTATCTGCGGCGCGAAGGGCCACGAATGGGCGCAGAACTCCGGCCTGTATTCCACGGTCGAGGAATTCAACGCCGCCATGGGCAGCTGGGACCGCGCGGGCAAGATCACCTTCTTCATCACGCTCGGCATCTTTGCCCTGTACCTGATCCTCGCCATCGCCGGCGTTGCGGCGTTCGGCAGCATCATCAATGATCTTTGATCGCCGACCCATAAAAAATCAAGCGGGTGGATGCCATTTGGCATCCACCCGCTTTGTTTGTGTTGTGTCAGCAGAGCTTTGCGCCGGCGGGGATGGCGTCATTGAGCATGACAAGATTCAGCTTTTCCTCGCCCTGTTCCTTGTGAACGGCGGAGAGCAGCATACCGCACGACTCCTTGCCCATCATCTTTCTGGGCGGCAGGTTGACGATCGCGACCAGCGTCTTGCCGAGCAGCTCCTCGGGCTTGTAGAACTTCGCGATGCCCGAAAGGATCTGGCGGTCGGTGCCGGAGCCGTCGTCGAGCGTGAAGCGCAGGAGCTTGTCCGACTTTTTGACCGGCTCGCAGGCCTTGACCTTGACGGCGCGGAGGTCGGACTTGCAGAACGTGTCGAAATCGACCTGCTGCTCCTCCAGCGGCTCGACCTCCAGCGCGGGCTGGAGCGCGCGGAGCTGCTCCTGATGCAGCTTTTCCAGCGCCTCGAGCGCCTTTTCCGCGTCCACGCGCGGGAACACGGCCTCGCCCTTGTGAACGGTGACGTCCGCGGGGAGCGCGGCCCAGACCGCCGCGGCCTGCCATGTGGTCACGTCCTTGTCCGCGCCGATCTGCGCGAAGATCTTCTCGCAGGAGGCCGGGATGAACGGCAGCAGGAGCGTGGTGCAGATGCGGATGGACTCAAGGAGGTTATACATGACCGACGCCAGACGCGGCCCCTTGCCCTCGTCCTTGGCAAGCGCCCACGGCATCGTCTCGTCGATATACTTGTTGGCGCGCTGGACGCACTTGAAGATCTCCTCCAGGGCGTTCTGGAACTGGAACTTCTCCATCTGCGCCTCATAGCGCGCGCGCAGGCCGCTGAGCATCGCAAGGAGCTGATCGTCCGGCTCGCCGGAGCAGCGGTCGGCGGGCAGCGTGCCGCCGAAATATTTTTCGACCATCGCCGTCGTGCGGGAGACGAGGTTTCCGAGGTCGTTTGCGAGGTCAATGTTGATGGTGTTGATCAGCAGCTCGTTTGAGAAATTGCCGTCGGCGCCGAACGGGAACGTGCGCAGCAGGAAGAAGCGCAGCGCGTCCACGCCGAACATCTCGGCGAGCACATAGGGGTCAACGACGTTGCCCTTGGACTTCGACATCTTGCCGCCGTCCATGACGAGCCAGCCGTGGCCGTAGACCTTCTTCGGCAGCGGCAGATCGAGACTCATGAGCATCGCGGGCCAGATGATCGAGTGGAAGCGGACGATCTCCTTACCGACAAAGTGCACATCGGCGGGCCAGTATTTGTCGAGATCGTGGTATCTGTCGTTCTCGAAGCCGAGCGCGGTCATGTAGTTGAACAGCGCATCGATCCAGACATAGACGACGTGGCCGGGGTCAAAATCGACCGGCACGCCCCACGTGAAGCTGGTGCGGGAGACGCAGAGATCCTCCAGTCCGGGGTCGATGAAGTTGTTGACCATTTCGTTGACGCGGGACTTCGGCTCGAGGAAGTCCGTCTCGGTCAGGAGCTTGCGCACGCGGTCTGCGTACTTGGAGAGGCGGAAGAAATACGCCTCCTCCTGCGCGTCGTGCACCTCGCCGCCGCAGTCGGGGCATTTGCCGTCCTTGAGCTGGCTCTCGGTCCAGAAGCTCTCGCAGGGGGTGCAGTATTTGCCCTTGTAGGCGCCCTTATAGATGTCGCCGTTTTCATACATCTTCTTGAAGATCTTCTGAACGGCGGCGACGTGGTAATCGTCGGTCGTGCGGATGAAGCGGTCGTTCGAGATGTTCATCAGCTTCCACAGGTCGAGCACGCCCTTGGGGCCGGTGACGATGTTATCGACGAATTGCTGCGGCGTGACGCCGGCGGCCTTCGCCTTTTCCTCGATCTTCTGGCCGTGCTCGTCCGTGCCGGTCAGGAACATCACATCGCAGCCCTGAAGGCGCTTATAGCGCGCCATCGCATCGGTCGCCACGGTGCAGTAGCTGTGGCCGATGTGCAGCTTCGCCGAGGGATAGTAGATCGGCGTCGTGATATAAAACGTTTTCTTGCATTGTTCACACATGTTGTTTTCCTCATTTCCCGCCGCCGCCGAATGAAAGCGCGGCGCAGCATTATCTTTTAGAATACCCGTTTTTACGCCGTTTGTCAAATCGAATCGCCGCGTTTTCCGTGAAAATCGTGCATCCTGCCGGGCCGATGTGGGCATCGGCCCCTACAAATGACCGTTACAAATTGTGATTCCGCGTCGTAGGGGTCGATGCCCACATCGACCCGCGAAAAATCGCCGCGCTTTCCGTTTCGCGCCGTAGGGGTCGATGCCTATCTCGGCGCTAAGAGCCGCGCGCTGCGCGGTTGCGCCTCGAAACTAGCCTGCGGGCGTCGCATCGACCCCTCCCACCGCCCAAACGGGAATCCCCCCGCGCGGGGGCGGTCGGACGTTATTGCATTGGGTTTCGTTTTTGCACCGTAGGGGCGGACGACTCTGTCCGCCCGCGGAAAATGCCCGTTTTTTCGGAGATCTGATGCGAAATCGCAATATTTTGAAGGGCCGATGTGGGCATCGACCCCTACAAACGGCCACGAAAAATTCAACGAATTTCGAGGGCGGACAGAGTCGTCCGCCCCTACAAAAGCACGTAAAAAATCGTACAGGTCAAGCAAAGAACCGCCGCATTTCCTGTTTTGCGCCGTAGGGGTCGATGCCCACATCGACCCGCCGAAAGAACCCGTTTTATGGTGCTTTTCCGGCGAATCCGTGTTGATTTCCCCTTTTGCACCGTAGGGGCGGACGACTCTGTCCGCCCGCGGAAAATGCCCGTTTTTTCGGAGATCTGATGCGAAATCGCAATATTTTGAAGGGCCGATGTGGGCATCGACCCCTACAAACGGCCACGAAAAATTCAACGAATTTCGAGGGCGGACAGAGTCGTCCGCCCCTACAACCGGTATTGGAAAATCGTGTGTGGGTCGAAAAACCGCCGCGTTTCCCGTTTCGCGCCTACAAATGGGTACGACAGACGAGACAATGGCCGCCGGTGCAGACAAAATATGCGCCGCCCGGACGGGCGGCGCGTGTTTTTTACTTGTTCTTGAGAAGGTCGCGGATCTCAGTGAGCAGGACTTCCTCCTTCGTCGGCTCGGGCGCCTTTTCGGGGGCGGGCTCGGCGGACTTTTCCAGCTTCTTTTTCGCGCTGTTGAATGCCTTGACGATGCAGAACACGATCAGCGCCACCAGCAGGAAGTCGATCACGGTCGTCAGGAACGTGCCGATGCCGATGACGACGGCTTCCTTCGCGACCTCGCCCGCCTCGTTCAGAACGGCAGGGGAGAGCGTGATGTTGAGCTGCGTCAGGTCGATGTCGCCGATCAGCCAGCCGATGAGCGGCATGAACACGTCTCCGACCAGACTGGTCGTGATCTTGCCGAAGGCCGTTGCGATGATGACGCCGATGGCCATGTCCATGACGTTGCCGCGGGAGATGAATTCCTTGAATTCAGCGATGAATTTTTTCATGCGGTGGCTCCTTTCTCTGTTTCTGCGGAGGTTTTCGGTTTACATAACTATAAAAGCAGTGCCGGTCGCGCCGCTCAGTGCTTCGGAACGAGGACAGCCTTGCCGCCCATGTACGGCTGGAGGCACTTCGGGATGGTGACCGAGCCGTCGGCCTGCAAATGGTTTTCGAGGAACGCGATGAGCATACGCGGCGGCGCAATGCAAGTGTTGTTCAGCGTGTGCGCCAGATACAGCTTGCCGTCCTCGCCGCGCACCTTGATGTTCAGGCGGCGCGCCTGCGCATCGCCGAGGTTCGAGCAGGAGCAGACCTCGAAATACTTCTGCTGACGCGGGCTCCACGCCTCGATGTCGCAGGACTTGACCTTGAGGTCGGCGAGGTCGCCGGAGCAGCAGATGAGCTGACGGACGGGGATCTCGAGGTTTCGGAACAGCTCGACAGAGTACTGCCACAGCTTTTCATACCAGTCGTTCGATTCCTCGGGCTTGCAGACGACGATCATCTCCTGCTTTTCAAACTGGTGGATGCGGTACACGCCGCGCTCCTCCAGACCGTGGCTGCCGACCTCCTTGCGGAAGCAGGGCGAGTAGGACGTGAGCGTCAGCGGAAGCTGGCTCTCGGGGAGGATCTGGTCGATGAAGCGGCCGATCATCGTGTGCTCCGAGGTGCCGATCAGATAGAGATCCTCACCCTCGATCTTGTACATCATCGCCTCCATCTCGGGGAAGGACATGACGCCCTTGACCACGTCGCCGTGCATCATGAACGGCGGGATGACGTAGGTGAAGTTTTTTTCGTCGATCATGAAATCGCGCGCGTAGGCGAGCACCGCCTCATGCAGGCGCGCGATGTCGCCCAGCAGGTAGTAAAAGCCCATGCCCGCCACACGTCCGGCGGCGTCCTTGTCGATGCCGTCAAAGCGCGCCATGATGTCCACATGGTGCGGCACCTCGAAATCGGGGACGAGCGGCTCTCCGAAGCGCTGCGCCTCAACGTTGCAGCTGTCGTCCGGGCCGATGGGCACGGAGGGGTCGATGATGTTCGGGATCACATAGAGGATCTCGCGGATGCGCGCGTCCATGTCCGCGACCTTCTGATCGAGCGCCGCGCGGCGCTCGTCGTCGGCCTTGACGGCGGCGTTGTTCTGGTCGATCTGCGCTTGCAGCTCGGCCTTTTTGGCCTCGTCGGCGCACTTTTTGAGCTGGCCGTACAGCGGGCCGTTGGCCTTGGAGAGCTTGTTGCGCGCGGCCTTGAGGCTTTCGACCTCGGCGATGGCGGCGCGGCGGCCAGCGTCGAGCGCCACGACCTCGTCCACCAGCGGCAGCTTCGCCTCCTGGAACTTTTTACGGATGTTTTCCTTGACGACATCCGGGTTTTCACGAATAAAACGAATATCAAGCATTGGTCATTTCTCCTTATTCTTCAAGCAGTCCTTCGTAGACGGCAAGCGCCGCCTCGGACAGACGATCTTTGTAGCTCTCCACCGTGCCGATGGCCTTGGAGAACGTGACGTTCCCCTCGCGCGTGGTGCAGCGCAGCGCGGTCAAAAGCGCGTCATAGGCCTGTATCGTTTCGGCGCGCGCCAGCTTTTCCTCAGAAAGCTCGCTGCCGGCGTCCTTCGCCTCGGCAAGCTCCTTCTCCAGCGCCGCGATGCGCTCGGCCTGCGCTCTGTGCGCTTCATCGGCCTCGGCAAGCTCCGCCGTCAGCGCATCGACCTGCTCCTGCAGCTTTCGGTTGTCGTCCTGCAAAAGCTCCGCGTTTGCGGCGGCATTCGTCAGGGCGCTGGAATTGCTCTCCTTGAGATCGGACATGGCGGCCTTCGCCGTGTGCATTTGCAGCACCAGTGAGACGAGCACCAGCAAAAACGCGACCGCGAACACGATCGTCATATACCGCAGGAACGCATTGCGCTTTCTCGCCAGCTCCTGCTCGGTCTGCGCGGCATCAAGCTGCTCCGCGGGCTTTTTTTCTTCACTCATAGCGGCCGGACCTCCTTTCACCGAGACGCTCAAGCAGCTCATAGAGCTGCTGCAAATCTTCCTCGCCGTAATATTCCAGCTCCACGCGCCCCTTGCGCTTGCCGTTTACGATGCGCACGCCGCGGCTGAGCCGCTTGGAGAGCGTTTTTTCGCACTCGGCAATGTAATCGACGGCAATGGGCTTCGGCTGCTCCTGCTTCGGCTTTTTGGTGAGATTTTTGCACATATTCTCCGTCTGACGGACGGAAAGCTGCAAATTGATGACCTTCATCGCGACGGCATACTGCTCCGGCGCGGACTTGATGGTGAGCAGCGCCCGCGCGTGTCCGGCGGAAAGCCGCCCCTGCTCGACCAGCTCCAGAACAGCCGGACACAGCGACAGCAGCCGCAGCGCATTGGCAACGGCGGGCCGGGATTTTCCGACGCGCTCGGCGGCCAGCTCCTGCGTCATGCCGTAGTCGGTCATGAGCTGCTGGTAGCCCTGCGCCTCCTCGATGGGGTTGAGGTCGGCGCGCTGGAGGTTTTCGATCAGCGCCAGCTCCATCGCCTTTTTGTCGTCGGCTTCGATCACGACGACCGGGATCTCGCTCAGCCCGGCCATCCGCGCCGCACGCCAGCGGCGTTCGCCCGCGATGATCTGGTAAAAGCCGCTCGGAAGCTGCCGCACCGTGAGCGGCTGGATGACGCCGTGCATCGCAATGGAGTCCGCGAGCGCCTGAAGCTCGTCCGGGTCAAAGTTTTTTCTCGGCTGTAAGGGATTCGGCTCGACCTTCTGAAGCGGCAGGAGCTGCGCGCCGGACGGCGGCTCCGCGGTCTGGAGCGCGGCCTCGCCGAGCAGCGCGCCAAGACCCTTGCCAAGGCCTCGTTGTTTTGTCATTTCGGTTCTCCTTTCAGGCTTTGCCGCGCGTTCAGCGGAGCTTTTTCAGAATTTCCTCGGCAAGCGCCAGATATGCCTGCGCGCCGCGGCTGTAGCGGTCGTAGGCAAAGACCGGCAGTCCGTGGCTCGGCGCCTCGCAGAGCCGGACGTTGCGCGGGATGGCCGTCGCAAAGACCTTGCCGGGGAAGTGGCGGCGCACCTCCTCCGCGACCTGCGCCGAGAAGTTCGTTCTGCCGTCATACATCGTGAGCACGACGCCGAAAATATCGATGCGCGGATTGAGCCTGCGCTTGACGGCGCGCATGGTGGTCATGAGGTCGGAAAGGCCCTCGAGCGCGTAATACTCGCACTGGACAGGGATGAGCACGCTGTCGGCGGCGCAGAGCGCATTGAGCGTCAGCAGCTCCAGCGACGGCGGACAGTCGATCAGGATCGCATCATAGCTGTCCTTCAGCGACGCCAGCGCGTTTTTGAGGGCATATTCCCGGCTGTCTACGCCGACCAGCTCCACGCCCGCGCCGGACAGGGCGGCAGAGGAGGGGATGAGGTCGCCGAACTTCGTGTGGATCACGGCGTCCTTTGCCTCGGCGCCGTTGATGACGACGTCATAGCTTGTCACGGCGCTCGCGCCCTTTTCAAGGCCGAGTCCGGAGGTCGCGTTTGCCTGCGGGTCAAAATCGCACAGCAGGACGCGCAGCCCCGCCTGATGGAGCGCCGCCGTCAGATTGACCGCCGTGGTCGTCTTGCCGACGCCGCCCTTCTGGTTGACAAGCGCCAGAATGTTTCCCATGCCGCACCTTCTCTCTCATTTTTTCAGTAGATTTCTATTATAATGCGCATCGGCCGGAATTGCAACCGATGCGCCGCGCAAAATATGATGTTTCACGTGAAACATTTTCCGCCGGACAAATTTGCCGCAGGCGTTCTCCCGGATGGGGAAGACGCCTGCGGCGGTTTTTTGCCGGAATTTCCGGCTTATTTGTAGTTTCGCAGCAATTCCTTGTAGAACGCCACGGCAAGCGGCAGCTTGTCGATGCAGATGTTCTCGTTTTCTCCGTGCACCGAGGCATACTGCTGGGCATTGATGTCGATGGGCGCAAAGCGGATCACAGCGTCGGAACGCTCCGTAAAGCGCCGTGCGTCCGTACCCGCCGGCAGGATGAACGGCGCAGCCGCGGCGTAGGGGAATGTCTTTTCCACGATGTTCCTGACATACGCATAGCCGGGGCTTGTCAGCGCGGTCGGCGTGTAGGACTCGTTTTTGCGCACCGTGAGCTCCACGCCGTGCGCTTCGGCAAGCGCGCGCAGGGCGTCCAGATCTTGCGCGAGGTCGTCTGCGCGGATGCAGCGCAAAAACGCCTCGGCATGGCAGGTGCCGTCCTCGTCGGTCGAGAGCTTTCGGAACGTGCAGCCCGTGCCGAGCATTTCCCCTGCCGCGGCGTTGAGCTTCGGCATGAGGCGGATGAGAAGGCCGGAAAACAGCCACAGATTCGAGAAAACAAAGCGCATCGGGAACGTCATGTGCGGCGCGAGCGCCTCAAACATGCCGCGCACCTCCGGGTGGAGCCTGCGGAGGAACGGCTTTTTCTCGTCTGCCTCCGCCAGAAACGCCGCCATGTTCATGACGGGCGTCCTGGGCGCGCCTGCAAGCGAGGCATGGCCCTGCGGCTTCTTTGCCGTCAGCTCCGCCGTGCAGCGGCCCTTTTCATGAATGGCCATCATCGCGCACTTCTTGCGCACGCCTGCCATCGGCGGCTCGATCACCGCGCCGCCCTCGTCGCTGATCCAGTCGAAGCGGATGCCGTGGGCCTTGAAATATTCCAGCGCGCGCACCGCGCCGTCGCCGCCGGTCTCCTCGTTGTGCGAGGAAAACAGCCAGACGTTCACGTGAAATTCAAAGCCCTCGGCAAGCAGCTCCTCAAGGGCGCTCAGCTCCGCAAACAGCGGCGTTTTCGTATCGACCGTGCCCCGTCCCCAGAGGACGCCGTCCCGGATGACGCCGCCGAAGGCATCCTCCTGCCATTCTCCCGTCGCGTCCACGACGTCGTGGTGCGACATTACCATCACGTTTCGCGACGTGTCTTTTCCGGGGAGCTGATACAGGTATGCATCGTCTCCGAGGATCGTGCGCTCCGCTTTTTCGCTCACCAGCGGGAAAAGCGTCTCGATCACCGCGCGGAGCTTCAGAAATTCCGCCGGCGCGAAGCTGTCCTTTTTGGAGACGGTCTTGCAGCGGATCATCTCGGCAAGCCGCTGCGCGTAATACATCTCTTTTTCCTTGACGGTAGGTTCTTTCGTTTCTGTCACGGTCATTCTCCTTCCTTGCTGCCTGCCGCGATCGCCGCGAGCACCTCGCGCTCATTGTAGCGCAGGAATGCGAAGATCGCGAGGATGCAGAAGACGCTGCCGGCAACGGTCGTGAGCTTCAGGCCGAACACGCCGACGTTTTCTCCGGCTGCCGCGCCCGCCACAACGAGCGACGGCACGATCATGATCGCGAGGGAGTTGCCCATCTTCACGATGAAGCTCCGCGCCGCGCCGAAGATGCCCTCCTGATTGACTCCGGTGGTCACGGTGTCATACTGAATGATGTCCGCCATCATCGCGCCCGGCAGCACGTTGAGCACCGCAAACGGGAACGACACGAACAGCGCAAACACGCACGCCAGCACAAGGCGGTTTCCCGGCAGGACATCGCTGAAGCAAATGACGATCTCCGCCGCGGCAAACACGATGCAGCCCAGAAGAATGGGGAGCTTTTTGCCGCGTTTTTTCGCGAATTTGTTCACCATCGGATACATGAGCAGCGAGCCTGCGATGGAGATGGCGAGGATCAGCACCGAATACGTCTCCGCAAGGCCCATGAGGGACGTCACATAATACATGATGCAGGCCTGAAAAAACGCCATGCCGGTGTTTTCAAGGAGCTGCCCCAGCGTCACGATGCGGAAGTGCCTGTTGGAAAACGCGTGCCGCAGCGACTGCGCCAGCGTGATGTTCGGGAGGATCGAGCGGACATAGTCCTTTTCCCGGATGGTGTACGCCGGGATCAGCAGCAGCACGATGCCGATGCCGGTGTAGATGCCGAACGTCGTTCTCCACGCCGAAAGCGTCGTCAGGCCGGCGTTTTTGAACAGGCTGACGATCAGCGGGCTCACATAGCCGAGCGCGCTGCCCGTCACGAAGAAGAACGAGCTGACGGTGTAGGCGTTGACTCTTGCCGGCCCGTCCTGGATCAGCTCCGGAATGAGCGCGTTGTGCGGGATCATATAGAGCGTGAAGAAGAAGTAATAGCCCCACATGAACACCGCGATCCACACGGCATTGAGGGCGCTCACGCGCGCAAGCGGCACGAAGAACAGCAGCAGCGCGCACAGGCCGAACGGAATGGCGGCTTTTTTCATCATCGGGATGCGTCTGCCGTCCTTGTGGCGGCTCTTGTCGGAGCTGGCCGCGATCAGCGGGTCTGTCACAGCGTCAATGATGTGGCCGATGGCCTTGATCATGCCGATGATCGTCAGGACGCCCAGCACGAGCCGTCCCTGCGGGATGAGGTTGGGGATGCCGGACTCCTTCGACGGCTGATAAAAATAGATCAGGTAGTTGTTCAGCATCGTGGTGAACAGACCCACGGCGAACTGCGGCAGGCAGAGCCTGAAAATCAGGGAATTGTCTACTTTTTTCATGACGTGCCCGCTTATTTCTTATCCGTCTTGATGTAGCGCAGCGCGCAGATGTCGTCGCCCTTGGCGATGGCCTTCGGCAGATCGAGCCGCGCGTCGAAGCAGCTTCCGATGCCGTGGTCGCCGCACATGGCGATGTCGCAGAGGCGGGCGATCTCCTCGTCGGTGCAGCCGGCCTTCTGCCATGCCTTGACCAGCGGGCAGTAATGGAAATCGAGGTAGAGCGTCTCGTCGGTGCTCTCCACCACGTCCATCTCAAAGACCCAGCGCGCGGCCTTGGTGAACAGCGTCTTTTTAAGGCCCTTCAGGCTCTTGGTGCCGCTCTTTTTCTGAAGCTCCGAGCCCTGCGAGACGCCGCATCTCGTGATCGCAGCGGAGGCGAAATCCTTCGGGTCCAGCCCTCTCTTTTCCGCCTCGTCCACCAGCAGATACAGCCAGAACGCGCGGTGCTCCAGCAGCTCGCGGATCTTGACCACGAACGGGTTCTTGATTTTTGCTTCGTTGATGATCTTGGACTTTGCCATGTTGTTTCCTCCACATTCTTTCCATCTTTTTTGCGATAGAAAGCGATAAACTCCCGCGCGTTTGCGGAAATTTATCGCTTTTGTGTACCATAGTATAGCATACTTCCGCCGCCTTGTCCATCCGCCGTTCCGCGCCGGATGCGCTCCGCGCAGCAGACGCCGTCCGGAATGTTTCACGTGAAACATTCCGCAAGCGCCTGCGCATCGTTCCTGCGCGCTGCGCTGACAGAAAGGGCGATACAAACTCGCAGCAGAGTTTGTATCGCCCTTACGGATGTATTCGGTTTTTACAGAACAGCCCTGTGGGCTGCGTATCTTACGCCGTGCGGCTATTTCAGCCGAACGTGATGCTTCAGCTGGAAGTTCTCATCATCGGAGCAAAGATAAATAATGCCCTCGATAAATCCGGCAAGCTCGGGAATGCCGGTCCAGCAGAACAGAAGATACAAAATTCCCATTCCGACTTTGCCGAGATAGAACTTGTGAATACCGAGTCCACCGAGGAAAATTGCAAGAATACCGGCGGCCTCCTTGCTCTTCTTCGGCCAGGCGGGATTGATGGCGCTTACATAAACCGGCTGCGGAGGTGCCTGCTGAAACACGACCTGCTGCGGCGGCGCCTGCTGAAAGACGGCCGGCTGCGGAGGTGCCTGCTGAAAGACGACCTGCTGCGGCACCTCTGCCTGCGGAGCGGAAAATTTTTCTCCACAGAATCTGCATTCCGATACTCCCGGATCAAGCGGAGCACCACACTGCGGACATTTTGTTGTTACCATGAACGATTCCTCCCATTCTGTCTTCTTCCCATAGCGTACATCGGAAAAACAATAATACAATAGATAAACAATGAAACGAGGTTGAGCGTCACGAAAAGCGCAGGTGCCAAGTTGGCCACAAAGACAATGCTGAGTACGTCGAGTGTGATCGTGTACACCGCAGTAATACAGATGATCGGAACCAAAAAGCCCGTCTTGATCGGTGCGGAGAAGATGAGGTAAAACCACAAGGCAAACCCGATGCCTTCAAAGACCAGTGCCGCTTCAAAATTCTCTAAGGTGGAGATATGCAGCACCGCGAAAAACACATGCAGAATGATTGCGATATAAAAGCTAAGGATAAAGGAGAACAGCAGCCTTCTCGTTTTCATAAGCTACACCTTCTTTCCGCATTCGGGGCAGAACTTCATTCCCGGAGCAAGCGTTCTTCCGCACGAGCAAACGCGCTCGCTGTTATTGCAGCCGCACTGCGGGCAAAACCTTGAATCAATCGGGATAAGCGCGTCGCAAGAGACACAGCGCTTTCTCTCCTCCTTGCGGAGCGGATTTCCAATTGCCTGATTCATGGCCGCGCCCATATTCATGGCCGCACCAAGGCCGATGCCGCCGGCCGCAAAGGCGCCCGCAACGCCGCTTTGGTTGTTTGCGGCACCCTCATATACATCAAACGCTCTCTTGGTGGTATACCGACCGTCTCCCATGATTTCAAATGCGGCTCTGTCCGCAAGGATTTTGTTGATTTTCTCAAAGTCCTCGTCCGGGAAATTGATCGACTGAATGAAGAAATTGGCGACGGAGAAACCGTAGCGGGCAAACTCCGGTGTAACCTGCGCCTTGACCTTTTCGGACATAACCTCCAGTTTTGTAGCGATTTCAAGCGCCGAAATGCCGTTGCTTATGATTTCATCCGCAATAACGGACTTGACCTTGATTACCAGAAGCCCTCGATAGTAGTCCCTGATCTTGTCAATGCTCACAAGATCGGCCTTTTGCATTGCACCGATAAGCTCCCGAAACAAGGTCGGTGCGTTCTGCACCCGCAGGCCCATCTGCCCGAAGGCCCGGATCCGCAATTTGACAAAATATTTCGGGTCGATCAGCTGAATCGGATCGGTCGTACCCCAGTTGACGTCCAGCTTGACCGCGGTGTTGACAAAATAGACCTCGGCGCTAAACGGCGTTTTCCCGCCAAACGGGAGGTTTACAAGAGATTTCAGGATCGGCAAATTGTCGGTAGAAAGCGTGTACGTCCCCGGGAAAAAAATATCCGCAATCGTGCCTCCCTTGACGAACAAAGCGACCTGCCCCTCTTGGACGATGAGCTGCGTTCCCAATACCAGTTCTTCCGAATAGTATTTATAAATCAACCAGTCACGGCTTTTTAAGCCGTCAAAACGGACAACATCAATAATTGCCATGGCCGTCCTCTCCTTAAAACTGTATATCCTGCCACCATTTTACCCCATATCAAATATTTTGTCTACCGATTTTCTTGAAAAACACAAAATATGGGGAGATTCGTCTCTCCCGGCAGACGGACAGCTCTTTCAAGAAGAACGCAGGCAAAAGCTATTCTGAGTCGGCCTCACCCTTGGAAAGCAAGACAACCGTGGACTTTCCTACGGAAAATCGTGTGCCAACAGGGATGCTCGCGCCCCTATTGGAAACCCCGCGGCAAAGAGATGTTCCCTTTGCAATCCCTCATTTTCTTCGCAGGTGCATATACGAACTGCAAAAAGGCAGCTTGCAATGCCTGCTCTGAAAACACAAAACCGCTGTAATCTCCATCCTGCGCGGGATGGGGATTACAGCGGTTTCTTTCTGACGCACAGAGCAGCTTCACTCCGTATAATACTGCGCCTGTGCGTTCCAGAGCGCGTAGTATTTGCCGCCCCGATCGGCGAGCAATTCGGCGTGGCTGCCCTGCTGGATGACCGCGCCCTCGTGGAACACGGCGATCTCGTCGCAGAATTTGCAGGAGGACAGGCGGTGGGAGATATAGACGGCGGTCTTATCGCCTGCGATCTCATCGAACTTACTGTAGATCTCCGCCTCGGCAATGGGGTCCAGCGCCGCCGTCGGCTCGTCGAGGATGATGAAGGGCGCGTCCTTGTAGAGCGCGCGGGCAATGGCGATCTTCTGCGCCTCGCCGCCGGAAACCTCGACACCGTCCT
>ERZ827520.395-NODE-395-length-71023-cov-11.362755_pt1 | contig 71023 bp, 59 predicted proteins | sample MGYA00519581_ERZ827520 | MGnify/ENA primary metagenome ERZ827520 (study PRJEB31778, sample SAMEA3449339) | human gut metagenome | biome: human gut; feature: human-associated habitat; material: faeces | place: United Kingdom | collected 2010/2012 ... | reverse complement strand
CTGGGGCATCTTCATATGCCATTGTATTTTATAGGGACATTTACTGAATATCCCTGTTTAATTTAGCCATCGGAAAGGACCAGTTTCCGGTGGCTAGTCTTTTATTAAAATTATAATATTTGCTTTCCTCACGAAATATAGGGACGTTTATTCAGATACGATTACCGTTCGCCCAACCACACTAAAATGTACCAGATGAGTACGTTCCAAAAATTTCAACACTTCATTAATCGTAGCATACCGGGGAATATTGCCCGTAAAATGCAAATCTTTTACTGCCGCATTCTGGTAGAAAATTTCAAAATCATACCAACGGGACAAGATCGACATGACCTCTTCCAATCGTTTTTCACGAAATACAAATCTTCCATCCTTCCAGGCAATCTGCTCATAGACATCCGATTTCACTATTTTCACCCCTCCCTGATCGACATTAGCTTCAAAACCGGGAGAAAGCGAATAAGCCTTACCGGCGACATTCAATTTTACCGCGCCCTCGACTAAAGTAGTCTTAACCGCCTCATCATAAGCATGTATATTAAATGAAGTACCTAAAACCACGACCTCCACCCGATCTACCTCTACCCGGAAAGGTTTAGCTTTATTTTTAGCCACTTCGAAATACGCTTCACCGGCCAACTTCACCCTTCTTTCATCGCCTACAAAAGTGTTCGGGAATTCGAGTTTCGAATCGGAATTCAACCACACTTTCGTACCATCCGGTAAAATCAGTTGATATTCTCCTCCCCTCGGCACCACGATCCAACTTTTTTCCACCGCTACTGCTTTATCAGCCAACGAATCACCGGGCAATATCATAACTCCATCTTTTTCCTCTTTTAAAACCATCCCCTTGATTCGTTTCTCCTGCTTGTTCCCGGTATTTCCCAAGGCAATCCGTTCACCGCTTTTCAACTCGATATAAGCTTGTTTATATCCCGGACAAATGGTATCCATAGAAATAGCGGCCAATGTCGATTCCTGAGGCTGTGACACCTGAGCCCTGAAATACAACCATACCCCCAGGCATAATCCGAAGAAAACAGCTGCATAACGCGCCACCCGAATATACCACAAACGACGGGAAGAGCCGATACCCGTCTTCCGGCAAATCACTTTCCAATCGGTTTCCTTTTCTTGCCGTTGCCGATATTCCAACTTTGCAAACAATATTTTTTTATCCCTGATTCGCTGAAAAGTTTCCCGATGTTTCGGCGATTCATCCAACCATACCCGCAATTCTTCCTCTTCGGCAACACTAAGGTTGTCTTCCAAATAATTTTTGATCAGGAAAATTTTACGCTCTATTTCATCGTAATTATTCATAACGTCACAGACTTTTAGCTCTTTTAACTATAATACAATTAAAAAGGCCAAGAGAATGACAAGGAAAGTAAAAAAAGAAAAAAAAATTATCACAGTCCCAACAAGACTGTGATAATGAAAAGATTATCTAATTTATTTTTTAATGTTTTTCGGGCCCTGGCTTTATGGGTTTTCACCGTATTCACAGAAATCTGCATGATTTCAGCAATTTCGAGATTATTTTTTCCCTCCATATGGAAATATACCACTTTCCTTTGTTCCTCGGGTAATTTTTCAATTTCTTGTGCAACAATACGATGTACTTCTTCTTCAAGCACTGTATCTTCGAAACCCCCTTCTTCTTCCATTTGCAGATACTCCTGAATATATTTTTCCTCGACCCGTTTACTTTTCAAGTAGTTGAAACAGCGGTTACGAACCACTTGATAAAGAAACATTTTCAGGTGTAGTTCAGATTCTATAATCATCCGGCTGTTCCACAAAACAATAAAAGCCTCCTGAACGATATCATGCATTCTTGTCTCTTCTTTTATAATCCGCACCACCCAAAGACATAATGCATGATAATATTTCTCGTAGTATTGCCGAAAAATACGTTCATCTCCCTGTTTAAATAATGTGAACCGATCTTCTTTCTCCTCTACCATAAAATAAAACATCTTACGGCCTACGAAGATAGAACAATATTTTCAACAAACACGCTCTGTTTTTCAAATTTCCTTTTGCCTACTCGATCTTCAAATCCTGTAAAACCAATCGTTCTTCGTATTGAGGTTCGGTAAACACGATACGCAAAGCCTTGATGGGAACCGTACAGATCACTTCACTGTCCCCTTCGGCATCGAACCAGCCGGAACGTATAAAACGCTCTCCATCCGTAGATATTTCGACAATAGCATGGGTAATGATATAATGGCTGGTCTGGTAAGCTCCACTCTTGATCGTTATTTTACGGCAATCCAAAGGTTTTTCGAATTCGAACAAAACGGTATCCCCGTCTTTTACCCGTCGGTTACTCCTGAAAAAAGTTTTTTCGTTTCCATCCGCCAGCAACTGGGCCGGACATTTCGGATGAGCGTCGATAGTCGTTGTCACCTTCATCTCCGGATGCAAGTACTTTTCGATACCGACAGCAATACTTCCCCAATGCGGCGTAAAAAATGTCTTAAACCGATAGTTTTCAGGTTGTTCTGTCTTTATCTCACCGGTATACAACGGAGAGAAACAGGTCGGTTCGTTACCATCGGCCGTGTAACGAATCACTGCCCCAGAGTAAGGAGCCGCTGCGGTCAATACCCCGTTCTGATAAGTAACTTCCGGGAAAGGTACCCGAAAACGAATGCCTTTCTGATACAAGCGCATATAATGACTCCTATCCAGACGTCCCTTGAAATCGGTCCATTCTCTTTGCTCCTGGGGTGTCCATCCGATTTCTGCCGTAACGCACAAACGCGGGAACATCTGATATTCACAATGCCAGGCCGGACGATCCATCATTTCCGACCAGATCGCCCCTTCCACTCCCAGCACATTTTTTCTTTCAGCCGGTTTCAGGCTATCGGGAATCAAGGGATTAAAAGCATATGCTTTCTCTGTAGGCACCATCCCTGCCCAATAATGTCCACGCTCCAGCGGAGTCTGTCCCATATCGAAATAACAGTATTCCCCAGGCATCATCACCACCGGTAATCCTTTCCGGGCAGCAGCGATACCATGGTCCAGTCCGATCCACGAGAAGACTACCGTACCCGACGGCAGTTCTCCTCCGTCCATAATCTCACTCCAGCCTCCCATTTTCTTCCCTGCAGCTTCGACTAATTCCGCTACCCGGTGGATAAAATAATTCTGTACCTCGGCAGGTTTCTCAAAATGCTTCTCTTTCATCAATCCGGTACACCGGCGACAGTTTTCCCAATACTCCATCTCCACTTCATCCCCTCCGATATGGATATATGGACAAGGAAACAAGCCTGCTACTTCTTTCAGGATATCCCCCAGGATTTCGTATCCCCGTTCATTGGCAGCACACCAGGAATTCTGCGACAATTCGTGCTTCCCGGGATCTATATAATCACAAAGAATTTCAGGATAAGCAGCAGCTACCGCCCGGCTGTGTCCCGGCACTTCGATTTCCGGCATAATCATCACCTGCCGTTTAGCAGCATAACCGACCACTTCCCGGATCTGTTCCTGCGTATAGAAACCGCCATAACGGTAGTATCCCGAACAAAAAGTAGGCTGTAACTTTTCGTTCGGTCCCCTCCATGCACCGGTACGGGTCAGCTCCGGATATTTTTTAATCTCTATCCGCCATCCCTCATTATCCGTCAAATGCCAGTGAAAGACGTTCATCTTGTGCATAGCCAGCCAATCGATACAGTTTTTAATAAAATCTACCGAATAAACCTGACGGCATACATCCAGTGAAAATCCACGCCATCCGAACCGGGGATAATCTTCGATTTGCACTCCGGGAACGGTCCAGCTTACCGGTTGTACTTCAGTCTGAAAGATTTCGACAGGAAGCAATTGCAACAACGTCTGGATACCATAGAATATTCCTTTCTCCGAAGCCCCCTGTATACGTACCCCCTGCCCGGTAACTTCCAACCGATAGGCTTCTTCAGATAATTTCTTCAAGCTCTTATCGAGGCTTAAACGGATAGCCGGCTTGCTTTTCTCCGCTTTACTACTCACTGCTAAACGATACCCCATAGCCGGTTGAAGATAATCTGCCAACAACTCCCCACAAGTTTTCAAATCGTCATTCACCACAATGGAACAGGCGGAAGTGATATCGAACCGGCCATCGGTTTCTACTAATTTCACCGGCTTAGGTACGATATCGATGGCAGCCTCTACATGCCGCAAACTAACACAACCTAAAAACACGACTAACAGAAAAAGATTTCTTATCATAACATTCGAATTAAAGGTGATCATATATTGGATTCTGTTCTCTACATTCAGCATGCAGAAGATAAAAATAAAATATTAATTCTTGCTTATCTTTCAACAGTTCTCTCAATTCCCGCATGCCTTGCTTCAATAAAGTCTTTACTGTATTTACCGACACCCCCAATTCCTCGGCCGCCTCTTTATACATCTTCTCCTGCAACATAACCACCGTAACCACGAGACGGGTTTTATCGGGTAATTTTTCCAAGGCTCCCCGGATCAGTTCCACCGCGGAATCGTCCAAACGTTCGGCCTCTTCCAAAGCGATCTGATAATGAAGAAGATCCAGGCTTTTTACAGGCAATCTCTTCTTCTCGAGCCAGTTGATACAGGCATTTTTCACTACGGTAAACAAAAAAGTACCCAATGCCTCGGGAACGATACCGGCAAAGGTCTGTTTCGACCATAACTTTACCATTTGTTCCTGTACCAAATCTTCTGTACTCTGCAAATCATGCAAATACGATTCGGCAAATACCACTAAGGGTCTGTAATACCTTTCGAACAAGGCATCCATACCGAGCGGTTCTTTTTCCCGAAGTGTTTGCAATATCTTTGAATCTGACAACATGCCGGACATAAATGATGGACAAATATATATAATTTTAACTACAATTTATAATTTTAAAACTAGTGTAAAGTCCGATCCTGGTATAATTTATAGCAAAGCCATTGTTTCCGCTTTATTTTCCCAATAATATAAACTTAGTACAGATTTTGAAGATTAATTTTTACTTTTGCCGTAAACAAAACAGAAATATAAATGAAAACGATAATTTGTATGACGACACTTATCTTATCGATAACTTCGTGTAGCGAAAAGCAGGCCGGCAATCCTTTGCTGGAGCATTTCACTACCCCTCATCAAACCCCTCCTTTCGACCGCATCGAAACCCGGCATTACGAACCGGCTTTCGACCAGGCCATCGAGGAAGCCAAGCAAGAAATTAAAACGATTTCAACTTCGGCAGAAGCTCCGGACTTTGAAAATACCATCGTGGCGCTCGATCAGGCCGGAGAAAAACTGAGCACGATTTCTTCGATTTTTTTCAATCTAAACTCCGCCTGCACCAACGAAGAGATGCAACAGATCGCCCAACGGGTTTCGCCGAAACTCACTGAATACGGAAACAGTGTATACATGAATCCGGAACTTTTTGCACGGGTGAAAAAAGTATACGAATCCCGGGACCGGCAAAGTCTGACACCGGAACAATCTACTCTTCTGGAAGATACGTGGAAATCCTTTATTAAAGGAGGAGCCAACCTGGAAAGTGCAGCCCAGAAAAGATTTCAGGAAATAGCCATGGAGTTATCCCAACTGGGATTAAAATTCGACGAAAATACCCTGGCCGAAACCAACGGATTCACCCTCCACATTACCGACGAAAAAGATCTGGCAGGTCTTCCTGAAGGAGCGGTCGAAATGGCTGCGATGACGGCAAAAGAAAAAGAATTGGAAGGCTGGCTGTTCACTTTGCATGCCCCCAGTTACATTCCTTTTATGAAATATGCCGACAACCGGGAATTGCGGGAAAAAATGTACCGGGCTTATGCTTCGAGGGGAAACCGGGATAACCAATACGACAACAAAGAGGTGATCCGGAAAATGGTTGCTCTCCGTCTGGAAAAAGCACAACTATTGGGCTATCCGACCTATGCCGAATACGTACTCACCGACCGTATGGCCCAAAACACGGAGATGGTGAATACCTTCCTCGGTCAGCTGCTGGCCGCTTCTCATCCTCATGCCCTGGCCGAAAAACAGGAAGTAGAAGAATTTGCCCGGCGTCAGGGATTTAAAGGCGAATTACAACGCTGGGATTGGGCCTATTATTCCAATAAATTGAAACAGGAAAAATACGCGCTCGACGACGAAATGCTAAAACCCTATTTCAAACTGGAAAATGTACAGCAGGGGGTATTCGGATTAGCCAACAAATTGTATGGTCTCACTTTTAAAGAAGTGGACAATATCGCCAAATACCATGAAGATGTAAAAACCTTCGAAGTATACGACCGGGACGGCCGTTTTCTTGCCGTCCTCTATACGGACTTTTTCCCACGCGAAAGCAAAGGCGGTGGTGCCTGGATGACCGAATTCAGAGGCCAGCATAAAAAAGACGGGCAGGACGTACGGCCGCTGGTTTCTTTGGTGATGAACTTTACCAAACCGACAGCCAGCAAACCTTCCCTACTGACCTTCGACGAAGTGACCACTTTCCTGCACGAGTTCGGACACTCCCTTCACGGGATGTTATCCCAATGTACTTATAATTCTACCGGAGGGACCAATGTCTACCGGGATTTTGTCGAGTTACCTTCTCAGATTATGGAAAATTGGGCACTTGAAAAAGAGTGGCTGGATACCTGGGCCGTACATTACCAGACCGGAGAGAAAATTCCCCAGGAATATATCACTAAGATCCACGAAGCAGCCAACTTCCAGAGTGGTTACCAAAACGACCGCCAATTGAGTTTCGGCCTGGTCGACATGGCCTGGCATTCGGTCACCTCTCCTGTCAGCGGTTCTATCCAGGCATTCGAAAATCAGGCAATGGCTCCGACCGAATCCTTTCCGCCCGTAGACAGCAGCTGTTTTTCTACCGGTTTCGGCCATATCTTCGGAGGAGGTTATGCTGCCGGCTACTACAGCTATAAATGGGCGGAAGTGTTGGATGCAGATGCTTTCTCTGTTTTCAAACAACAAGGTATTTACGACCAGGCTACCGCCGAATCTTTCCGGAAAAATATCCTGGAAAAAGGCGGTTCCGAACACCCGATGATACTTTATAAACGCTTCCGGGGCCAGGAACCGACCATCGACGCATTGCTGGAACGAAGCGGACTGAAAAGTAAATCAGAACAGGACCTTCCACTCTAAAATCAAGTACAAACTTGCTAACAGCAATATAGATATCCGACAAAATAAATAAGTGAAACCAGTCTATCTGATTTCACTTATTTTCTAAAAGGGAATTCAGGTATTCGGGAGTTATTTCAGAAATAGTTACTTTTTTGCCTTGTTCTTTCAACCGTTGAATTTGCAGATTCGTCTTCTGCAAATTCTCCGATAAAGATCTGAAAACCCTTTCAGAAACCTGAATCTCCTGCGCATTTGTCAAATCACACACGTAGGCATCGTCCACCACTTTCACATGACTATAAAAACAATACAAAGTCACAAACATCTGAGCCGAATCTTCGGCAGTTACCGAAGCTTGAGTTTGAGTCCCCGGAAGAAATTTCGACATATCGACGTCTAAAAACTTGTTTGTTTTGACGTATTGTTGGCGTAAATTGATCGAACTAGTCCTTTGCTTCTTATCCTGCTCATGCGAACACGATACGAACAAAACAAAACCAAGTAGATATCCTAAATAGTCGTCCCTTAAATACCTCATACACTCCTGTTTTACAGTTTATTATAACTCAAATTATTTGCTTATATCTGCAAGATTTCGTACCTTTACAGTATAAATCTTGCAGATATTTATGTTAAAACGTACATCTAAACAGCTCTCTTTCTTCTCTTCTTTGGAGGATATGCTTAATCATTAACACCCCCTTTTCCAACTTAGCCATAAGATAAATTGGCAGAGTTTTGATGATGCTTTTTCGCCTTTGTATTGTAGTACGAACGGTCGCCCCGCCCATCCTATTCGCTTGATGTGCGGTCTTTTAATCTTAAAACATTTGCGTAATGTGTCTGATGAAACTGTGGTTTTACAATGGGGTGAGAATGCTTACTACCAATATTTTTGCGGACAACTTGAATTTACTCCCAAAGAGCCCTGTGATGCGTCTGACTTGGTTCACTTCAGAAAACGTATCGGTGAGAAAGGCATGGAAATAATATTGGCAGAGAGCATCCGTGTCAATACGGATAAGGATGATGAAGACCATTTTGATACGGCTTTCATAGATTCTACTGTACAGCAGAAGAATATAACTTATCCTACAGATGCGAAGTTGCATAAAAAGATAATCAAAAACGTTTTGAAGATAGTTCATGATAAGTCTCTTCCTCTACGGCAGAGTTATACACGCACTTTGAAAGGAATTTACCGTGCCCAGCGCTTTCGTAACCATCCCAAGAATCGTAAGAAAGCCCTTAAGGCAGACAGGCAACTGAAAACCATAGCAGGTCGATTGGTTAGAGAACTCGAGCGTAATCTAGAGGGAAGGAATGGCTATGAGAAGATGTTTGAGTTATACTACAAGGTTCTTTCTCAGAACCGTAAGTCAAAAAATAAAATATATTCTCTGCACGAACCGGACGTGGTTTGTATCAGTAAAGGCAAGGAACATAAGAAATACGAGTTTGGTAATAAGGTATCCATTCTTCGCTCCTGGTCAGGACTTATTCTTGGTGCATGCTCTTTTAGGAATGAATACGATGGGCATACCATACAAAAGACGTTGGAACAAACCCAAAGGATGACCGGGAAACATATTAATAACCTGGCAGCAGATAGAGGGTATAGAGGTGTGAAACAGATTGGGGATACAAAGATACTCATCCCGGGCGTTCCTAAAGCAAAAGACACCTACTACCAAAAGAGAAAGAAACACAAACTATTTTGTAAACGAGCAGGCATAGAACCAACGATAGGACATCTCAAAGAAGACTACAGATTATCTCGCAACTTTTATAAAGGTGTGAAAGGAGATGCTATCAATCTCTTATTAGCTGCGGCCGCATATAACTTCAAAAGAGCTATGAGAGTTCTTTTGTGGCTTATAAGAAAAATCAGCGTGAACTTCGCTTTTACAAACTTCACGCTGAAATATTGTTTTTAAGGGACGACTACATAGAGGTATCCGGGTTTCATCTCAAGGGTTCTGGTGTGTTCCTCGCCTATCTTGACGTATTTGCCAAGGTCGAGGTCTTCCGGCTCGATGACAACCGTCACGACCGGAAGGTCGTCCATGATAATCCGATTGCGGCGTGGAGTTTTACCGGCGACTTGAGGTTTGGGGGTGATAATCTGTGCCGCCTTGTTTCTGGCCGCTTCGATTTCCGCCTCTATCTGTCCCAAGTCGCCGTAATCAAAAGGGAGCATGGGGTCCCCGTTGTTTATAGGATTGCATTTCTCACTCATCTTCCCGAACACTTTCCTTTTCAACCATGCAAGGGAAGCGTTCAGTTCAACTATCGTGGCACGGAGCTCCTCTATGGTCTTTGCCTTCCCTTTCGTTTGTCCTCGTTGATGCCTTCCACCATGATGACAAGATCACTCCAGGTCATGGGGTACGAGTGGGTTTCAGGATCATAAGCGGGGATTTTAAAAGTTCCTTCCTCAAGCAGTTTCTCGTACATCACCAGACCTCCCGTTTCTGCGTGCAGAAGCTTTATACGGTTTTTCAGCCTGTTGATAAAGATGTACACATCTCCATTCCGGACATCCCCGTTCATTTTTTCCCGGATCAGACCGCTCAAGCGTTCTACAAGGCCAAGAGTGCCTCCTCGTGGAAATTGGAGGATTACACCAAGAAGCTCGCGCATAACAACGACTGTATCGTCAAGATGACCGCCGACTACGAGGCGTTTCTCTCGCGGGTACAGACCGACAAGGAGGGCAACAAGATTAATATTATCCGGCTTGACGGGCTGGACGCCACCGACCACAAGAGCGTCGGGACACGTTTGCAGGAGATTGCCAAAAACGCCACGACGGGAGGCGAGTACGTGCGCATCGGCGAGCTGTACGGCTTTCCGTTGCTCGTAAAGACCGAACCGCTGTTGAAAGACGGCAAGGAGGTCAAGCAGAACCGTTTCTTCGTGGAGGGGGCGTTCAAGTACACCTACAACAACGGGCAGATAGCGATGGCCGACACCAAAGCGGCGTCGATGAACTTCCTGAACGCGCTGGAACGCATACCCAAGCTCGTGGAGCAATACAAGGCGCAGAACGTAACCTACGAGCGAGACATCCCGATTTTGCAGGAAACGGTCGGTGGGGTATGGAAAAAGGAGGACGAGTTGAAAGCCTTGAAAGCGGAGGTCGCGGCGTTGGAACGCAAGATACAGCTTACGCTTACGCCTCCCAAGCCCGAAGCCGGACAAGAGCAGGCACAAAGGGACGGCGAGACTATACAGAACACGCCGGATATGACAAACGGTAACGAGCTGGAACGGACAGGCGAAGGACAATCAACGGTAACAGTCCCTCTATCCTCCAGTAATTCCGGCACTTCGCAGTTCCCGCGTGAACATATAGTAAGGCCAAAGCCCGCAGGGGAGAATATGCAGAGCAAAGGCCTCAAGTTGTAAAAGGATGCTGGAAACAGTGAAAGAACAGGCTGGATATGCTGTTATTCATAACCAGCCTGTTTCTTTTCAAATATCCTCGTTTTGTAAAAACTGCTTATCAACGGCGAAAATACATTGCTTTTGCCAAACGTCAGCATTAAACTGGTTATATGTCCGCTTATACTATCGTCATAAAAAAGATTACCCCGAAGATTAAAAAACTTCAAGAGTAGCTCCGCTTCTATTCCTGTGTTACCATCATTCCGAGTGAGGGGACGGCAACCAAAAATTCGACAAATAGCCCGATATGCATGCGTAAACTTATCGTATCAAAATGGGTTCGAAATAAAATAGACGAACTCGAATCCTATTTGAAAAACAATCTGAAACTGTCGACAGAAGTAACTCATAGATACAGCGACAGAATAAGACGGTTCGTACGATCGCTATCCTGCGAAACTAATTTATCCGCTATACAGGAGGATGAAAGTATAGGCAAAATTTCAGCCATTACATGAAGCATACTGAAAAAAAATATATGAATAGTTTAAAAGGAGGGGGGGGATTTGCAGATATTAATTCTCTCCATTATTTTCGAGGGCAGATAATCTTAATAAAGATGAAACAATACATATATTTTTTATTTGCTTCAGCCGTATCAATTTTCGGTTGTACAAAGCATGAACAGATGGCGGATACTTTCGTACGCACGGAAAAACAGCTTGAAACAGCTCCCGACAGTGCATTGCATACCTTAAAAAATATTCCGCGCAAATTTCTCGGCAATCGAGCAATACGAGCTAAATACTCCCTGCTGTACACTATTGCGGCAAACCGTACGAAAACTGACGAAAATACGGATTCCATGCTTCAAATCGCCTGGGAATATTATAGGAATCACCCAAAAGAGACTCGAAATCGGTTTCGAACTCTCTATTATCAAGCCCAAAGTAAATTACAGAAAGGCGACAAACCCGGCGCCCTGCGACAGTTTCTGGAAGTAGAGGAGTATCTCCACAGCATTGACGAACCCCGCTATCTCGGACTGCTTTACTTGCGTATCGGGGATATTTACTGTTCCGAATTAAATTTCGTACGGGCCTACCGTTACTACCGGGAAGCCCGCGGCCTGTTCATGCGTACGGAAGACGGTAAGCATACGGCCGAGGCATTATTGGGCATGACAGCCTCGGCACTGCGGATGAATGACCTGGCCCGGGCGCGCCGCGACTGTTCGATGGCGCTCGAACTGGCCGACGATGCGCATGACGAATCGCTGGCACAAAAAAGCCTCGGTTATTTCGCCACGCTGTACGTCGTAGCCGATACGGTTCGCATTCCCGAAGATCTGTTGCGCCGTATCGAGCAGTCCGTACTCTGCGACACAACAGTCTCCGGAATGTGTACGCGGGCCCGAACGCAGCTGCTCCGCAACCGTCCGGCCGAAGCTCTCCGTTCCATCGAAATGGCGGCACGGCGAATCCTGCGTGCCGAAGACCGTCCCATGCTGCTTTACACGGCTTACCGGGCGAACATGCAGGCGGGAAATTATCGGGAAGCGGCACGGCAGATCGACCGCTTCATCTGCCTGAACGATTCGCTGACCCGCACCGCCTTGCAGAGTTCGGCCGACATGATCGAAAAAGAGTATTTCCGAGAACGTGCGGCTTTTTACGATTACAGGCTGGAGCACCGGAGGAAAAGAGAGCTGGCGGTGATCGGAGCCGGGATTCTGTTGCTCGGCATTGCGGGCTGCGTTTTCCGGCAACAGATACGCCTGCACAAGGAGCGCGGCGAGCGGCATTTGCTTCTCGTGCGGGAGATGCGGGCCGAATATCTCGACCTTTCCGGACGCATGGAGCAGAAACAGTGTACAGAGGCCCGGCTGAAAGGTGTGATAGCTTCCCGGTTCGAAATCGTGGATCGCATCGGGAAGACACTCTACGAACGGGAAAACACCGCTTCCGGACAGGCCGCGATGGTTCGGCAGGTGCGTGAGCTTATCGACGGGTTCTCCGAAAACGGAGAGATGCTGCAAGAATTGGAACAAATCGTGAACCTGGCACATGACAATGTCATGAAGAAACTGCGACGCGACTTTCCGAAAATGAAAGAGGCGGACTTACGGCTGCTATGTTACATTTTCGGGGGATTCTCCCCGCAAGTCGTCAGTCTCTTCATGCACGATAGCGTCGCCAATATCTATGCCCGCAAATCGAGGTTGAAATCCCGCATAAAGGCATCCGATGCCGAGAATAAGGAGCTGTTCATAGCACTGTTCGAATAAGTGTCAGCCCCTTGTTAGAAATTAAAGAAAAATATCGCCGCAATACACTGTTTATCAATGGGTGTATTTGAAAAGTGTTAGATTTTAAACACTATATCGCAAATGGATTTCGGTACGGAGTTTTTATTTTTGCAACAAACTCAAAGCACAAAATCGAATAGCTTATGAAAGTACTAAAAGTATTATTTTCCACATCCTGTTTCGGAGTTCTGGCCGGCTGTCAGGAAAAGGATGCCGATTTACAGCCGAAGACTCTGGTTCAAACCTCTTCCCATGCCATTGTTACGGACGGAATGACTGTGCTGGGACGTCGGCTTAAAAATCCCTATTCAGTGGAGAATATGCGTAAAGCTCTGGAAAACCTCTCACCGAAAACCAGAGCCGGAATTACAGACATGGATATTCAGCCTACGCATTATTACGTGAAGTTTCATCCCCGCTCATCCGAGGAACTGGATTTAATCCTGCAGGATTCTACGATTATCTGGTATGATATTCCGCTGGATTATGAAATTGAGGAATATGGCAGCTATTATCATGATCCTACAATTCCGGACAGCTTGCCCACTTTTCAATATGCCTCTATCGAGGTTGCGAAGTGGCCTGCGGTGAGTACCATAGGCGTAGATTATGAGATTCTTTCCGACCTGTTTATTCCCGATGAAGACAAGGATGAAGAAGATGATGAGGGAATTATGACCCGCTCCAGTACAAAATGGAGCGAAGTATTGACCGATGCGCTGGTCGAAGAGTCCCTGCGCATGACCGGCAATGAAGAAGACGGAGAGTCAGAGCCGCAAACACGTGGACGCAGTAAATGGAGACCGGCGGGCCGAATTACAGCCTATGATAATATTGTAGGCGGTGCAATTCCGCTTAATTATGTCAGAGTTCGTGCCCGTCGCTGGTTCACGACGTACATCGGCTATACAAATGCCAATGGATATTATTCCTGCAACGGTCGCTTTAAACGTCCTGCAAATTACAGTATCGCATGGGAAACATCTCGCTGGGATATAAGAGATGGAAATATCGTGCAAGCCTATTATAACGGCCCGAAAAAGACCGGAAATTGGGATTTGTATATTTCTGCCAATAAATCAATTCGTTATGCAACTATACATCGGGCTTTATATCGTTTTTACTATGGCAATACGAATGGATTGAAAAGACCGACGAACTCCCGAAAGGAAAAAATTGCATATCTTCATAAGAAAGGAAACGGCATAAACGGAGACTATAATAGACAATGGGGCATGGGGATATGGTCGGATATCCGCATATATGGCCAAGGTAACAACGGCTGGCGAGAAATGTCCGAAGTATTCAGCACAGCATGCCATGAGTTGGGCCATGCTGCTCATTATACCAATAACAGGAATACTTATGGGAAATGCAAAACGAGCTTGCTGGAAAGTTGGGCACGGTGCGTACAATATGTTTTGACCAATCAAGAATATAAAGAATTAGGAGTATTCCACAAATTACCAGCTTATCCGGAAAATGGCAGTTACAATTTTCAAGCATGGAATCCGCAAGTGTATGATCGTAATTACACTCCGCTGTTTATCGATTTGATCGATGATTTCAATCAAAGAGCATATCATCAAGGGAATACCATCTATCCGGATGACGAAATTCATGACATGCCCGTATCAGTCGTTCAAGATATCGTTTTCCGATCGAAGACATTTGCTGATGTCAAGCGACTACTGCTGGATTATGCAGCGAAAAATAAGTATGCTGCACAATTGTATAACTTAACCCCGGAAACAATCAACCGATTATTCGCTGTCTATGAAAACTAAACCATTATTTATCAGTACAATTCTCATGGGACTGCTTGCTGTGTTATGCGGTTGCGGTACCGAGGGTAAGGGTGCGTATGTACATCTCACAACCGTATTGATTAAGAATAATAGCATGTATGATATCGAGATTGTTGTAGAGAAGCCGAGTACTGTATTAATGACTGGTACTTTTACGGTAAAAAACGGTACAACTTTCAAAATAGAGAAAGCTTCAGAGGGCGGATATTATGTGCCTAATCCGCTTGAGGCACAGATTAAATTCGATGATGGAACGGCAATAACACATCGAGAGATGGATGGCGATGCCTACCATAACTTCTGTTCCCATATAGCCTTTGAAAAAAATGCATCCGGGAAAAGGAGTGTAGAATATACATTCGAATTTACGGATGAAGACTACGAATATGCCAAAAAGCATGCAGATAAAACAAAAATATAACAATAATACAAAGCAATATGTGGATGAACTCTTTGCGTCTTGGTAGCATTGTAATGTTTTGCTGGCTGTTATCGGGTTGCGATACTTCTCACACCGAATATGTGCATCATGGAGAATGGGTCTATCGAAATGAATCTTCTCACAAGATCGAAATAAAAGGAGCTATTATATCCTGGACGATACTTGAAACTACTACGTTTATAATGGCTCCGACCCAAACTTATTGCATTGATTTTTGGTCGGACGGAGTGAAAGACATTACACCGGATGCGATCGGGTTTCCTTTCGAATATCTTCCGCAGATCGAGTGTCGTATGACAATAGATGATTCCAAAACGATTCTATTAGAACCGAATAAGGCGATTCGGAATAGGAGCAATTATCAGGTAGAGAAATTGGCTACAAACTATTTCCGGTTTACTTACGTTTTCACCGACGACAATCTTGCCGACCTGATAAAGTGATTTATCATTGCGAGGCTGCTGCCGGATAAAAGGCGGCAGCCTTAAATGCTGCTTATTATACCAATAACAGAGTACTTATGGAAAGTGCCAAATGGAGAGGATATCGTTTTCCGATCGAAGACATTTGCTGATGTCAAGCGACTGCTGCTGGATTATGCAGCGAAAAATAAGTATGCTGCGCAATTGTATAACTTAACCCCGGAAACAATCAACCGATTATTCGCTGTCTATGAAAACTAACAGAACGATTTTTACCTTGCTACTGCTTGGCTTCTTCTCTATGCTTTTCAGTTGTGACACAGATTATCTATATAATACGGAGATCCGCATTGAGAATGCCAGCCAGCACGATGTCGAAATAATTGTAGAGAAACCGAGTAGCGAATTTTTAACCGGCTCGGTTGCGCTAAAAAGCGGCACAACTTTCACAACAAAGCACAGTATCGATGGTGGATATGGTTTACCGAATCCAGTTGATGCACAGATTAAATTCGACGATGGAACCACAATAACTCACCACTCGGAGGATGGCGATACCTACCATAATTTCTGTTCCGCAACAGCTTTCGAAAAAAAAATGCAGGGAAAAAGGAGTGTGGAATATATCTTCGAATTTACGGACGAAGACTACGAATATGCCAGAAAGCATGCAGATAAAACAAAAATATAACAATAATACAAAGCAGTATGTGGATGAACTCTTTGCGTCTTGGTAGCATCGTAATACTTTGCAGTTTACTTTGGGGCTGCAGCACATCCCGTTCCGAATAGACTTGTTGGACAGTCCTTAAACTGGATCAATCAATTATTTAAAATATGCCATTTAATAATATACCTTTGGGTATCGGCGAAGATAACTCAAGCCCAACATATTCCCAACAAGGCTTATAAGGGTGGAGATTTCATGCTGGAATTCGGAGCGTTTACAAGTATGGATGTCAAGATACCGTTCACAAGATTTTCTCTGACTCCTGTTGATGGTTATATGTTTAAGGTACATCTGTTTCTGGGTGGTGCGTCGTTCTGCTTCAATACGACCAATGCTTATTTCAGTATTTCTACCCCTATATTCATCTGAGACGGCTGTTTCCGATTACAGCTTTTTCCGTACAGACTGGATTTCGCTGTTCGCCAGATTTGGATATGTCTTTCATAAGGAGAGCGCATCGGTCTTGTTCGACGATACGCAGCCTAATTGGGGCGGGTTCTCATCGTCAAGCGACCGGTATGGTGTGCTTCATGCCTCGTGTCGGAGCCGAATTCTTCCACCGGGTATGCATCACCGTCGATTACCGGATCGAAAAAAAAGCGAATCGGCACTGCAGCCTTACTGTTGGATTCGTACTTGGAGGAGGAAAGGGATAATTAAAGGAAGTACGATCGGATTCTAATAACCAATCGTACTTCCTTTATATAAACTTGCTCATGGGCACTTCTTGCCCTTTGGGCTCACGTAACTACACGGAGTGTCTCGTATCTGAAAGACTATCGCTTCGGCTAAAATGCCCGGCAATGTTTATCACGGTTTGTCTGTTCAAATCACTTTGTTGTAAATCCAACACTTTTTGCAATAAAATCGTTAACAGAAAATAGCTCCGACTTCCTATTTTTGCCCCTGAAAAATTGAAGACAGTACTTGTAAAGAGAATCTTTGCTGTTTCGCCTGCCTCGTTGGAGCTACTCCTTCCGTCGCTCTGTCCGACATCCCCTGATCGAGGGCGATACTGGGAGCAGAGCAGCACGTTGTCGGAACACACCGTTCGAAATGTGCTTATTCACGGGAGCGAAATCCCGTGGCACGTACACACCACCTGACAGGAATGGACGAGCAATACGATAGATAATATGACGAACGATTTTGCTGATTCAAATTTGAAACTAAAAAACAAAATACCAGTCTATAAAAATTCAAAAGCACTATGTGCCCGTAATCAGTTGTAGCTGAAGCTGCTGATTGATTACGGGCTGTGAGGAAAATCAAAATGATGATCCCCGAATAACTCGGGAAATACGAGCATGATCTCGAAACCCGTTTTTACGATTTCCGAGAAGTAAGTAACCCTGGGCAACGAATCTCCGTTAGACTGAGAAAGACAACTACGCTGTGGCGAACTTTCGTTTCGATACAATGCGAGGAGGTGCAAGCGGCAACGACTATTTCATATGGTTCGGGAACTTTGACGGCAAATGAGCCATAGCAAAGGTACAGATACTTGCCGCGGTAACATTAGACAGTTGTTTTCCTGCAAAGGAGAATGTACGTTTGGAGTGGTTAAAGGTAGACCGCAGGGGCTTTCGCCACTGGTACGAATCGTGTGACTGCCGTTCGTCGGACGATAAATTTTTCGTTGATTTCCTCTATCGCGTAACCGATGAAATTGTCTTTCATCTGCTGCCCACAACCTTGTGCATTGGTATCTTCATCATCGAAGAATTTTCTCTACTGCGGAGTGGAAACCCGGACAGATAAAACGTTACAGTAACGGCATCTGCCGAATCATTTACTGTGGCTATTGCAACAGGACATTGCAAGATGCGAAAAAACATTGTAGCCAGAGAGGAAATCTTCGATGGCGGGATGAGCGAATCCATCTGCGTGTTGATGGATGTGGACTTGTCGTTGCGGTTGATAGTTATGCTCTGCCGCTTCTGCAAGACTTTGCCGAAACGCTCGGAGAGCGTCTTCGCCGTTTCCCCGACGACCTGCCCGGAGAAGATATTTCCGACGGTATTCATCACGACTTTGGCCTCCTTGTCGCCGTAGTCGCGTACCAACTGGGAGAAATCCTGAAATCCCAGAAGCACGGCCACCTTGTTGCTTCGCGCCGTCGCAATCAGGTTGTCCAAGCCCTTGAAATAGATGGTCGGCAGCTCGTCGATGATAATCGAGGATTTGAGTTTCCCCTTTTTACAGAGAATAGTCTTTGTAGAGGTTCTTTGTAAGAAAGCGTTTTTTCATTTATAACAATTTGTATTTCAGTTAATTATAAATAAAAAAAACACAACATAAAATACTCATTTTACTAAAATCCGAAGGGGGAAAATACTCATTTTACTAAAATTACCCCCTCCAATAAATACCCATTTTACTAAAGGTTACACCAAAAAATACCAAGTATTTTTTGGTGGTATCTTTCATTTCTTTAACTTTGTCCCGAACTCAAAAAAAAGCCTATGGCGACCAACGACATCATCCTCTATATTCCTCCTACGGAGGAAGAAGTAATGTTAATCCAGCCGAATAACGTAACATTCGGCCAGTACTCCGTGACCGAGTGGCAAGAAAACCTCCTGACGCTGATAAGCGACCAGATCCAGCAACACATGACCAGGGAAAAACAACTGCCTAAGGACCTCTTTAACCAGCCTGTCGTCGAGATCAAATGCGACGAAGCCGGGGGGAAGAACAACAAGAGCAAAGTTCTGAAAGAGGCTATCGCCATGATGCGGAAAAACTTTTCCTTTCGCTGGGTGCATCCCAATATCCACCAGACAGTGGAAACGTTCGGGGTGGTGATAACGACGGTACACAACATCAAAGGCACAAACCGGGTAGCCCTGACGCTCAACCCCTGGGCGATCCCTTTCCTGCTCTACTACGGTACGGGTGTCGGCGGTACAAGGTACGGGAAGAACATCGCCTTAACCCTCCGGGGCAATTACACCAAGCGGCTCTACAAGATCATTTGCAGCCAACGGGACAGACGGGAGTATTATTACTCGATCGAGCAATTCTGTAAAGACCTGGAGATCCCGGCCTCCTACTCGAACGCACAGATCGACCAAAAGGTTTTAAGGCCTGCACAGGCACGGATCAAGGAAAGCGAGGCCGATGTGTGGTTCGATTACAAATTCATCTGCAAAACGCCTAAAAAGGGGCAAAAACCGAAAGCCGACACGATTATCCTGTTCATCCATGCGAGAAATCCCCAAGAACTGCGAGGCGACCAGCAACAACAATACTCGTTCGTTTCTTTTGGCTGGAATCCGCTACAAGAAAATGGACAAATGAAAATTGAAAACGGACAATGATTGGAAGCCCCTGCTTCCATTAAAAAACGAATAAGGAAAGTGGAATGAAAAATAAAAACAAGAACATACTCACTGATTATCAGAATAATATAATAAATATTCCAAGTACTGTATTACCTTGCCACTTAACCAAGCGTTCCGCAAGGGCTAACGAATTTATAAACTTTATGAACTTTACAAACTTTCAACTAATTTAATCGAACGTTTTTGTTTTCGTAAAGAGAAACAGATTTTAAGAAAAAAAGGGTGAAAGAAAGCAGAACTTTTTTTCTTTTTTTTAAGAATAATTGAATTAACGCCGCAAACTGATCTTTTTCTCCTTTCTGCACACCGTACCATCATTCAATACTCCTTCCAGGACAAAAGTACAGTGGTCACAGGCATCATCCATAAAAAAGCGGACATGAGTAGGTTCGGAAGTTTTCAGTTTAATATTGGGATTCCAGTAAACGGTGGGACGCATATCCGTCGAATCGGCCATGGCCAGACGGACCGAGTCGACATCGTAACGGGGAATATAAAAATCTACCGGTTTCTGATACCCTAGCGGTCTGAATACAGATAAGCCTCTCTGTTTTAACCGTTCCGGCCGGTAATCGAAATTTTCTGTAAATATCAACGCTCCATCCGGGGCTTCCTGCCCAAAATAAAAATAAGACATTCTTTCATCCAACAGGCTGATACTTAAAAACTGTTCCGGATTCATCATCATAATCCGGTCGAATTCTTCCGGAAAATCATTCAATACCAAATGTAGTTTTTTGCCCCGGTAAGTGATTTCCTCCCCGATCACCATAACACCGGGAATTTCCATAAGGGCCGTACGCATATCTTTCTGTTTCATAGCAGCCAACCGGGCAGAATCCAGCATATACCGGGCCGAAGCATCATAGAAAGAATAATTTTTTTTCGGAGGAGTCCTCCTGACCAAAGCTTCGTCGAGCACATATACTTTCACGCCATGGTCGTAATAAAAATCACGGCCGAATTGCTTATAAAACTCATCTTCTCCGTTCGCTTGCCGACGTTCATACGGAATTTGAATCTCAGGCGCCAGATATACTTCCGAATCGATAATCACTTCTACCCCTTTTCTCCCTTTACTATTTCTGGCCTGTACAATGAAACCGGTATTCTCGGGGAAAGAAATTCTTTCCACCAAAAAATGCCCTGTGCTATCCGCCTGCAATACATCGAACTGCATATTTGTCGACAGCAAAGTCAATTGTGCATCTTTTGCCTCTTTTCCCCAGAAGTTTTTTACTCTCCCCGAAATAGTCTGTCCGCGTTCCATATAATAATCGAGTTGTTCAAACTCTCCGGCAGCGACAGCACCGACATCGAAACGAGTCCATCCCTGTGTCAGCAGCAGAAGATCCAGACAACGGTCCGTAGCCCGGTTTACCTCCCGGAAATAAAAGCCCGGATCTTCGATATACCCTTTCAGATCGGAATTCAGCAGCAGTTCAGAAACAATATTGTCCTGCAGGGAATCGCGCAACACGGCAGCATCGTCCGTCACAGACAGCGAAAAACGCCCCTCCCTCAGCGAATCACTGCTTAAAATAAGTTCAACATCGACCGCTTCCCGGCTCATATATCCGTCCCGATCCGTTCCGATACGAAGATCCGTTTTTTCCGGATGACGGATAAAACATAACCTTTGGCTATAGATCCGGCAACGATAATCCATAAGACACAAATGCAATATTCCCTCCGGGAAATTAACGGCCGACAGTTTTCCATGCAACTTTCCCTCCAGGGGAGTACACACTAGTAATTGCCCCCGGGTATGGGCTATCAGATACAGACTATCCGGCAATACCGCCTGTTCTCCTCCGATCACCCGATAAGACAGTTCACGGCCATTTTGCCGGATACTCAAAGCTATACCGGACCGGTTCTCTTCGGGCAGAAAAAATTTTTTTTCCAGTCCCTGAGCAGACTTCACCTTCACGTAATACGTTTTTCCACTTTCCAACGGACTGTTCAACCATCCCATACCATGATGAATACTCCGGACAATATCCACGATACTATCCCGTTCGTCATACAGATAGCCTTCCACATCGACAGATAACCCATCTTTACCGATCGCTTTAAAAGCGACGGTTTGCCTTGTCCCCGGAATAAACTCCCCGCCTTCAGGAAAAAACGACACAGCATAATCGAGCGTATCGGCAGGCAAATGAATAGTCCGGCTGAATTCATAAGGGATATCGTTCGAAAAACGAATCCGGACATCCGAAGGATCTGCCAACTCCCCTATATTAATCCTGACCTTTCCGGATTCATCCGTTCGCCGGCGGTGTACTTTGCCCTCTTTGTCCTTACCGATCAACTGATAATCGACAGCCAGCTTCCGGTAAGGTTCCTTCCGGGAATTCGACAACCGGACAACCGCATATTTTTCTCCTTGTTCTTCCTGGTAAGTGACTCCGGTCAACACCTTCGAATCCGACGGATTGATTAAATGGATTCTCTTTTTATAAATATAGTCTTCCCCCAGATTCTGCATCCAGTAAGAATAACTCCGCAAAAAATATTCCCCCTGACGAATATCCTCCGGTACCTTTAAATAGCCGGCAAAAACAGAATCGATCAAGGCCAGCTTCACCTTTTTAAGCACCGAATCCCGGCGGTTGACCAGATCGACATACACGAAACGGCTATAAGGAGAAGGCCGGTGGGTAGCCGCATCGACCAGAAAAGCCCGGAACCGGATCGTATCTCCGGCATGATAAGATGGACGGTCGGTATGCAACCAAACCTTTTCCTGCATTCTGGCCTGTCGTAAAACCATAAAGTTGTGAACGACCCGGGTAAAAAAATCCGGATTGTCCGAAGCTGTGAATCCGACGATACAACAACTTACCACCAGCCAGAATAAAAAACGTTTCATGTCATAGAAATATTTCCGGTTCCCGTCGGGTACTGAAATTCTTAAACAACAGATCGGTATAAGGAGTCTCGAACAAACGCGCCTCATTAGGACATTGCTTTACACACGCACAACACTTTATACAACGCCCGGCATCGCTGACGATCTCTTCTTCCAAACGAATAGCCTGCACCGGACAAATCCCGATACAAAATCCGCATTGCGTGCATAATTCAGCTACCGTCTCAGGAGTCTGAGGGGTTTTGGGACCTTTTACTTTATAGGGGAAATTTCCTTTTACCACGATAGGGGCCACTTCATCCAAAGTCTGAAAACGGTTCAATAACCGCCCTACTTGCTCACCGAAAGCCCGCGCTTTCTGTAAATCCGGATTATCCGGCCTTCCTCCGGCTATCGGCCGGTCGGGTCTGCTATAAGAATGTTCACCGATAAAAGCAGCGCCGGCAACAGGCACAAACCCGTGAGCCACACACCAATCCCTCAATTCCAGCAAAGCATCGTCGTAATCCCGGTTACCATAAACGACCACCGCAACGGCAGGTGAATCCTGTCCGTAAATGCCTTCCATCCGCTCCAAAGCTGTTTCTGCGATACGTCCCCCATATACCGGAACGACAATCACCGTGATTCCGGAATGAATCGTGAGGTTTTCCTCCGGTTTTTCATAAGTCAGATCGGTTTCCGAAACGTGCCCGGTTCCCAGACCTTGCAAAACGGTCTCACCAATCATATGAGAAGAATGAGTCGGAGAAAAACAAATGAGATGTGCGTAATCGTAAGTCATAGAATAAAATGTTGATTTTTCTTTTGCAAAAATAACATTAGTTACCATTTCTCCAAACGGAACCGATGAAAACCTGACATTTTTTCCAAAGGCTCAAGGACTTGCAGAGAGAATAATCAGTTTGTAGATAAATGTATGACATTTTATGGAATTTACACTACTTTTGTGGACTTAATCATACGAAATCTATCTTGGCAGATCTGTTTCCCAATTATACCGAAGAAAAACAAAGCATCCGCAAGTTCTTCAGGAGCTATGTTTACCCGGCTATGTTCAACATGGTGGTCATGGCCTTGTACAACATAGTCGACCGGATATTCATCGGGCAGGGAGCCGGCGCTTTGGCTATCTGCGGACTGGCCCTGACGCTTCCTTGTGTTTCTTTGTTGAGTACCGTCGGCACCCTGACCGGAGTCGGAGCTGCTGCCCGCATTTCCACTTCGATTTCTTTAGGCAACCGTTCCCTGGCCTGCCGTATCCTGGGAAATGCCACTGTATTGAATATCCTGTTATCTACGATTCTGATCGTTTACTCCCTGTATCATCTGGACTTTATCCTGGATATCTTCGGAGGAAGCGGGCAAACTATCCCCTATGCCCGTAAATACATGTCTATTCTGATCCCGGCCAGCTTGCTGACGAATCTGAATTTCACCTATTGCCATGCCATCCGTGCCTCCGGTTTTTCCCGCAAATCGATGACCATCGTCTTCGCAGGAGTGATTGCCAATATTATCCTGGACCCGATCTTCATTTTCGGTTTCGGCCTGGGCATTGAAGGAGCAGCCATTGCAACAGCCCTATCTATGTGCATCAGCTCAGTATTGGTGATCCGTCATTTCAGAAGTCCGTCCAATATCCTGAAACTCCAAAGTAAATGTTTCTCTCCCCGGTTTCCGATCTTAGTTTCCATCGTCGGAATCGGTATGGCCGCTTTTATCATGAACATCACCACAGGTATGGTGAATATCATTATGAACCGCTATCTGGAAAACAACGGAGGAGATTACGCTATCGGAGCCTTCGGGATCATCAGTAGTTATTCCATCCAGGTCTCTATGTTGCTCATGGGAATATGCCAGGGCATGCAGTCTGTCATCGGTTATTTTTATGCGGCGGGCCATCGGCAGATGACGCTCCATATCCTGCGGAAAGCCATCCGTACGGGAAGTCTGATCGCCTGTTGCGGCTTTATAATCGGCGAAGCATTCGCTCCCTGGTTGGTCAAAGCCTTTACTTCCGATCCGACGCTGCTACAACTCAGCGAAGAGGGGCTGCGGTATACTTTTCTCGCCATGCCCCTGTTAGGGTTTCAACTGATCGTCACCAGTTATTTCCAGTCGATCCGGCAGGCACCTAAAGCCATCACCATGAATATTTCCCGTCAATTCTTATTTCTGATCCCGGCCCTGGGACTGTTTTCACACTGGTGGGGACTGACAGGCATCTGGCTGGCCATCCCCTTCGCCGACCTGATGGCCACACTGATCGCCCTCTTTTTCTTATGGCGGACCAACCGGAAAGCGGATTAATGGATCAGTTCGTATACATTCATTTCCTCCCCCACTACCCAAACCAGATCGCCGGCTTCGAACACCGTATCGGCATCCGGATTTCTTAACGAGGCCGCTCCCCGTTCCACACCCACTACGACACATTTGTGTTTGTCCCGGATTCCGGAATCCCGGATACTCTTCCCGTTAAAAGGAGAATCTTCGGTGACCACAAACTGTTTCAGGCATACTTCGCTCTGTGTCAGGTCTGAATCCATCGGTGGCAAGGTCATGGACTGCAGTTTATTCCCAAAACGTTCCAGCTGCTCGTCACTACCGATCACCTGCACCCGGTCTTGTGGAAACAAGCGTTCTTTACCACCCGGAATATTGATACAACTCTGTCCCCTGAAAACAGCGACGACCATCACCCCGAAGCGACTTCCCAAAGCCAGATCGGCCAACGTATATCCGGCCCACAACGATTCGGACGGAATTATAAAATCGGCCATATGTAAATCCCGTGACAGCAGATGCCCGGCAAATTTCGGAGGCACCTGTGTTCCGGCATGCCGGGCATACACCTCTCTTACCCGGAAATTCCGCAAAAAATGCCGTTCGATCTGGATAGACTGCTTTTTCAGGTAACGGGAATAAAACATCCCGGCCACCAACACGCAAGCCACTCCCAGTAACAAAGCGATAGAAGCTTTAAAAAGCGACACAATCACTACCATGACATACAATATCGCTATCACGAAACGGAATATGACCAGCGACACCAAATAAGCCCGGCTGAAATAACCATCGTTCCACAAAGACTGAAATTCGGCCGAATGGTTTTTCTTGGCTACGATAGCCCGCAAAAAAGGGGCGATCAATAACAAAATCAGAACGGCACACAACAACCCTCCCCAAAAACCGGGCAGCGATCCCCGGATCAAGGGCACCAGAAATTGAAACGAGAGAATCAGAATAGCGATGATGATCACCGAATAAATTACCATTATCCGGATCAGCGAGGTCAGTAAACGCTTCCAGTTACTTTCATGATTGACCACCCGGGTACCGGAAGTATAATGCTCGATAAAACGCTTCCATTTCCGTGGCAAATGTTTTTCGACATAAGGATAAGCCGGCTCGGCAGCCCGGATCATATAAGGAGTCAGAAATGTCGTTATGACGGCTACAGCGATCACAATCGGATATAAAAAGTTACTGGTCACCTGCATCGTCATACCCAGACCGGCAATAATAAAAGCGAACTCCCCGATCTGGGTCAGACAAAATCCCGACTGCAAAGCCGTCTTCAGCGGTTGCCCGGCCAATACCACTCCCAAGGTACCGAATACCGACTGTCCGACCAAAACGGTAAGCGTAATAATCACAATCGGCCAGATATATTGGGCGATCATCCCCGGATCGACCATCATCCCCACTGAAACAAAGAATATCGCGGCAAACAAATCTTTCACCGGTTTCACCAGACGTTCAATCTTTTCCGCTTCGATCGTCTCGGCCAGAATAGACCCCATCACGAAAGCCCCCAAAGCAGAAGAGAAACCGACGGCTGTAGCGAACACTACCATCAGGAAACACAAACCGAGAGAGACGATCAGCAAGGTCTCGTCGCCCATCAGCAAACGGGTACGCCTGAAAAAAGTAGGAATAATATAAATCCCGGTCAGGAACCACAACAGCAAAAAGAACAAGAGTTTCCCGATACTATACACCATTTCCATCCCTTCGAAATTCTTACTGACAGCCATCGTAGAAAGCATCACCATCAAGACGATAGCGACCAGGTCCTCGATGACTAAAATTCCGAACACCAGCCCCGTAAAACGTTGTGTCCGCAACCCCAAATCCTCGAAAGCCTTATAGATAATCGAAGTCGACGACATGGCCAGCATACCTCCCAGAAAGATACTGTCCATCTGTTTCCATCCCATCGCTACCCCGACGATAAAACCCAAAACCACCATACCCACAATGATAGTCAGGGCAGCGATGATAGCAGGACCTCCTACCTTCATTAACTTTTTAAAACTGAATTCCAATCCCAAAGCAAACAACAGGAATACCACCCCGATATCTGCCCAGGTCTGAATATTTCCGCTGTCGATAACCGTCGGGGTTAACGTGATATGCGGTCCGGCAAGAATACCGGCCACGATATACCCCAATACCGACGGTTGTTTCAGACGCTTGAATATCAGGGTCATCAATCCGGCTGAAGCCAGTATAAGAGCCAGATCCGTAATTAATGTAGGTAAGTGTGACATAAACCACGTAATTTGGCCACAAAATTAGCATTTAAACCCTAATTCCGTTCACTTGATCGTCCGCTTATTGAGGAATTCCATAAATTTATCTTTCGAGGAATCTGCTATCGGAATATAAGTCTTTCCGAAAACGATCCGGTTTCGCTCGATGACAGTGATCCGATTCAGATTGACGATAAAAGAACGGTGTACCCGGCAAAAAGAAGCCGGCAACATCTCTTCGAGGGATTTCATACTGATAAGCGAAACGATAGGCGAAGTCACCCCTTCGAGGTATATTTTTACATAATCCTTCAAACCCTCGATATAACAAATTTTAGCCAGTTCGACCTTGACCAGTTTATAATCCGATTTTACAAAAATACAATCCTCTTCCAGACTGTCCCCCTGTGTTTCACGGGTTTTCTCAAACCAATTCAACGCCTTGTTAGCGGCCTTTAAAAATTCAGGATAGCTGACCGGCTTCAATAAATAGTCCAGCGCATCCACCCGGAAACCTTCCAAAGCATACTGTTCGAAGGCGGTTGTAAAAATCACTTTGATCTGTTTATCCAACACCCGGGACAATTCCAACCCATTCAGTTCAGGCATCTGGATATCGAGGAAGATCAGATCCACCGCCTCTTCGCGTAACACCTGCAACACCTCCAAAGCATTCGAGCAACGGGCAACCAATTTCAAAAAAGGTGTCCGCTTGACGTAACTCTCCATCAAATCCAAAGCCAAAGGCTCATCATCGACTATCAAACAATTCAGTTCCATCCGTTTCAACTTCCGATCTTTAATTGAGCGACAAATTTGTTTCCCTCCCGTTCTGTCCGCAAATCATATTTTCCGGGATACAATAAATCCAGTCGTTTTTTTAAATTTTCCAGTCCGATCCCCGATCCGCTCCGGTCGGTTTCTTTCTTGGGAAAATAACTGTTTTCAATGTAACAGCAGATTCCTGAATTTTCCAACCAATTGAAACGGATATGAATAAAAGAAGGCTCCGTGGGGCTCACTCCGTGTTTAAAAGCGTTTTCGATCAAAGTGATAAACAACAACGGAGCGACCAGCACACCTTTCCCATCGTCCGGCAAATCGACCTTCAACTCTACATTTCCCGACAACCTCAGACTCATCAACTCGATATAACTCTTCATGAAATTCAATTCATGATCGAGCGATACGAATTTCTGATTGTCTTCATACAGCACATGCCGCAACAGCCGGCTCAGATCATGGACGGCAAACTGGGCCCGGTCAGGATCGATAGCGATCAGGGAATAAATATTATTGAGGGTATTGAACAGGAAATGAGGGTTCAGCTGGCTTTTCAGATTCTGCAATTCCGCTTCGGAACGGGCATTTTCCAATTCTTTTTTTTCTTGCTCGAGGATATACCAGTTTTCGGTCATCCGGATAGCGACACTCAGAGCCGACACCAAAGCCATCATCACTCCATCCCGGATAATAAAAACACTCCGTGGAGGAAAAGGTCTCGAATGCCTCGGTCCCTCATTGACAAAATGAATAAAATAATACTCCTGCCATCCATGTAAACATAAGCTCAGCAACACAAAAAGGAATAAATTGACAATAATAAATACCAATAACCTTTTCCGGAACAACAAGCGATCGATAAAAATAAAATAATTGGCATAAAATACAGTAATAAAAGCGATGGGAACACCGACATACCCCAGAAATTTAACCCAGGTCATCGGATTTCCCTCTTTCCAGGTGAAAAAAAGAGGGAAGCCGAATACCAATCCCCAGCCGATCACCTGGATCAGAAACTTTAAAATTTTATTCTTGTCACTCATATTACAAAGATAAAGATTTATTTGTTTATTTACCGGATCAACCGGTAAATAAACTACTCATACCGGATCGCTTCGATCGGATCGAGATTAGAAGCTTTCTGTGCCGGATACCAACCGAAGAAGATTCCCGTCACCGTACAGACCACAAACGACAGTACAACAGAATACAGCTGCACATATACCGGCCATCCCGCAACCAACTTGACCACCCACGAGGCTCCGATACCGAACACCACACCGATCAATCCACCGGTCACACTGATCAGAATCGCCTCGATCAGGAACTGGGCCAGAATATCCCGCCCCTTCGCTCCGATAGACATTCTCAGTCCGATTTCCCGGGTACGTTCGGTTACCGACACATACATGATGTTCATAATCCCGATACCGCCGACCAGTAAAGAGATCCCCGCAATACAAGCCAACAACATCGTCATCATGTCCGTTGTGGAATTCATCATCGAGCTCAGTTCTTGTTGGGAACGGATGTTAAAATCATCGTCATCCGATTCTTTCAGCCTGTGATTCCTGCGCAGGATACTCGCAATCTCCTCTTCTGCCAGTTCGGTCTGATCTTCAGAAAGCGCCGAACAGAATATACTTTGTAAATGGGTGATGGCCAGGATACGTTTCTGGACGGTTGTATAAGGTGCTAAGATAAGATCATCCTGGTCCATCCCCATTGTATTATAACCTTTCGATGTCAGGACTCCGATAATACGGAAAGGTATTTTTCCGAAGCGGATAATTTGCCCCACCGGATTTTCCCCATTGGTAAACAGATTATCCACGATCGTTTTCCCGACGACACAGACTTTCGCCGATCCGAGAATATCCTCCTCCGTAAACATATCCCCTTCCGCCAGGGTATATTTACGAATTTCAAGATAATCCGGATTTATCCCATAGATACTGGTCGGATAATTATTGGATCCGTAGATCGCTTGTCCACTGCTACTCACCGATGGCGAACAAGCCGAAACATAACGGGTTTCATCGACAATCGCCTGATAATCGTCCAGTTTCAGACTTTGCATGGCAGCCGGATCTTGCCGTACCCCTCCCCGCATATCCGCACCCGGATGAATCATGATCATATTAGAACCCATCTCCGCGATCTGAGCACGGATACTCCGCTTAGATCCCTGACCGATAGCCAGCATGGTAATCACCGAAGCGACACCGATAATGATCCCCAACATCGTCAGAAATCCCCGCATCTTATTATTTCCCAGGGCCCGCAAAGCAATCCTGAATAAATTCGCAAAATTCATTGTATTTCGATTTAATTAATCCTCATTCTTCGGTAAAGCGGCCAGCGTCTCTTTGGCCGAAGCAATCTTTTCATTCCGGGTATCCTGAATCACCCGCCCATCCTTCAACACGATAGTCCGGCTGCTATACGCCGATAATTCGGGATTATGGGTGACAAAAACAATAGTCCTTCCCCGGGCATACAATTCCTGAAACAACGTCAGAATCTCGAAAGAAGTACGGGTATCCAGGTTTCCCGTAGCCTCATCGGCCAAAATCAATACCGGATCGTTCACCAACGCCCGGGCTATAGCCACCCGTTGCTGCTGTCCTCCGGACATCTGATTCGACTTATGATACAACCGGTCATGTAACCCTACCGAATCGAGCGCTTCTATCGCCCGTCTTTCCCGTTCCTTAGCCGAAACCGCCGGATTATACATCAACGGAAGCTCGACATTCTCGATCGAAGTAGTCTTCGGAAGCAGGTTATAAGACTGGAATACAAAACCGATCTTATGATTCCTCAGCTCCGCCCGCTCATTCTTTCCCATCTGCCGGACCGAATACCCGTCCAGCCAATACTCCCCGGCTGTCGGCGTATCCAGACACCCCAGCACATTCAGTAAAGTAGATTTCCCCGATCCGCTGGTCCCCATGATCGTCACGAATTCTCCCGGCTGAATAGCAAAGGATACCCCCCGCAAAGCATGTACCGTCTCATTTCCTACCAGAAAATCACGCTTGATATCTTTTAATTCAATTATAGCATTCATTGTGTGTGAGTTATTGAGTTGCTGAGTTGCTGAGTTATTGAGTTGCTGAGTTATTGAGTTACTGAGTTGCTGAGTTATTGAGTTACTGAGTTATTGAGTTACTAAGTTACTAAGTTGCTGAGTTAATGAGTTACTAAGTTCCTCTACTTTCTAAATCATCGATTTACCTTCTCCACCAATTTCCCGCAACTCCCCCTTATCTCCTCCTCCCCATCTTTTAGCCTATAGCTTCCAGCCTATAGCCTTTTACATTTTACTTCTTACTCTTCTTATCTTGTCCCGGTGGTTTCGGCATAAAGGGACTGGATTCTGTTTCTCCGGGTTGCGGAGTTCCCATCGCTTTTTTACCGGATTGTTCCATCGCCACGACAATCTCGTCTCCCTCAGCGAGACCACCGGTGATCTCCAGGAGTGAAGTCGTCGCAGTAGCCGTCTGTACTTCTTTTTCTTCCAACGTTTGTCCATTCTTCACCCACACTGTTTTCTGTAAGGCAGAATTATCCACATGGATCGGTTTCAGTACGATTCCATTAGCTTCGGCCAAAGCCTGATCGGGTATAAATTTCAATGCTTTGGGAGGAATAGTCAATACGTTATTCTTCTCCAGTGTATAAATCGACACGGTAGCCGTCAATCCCGGTTTCAGTTTCAGATCCGGATTAGGTGCACTGATCACCACTTCGTAGGTCACCACATTCGATTCCACGGTAGCCTCCAGCCGTACCTGAGTCACAACCCCTTCGAACGCATCGTTCCGGTAGGCATCTACGGTAAAGGTAACCCGCTGTCCTTCGCGTATTTCGCCGATATCGGCCTCATCCACGTCTGCAATCACCTGCATCTCCGTCAAATCTTTAGCAATGGTAAACAAAGTCGGAGTTTCGAATCCGGCAGCCACCGTCTGTCCTTCTTCCACTTCCCTACTGATAACGACACCATCTATCGGACTGGTAATCACGGCATATCCCAAATTTCTTCTCACCTTTACAATATCGGCTTTCGACTTTTCGTAGGTACTTTTAGCCTTTTCATAATTATACGTCGCCTCTTCATAATCGCTGTCGCTGATCAGTTGCTTTTCGAACAGCACTTTACTGCGGGCATAATTTTTTTGCTGATACTCGTATTCTGCTTTGGCATTCGCCAACTGAGCCTCCTGCGATTCCAGTTCTGCCTGTAAGGTCACCTTATCCATCTCGGCAATCAGCTGCCCTTTTTTCACAACACTATTGTAGTCGACATAGATACGGTCGATGATACCCGAAACCTGCGTACCGACATCCACCTTGGTCACCGGCTCTACCGTCCCTGTCGCCACTACGACATCCGTCATCGAATTACGGGTCACTTTTTCAGTCTGAAAACTGATTTTCCCTTTTGAAGAAGTACCCATAAAGAAATATCCGCACAAGGCCAGAACTACGATAGCTCCCCCGATCGTTATTAATTTCCCTTTTTTCATATATTCTTTTTTATATTGTCATACAATCACTTGGTTCTCACATACCTCTATCATTGGATACTGATCTCTATACCCTGATAGAAATTCAACAATTGCTGATTCAGGATCGCCATATATTTGGCTTGTATCAACTCGAGCCGGGCAGCCAGCAAGTTGTTTTTCTCCGTCATCAATTCTACCGTATTTTTTGCTTTCAGGAAAAACTGCTCCTGAGTAAGCTCGAAAGACAATTCTGTAGCGGTCAGATTCTCCCGGGCCGAACGGAAACGGTTCTGCGCCGATACCGCATCCTGATAAACCGTCTCTACCGATTTCAGTAATTCTTTCTGTACGTTCTCATAATTGAGTTGGGCATTCTCGATATTCAGTTTAGCCAGATTGACCGCCGTCTTGGTCGAACGTTTATTAAAAATCGGTATATTCAGCGTCAAACCGATATTTTCACTCCAATTGTGTTTCGTCTGTGTCCCGAACCCCGTGCCGATACCCGAAGCATGACTGGTTCCTAAACCGGCAGACAAGGTAACGTCAGGTAAATATCCCGCCCACGCTTTCTCCTTCTCCAGATTCGCTACCCGGATATTCAATTGGTTGTATTTCACTTCCGGCATGATTCCCAGCGAAGTCAGGTAAACACTCTCTTTAGACGGTAAAACGACCAACACGCTTTCATCTGTCAATTGCGGAATAGCCAGTTCCATCTGGTCGTTCACCCCTAATTCGAGCAATTGTTTCAATTCCAGCTGAGCATTTGCGAGCGTTGTCCGGGCTACAACCAACTGATATTTATCGGTGGCATACTGAGCTTCCAGCTGAGCGAGATCGGCTTTCGATAATGCTCCAGCCTCCAATAAAGCTTTGCCACGATCCCGCTGGGCTTTGGAAACTTCTACCGTCCCTTCGTTAATTTTCACCGCTTCGTCAGCATACAATACCTGGACAAATGCTTGGGTAATCGCCAGTTCGATGTTATTTTCAGATTCCTTGATCGTCAACCCCTGCACCTCATTTTGCAGGTCCATCTGTTGTACGTTCTTCCGGATTTTTCCTCCTTCGAACAGAGATACGGAAGAATTCAGGTTATAACTTCCGGAATACGAATTTTTATCACCGGCTTCGGGACGGGGACGGTTCACATAATTGTGAGCCGTTGTAAAAGAAAGAGAAGGCAGCCGGTCCGCTTTAGCCTGCTTCGTATTTTCTAAACTTTCTTCCCATGCGATCCGACTTTGCCGAATCTGAATATTATGTGCCCGGGCATAATTAATGCAGGATTTCAAATCCCACACAGCCGGTTTTTCCTGAGCCATCACCGGGGCGGACAACACGACCAGTCCCAAGACTATCCCTTTCCAATATGCATTCATAATGTATCTTTTAAGTTCATTTTCACGTTACAAATGTATTTTCTGTTCTCCCCCCCTACAATTTAAATATATACATTCCCCCTTTTTCACGACGAATCCCCCGATTCACCCGATAATTATTTTAGCATTTACATATTTTCACATTAATATTGGCATCTTTTTTGTTAGCAAAGGGGCAATACATCTATTTCAATTAAAATCTGTTACTATGAAACCGATATACAGCCTGTTTATTATGCTATCCTTTGCCGGACAGTTGCGTGCACAAAACGATACCACCGAATTATTTCCTTACGGAGATATGAATCAGTGGATGGTACGGGTAGTCGACGAATCCCTTGTTATCGGAGGAAATACAAAATATCTGTATGAGATCACACCGGGCGATACGCTGAAAAACAACACCCTTTATAAGAATAGTATATCTCCGTGGGCTACGTCGACCGTCATGGCTAAAGTCAGCGGAGTGGTGAAAGCCAGTGTAACCGTATTCCCGGAGAAAAGGGATTCCGGTTATTGTGCCCGGCTCGAAACCCGTATGGAACGCGTCAAAGTGCTTGGATTGATCAATATATCGGTATTAGCCACCGGAACGATATTTGTCGGTGAAGTGATGGAACCCGTGCGGGACACTAAAAATCCGCAAAGCAAACTCAATAACAATATTCCTTTCACGAAACGACCGAAAGCCCTGGAATTCGATTATAAAGTAGAGCCGGGCGGGAAACAGATCAAAGCGACAGGTTTCAGCCGTATCGTCGATATCCCGGAACAGAATAATGCCGAAGCCAGCCTATTGCTGCAATACCGCTGGGAAGACGAAAAAGGGAATCTGTTTGCCAAACGCGTCGGCACAGCCTACGAACGTTATGACCAGGAAGTAAAAGAATGGCAAAACGGCCATCGGATAGAAATCCATTACGGAGATATTACCGGAAAGGATTTTTACCAGCCTTATATGGACCTGGTAAAAGGTGAATCGACACAATATGCCGCCAATAGCCAGGGGAAGATCGTCCCCATCCAGGAGATCGGCTGGGCCTCTCCCGACACTACTCCCACCCACATTATCCTCCGTTTCTCCTCCGGCCATGGCGGAGCCTACATCGGTGCCCCGGACGCCAAATTCTGGATCGATAATGTAAAACTGGTTTACTAAAATATCAAAAGCACATAATAACTACAAAGTTATATTAAAACCCGGCTTTAACCGATTAAATTCTTAGCATCCCGTACCATCATTTTAGCAAACCGGGCCGAAGCTCCGGGTTGCCCTAAACGGCGGATCACCTCATCGTAATTCCGGAGCATTTTCTCCCGGTCACGTTCGCTGTACAGGATACGGGAGAGCTCGTTGAGGATATTTCTTTCGGTCAGCCGGTGCATCATCAGCTCTTTGACGACTTCCCCACCGAAAATCAGGTTGACTAACGAAATATAGTCTACTTTAACGAAGGTCTTGAACAAATAATAACTCAACCTACCTCCTTCACCATTGTAACAAACCACTTGGGGAATACGCAGTAAAGCCGTTTCCAGGGTCGCCGTACCCGAGGTAACCAGAGCCGCTTTCGCCTGACTCAACAAACGATAAGTCTGCCCATACAAAATACGGACCTCCCGTCCCTTCAGGTAAGGAGCATAATCGGCATCCGACATCGAAGGAGCCCCGGCGATCACAAACTGATAATCGGGGAAATGATCCACCATCCGAAGCATTGCCGGCAGCACATAACGCAGCTCCTGGCTCCGGCTGCCGGCCAGTAAAGCGATGATCGGTTTATCCGGTAAATCGTTCGCTTTTATAAACCCGGCAAAAGTCTCCTCCCGGTAAGGCCGGGCATCGATCGCATCCACCAGCGGATTACCTCCGTATTCCACCGTATAATGATAGCGCCCGTAAAAATCCGTTTCAAAAGGAAAAATCGTATACATCCGGTCGACATACCGCTTGATCTTTTTCACGCGCCCGGTATTCCAGGCCCACAACTTCGGCGAAATGTAATAAAATACTTTCAAACCGATCCCTTTGGCAAACCGGGCAATACGCAGGTTGAAACCGGCATAATCCACCAGGATCACCACGTCCGGCTTCCAACTCCGGATATCCTCACAACACAAGCGGATATTGGCCTTGATCTTACCGAGATTCTTCAATACGGTCAGAAATCCCATGATAGCCGTATCTTTGTAATGCCGGACGACCTCCGCTCCTGCCTCACGCATCAGGTCCCCGCCCCAACCCCGGATGTCGGCTTCCGGATCTTCAGCCCGTAACCCCCGGATTAAATTCGACGCATGCAAATCGCCCGATGCTTCCCCTGCTATAATATAATAACGCATAAAAGGTAAAGGTTAAAAGTAAAAAATAAAAACTCAACAGTACTGTACAAAGATAGCAAATTACAAGCCAAATCATTACTTTTGCAAGCGATTATAGAAATTTAATAGCAGTCGGTACAAATATGAATATTGCAGGGAAGAAAGTCGCTTATATCACCTTGGGTTGTAAACTGAACTTTTCAGAAACGTCTACCATCAGGCACAGCCTTGAAAAAGAAGGCACTGAAACCGTAGCCGATAAAGAAGGCGCCGATATCTTTGTGATCAATACCTGTAGCGTGACCGATATGGCCGAAAAAAAAGGCCGGCAGTTGATCCGTAAAATTATTCACCACAACCCGGGCGCCTATATCGTAGTTGTCGGATGTTATGCCCAGCTCAGAGCGAAAGAAATCATGGCTATCGACGGAGTGAGCCTGGTATTAGGGGCCGGAGAAAAATTCAATGTCGCCCACTACCTGCAACACCTCGAAGAACAGGAAAAGCAAGAACCTCACTCGTGTGATATTTTCAAAATCAGCAATTTCGACCTGGCCTACTCTTTCGGCGACCGTACCCGTTGTTTCCTGAAAATCCAGGACGGTTGCGACTATTTCTGTACTTATTGCACCATTCCTTTTGCCCGCGGAAGAAGCCGGAGTGCCAGTCTGCCGCGGATCCTCGACGCTCTCCGCGAGGTGGCCGGCAAAGGGATCCAGGAAGTGATACTCACCGGTGTCAATACCGGCGATTTCGGCCGGGGCACGGATATGAATTTCTTACAACTATTGCAACAACTCGACCGCCAGGAAGAGATTGCCAGGTTCAGGATTTCTTCTATCGAGCCCAACCTGCTGACCGACGAAATCATTGAATTTGTAGCAACCTCCAAGCGCTTCATGCCCCATTTCCATATCCCCTTGCAATCGGGTAGCGACGAAGTGTTGAAGCTCATGCACCGGCGTTATGACCGGGAATTATTCGCCGGTAAGATCCGCACCATCCGCCACCTGCTACCGGATGCTTTTATCGGCGTCGATGTCATAGCCGGCATGCGGGGTGAAACCGAAGCCTGTTTCGAAGACGCCCTCCGGTTCATCGAGACGCTCGACATTTCACGGCTTCACGTATTCCCTTATTCCGAACGCCAGGGAACCAAAGCGCTGGATATCCCCCTGATCGTTCCTCAGGAAGAAAAACACCGGCGGGTAAACCGGCTGATTTCCGTATCACAAAAAAAATTAACCGCTTTCTATCACCGGTTCGAAGGGGAAACCCGTCCTGTATTGTTCGAAGACAACAAAATCGGACAGTATATCTGCGGATTCACAGACAATTATATCAAAGTAAAACTCCCCTACGATGCCGGATTAGCCAACCGGATTATTCCCATCCGGCTAGAAAAAGGGCTCTTTTGTGAAGACGAATAAACAACTCATAATAAAGTGATTAACCCCATACACAAAAGGCACATACTTATTGTGTCTAATTAACAATATTTAATTTGAAGCGTTCACAATTAGTATTACCTTTGTGTAAGAATCAATTTCATAGTTTGTTTCTGTTTAGGGTTAGTAATTTAAGTCGTCAATTCATGGCGACTTAATTTTTTTATTTCATCCGATATACCTATTTTTGTTATAAATACTTTTTAACTTTGTATCAAAAATATAAACATCGATTGTTAAGTAATCAGCAATTTACTTTTTAATTAAAGCAACGAACCTAATGCAAGTTTTAATTACCGGAAGTGCCGGATTTATCGGTTACCACCTCGCAAAAGCTCTTGCCCGGCAAGGCATAGCCACTTATGGCATCGACTCGATAAACAGTTATTACGACGTATCCCTGAAAAAAGCCCGTTTAAAAGCATGCGGAATCGATCTTTCCCGTCAAGAACAGGAATACCGCTCTACCCTTTACCCCAATTATACGTTCAGGCAAATGGACCTCTGTGACAAACCTGCCCTCGACGCACTTTTCGCTTCCCGGGCCTTCGATACGGTAATCAACCTGGCTGCACAAGCCGGAGTACGTTATAGCCTCGAACATCCGGAGACCTACATCGACAGCAATGTGTCGGGTTTTCTGCATATATTGGAAGGCTGCCGCCACCATCATATTCCCCGTCTGATTTTCGCTTCTTCGTCATCGGTATATGGCAATTCGACCGAAGTACCGTTCCGCGAAGATGCGCGGGCCGATCATCCGGTCAGTATCTACGCCGCCACCAAAAAGAGTAACGAACTGATGGCCTATACCTACTCCCGGCTCTACGGCCTCCAGACTGTCGGACTACGCTTTTTCACCGTTTATGGTCCCTGGGGACGCCCGGACATGGCACCGATGCTTTTCGGCCGATCTATCCTGGAAGATAAACCGATCCGGATATTCAACGAGGGACGTTTATCCCGGGATTTCACATATATCGACGATATTATCGCCGGGATCGTCACGATACTCGACCACCCGGGCTTAGTGCGGGAAGATGTCCCGGGAGTACCGGCCGTCATCTATAACATCGGTCACGGTTCTCCGGTTCAGCTCATGGATTTTATCGGACTCCTGGAACAACATCTGGGTAAAACCGCCCGGAAAGAATTCGTCGGCATGCAACCCGGAGATGTGTATCAGACCTGGGCAGACACCACCAAACTCCATACCGATTATAATTACAGGGCCACCACCTCACTCGGGAAAGGAATCGAACAGTTTGCCCTCTGGTTCAAAAAAATGAAAACTTATGGATTATAATATATTCAAATCGCCCCTACGTCACTTTATCAAAGCAAAGATAAACGGTGGGGCCGTCTTGCTTTTCGTTGCCGCAGCCGCAATGATCATAGCTAATACACCCTTACGCGAATCCTACGATGCCTTTTTTGCCAAAGAGGTCATTTTGCAATTCGGAGACATCAACCTCTTTCACGTCCACGGAAGGAATATGACCTTCATGTCCCTGATCAACGATGCGCTGATGGCAATCTTCTTCTTCTCCGTCGGTCTGGAAATCAAACGGGAGATCCTGGTCGGCGAACTCTCTTCACCCCGCAAAGCTTTACTTCCGGTTGTCGCAGCTTGCGGAGGAATGCTCGTCCCCATCCTCATCTTTTCCCTGATTTGCCCCGAAAGCCCTGCCAGCCGGGGAGCCGCCATCCCGATGGCCACGGATATCGCTTTCTCATTGGGAGTATTATCCTTACTAGGGAAACGCATCCCCCTGAGCCTGAAAATCTTCCTGACCACTTTCGCCGTAGTAGACGATATCGGTGGCATCATTGTCATCGGAGCCTTTTACAGCAGTAATCTGATCCTGGAATACTTGCTTTGGGCATTAGGGATTATTTTCATTCTGTGGATAGGCGGTAAAGCCGGAATCAACAGCAAGCTGTTTTATATCTTCTTCGGCATCGTCGTGTGGTACTTATTCCTGAATTCGGGGATTCATCCGACCATCGCCGGTGTCATCGGAGCCTTCACCGTCCCGGCACGTCCCAAGCTGAACATCTACAAATATGTCGGAGAAATCCGGGCCAGCTTGCAAAAGCTTCCCGAAACCGCCGACATGGCCAATAATAAATACATGCTGAGCAACTCGGAACGCGCTATCCTCCGTCATGTCGAATCGGTCTCCGACAAAGTGATCAGTCCCTTGCAATCGATGGACGATAACCTGCATCCCCTGGTCAACTACGTGGTGATGCCTCTCTTTGCCTTCGCCAACGCCAGCATCTCTTTCGAACATTTCACCCTGGCCGACATCGAAGGAGTGACACTCAGCGTATTCATCGCCCTCGTCCTGGGCAAACTGCTCGGCATCTTCTCATTTACATGGCTGGCCGTGAAAAGCAAATTACTGAACATGCCGGAACACATGGATGCCCGTAGCCTTCTCGGTGTATCCATGTTGGGCGGAATCGGCTTCACCGTCTCCCTGTTTATCGCCAACCTCTCCTATGCCGGGCTCCCCGACATCGGTCCTACCCTGCTCAACCAAGCCAAATTAGGTATCATCAGCGGTTCCGTATTCGCCGGTCTCGCCGGTTACCTGTTGCTAAAACATTTCTATAAAAATCCCCGGAACCGATAAATCTATCGGTTCCGATAAAATTTTGTATATCAATCTATTAAAACAAAACAACTAAATCACAACGATCACCCAATGACCAATTACAAAAAAACTCTTATTATTTTGTTTTTTTTCAAAATTCATTCTATCTTCGCATCCGCATTGGAGAGGTGGCAGAGTGGTCGATCGCGGCGGTCTTGAAAACCGTTGACTGTCACAGGTCCGGGGGTTCGAATCCCTCCCTCTCCGCTGAAAATCAAAGAGTTAGCTAAAACTGACTCTTTTTTATTTGTGGCAAATTGAAGGGGAAAAGGTATTTTGAGGTAAAATCTGGGCTCGCCCGGATAGTGTACCCCAAAGTGTGTAAATCCCAGTAATTTTTATTTTTGTAATGACGAATTTCAAAAATGAATTATTATGGAATTTACACAGGAACAAATCCCGGAAATAATTCTCCGGTTGAAACTCTCCGATTTTCAGTCCTTAGCAATCATGGCTTGTAAACGCCTGTTGTACAGAAGTAAATTTACACACTTAGGGAAACACGATCTTATTTTTTGTCCAACAAGGGTAAATATGCCCCATACCCCTGGGCTTCCATGTCCTCTTTGGGAATAAAACGCAGAGAAGCGCTGTTGATACAATAGCGTAATCCGCCCCGGTCTTTCGGACCGTCGTTAAACACATGTCCGAGATGAGCATCACCCGTCTTGCTGCGTACTTCAGTCCGGCGCATACCATGGGAAGTGTCGGTCTTTTCATCGATCAGCCCCTGGTCGATAGGTTTGGAAAAACTCGGCCATCCGCAACCCGAATCGAACTTATCGGCCGATATAAAAAGCGGTTCACCCGTTGTGATATCTACATAAATCCCTTCCCGGTATTCGTTCCAATAGGCATTTTGAAAGGGCGGTTCCGTGGCATTTTTCCGGGTAACGGCATATTGTTCGGGGGATAATGTTTTTTTCAGGGTCGCATCGTCCTGACGGCGGTAAACCGTCTGCGGGGGTTTCATCCCTTCACCGGCCGGCCGGAGATTGGCCTGACGGGCAAGCCCGAACAGAGCCGGATCGATATGACAATATCCACCGGGATTCTTGTCCAGATAATCCTGGTGATAACCTTCGGCCGGATAAAAATTGTCCAAAGGTTTTACTTCTATCGCCAAAGGACGATCGTATCGTTTCGACAGTTCGTCCACGGCCCGGACGATCACCTCACGGTCAGCAAGGTCCGTATAATAAATCCCGGTACGGTATTGAGTCCCGCGATCGTTGCCTTGTTTATTCAGGCTAGTGGGGTCTATGGTTTTAAAATAAAGGCCGAGCAACAGAGGTAATCCCACTTCGGCCGGATCATAAACCACCTTCACAGCCTCGGCAGCCCCGGTCCGTCCGCTACATACCTGCCGGTAATCCGGATCGGCAACGGTACTGTTTGCATAACCGACCTGAGTGGCTTCCACTCCCCGGATCTGTTTCATAAAATGCTCTGTTCCCCAAAAGCATCCCCCTGCCAGATAAATTTCTTTCTGATTTTCCATAGTCGTCAATTCCTGCGTTTTACCCTTACCTGCCTTACTCTGACCTGTACATCCGAAAGCTGCAAATAAGGCTAGACAAATCATCATCGTATTCTTCATCATCTTCCTTTCCCCAAGGGGTATTAACCGATAATATATCGTAACCGCCCCCCACAAAGTTTCAAAAACATATTAAAACTCCTCCTTTTACCTCCGAATCCTTCTTTTATTTTCCCCAGGACTTCGAAACAGGCCTTGTTAAAGATTTGCACCGGATACCGGAATCCCCATCGGCACAACAATCCGCAAATTCTACGATACGGCGGACCGATTCGCCGGGGACAACGGAATTTCCGGCATAGGATCAACCGACATTTGCCAGGGCTACCAAACGACTCTCCGGCCGAAATTCGGCCAAATAGAAAGGATAGGAATATTGCCCCAGCAGACTGCTTGCCTGCTCCATAAAAGCAGGGGTATCGTAAAGCAGCAAATCGATGTATAAATTATCGCGCCCCATAGTTCCTCCCAATAAGATTCCGATCTCACGGCCGGATCCCTTTTTACCGAGTACTTCTGCCGTCAACCGGTCTTCGATCTCATAGCGGAGTTTCAACATCCCGGAACGATCGGCTTCTCCCACCGGCATCACCAAAAATACCGCCTTGCTCCCGCATGCAGCCAACTTATCGGCATTCTCCGTCTCTCCATTGAAATAATCCTGCAGAAGATCGGAAAAACAGGTGGTCCCGATGACCATATCATAACGTAAATCCTTAACGGTATCGAATTCCATTCTATAAACACTATAACGCTCGTCAGGACGGGTAAGAATCTCTTTTTTAGCTTCTTCGAGCGCTACGGTCATACAAGCTTCCAGCCTGGTAAGGGGAAACATGCCTGCTTCCATCCCATCCGCCTTGTCGACATTACCGATATAGATATGCGACAGCGCCTCACCGATCGTCAGCTCCATCATGATATAAAAAGCATTGTAACAAGAATTATCGTCGAGAGAACAAAGTTGTTCATCATAAAAACGGATATCGAAATAATTCTGGTCTTCCTTATATTTCAATCCTACCATCACCTCATCCAACTGTACGTCTTTACCGTACATCTGAAATCCGAAACTCTCCCCATGAGTGCCCTGCATACAAGGAAAGAAATGCCATTTTCCGCGGAACTGCTCCGGCATCTGCTCCACCAACCAGGGCAACAGATAAAAGAGATAGTTCTTCCCTTCGATGGTAAAGGTAAATTCATAATCACCACCGAGATTAAAATTCAGCTCGCCGGAGATCAGCTGTACTCCTCCGGAAATAAAATCCACCATTTTATCCACGTCCTCCTCTCCCCGTTTTTCAATCATAGCAGCCAACCGGGGTTCATTGTCCGTAAACCATTGCCAGAATTCAGCCGTACGCTGCCGGAAGGTCTTGCCCCCGGTCATCGCTTCAGGGGTCGTCAGACGGGCATTCAGTTTCTTTACTTTTCCCCCGGGTGTCAGCTCTTCGTCACACCATCCCAAAAACATACGGGCATCCTGATCGTCAGGGGTGAGCCGCAATACCTGTTCGAACCTTTCTTTAGCCTGCCCGAACCGATCACTATAGTAATATGCATACCCCAGACGGTAATGCCACAAGGGATCGAATAAAATTGATAAGTGACTGTATTTCTTTGAGTTCATATTCTGCAAAAGACCTAATCTCCCGCTATTGCTCCACCGATTTTCTGCAATGCTTTGCTTCTTTTTCGTGGGTGATATTCTTATATATGCACAAAGGTAATAGGATCCACGGGAAAGAGCAATTATTCTCCGTTTTATTTTCAGAAAACAATTCATTTGGAGTTCTCCCTTCCTTTTTCGCATAGTGACGGTAGCCTGACTTATGAAGAAAATTTTATCTTGATCTGTCTATTTGTATCCGACTCTAAGTTTGCCACGATATTCTTAATGATGTCTTGTTTTTCAATAAAAATGAGTATCTTTGCAAATTAAATTAATGCCATTATTTTAGTGGACTCAAAGTATAATTATGGGAAAGCCATTTAAGGTAGAGTTGAAAAAGCTTTCGGAGACCGTTCGATGGGCTGAGCAGCAGGACGTGACGCGTATTGCACGGTTTCTGTTTGCAGAGAACAAGCACATACCTCTGGTGTGCATTGGCTCTGGCGGTTCGTTCAGTGCTTGCCATTATGCAGTCCAGCTCTATCAGCATTGCAATGGTGTGCTGGCACAGGCGATGACCCCGCTTCAGTTGATGTATGCAGGGCATAATATAATCCGTAGCAGTAAACTGCTTTTTCTTAGTGCTAGTGGTAAGAACAAGGATGTACTGAATGCCATCAAGTATGGTGTAAAGTATAACGAGACAGGCATGATGAGTCTGACCCTCCGCAAGAAAAATCCTACCGAGGAACTACTGGAAAAGTACCCCAAGGTGCTTCGGTGGTGTGAGGACATTCCCAGCGAGAAGGATGGATTTCTGGCTACGAACTCGTTAATCGCAACTATTATGCTACTGTGTAAAGCTGCGGGTTCCAAGTTTCAAGATTCAAGATTCAAGTTGAGCGACTTGCAACCTGCAACCTGGAACTTGAAACTAGATTCCATCCAGAACTTCATCGTTTTGTTTGGCGCTTTAGGGGAACCAGTGGCATGGGATATAGAGTCAAAGTTGACGGAGGCTGCATTGGGTTCTGCCTTGTTGAGCGACTACCGTAATTTTGGTCATGGCCGTCATCACTGGTTTGCCAAGAAAGGAGAGAACTCTTGCATCATAGCACTAGTGACTCCCGTTGAGCGGGAACTGGCCTACAAGACCATTGGTTGCCTGCCCAAGGATGTGCCTGTAATCTATTTAGAAACAGAACTGGAAACACCTGCTGCGTCCATTGACCTGCTGATAAAGGCGTTCCACTTTGTGAATGAACTGGGCATAGCACGAGGCATAGATCCCGGCCGGCCTGGTGTACCTTCTTACGGCCGTACCCTGTATAACCTGGATTACTTTAAGCTGACCAACCGCATATTGCCCTCTGAAAAGGCACTGGATGTGGCCGTACTTCGCAAGTTAGGTGTTGCAGGTATGGAGAACAAACTATTGCGGGAATACTACAGCGAGGCTTGTAAACGATTTGTGAAGCAGTTGAACAAAGGTAAGTTTACAACCGTGGCTTTTGACTACGACGGTACACTGTCTGCCTCAGACCATACGAGCCGTTACACGAAAGGCTTGTGTGATGAAATCAAGAATGCGCTGTTGCCTCTGTTGGAAAACGGTGTACAAATAGTGGTGGCTACAGGTCGTGGCAAGTCGGTGGGCGAGTCGTTCCAAGAATCCATTGACCAGAAATACTGGCCACAAATCAAGGTGGGTTACTATAATGGTGCCTGCCTGTTGGTTTTAGGTGAAGAGGATAAACTGAAAGCATGGAAGAAGCAGCCTTTTGATAGTGAACTGAAAGCACTGGAGGAGGAACTGAAACTAAGACTCTCCAAGGACTGTGTGGCCTACAAATTTGAAGAACGCAGTCTGCAACTGTCCATTGAGGGAGAAATGACCCAAACGGAATCACAACTGGTTTATGAGATCTGCCGTGAAATCATCTGGGACAAACAGATGAAGGGTATCCATGTTTGGTGCAGCAGTCACAGTATGGATATCGTAGTGTACCGCGAGGTAAGCAAACTGCAGGTCATTGAAGACCCAGAGCGCACCTTGTGCATAGGGGATTACGGCACGGTGGAAGGCAACGACTATGAGATGCTAACCAGCAAATATTCTCTCAGTGTTGACAGAGTATCGAAGAACGCAGAGAGTTGCTGGAACATAGTGCCATCAGGTATGAAAGGACTTGATGCAACCCTCTATTATATGAGCCGCATGAAGGCAAACGAAGGGAAGATAACGTGTAAGTTTAGCGTATGAACAGTAATTTAGCAAACCAGCTTCTTGCCAGCATCATGAAGTGGGATGCCCCGACATTGGCATCTGAACGTGCTGCCCTTGAATTCATGGGTAGCATGAAGTATGATGCATACGACCGTTATATGCCGGGAATGCGCTTCATGAGTAGTCTGGTACAGTGGCTGAATGATATAAAGGAGGAAGACCGTGATGAGGCTTATAAGTTTATTAAAGAGAAGCTAGTCTTCATTTCCTCAATGCAGATGAACTATCTGGTGGATTTGTTGTATGATTCAAAAATACGACCTATTCTGCTGGATATGTCTACTGTAGAAACGGGTATGCCATCATATAAGTGCTCAAGCAAAATTGTGCGTACACGCTTTGAGATTGAGAAGCGTTCAGCTTTGGTCATTGGTCTCAGTGACGGTGCTCATACAGACATTTTACGTCGTAGCGCAGGGTTCAATAATGAGCAGGTGTTGACCAACTATTATCCTGACGGGAAGAAACTGAAGGATATGCTGGATGAATTGCGTAAAGACCAGAAACTGAAAGGAATAGAGAATCCCTTCTTCCGTAGGATTTTCCTGATTGATGATTTTACTGCCAGTGGAAAAAGTTTTATCCGCTTTGATGAAAGCGATGGAGAGTATCATGGTAAGTTGAAGAGGATCATTGATGAGCTATGTATTAAAGGTTATGTTGAAAAAGAACAGAAAATTGAGCATCTGAGCTATCTGCTGAACCCGGAGCAAAAGATACAGATAGATATTTTATTCTGTATAGCTACTGAAAAGGCAAGAACCAATATAAAGAGTAGCCTTGACGATTACTTGAAATCTGTCAATTGGCAGAACAAGGTGGAATTCAACATCCATATTGTGCAGATTCTTGAAAACAAACTGTCGATCGACATCAAGACGGACAAAGACTTGGTCAAACTGCTGAAGAAAGATGAGCACTTTGTGGAAGAGTGTGTTATCTCCAAAAGCTACAAGGTTGGCAAAAATGATAACCCCTGGTTGGGCTTTGATGAATGTGCCTTGCCTGTTGTTCTTGCTCACAATACGCCAAACAATTCACTGCCTATTATTTGGCAGGACGCTGAACGATTTCATGGATTGTTCCCCCGTATAAGCCGCCATTGACCGTATGAATATTTATAAGAACCCATTTGCCATACGCGCCTCTGAGAGAATTGAAACTGATGAGATGTTCTTGGAGTTATTCTCGTCGGAGCCATTGACTCATCTGGAAGAAAAGCATGAGCAGGGAAAGTTATGGAATAATGTGACTACCATTCTTAGTTCGCCTGGTGCGGGAAAGACCACCTTGTTGCGTCTGTTTTCTTCTACAATCCTTCAACGCATCACTGAGCGCAATACTGCTTACAAGAAGCTGAAAAAACTGGATGTAATAGATAGTGATCATATCAAGAAATGTGGTGTCTATCTACAGTTGGGTCGTGACTATGAATTTCTGGAAGATGATGTTCTGTTCAATGAAATTGAGCAGAAGAGGATATTTCTGTCCCTCCTCAATGCAAGGATTGTGCTGGCCACGTTGAAGAGTCTGATGTCTTTGGCTGGTATCAAATACACCCAATTAAATGAAATAACTTATACGCCAGAGGAGATTATACCCGAGTTTGGAGATTTCAAGGCAGAGTACACTGGAAAGGAACTGCTGGATTGGGCCGCAGAACAGGAACGTAAGATATGTGAGTTCCTTGACAGTTTTGTGATGCCCACCGAGGTTATTCAAGGCAGCAGTAAGCTATTTGCCCTGCAAGCCATGAAAGCTTCTTGGTTTACCCATAAAGGGGAGAAACTTTGTGAGGATTTTATCTTCCAGATAGATGATGGTCATAAACTCACAAAGAAGCAAAAGAAAATTATTCGTGATGAAACTGTTGAGGTGCGCCTCCCTGTTACGCTTTGGATAGCAGAACGTTTAGAGACTCTCTCAACGAGTGATATATTAAGTGATAAGAACATTAAGGACAGAGATGATCAGACCATACATCTGGAGAGTACTAAAAAAGGCATATTCAATCCAATGGTTAAGAATATTGCAACTTTGCGTAGCGCTTTTTCTGCGGATGGAATCATCCTTGCCAGTGCGCTTGCCAGTGACACAACAATTAATTACAAGGCGTTGTATAATGATGCAAGCAAGAGGTATCTGGCTCAATTGACAGAACTGCATAACTATGACAACTACACCGAGTGTGTTGCTGCCATAGAGGCTCAAGACCCGTATGAGCGAGTGCTTAATATAAGAGCCTTGCTGATGCATGCTGCCCGTCAAGGTGCCAATGGGCCGATGAACCTGTTTGGATATACAGCTCAGGATTTGGAATGGATGCTAAATCCGTTGATGCCATTGGTGAAAGAGGTAATCCCCGGTGAAATAAAGAAGTTGCCGCAGTATTACGGCTTCTCTACACTTATGGATCTGGCCAGCCAAAATGTTGAACAATTCTTGGATTTGTCTGCCAAGATGTATGAACTGTTGGTGGCCAAGAAAATTTCAGACCCCTCATACTATGTATTAACCGCAGAGGAACAAGACAAAATTGTAAGAGATTTTGCACTTGCTCGTTTGGAGGACATCAAGCGACTGCCACGAGGTAACAGAATCTACGGTTTCCTGATGCATTTGATAGATTTCTGCTATGGTCTGACCTATACTCCTACGTATTCATATCGTTCTGTTACTGGCTTTGCCGTGAAAGAAGAGAATTCAGGCAAATGGGGAAAGGATGGTTTTTGGTTCCAAGATCCTGACAATGAAGAGTTGGCAACGATTCTGAAAGATTGTCTCGCATATAATTTCTTGATGAAACAGGGTGTAATCCAAGGCAAAAAAGACCAGAAATGGACAATATTCTATCTAAACAGCTGGCTTTGTGCATACGCACATCTGCCGCTTGAACGTGGAGGATGGCGTCCATTAACACTTCATAAACTAAATTCTTGGCTATGAAAAAACGTTGGGAGTCATACGTGATGTATCGCCAGAATGAGAAACTGGTGGAGTTCTGGAAAGAGTACTATAAGGACAAGTCCGGGGCGAAAGTCCTTTTCTTGTTGGGTAAGGGCTTTGACCCAAGAATGAATAATATCCTGAAACTGTTCCTTGAAACTAACCCTGAGCAGGTATTGGATTGTGTTGCCTTCGATTTCCCCAATGAGAAAGACCCTGCAGAAAATAAGAAGTTGTACGAAATCAATTCGCAACAACTTGCAGAGTTGAAAGACCAATACGGCTTTGATTATGAGGAGTTGCAAATAGACGGTAGTTTGCTTTGGGACAAGCGTATAGCTCAGATGAGTCGCCAAGTAATAGGCAAAGATTTGAACGCGTATAATGACGTGATAATGGATGTCAGCTCATTGCCCAGGGCTTTCTATTTCAATATTGGTAAGGCCTTGTTCAACAAGCTTGACAAAGACCAGTCTAAGAACCTGTTTTTTGCCGTATCTGAAAACGTAACGATTGATGAACGTATAAAGAAAACACCGATAATTGACAATATCGAGCCGTTGGTGGGTTTCCGTTCCCTGTCGAGCCGTGAGTCAAATCTGGACAGGATTAATATCCTGATTAGCTTGATGGGCGACCAGAATATTGACATTCTGAGGAGCATCTATAATCACTTCCAGCCCTCTGATATGTTCCCTGTGCTGCCTTTCCCATCGAAAGACCCACGGCATTCTGACTATCTGATGCTGAAATACCACGAGTTCTTTACTGAGAAGCAGTTTACCGAGCCACAGAATATCACTTACGCTGATGAGCAGAATCCGTTTGAACTGTATCGTATTGTTTCAAATATGATTCAAGGGCATCGGGCAACCTTCAAGCCTATCAGTGACCATGTGTGTTTTGGTATTGCATTGCTGACAAGTAAATTGTTGTCACTTGGTGCTTTGCTTGTGGGATTGGAGTATAACAACTGTGTCACAATATACAACGTGAGTTCAGCAAACTATGAGATAGAAGATGCAACCGTTTTTAAGCAGATTAATGAGGTTAGTGAACCTTTCCTCCTTTGGATTACAGGAGAAGCTTACAATGAAAATTGATGTTGGTCAATAAAATAACTCAAAAACACAATAATAGAACAAGTTTTTTTGTTATGCATTTGCGTAATTAGACGAAAAATGTCTATGTTTGCAAACAAAATAATAAATACAAGATAATGGCGAGCATAGCAAGCTGGATATATGATAAGCCGCTTAGAGGCAATTACACCTTCACACACGATGAGGTGGCGCAGGGATTTCCTGACATGAGTGCCGGGAGCATTGCACGGGCGCTGACCAGGGAGGTGAGCAAGGGACGGGTTATGTCACCCCTGCGCGGCTTCTACGTCATAGTGCCGGATGAGTATGTGCTGCGCGGGGCTGTGCCGCAGTCGTTTTACTTGGATGATATGATGCTACACCTGGGACGCAAATACTATGTGGCTCTGTTGAGTGCGGCAAGTTATCACGGAGCTTCGCATCAGGTTCCGCTGCGGTTCAGCGTGATGATAGAGCCTCCCGCCATGCGTGACAAGAAGGGGGAGAAGTACCTTACGCATTTTTTCTGCAAGAGCCATATTTCTGAAACATACGTAGAGAGACGGCAGACGCGGACGGGCTACATTAACGTGTCATGTCCTGAACTGACGGCAGTGGATTTGCTGACGTATCAGGCTAAGACAGGGAGCGTTTCGCGGGCAGCCACTGTTCTGTCTGAACTGGTGGAGAAACTGAATTTCGGGCGTTTGGGGGCTGACTTCGTGAAGGAGGTTCCAGTAACCAGTCTGCAGCGTCTGGGTTATATTCTAGACGAGGTGCTGGAGGAAGGTGAAACGGCAGAGTCTGTGTATGGCCTGTTGAAGTGTTCCGGCCACGTAATCCAGTATGTGCCTTTAAAGGCAGGAAAGAGCAGCGAGGGGTGCGAAAGGAACGCTAAGTGGAGAATTATTGTGAACGAAACCATTGAGATTGACGAGTTATGATACCAGAGCGATATATTACGGAATGGAGCGAGCAGGCCCCGTGGGTGGTGAATAAATTCATCGAACAGGATTTGATAGTCTGCCGTGCGTTAGTATCTATTTATAGCGATGCATTTCTTACGAAGCATCTGGCGTTCAGAGGCGGCACGGCATTGGGTAAGTTGTATCTGAAGCCGCAGCCCAAATACTCGGAGGACATTGACCTGGTGCAAGTGCAGGCAGAACCCATCAAAGAGACGATAGACCATCTAAGGGATGCGCTGGCTTGGCTGGGAGAGCCGGTGGTGAAGCAGAAGAAGCACAACAATACGCTGGTGTTCAAGGTGCAACCGACGGATATAGATGCGGGCGAGATTCACTTGAAGGTGGAGATTAACTGCAAGGAGCATTTCTGTGTTTTTCCAATGGTAAGAGTGCCTTTTGCGGTGGATAGTTCGTGGTTCAAGGGTGCTTGCGAGGTGCTGACGTATGAGTTGGCAGAGTTGACAGGGACGAAACTGCGGGCTGTGTATCAGCGGAGAAAAGGACGTGATTTGTTTGACCTGTGGAAGATACTGTCAATGCACCCCGAGTTAGATAAAGGGAAAGTGATGGAAAGCTATGAGCGGTATCTGGGCTTCACGGCATCGCACCTGCCTACGTACAAGGAATTTGTGCTGAATATGGACGAAAAGCTACAGGATGAGGAATTCTTGACGGATACGGAAATGATTCTTGGGCCACAGGTGGAGTATGACCCTCAGGTGGCGTGGGAAAAGGTGAAAGCGAAGTTGGTGGAGAGGTTTAATCCTGAAGCTTGAAGCTTAAACTTGATACTTGAAACATGGAACTTGAAACAAATAATATCATAGTTGGTGCAGGCCTGATAAGTCTGGATGTGTTGATTTGGGACGGGCAAAGAGTCCCCATATCCTATTACGTGGGTGGCACATGTGGTAATGTGATGATGATTCTCTCCCACATGGGTTGGGATGCCTATCCCATAGCCCGCCTGGACGGCACGAAAGACGGGGTGAGAGTGTTGGATGACATGAAAAAGCACCATGTAAACATAGATTTTGTCTCTACCCAAGATGGTAAGACACCGGTGATAGTGCAGCGTAACTTCATTAACAAGGACGGTGTTCCCACGCACAAGTTTGAATCGCGCAAGAATATCGGACGGTTCTATCTGGACTTCAAGTCGCTGACGCTAAAACAGGCGAATGAGGTGATAGAGAAGATAGACTTTGTGCCAAAGGTATTCTTCTTTGACAGGGTTTCGCCCGCCATCTTGAAGCTAGCCACCACATTCAAGGAGAAAGGTTCGGTGATATTCTTTGAGCCTTCCAGCAGAGGTGGAAATGTTAGCTTGTTCAACAAATGCGTTGAGGTGGCTGATATAGTCAAGTTCTCGGAACAGAGGATAAAAGACATCGAGCAGTTTAAAGACAACAAGGGTAAGCTGTTTATACAGACACAAGGGGCAAAGGGATTGAGCTACCGCTTGGATTTTGGTTGGAAGCACCTAGACCCCGTTGTTAATGAGAAAGTGGTGGATACCGCTGGTGCAGGCGACTGGACAGCGGCTGCTTTGATTAATAATTTGTTCAAAGACAAAGTAATGTTTGGAATATGCGATCTCTTAGAATCAGATTTGGAGATAGCTCTGAAAGAAGCGCAGAAAGTAGGTGCTGAGAGTTGCTCTTATGAAGGGGCGCGTGGTATGATGCAGTAATGAAACAACTAAAGGATGGAGATATAGATGAAATAACAGCGAAAAATCAATACGAGACCCAAAAAGAATTCTATGTTTTCAACTCCATTTGAGGAGTTTTTCAATTACTTGTCGTAAATTTGCACTTGCTTGTTGAATTCGCACCTGCGTAAAAAGTTAAAAACGTCAAATCTTTATCTTTTCTGTTTTCTTCAGAACCCATTCCATCACTTTTCTACCGTTTAGATTGCAAATATTGATATAAAACAACTTGCAAATACTCCTCTTGAATGTGAGTTTCGGAATGCCCCTCGGAACGTTCAATGAGCGTGGTGGAGTTACAGATAGTTATTTTCGAGGAGACGCTTTTTTGCTCTCTGCAGGACTTGTTACCTGCCATTGGTCGGTCTTTTTTCTGTTTCATATCACAATAATTTCTTGTAGTTCTTTTCACTTAATCGGTTGATTTCTTCCTTGTAGTCCTCTAAATGTCTGAGGAGAATGTTTTCCACGTACATACCCAATGTCATCTCTCTCTTTCGGATGAAGAGGACGATTTCAGACAGTTTGTCCTGCAATTCTTTGGAGATGTAGATTGCCTTGCGGTCATACAGGTCATTGCGGTGCATGAAGAGCGAGATCTAATCTCTTTTGGCGGGATTCTTGCGACGTGTTCGGATGGGTAGCTGTGGTTCTCCCGAGACCTCTTTCCGTGTTTCCGAAACAGCCTCATCCGACTCTTCGACGGAGGCAGGCGGTATCATCTCGCTCTCTTTCTTTTTCATCGGGATACCCTGTGAAATGAGTTCTCGGATAGCGACGGGATCTATCGCTCCTTTATTCTTTCCTGCCATATGCTTCAGGTTTTACGATGGACAGGATTTCCTCCACAAGCTCTTTCAGACGACTGCCTCTGAGCAGCGTGCGGGAGGCGGGAAAGATGGTCGAACGGAAAAGGGTCGTACCCTCATCCATCACTTCCTTTTTGTAGCGGGTCGTGTTGGGGACCGCCGTCTTCAAGAGAGGAAGTCCCAACTCGGCAATGACTTTTTCATACATCGCATGGGGTGTTTTCTCTCTGCCGTCCACCATGTTCCAGAAGAGATAAATCCCTTTGTTGGCAGTGTCTGTATTGTCGGTTATCGCCTCCTTGATGATGGCTGAAACTCAGCGTGCTTTCCAAGGATATACGGTCAGCGGAGATGGGTGTGAAAATGTAATCCATACCGGAGAGAGTGGTCAGCACACCGTCATTGTTGATGGTTCCGGGCAGGTCAAAAAAGACGAAATCCGTATCCGGTTCGTGCGTTTCCAGATATTCCCTGACCGTATCCACGGCTGCCTCTGCCGTAGCGCAGAGAATGGTGTACGTGGGCTTTTGCAACTCGGAGAATTGGGTGGCTACCAATTCTTGCAGCGCGAGGTTGCGATCCACGCCCTGTGCGTCACGCTGACGCATGGCATTGATACTGAATTGCGGATAGTCGCAATCCACCACAATAAGGTTATACCCGCAGGCATAGTGCAGGTAACTTGCCGTCAAGACTGTAAAGGTCGTTTTGCCGACACCACCCTTTTGGGTGGAGAAGGCAATGAAAACAGGTTTCTTTTTCATTTTCTGTTTAATGGTTCTACATATATGTGAGGAAAGGCGTATGCACACCTTGGCTTGTTTCCTTGAAAAGGCAGATATGGAAATGGGTCTGTGAGGGAATAAATCCCCGGACAGGCATACGGTAAGGTATTCCGCTAAGGGAACATAGACCCACTTTTGGGGATATGTCCCTCCCTGTATAAGGGTGGAGCTATATGACGGAAGTCATACTTGCACACGTTCACCCATCCATACGTCCACACTTGTACCCTTGCGCAAGGGGATGAGGGTAGATGGGTGCGATAACTTGCATATATTCTCATTCCGGTTTCCATTTCCATTATTGTCTGTTCAAATGGCTGCGGACGGGTTTTCAGACTTGGGCAGGCAGGGATGCCCACCGATCTGCAAACACCTGTTCGACGGGGCAAATATAGATGCCTCCAAAGCTCTTTTTTTTATCCTTTTTGCTAACTGCGTACTTGTGGCTTCGGTCTGCGTATTTGTGGCTCCGTGAGAGATAAGTGGTTTAGGCACAAGGCTTAGTAACTTTACCCCCAAGCGGTAAGCCGAAGCCTTCGAGGCATGAAGCGTTCTTTTTTTGAGAGACTTGACTTCCGTCCTTCGCGGACGGATTTATTTGCGTCGGAGCAAATAGCAAGGTATGTTTTATGCAGCACGACTCCGTTTTTGCAGCATAAAACCCTTGCTCCCCGAGAGAGCTGAAAAATTCCGAAGTCGTTTTTCTTGAAAGAGAAAATGTCATGTTTCGAATGCCGGTTATGCCATGAAACACTAAAATCCAAACTAAGAAATGAAAATGAAGAAAATTCGGAGCGCACACTCCAAAGAGAAGACAGAAAAGCGTGTTTCGGTTAATTTCACACCGACGGAATACGCTCATTTCCTCACGATGAAAGAGGAAAGTGGTGTACAAAGTTTGTCTCCGTTTATCAAAGCGAGGGTATTTAATGAGATCTTTCGAGTGATAAAAGTCGACCGTTCCTTGCTTGATTACTATCAAAAACTGACGACTTTGTACGGACAATTCCGCAGTGTAGGAGTCAATTACAACCAGACTGTAGTCGCAATGAAGAGCAATTTCACGGAAAAGAAAGCCTTTGCTATGCTCGCAAAGTTGGAGGAACTGACACTTGAATTAGCAATAATCGGAGGTGAAATCGTGCAACTGACTCGTGAATTTCAAGAGAAATGGCAATATCGGCAGTAACCATTTTACATCGTACTGTTCTTTATGGATGAAAAAATCAGGCTTCCATCTCGTTTGGGGAAGCCTGATTGATATTTGCATGCAATTACCGTTTTTTGAATTTTCCGCCTTTCAAGTCACTCTCTACCATTCGTTTGTTCAGTTTTTTTTGGAGTTCATCAAGGAAATAGGTGCGGCTGTCATCTTTGCGACACTTTATATTCATATAGATGTTGTAGCAGTTCTTGATTTCTACTCCGAAAATGTTAGAAAGAACCTCTGCCAGTTCTTCTACTCCGATTTCTCCATTGTTGATACAGTTACAGGTGTCAAGAGCATAGAGTAACTCCACCAAGTCCACGATTTTGCCCGTCCAACGGATTTCACCGATGGACTTCGATTGCGGACTCTGAGGTGACAAAGACAATAACCCTTGTACCCGCATATTCCACAATTCTAATTCTGTATCAATGACATGCAACAACTCCGACACATTTTTTTCCCATTTCGGCAGTTAAGCCGTTTTCTACTTTGATTGCCTGTAAATGGAATCTTGTGTGGTGTAAAGTCCGGAATAAGGAGATAGGATTCTTGTCTGTTTCACTGAGATTTATAATCTCTTCAATAAGGGATGTTGTTGCTTCTGTAGTATTTTCCGAGAGAAGCATCCCGAAAGTTTCCTTGCCAATAAGTCTTTTCATTTTCGGAGAATTTACTATTTGATATTTATACTTGGAATTAATGTTCAAAACCTCCACTTGTTACAACTTCTGATTGCAACAAATGGAGGTTGTAAGGAAAAGGGAAGTATTACTTGCCTTGTTCCAAGGTACGGGTGGTGAAATAACTGTCCGATATTGAAGGAGTGAACTTGATAACGTTGTTATTCAAAACCGATTTCCTTTTGTTTTTCAGATTAACCATCGTCATTTCCTTAAAGCGGTACTTATGGTTCTTTGTATCCACTTCGGCAATTGCAGAGACGGTCATCTCCTTTTCTTTCTCACCGGCAAGATTATAATAGGTAGCCTTGCGAACAACGAAAATCCGTTTATCGATATAGGAAATTTTCTTTGAGAAACCGTTTTCATTGGCAATTATCTTGTTTTTAGGTATGATTTCCAAGACATAACAATCATGTCCATCGACTTTCTGCTCAGTCAAGAATTTATAGTCGAAATCTTCGACAGCAGGTGTGGACATATCGGCGTAAGAAAACTCAGACCCCATGAAACTCTTGGCATTCTCAGAACTCACAATGCGTCGGGTTTTACGAAGGGCTGGCATATAAATCCACTTGTCGTCGTTCTTCTTCAAATAATCGAACGATAGAAACCCTGTGCCTTTCACATCAGCAGGCTCGGTAAACCGAATGAGTTTCTTTTCCAAATTCCCATTCTCGTAGAGTTTACTGACGATAGTCATCTTGCGAACCCGTTTATCTCCCGACGGACTGTAAATAGTCATGGACGATTGTGTTTCCATCCCGGCAACACGAGTGGTTTCAATGGCTTTCTGCTGTACTTGTTGGGGAGACAATCCTCCCTGTGCATGAGCAACATTTGCCCACATAGTTGCGATTGCTATAATCGCCGATAAAAAAACTTTCTTCATTGTATTTATTGTTTGATGAATATTCGTGTATCAATCCTCTTTGAAAAGCTTAGGTGCTTTTGATTGTTTCTTTTATTGCTTTTATTCTCTCAGTTCTTTTATGTCATTTGCGATGTGCTTTCTGTCTCAAGAATTTCGGTTTCAGCACCATACATAGCGCAGGTACGAGCAGTACTGCGGCAATAAGGCATACGAAGATGATGGTCACCATCATCATTCCGAAAAAGCGGACGGGCAGGAAGCCTGAAAAGAGCAGAACCACAAATCCGATAATAACGGCGATTGCATTGAATACGATACCGCGTCCCGTTGCCTTGAACAAGCGACGTACAGACTCTTTATCGTTGTAACCCGCACGTCGTTCCTCCCGATACCGCCAGACGACATGAATCGTATAGTCCACGCCGACACCGATAAGGATAGAGGCTTGGAAGGCGGTCATAAAGTTCAGGTCAATACCGAAATATCCCATCAATCCGAAAAGCATCAACATGGCAAACACGAGCGGAACAATTTGCAGTAGCCCTGCCTTAAACGACTTGAAGCCGAGAGATATAATGATAAATACAACAACGAGGGAAATCAACAGAGAAAGAAACTGTCCGTTTACGACATGCTTGTCCATATCCGTAAACACATCGGCATTGCCGCCAACAAGTTTCACATTAGGGTCATCTTTTACCATCTCCCTGATTTGAGTAACACATTGTCGCAATACAGGCGTGTTCAATTCCTTGAAGCGAATCATCAAAAGGGCTTTCTCGAAATTGAAATCCACCATCTTTTCCAAATCCCTCTGACTGCCGCTCATCAGATACAACTCGAAGTATTGCGATACGGCATCATAGGTGTCGGGGATTTTATCATATCCTTCTTCCCCCTTGTTGTAAAGAGCACAGCTGATCTGACGTGTAACTTTGGCGATGGACTGCGTTGTTCCCACTTCGGGGATTTCATGCACCTTCTTTTCCAAATCATCGATTTTTTTCAATAGAGCAGGATCTTTGATGTCACCTTCGAATACGACACAGAGAGGGAAAAAGCCCCCCAATTCCTTATTGATAATTTGTGCAGACTCCTTGGCTGGATGTCCGTCAGGGAACAATTCGGCGGGATTTGAATTGATGCTGAAACGCAATAGTCCGGCTGCTCCGATTAGAGAAATGACTACAAACAAAACCAAAATAGTCTTGGGCTTTTTCGTTACCCAATTGGCAATAAAATCCAACAATCTGTCCAACCCTATTCCTCTTTTGTTTTTAGGATTGTCATCCGCTCTCAATCGAGGCTTCGTTTTGGGAAGTATTGAACTTAATGCTGGGATAAAGAACAGACTGCCAATCAAGGCAAGTCCAATACCAATACTGCCGAGGACGCCCATCTGCCCACCGGGAATCAGCACATGTCCCAACATACAGAGCAACCCTGCAATGGTTGTCAATCCGGACAAAATGATGGGAGCACCGAGACTTGTAACCATCTTGACAGACAGCTCTTTGGGAGTATAATTGTTTCCGGGAAGATTGTCTCTTTGGTAGCGAGCAAACATGTGTATGCCGTAGGAATTGGCAGTGGCTATCAGTAATACTACTAAAATAATGGTCGTAACGGCAAACTTCCATCCCAACAAAGGTGTTGCTCCCAATGCCGTGAATATCGCCATAACCACAATTAGAATGGGAAGCCATACGCCTCTGAACTGTCGGAAGCTGATAAAGAGAAAAACCATCATTAACAACAATCCGAGAGGAATGAGCCGAGCCATATCCTTCTGCATCATTCCCGCATTCTGCATCCGCATATACGGAGAGCCACCCAAAAGAACTTTCTCTGCACCGGGATATTTGGCAATCATTGCCTCCACTTGGTCTATTACGTCCTTGTCTTTTGCTCCGGGTTCAAGCAATCCAATAATGGCTGTGGTCGTAAAATCTTTGGAGACTACGCTTCCATAGACAAGGTCATTACCTGCAAGTTCCTTTTTGATAGTGGCAACTTCTTCAGCAGTCCGTGGAATCATTTTCACGGCCGCATCAACGGTCATTGCGTCATTTTCGCTGCGGACATTTTTCAATTCAAAGACAGACATTACCCGTTCTATGCCTTTGATGTTCTGCATGTCCTGCGAGAAATGCTCTACACGTTCCAACGTCTTGTCGTTTACGACATCATCCGTCTGTACGACAATCATCACCATATCCGTTCCTCCAAACATCTTTTCTATCTGTTTTTGGTTCATACGGGAAGGCAAATGCTCCGGCAGATAGGTAAGCAGGTCGGGATTAAAACTTGCATTCTTCATCTGAAAGCCCATGAAGGCTGTCAGTGCAAGAAAGAACACGATGACCGCCCAGCGGTATCGTATCACAAATTCAGCTAACTTCTTCATTCGATATTATTTTGAGATTAGATAATCTAAAACGAAACTTTCAACTCCGTAAAAACCGAGTTCTTGGTCTTTTCCAATATCCCAAACAGGCGGTCATCCGGTCCGTAAAACAGCTGCCCTCCCACTGCAAGCGTAACGGCATCGGCTATGGCATAGCGAACCTTGGGTTGGAAGAAGTATTCTTTTGTACTGAACTGGCACAGTCCGAGCAGTTCCACGTTCAATGTTTCGTGGAGTAATGACAGTGCAGGTCTGACCGAAACCGAATGATTCCAACGCTCGTGCTGCGTGAAGACGATACGATTCAGCGAGTTAAGTTTCCGTTCCATCGGGTTGCCTTTGATGTCAGACTTTAAGTCCGGAATATACTTACCTATATATTGCACAATCAAGCTGAAAGCATCCCAACTTCGGTCAATCCCTATTGTATATTCCATCTGCTTGTTGGGAACAGAATAGATGGGATTATTGCCTTTGTCGGGGAGTGAACAGGCAAACTCGCCTCTTAATCCGTAGTTGCCCAATGAGGTGGAAAAGTCCATTCCGACAACATGCACCCGATAGGGCTTTTGCGACAAAAGGATTTCAGAAGGAGTCTTTTCATAAGCGATGCCGGGAAATTTATGTAACCCGTTGTAACAGGAAAGAGAGAGGTCGAAAGACGGTTTTTCCAAATCTATTTTCACTCCGAAAGACTGGTCTTTCCATCGGTAAGACTGTTTTTCATTCTTCCATACAATCCCATCTCCCATAGGCTTTCCGATGAATGGGAACAATGACGATTTGTAAACGGGTATCCAATCCACTTCGATACGGAACGGATAAGGATTAAAGACTCCTTTCACGATAAAATTTCCCAGACGTTTATCGTCTTCCTCCGGTGAGAATACACAAAAGTCTTGGGGTGTAACGTTATTGGTCGGATTGAAACCGTCTGCCCGTCCCCAGAGAACGATTTGCTCACCCACACGAAAATCGAACTTGCCAAGATTAAGATTTACATAAGCCTCGCGGATGTCGAACTTATGATTGTTGTTGCCATCGGCTCTGTAACGCACTTCCGAAAAGGCGGAAGCATTCGTACCGATGGGGACTTCCAATTTCAAAGCACCTTCTCCGTAGTAATTACGTATTTCTTTTTCTCCTCCGAAAATACCTGCACGGAGGTAGCCGTTGATTTTAATGCGGTTATCCTGCGAGATTTCTTCTGTCTGGAGAGAATCCATTTCATTCGGAGATTGTGCATAAACAGAAATACCGGAAAACAATGAAAAGATTGTTACTCCGGCAAAAAACTGAAACTTAAATGTCGTTATTTTCATTGCCTGATGTTTTGCAGGCAAAGTTCTGAAGATTGCTTAGGGTACAATAACCCTTAAACGGTAAGTAATATCCCTATTGCGTCAAACCTACAAAGAATCGAGATATTGTTTGGGTTTTATTCTGTGATATTTTCGGAAAGCCTCCGTGAAGTGGCTGAGATTGGCATATCCGATTTTATAGCCTACTTCGGATACAGAGTAAAGACGAGTGGAAAGCAAACGTTTTGCCCATTCCATCTTTTCTGATAGGGCATACTCGGCAATCGCCTTGCCAATAACCTGTTTGAAGCATTTTTGTAGTTTGGAACTGCTCATTGCCGCTTCACGTGCCAGTTCGGGAATGCTCGGTACATTGTTCAAACTTTGTAATATCTGACGACGGACACGGAAGACAGCCTCCACATCGTTCAAATTCAAGTTGGAAAGAGATTTTACCTCCGAACGTTTTTCGAGTTTTTCAAGAAATATTGTCAGCAGTTCTATTGCCTTTCCATGCAAATGGAGGGGAGAGAAAGGCGCATCGCTTTTGGTTATCGCCTTGATACCGTCCAATACTTGTTGCATCGCAGGTGTGATGGTCTCGAAGAGATAAAAAGACTTGTCCGACCGAAGCAACCGACCGATGTAGGTTTCGTGAGCCGTATCCATTTGCTCTATCCAATCCTTGTTGAAGGTCAATGTGATGTTTTCATACTGTCGTTTGGGAGCGAAAGTCCATTCCGTAGGGATATTGCTTGAAGGCATAAAGATACCGTCGAGCGTGTCCACCCCGACCGTTTTTGTGCTTGTGCCGATAATCTGCTCGTGCTTATGCTCGTTGATATAGAACATCACAGGAATCCATTTCGAGTTTTCCACCGAGCGACGCACCATTGTCATCGGTTCGTATGACATGAAACTGATGTAGGTCAATGTGAGCCATGACAACGGGTAGTATTGCTTGAAAAAGCCGCTGCCCACCGAAGGCGGAACGGTAAAACCATCGTTCGTTACTGATGTGCCGAATTGCTCAGCAACCATCTCCATCCAGTCTTCGGGCTTATTGATTGCACAAAATTCTATGGTCATAGATTATCTATCCCAATAATTAACAGGGGCGTGTACATACAGCCTAACAGTAGCCTTTGCCAAAGACCACTTTTCCCGATAACTGTTCCGGTAAACCGTTCTTTTTCCGACATCACAAATACTATAAATAACACGATTGTCAGAACAAACACTGCAATACTGCTTATTCCAATAACCGTTCTGTTTAATTTAAAATACAGCAGACTAACTATTAATGGCATAAATGCCAAAGACATAAAACCTACCCCAGCTGCAATCCCATGTACTCTTTCGGCAACCGTTTCCATACCTTTTGTCTCACTTACACTAAATATTCCGGACAAGATACAACCACCAATACCATATAATACCAGGATATTCATCGCCATAATTGCCAATGGCTTTGATACATCTTCATATCGGACATATAAACTCACTCCGAAGAATATCATAAATACCCCCAAAATAACAAGCCATAAATTATATACCTTGCGAACTGGGCTGTTTGAGCACCCCAATACGCTCATTACTTGCTTTGTATGGTTGTATCTCGGATAAAACAGTGCCAATATGTAGCAGACTAAAAAATCACCGATAACAGCAATTAATGATATATACCATATCTGAGTCAGTAAAGTCTCCATTTTATCCGCTTCTTTAATATTTTTTTGCCACGTTCTTTTTGCCTTGTCTGCTGTAACTATTCTATATGTGAGTGGACTAGCTGTAAAATAATTGCAAAAGGAAGCGGAGTGACTACCGATAGAGACAATTGCTCCGCCAAGGATGGATAAAATCTCAGAGGTTACTTATTCGTTCGCATTTTCATTGGAACTTTCACCCGAGTTGCCTCCATTGTGGGGTTCGTCTGAAGGCTTTGTGCCTTTCTTGGGTTTGGCCGTCGTTTGCTCGTAGCTCACATCGGTAAGTGTAAAGTATTTCTTCGATGGGCTGAGACGTACAACCGGTTTCTCGATATGCTTCTGCACATTAAAAACCTCGCCTTTAGGGACGGATTTACTCTTGAACGAGGGTTTGAGTGTACCTAAATCACCAAATTCTACGATGTCGCCATTTGCTACGATGTCTCTGGCAATCTCGGTGGCGTAGTTCAATACGGCTTCCACTTCCTGACGGTTGAATGTGGTCGATTTTGCCACACGCTCACAGAAATTGCGGAAACTCACTCGATGTCTACCCGTTGGCTGGGCTATTTGCACGACTTTACCGGCATTTGCACCGACGTTCAATTTGCGTTCTACAAGAACGAACTGTAATGGTTTGTTAGCCATAAATCAATAGTTTTTCCTCCTTTTACTTCCCCTGCCGAAGTCGGAGGTATTGGCTTTCGGCAAAGGCTTTTTGTTCGATAACGCAAATGTACTTGATTTATTGCAAAAAGCACCTAAGCTTTTGCTCAAAAGCTTAGGTGTAATCGGCAGAAAGCTTAGGTGCTTTTGATGGGTTTCTTATGAGTTCTTCCGTATATCGTATTTGGTTACTCAAACGCGACTAAACTTGACGGTACTCCCACGGCAGTAACGACGGGTATTTGGGAGCATTCGCCCGTCTTGGTATTGTAGGTATAGTAGCCCGTTCCGTTATTACACGTCATACCAAAGACGATGAAATCCTTGTAGCGAGTTATGGCAAAAGAGCCGTTGCTGTCGGTCATCGGCAAATCGAGTTTTTCGATGGTTTTGTTCCAAATGTCGATTTTCACGGGTTGGAAGTCTTTTTTGAGTATTCCGAATTCCGTATCCGTTACTTTCACACAACTGTACACTATGCCATTGCCCGCATAGTAAGACTTAATCATATACTGCCCCGTTTTGCCAATCCCTTTTATAGTTGTCTTCGACAGGTTGAACAGGTAGTCGGCGTCCCATTGGTCGCTTCCCTTGCGGATACGCAGGAAACCTTCCTTATTGGCAACGTTGAAGTTGTTGCCCGCACTGTAAAAGTAGATGTCGCCCCGCTCGTCTATGAATGCGTCGGAATGGCGGAACAATCCGACAACACTGGTACGGGCGTCCTTGATGACTTCGGTCTTTTTCGTCTTCAAATCAATAACAGCCACCTCTGCTCCTGTTCCCGGTACGGAGGTATGAGGCGAATTGAGCTGGTTGAGGGCTACGTACATCTTTCCGTCTCGAATGACGTTGCAGCCGGGGTCGGGATTATTGTCCTGAACGGCATAAGGCGAGAGGTCGATTTCATCCTCTTTTTGCAACGTAGCGGTATTGATTAGCGCAATCTTTCCTCGTCCATGTAGAGCCACGTATGCACGCTGTTCGTCGATGAAATTGATTTCTCCGGGTTGCGCCATCTGTTCAAAGGTCATCGTACCTGCTTTTAGCAATTCGCCGTGCGCCCCTCTTGTAAACTTGTGCACCTTATCCCCGAATTTCCCTTCGGGCACAAGTACCGTGTTTCCTTTTGCGAAGAGATAACACCCAAAGCCAAATTCGAATGCTTTCTTGTTGTCGGTAGCTTGAGGTGTCAAATCACCGAACGTGCCGACGTAAGCACTTTTGTCCACATAATGCACAAAGGCAAAATGCTGTTGCACCTCGTTGGGCGTTGGTTTGGGGTCATCATTTTTGTCGCAGGACGTCAGCCCTATGGAGCCGACCAGCATAGCAGAAAGGGCTATGTTCTTCAATGTTGTTGTTCTCATTTTTATTTATGTTTAGAATTATAAAATACCTTTCGAGAAGACGTATCTGAATTTCAGATGGAATGTCCGTCCTGCCAACGGTTGGCGGAACTGGTCCCAAACTTCTTTATTCATCAGATTGTGGCATTCCAAAGCGATGGAATATTTGTTCTTGTAGGTCAATAGCAGACCAATATCATTGACGAAACTGCGAGGGATACGCCGTTTCTGCAATTCTGTAAGTTCCCAAAAATAGAAGAACTCTTCCGTGAATTTCCCGTCCCAGAATGCCTTAACATACCAGTTCTTGAACAATCGGTCGCTGTGATATTCCGCTCCGAAATTGGCAAACAGGTAGGGAATATTCGGTAGTCGCAATCCTTTTGTTGGATTGGGGGCTTGGGTGCCGGGCAAATAGTCCAAAACATCGCGTACGTCCTGATAAGTCAGGTTCCCGTAGGCATAGACTGTCGGCGATATATCCAGTTTCAATTCAGTCTCTATACCTTTGATATGCACCTTTTCCGCATTCACATATCCGGCTGCCATATGCTGTTTCATCAGTTTTATCATATCGCTCACTTGCATATAAAAGCCATTCACCTCAAATTGCAATCGCGACAGTCCGAATACATCGTTTTTATCTATCAAGAAGCCCAGATTGAAGTTGTGGCTTTTTTCCGGTTTCAGTCCGGCAGCAGGAAAGGTAATGATACCGTCACCGAACAACTCTTGTGAATTGGGGAGGCGTATTGCCCGTTGATAAGATGCCTTCAGATGAAAGCCTCTAAACGGTTCGTACTTCATTGCCTCTATCCAGCCGATTTGCGATGTCGTATTGCTCTTTTTCTTTGGTGCTTCGATTATCTCATAAGAGGTCAAATCCTCTATCTCGGAATGGAGATGGAAATACTTTGCAGAGAACATATTCGTCAGTTTCCTGCCGAAGAGTTTCGCTTCCCAAGTCAAGCCCGAGACAACGCTGGTCTTTTTGCTGGGAAATCCTCCGATAATAAACCCTGCGTGCTGACTTGCAATGTCATCATTCGGCTGTCTGCGGGCATAGTTAATAAGCGTGTTCAGGTTCAAACTGTGATTGACAGACAATCTGTAATCAAGGTTGATACGTTCGTTGATTTCCAAACCTTTGTCGTTTGAGCTGTGGGGAACGTCTCCTGTTTCTCCCTGTCCGTTCGGGCTCGGATATATATTTCCTTCAAAATCGTGATTAACTCGTGCCGTATCCACAAAATTGTTCGTCGTATGCGAGAGGGAGAAATGCGACTCGAAGTTAAGTCGATTGTTCAGTATTCCGCTTTTTATCAGTTTGTTTTCGAGCATAAACATCCCGGATTTGTTTTCAGCATGCTGGATATTCTTCAATACTCCTTGTATCTCATTGAAACGATTGTAATACCCGAACTCGGTACTAATCTCATCGAACCAAAGTTTTGTAAAAGCGACTTTCCCTTTCAACATATACGAACGAAAACGGTCGTGGTCACGCTTTACCAACAGGTTCTCTCTTTCGGGGACTCTAAATGAGTAATCATTCTTTGCAGAAGTATAATACCCTCCCGCACCGAGCAAAATACCGCTCTTGGGAAAGTTCTTGCGAGAGAAGACACTTCCCTTGTGTGTCTGGTAAGAACCGAGTTCGTACGAAGCATCCAAATAGTCCGTACTGAACTCCTTCGTGACGATATTGACGGCACCACCCAAGCCATCGCAACCGAAACGTGCAGGGATAATGCTTTTATAGACCTCTATCCGTTCGATAATGTCTATCGGAATTTCATCAAGCGAAAAGGCTCCGTCCGAAGTATTCATCGGAATACCATCCCAAAGGATTTGAATGCGGTTTCCTTCCAATCCGTGAACAATAATTCTCGAACTGCTCCCCAAACCACCGGTCTGCCCGACTTTCAAGCCGATGGTCTTGTTCAAGATGGTTTCTAAAGAAACAGAGCGACCTTGCAATTCCTTAGCGTTTATTACTGAAACCGCTTCGGGCGACTCTCTAATAACCTGTGCTTTTGTTTTTCCGAGGACTACCACATTTGCCAATTCCGTCGATTCCGGACGTAACTTCAGGGTATGACGTTTCTCATTTGCCGTAATCGTGTCGGTAATTGTCTGGTAACCTACGTAACTTACCCTTAGTACAAGTTTTTGATGGGCAGGCGTATTTAGTTTCGCCACTCCTTTTTTATTTGTGGTTGTACCGTTCTTGTATGAAGGTTCGTTCAGATCTTTCCATTGCACCGTGGCAAATTCTATACTGTTACCATTCTCTGCATCAATAACTTTTATTTCGATGGAATGCTGTTGTGCAAACATCGGATAAGCCCACAGCAATAGGATGCTGATGATGAGCATTCTTTTGTATAAATGAACTATTGAGTTGATTGACATATCTTATCTGTTTATAAAAACTCGTACAAAATTACCCACCTATAAAACAGATAAATAACCCTACTATCCACACTTATACCCCTATTGAGTTTTATATGTGTCAAGTTATCGTTTTCGGGCAGTGTAATGCTCATTCGGGTTATTTTACCCCTGTGCGTCTCCGTACTTTTGCATCTTAGAAAAACAAAATGATACATACATATGGATAAACAAAAAATCAAGCCTCTCGATGAGGAACGGGAGAGTCGCAGCCTGCTCTCCAATGCGGTGGTCATACTGCATCTTGTTTTCGGCACACTGCCCCTATTGCTCGTGGTGTGGGCAGTGGACAGGCTGATGAGCGGAACGCTCACTTCTACAATGATTTGGATTGTCGGGGCGGCGATGGTGTTGTTCACCCTGCTTCACGGCATGTTCTACGGAATGGCGATCTGGCGGGCGCACCGCTCAGCTTACAACGCCCTCACACGGTTGAGGTTGCGTATCGTGAGCCACTTGCAACGGTTGCCGATCGGCTTCTTTCAGGAGCGGAAGGTGGGCGACTTGGTGAACATCATCAACCACGACGTGGAGCAAATCGAGATTTATTTAGCACACGGACTGCCCGAAATCCTCTCGGCAACGCTTTTCCCTGCTTTGCTTTGGGTAATTGTTATGGTATTGGACTGGCGGCTGGGACTGTCGCTCATCTCGCTGCTACCGTTGGCGTTTCTCTTGCAGATGGCAGTCAAAACGCTTTGGGGCAAGAGTTTCCAACACTTTATGGAAAGTACGCAGAAGATGTCGGAAGACCTCTTGGAATATGTGGCTACAATACCGGTCGTCAAGGCATTCAGCCACGAAGAGACCCGAACAGAGCGAGTTCTCGGTGGTATGCGCGATTATATCCGTTGGGTGAAGCGGAGTATGTTCAGCGTTACCGTACCGATGACACTCATCACGATGTTCTTGGAGGGCAGTATCGTGGTGATGACGCTTGTCGGCCTATGGCTGATGAGTTCGGGCGAACTGACCGTGGCACGTTTCATTCTTGCCTTGATATTGGGAGGACTGTTCTCGTCCTCCTTTGCTAAGTTGGCTACGTTCCAGCATTTCAAAATTGTCTATGGGCAGTCGGTGGCGAAGGTTCAGTCGATTATCGAAGTACCTGCAAAGGATACGGCAGACAGGGATACGGATACCATGCAGACCGATGTCAGTTTCGAGCACGTGACATTTGCCTATCCGAACAAGCAGGACAGTGCTTTGTGTGATGTCTGTCTGCAATTTCCCAAGGGTAGCCATACGGCTATTGTGGGAGAATCGGGGTCAGGCAAAAGCACATTGGCAAGCCTGATGATGGGTTTCTGGCAGCCACAGGCGGGATCCGTTCGACTTGGCAGCGAGAACCTTGCGGAACTCTCCGAACGAAATATTGCCGATTTCTTTTCTATGGTGCAACAGGAGGTGTTCCTTTTCAATATGAGTATTCGGGACAATATCCGTATCGGCAAACCCTCCGCTACGCAAGAAGAGGTGGAAACGGCGGCACGAAGGGCACGCATACACGACTTTATTGTGGGACTCCCCAATGGTTACGATACGTCGGCAGGCGAAGCGGGTGTAAAATTCTCCGGTGGGGAGAAGCAGCGCATTTCCATTGCGCGTATGTTGCTCAAAGACTCGCCGATTGTCATTCTCGATGAAGCCACCGCTGCCTTGGATGGAGAGAACGAGAAACTCATTCAAGAAGCTCTTGATGAATTGCAGCGTAACAAGACCGTCATCACCATTGCCCACCGTCTCAACACTATTCAGGAGATGGAACGTATTGTCGTGATGGACAAGGGGCAGGTCGTGGCGACGGGAACGCACGGAGAATTGATGGACAACTGCCCGCTATATCGCAATATGACAGAGACGCAGGAACGGGTAAGTAAATGGCAACTAAAAGAAAAGGAGGAATAAGAATGGTACGCAATATACTGAATGAACTGACTGCCCGCGGAGTGCGACATCTGATTGTCTCCGCACTGTTTTTCGTAATTTATGCCCTCTGTGGCACGGCGATAATGCTCACTGTCTTGTTTCTTATCGACCGTCATATACAGGGAGAAAGCATCTCTTTAATTTCGGCAGCGTGGATACTCGGTGGTCTATTAGTTTTGAAAACCATATCCAATGCCGTAGCCGATATGAGCAAACACTTTGCCGGCTTCGATCTCGTGGAGCGCATTCGCGAGAAAATCATCTTGAAGCTGAAAATGTTCTCGCTCGGTTTCTACACCAATGAACGGCTGGGCGAGATAAGCACTGTCATACACAAGGACGTGGATAATATGGAAATGGTTGTGGGGCATCTTTGGACGCGAATGTCCGCCGATTTCATCGTGGCGCTGATACTCGGCATCGGGCTGTTCTATGTGGACTGGCACATGGGGTTGGCGATGATTGTCATCCTTCCTGTCGCCCTCTTCTCCTTGTATCGGGGCATCCGTTCGGGAATGAAAGCGCAACAGGAGGCACAAGACAGTCTGGCGGATATGGTCAGCCTCTTCGTGGAATACGTTAAGGGCATACCTGTACTGAAGGTCTTCGGAGGAAAAGGAATGTTCCGTGACAGGCTTGATCGTTCCGTGAGTGACTTCGGGGAAAGCTGCAAGAAGACCTCACGGCAGGCGGCTGTGAGTGTGGGCAGATATGTCTTTCTCATTGAGCTGGCTTTCGCACTGATGGCAACGCTCGGTCTTTGGTGGACTTGGCGTGGAGAACTTTCCCTTTTCGCTTACCTGATGTTCGTCATCGTCTCGAAAGAATTCTACAAACCTTTTGTCAATATGGAGAGTCATTGGCTGAACTATATCAAGGTAAAGGACAGTTACGAACGCATTTCCCGTCTGTTGGATGCTCCCGTGATCGTCGATCCCGACCAACCGAAAACGGCGGAACGCTTCGACCTCTCGTTTGAAAACATAGGGTTCCATTACGAAAAAGAGGGCTTCGAGATGAAAGACCTCACGTTCAACGTACCCGAACGGACAGTAACAGCTCTTATCGGTTCGTCTGGTTCGGGCAAGACCACCATCACCAATCTACTGCTTCGCTTCTGGGAACCACAGGCGGGCTGTATCCGTATCGGTGGAGTGGACATACGGGAAATGGACTACGATTATCTGCTCGGCAAAATCAGTGTGGTAATGCAGAACGTCATCCTCTTTTCCGATACCATTGCCAATAACATCAAAGTAGGCAACCGCAATGCCACACAGGCGGAAATCGAGGAAGCCGCACGTCGGGCGATGATACACGACTTCATCGTCAGTCTGCCCGATGGTTATGAAACGATAATCGGAGAGAACGGCTTGGGGTTGTCGGGCGGACAGAAGCAACGCCTCTCCATCGCCCGTGCCTTCCTCAAGGATGCTCCCATCCTCCTTTTAGACGAGATAACAAGCAATGTCGATCCCGTCAATGAGTACAGGATACAGCAGGCGATGTCCGCCCTTATCCGAAACCGCACAGTCTTGGTCATTGCCCACCATTTGCAAACCATCCGCAATGCCCACCAAATTATCGTGATGGAGAAAGGACAACTTATGGAGAAAGGCACGCACGCCGAACTCAAAGCAAAAGATGGAATATACCGCAAGCTGCTGGCGATACAGTAAGCTCGTAACAAGAAAAAGCAGGCAGTAAGATTCTTCTTGCTGCCTGCTTTTTCTTGTTCAAACGAATAGTCTTTAGTTTACTCTCCAAACCACCTAAGCTTTTTCTTGATTACTCCTAAGCTTTTGCCCGAAAGCTTAGGAGCTTTTATTTACAGAGTAGAGACATTAATTCTCCTCTCTTTCTATGAGTTTCTATTTCGGAAATTGTAACAAAGATAGGATATCGCAACACCAGCCATTTCTCCAATGCATCAAATTGCGTTTCACTTTTCCTCCAAGTGTCTCAAGAAAGTGATTTCTTAGACAATGCAAGGGCGACATTTCTCATATCTTTCATTATGCTTCGATCAAGGACTTTGGCATAATGTTGCGTCATCTTGATGTTGGAGTGACCAAGCATTTTCGCCACATTCTCAATGCTAACACCGTTTGCCAAACAAACAGAAGTAGCATAGCTATGTCTTGCGGTATGCGTGGTTAATTTCTTCTGAATGTTACATAAGTCGGCTATTTCTTTCAGATAACTGTTCATCTTCTGATTACAAGGTACAGGAAGAAGTGTTCCTTTCTTGTGACGGGATGGATGATTCTCATACTTCTTCAATATTTCCTGTGGTATATCCAACAAGGGAATATTGCACATATTTTTGGTTTTTTGTCGAGGTTTACGAATCCAAAGGTTTCCGTTATCATCTCGCACAAGATGTTCGGGAGATAATTGTTGTACATCAATAAAAGCAAGTCCAGTAAAAGCTGCGAAAATAAAGATGTCACGGACAAGTACAATTCGTTCTACGGTAAATTCTTTTTGGTAAATAGTTTGCAGCTCTTCCAGTGTAAGAAACTCTCGGATAACCTCTTTCTCATGGAATTTTATTC
>ERZ827520.392-NODE-392-length-71154-cov-5.808703_pt1 | contig 71154 bp, 76 predicted proteins | sample MGYA00519581_ERZ827520 | MGnify/ENA primary metagenome ERZ827520 (study PRJEB31778, sample SAMEA3449339) | human gut metagenome | biome: human gut; feature: human-associated habitat; material: faeces | place: United Kingdom | collected 2010/2012 ... | reverse complement strand
AACGATTGCTGTCCTGATTTGAAAGAGGGAGAAATCTGCTGTATCAAAGTGTTAGCAGGTTGCAAATCCTGCCACGAACAATTTGAATACGCAAAACAGGCGGTAAAGGATATGGGACTTTCCGTAGAGGTCGAATACATTACCGACATGCAGAAAGTAATGGAATACGGGGTTATGAGTATGCCTGCCCTTGTTGTCAATGAAAAGGTTGTTGCTATGGGCAAGGTTTTGAAAGCCGTTGATGTAGTTGCTCTGCTGCACAAGCTGGGGTTTTAATGATGGATAAGAAAAAGGTAGCCTTTATTTGTGTGCATAACTCCTGCCGCAGTCAGATTGCAGAAGCACTTGGAAAACATTTGGCGGGAGATAAGTTTGATTTCTATTCTGCTGGAACAGAAACAAAACCACAAATCAATCAGGATGCTGTGCGGCTTATGAAACAGCTTTATGGGATAGATATGGAGAAAAGCCAGTATAGCAAGACGATTGATAAAATCCCCACGCCTGATATTGCGATTTCAATGGGGTGTGATGTCGGCTGTCCCTATATCGGTAGAGCATTTGATGATAATTGGGGTCTTCCCGATCCAACGGGACAAGGTGATGAAATATTCAAATATGTTATCATGCAGATAGAGAAAAGATTAAATGAGTTAAAAAATTATTTTTGCACCAGCAACGATGGCCTTCAATCAGAATCAGACTAAAGGCTACACAAACTCTATTGCGGGCCAATCTGCCTTGTGTGGATTGGCCCACTTTTTTGTAAACACCCTTTGTATAATCTGAGCTTCGCAAAAATAAAATGAATTTTTCAAAAAAACTTTCCGGTTTGCACCCCTGAGATGTGTTCTGGTTATGTGAGGAGGCGAAAAAGAACCAGCTCAAATCTGCAAAAAGGAGGGATGCGGCATGATGTCTCCCTCTGATGAAGAACGGATCGTCGCCATGGTGGATTCCTTCACCAAGACGGTGGCCCGGAATTTCAGCAGAAATCTCAAACGGGCAAAGGCCAACGCGGAGAAGCATTACTCCGACGAGCCGGTAGACTATCTTCTTGAAACTTTAAGCCACGACGACAGGTATCCGTCCGATCATTTTGTGCTTTATGCGGACGAGTTATCCTGCGTGGTTCACAGCGAAACTTTATATAAAGCACTCTGCTCCCTGCCGGAGAAGCAGCGGAAGGTCTTACTCTTTGACTTCTGGTATGCTTGGACGGACAGGGAAATTGCAGCCAGAATGGAGGTGACGACCCGCACTGTCTACAACCTGAGGCAGCGCGCTTTCAAGGCAATCCGGAAATTCTATGAGCAAGGCAGCTCAGAGCCATGAATTAACCTATGACCTAATCAAGCGAGCGGTTCACGGCGACCAAGAGGCAATCGAAGCATATCTCCTGCACTATGACGCTTACATCAATTTTCTGGTGTCGTACGACGAAGTTGGCCCGGATGGCCGGATATACCGGCATATTGATGAAGATATGAAAATTGAGGTGCAGATGAAGCTCGTGGACGCATTACAGAACAAATGGAGGAAACTGATATGATACTCATGCCAGACCTGTTTTCCTTCGCCTACGTCCCGAACTGGTACTCCCAGCTTGATATGCTGGCGGAGATGGCCTTGCCGGAACCGTGGCGATTCAAAAACCCTATATACTTAACGAAAAATCCAGATACTCCGATTTTGGAGCGATACATTCACGCGATCTTTAAGAAACAGCTTATTGACTACAAGGACGAAAGAAACCCCAGCAGCGCGGCAGATTACTTCCACATCGAGAATGAATTTTGCTGCTTCCATACGGGCCTCTACACCCGACGGTACAAAGCCATTTATGCCTGTTTTGACCGGAATAAAAAGAAGGACTCCCTGCTGGAATGGTTTTTCAGGGGCTTTGCGGACGAGTTGTCGCCGATGCTCCGGCATATCTCCCCGCTGCCAAAGAAGCCCAGCTACTATATGACGCAATATGGCGTCAATTACAACCCGGAATGGCCGATCCGTGTCAACGTGGAGCATATCCTCGGTGATGCGGAGAACCTTTCCCGTATCCCGCCAGAAATCCGAGAAGCGCAAAACCTGCCCCTGCTCTTAGAAACGGCAGTTGAGTTGGCGCGGCGGAAGGCTGTGGTGGAACCGAGCATTGTGGTTCCACAGGGGTATCAGGGCCGGGTACAATACTTGCTGCCGATCTGTCTGACCGATATGGAGCAGCCCGACCTTGCCATGACCCTCACGATCATGGACGGGTATTATTTGGGGAATACCTGCCTCACCTTAGAGATGGCGTACCTCAACGCGCGGCTTCTTTCCAGACCGGTGGCGCATTGGCTCACGGACATTGTGGAGGAATAGCTGCGCACAGATCGCAGGCCCGCTCCCCGGCAGCCGGATCGGCTCTGGCGGAAAGGGGTGCTTAGACTTGCGCCGAAGCAAGAAGGAGGTTGAACAATATGAGCTGACAGATGAACGGAAGCCGATCCTCTGCCCGAAATGTGGGCGGCGGTTTATGGATTCCGCACCAGATACCAAATCACGGCTGATTATCCCGAAGAAGGGCCGGTATCCCGATTATTATGTGAAGTGCGGGCACTGCGGCGCAGAAATCGGGGTAATAAAAACTGAATAGCAAACACCGAATGTTCCGGGCAAGACTCCGGGACTTACCGGATAGCTGCGGCAATACTACAGCCCTCATAAGGAATGTATATGAGGACGGGCAACGGACAGCGAAGCCGGGAAACCGGTGCGCGCGTTTGTTTGTGCATGATGCGCGGAGGGGCGATTTCATTCCTTAGATAGCGGTCAAACCTCCATGATACCACCCGAAAGATGGTGGAGACGACATTGAGCCTGACAAGCGGCACTTTTGTGCTGCTTGTCAGGCTTTTTTTGTTTTAGCGGCCAAGGTGCCGCCTGCCGGGCTCCGAAAGGAGAACGGCAAAATGAAAGTCCGGTATGAATTTGTAAATGGAGAAATTTCTGAAATTGAGGTGGACGACAACCTTGGGGAGCTGCTGGTGGATTTTGACCGGCAGGAATATAACAACGACCACAAGGAAACCCGCCGCCATACTTCCCTCGACGGTATGGAATACGAAGGCGAGGCGTTCCTCTCCCCTGAAAATACGGAGGAGCAAGTTTTGAAGCGGGCGGATATGGCCTGCCTGCTCCGGGCCATGGAGGCCCTTACCCCGGCCCAGCGGGAGCTGGTGCGCCGAGTCTATTTTGAAAATGAGAAAATCTCGAAGATTGCCCGTGAAGAAGGCGTTTCCCATGTGGCAATCCATGACCGCCTAAAGCGGATATACCAGAAGATTAAAAATAATTTTTAATCTGACCCTTACAATTTGTCTTTCCCGTGGCCTAACAGTGAGAGCTACAAAAACCGGCTCTCAGAAAGAGGTGAAAGGCAAATGAAACATAACTTGAAAATCTGCATTGCCAGCGGGCCGGAAACCGGCGGCATAGTCCGCTGTGAGACGGTTCGGCTGCGCGAGCGGGTGCTGCGGCGTTTGTTCGGGGATACGCGCCGTGTGACGATCATCGTCCCCGGCGACAGTGTGCAGGCGCTGTCGGTTCAGGAGGTGCCGGAGGTGGGCAGCCATGATTGTGCATGAGAATGTCCGCCCGGCCCTGCCTATGCCGATTAAGGCAACGCCCTACCGGCACCAGATCGAAGCCTTCAATTTTGTCTGCGGCCTGTTTGGCCTGCTGCCGGGAGGTGATCGGGATGGCCCAAGCGACGGTGAAATGCCACCTGTGCGGTCGGAGCTTCCAGAAGCCCGCCCATGAGGTGCGCCAGCACAATTTCTGCTGTGTGGCTCATGCCCGTAAGTGGAACGCTGGCCGTATGACGGAATACAACCGTACCGCCAACCCCCTCAACAAACCGGGCGGGGTGGTGTCCTCCCGCAGAAAGCACCGGGAGAAGCTGTCCGCCCAAGGTGCCGGGAAGGCTTACCGGAAATTTTACGGCAGACACGAGCATCGCGTGGCGGCGGAAGCCATGCTGGGCAGGCCCCTGCGGCCCGGAGAGGTCGTTCATCATCGGGACGGGGACAAGCTGAACAACGATCCGATGAATTTAGAGGTGTTGCCCTCTCAGGCAGAGCATACCAAGACCCAGCGCCGCGATCCGCAAGGGAGGTGGTGCAAATGAACATTTCCAGTAAAGGGGCTGCGCTCCTCATGGAAATGGGTTGACCCGGTACAGGGAAAACACTGACTACCATCGCCATTACCGGCGCACTTTCACAAGCGGGCCGGATTCGCCGGGTGATGATCGTGGCCCCGCTCTCCATCCTTGGCGTATGGGAGGAGGAATTTCAGAAATTTGCTGCCTTCCCGTATGCGCTGGCGGTTCTTTCCGGCAGCAGCGCCAAGAAGCTGGATACCCTGCGGCACATGATCGGCACCGCCCTGCAGGTGGTGGTCGTAAACTATGAGTCCGCATGGCGGCTGGAAAAGGCTTTGACCGCATGGCATCCCGACCTGATTATCGCGGACGAGGGCCACAAGATCAAAACCCACAATATCGCTGCCAGCAAGGCCATGCACCGGATGGGCCGGGAGGCAAGCTACCGGCTCCTGCTCACCGGTACGGTTATCACCAACAAGGCCATTGATGTGTTCAGCCAGTATAAATTTCTGAACCCGGCCATTTACGGGAACAGCTTCTATGCCTTCCGCAACCGTTACTTTGATATGGTGGGCTATGGCAATCATACCCCGGTTTTGAAGAAATCTATGGAGAGCGAGCTGACAGAGAAGCTCCACAGCATTTCCTACCGGGCAACGAAGGCGGAATGTCTGGATTTGCCAGAAACCACCGATATGATCCGGCAGATAGAGCTGGAACCTGCCGCCCTGCGGATATACCGGGGCCTCGTTAAAGAAAGCTATGCGGAACTGGCCGGTGGCGAGGTTACAGCCACTAACATCCTCACCCGGCTACTGCGGCTGTCCCAGCTCACCGGCGGCTTTCTCGGAAATGACAAAACCGCTGCCGTGGAGCAGGTAAGCGCGGCCAAGCTCTCCGCCTTGGAGGACATTCTGGACGGGGCTGTGGCCGAGGGGAAAAAGCTGGTTATCATTGCCCGCTTTATCCCGGAAATCAAAGCCATCTGCAAATTGCTGGAAAAGCGGGGCCTTGGGTATTCCTGCATCACCGGCGAGGTGAAGAACCGGGACGAGCAGGTGGCGCGGTTCCAAAATGAGCCGGAGGTCATGGCCTTTGTGGGCCAGATTGCCACAGCAGGGCTTGGCATTACCCTGACCGCTGCCTCTACCATGGTCTTTTACTCCCTCGACTATTCCATGTCGAACTTTGAGCAGACCAAGGCCCGGATACACCGGGTGGGCCAGCGGATGCCCTGCACCTATTTATATCTGGTGGCCCGTGGCACCGTGGATGAAAAGGTGCTGGCGGCACTGGAAAGCAAGGCCGACCTTGCGAGAACCCTTGTTGACGATTACCGCAACGGGAGAAATCCCTTTGCTGCTTAGATTTGGAGGAACGATGGATACAGAAAAAATGTTTGAGCTGGCTGACCGGCTCCGGGCGCTTCGTGACAAGAAGGCCGAGGCCGAGCAGCACTTGAAAGAAATCAAGGCGGAAATGGACGAGGTGGACTACCGCCTCTCCGAGCTGATGGCCGAAAGTGAAACGCAGAATTTTACCCGCGCCGGAACCATGTTCTGCCTGACGACCAAAACCCACGCTTCCGCCGTGGCGGGCCGGAAAGAGGAATTGTTTTCCGCCCTCCGCGCCGGGGGCTTCGGCGACCTTGTGTATGAAACCGTCAACGCCAACAGCCTCTCCGCCTTTGTCAAGGAGCAGGTGGCGGAAAACGGCGATATGCTGCCGGATTGGCTGGATGGCCTTGTCAATGTGTTTGAGAAAACTACCGTGGGCGTGCGCAAGGCCGCAAAGTAAAAATATCAGGAGGATTTATCCATGAGCGATAAGAACGAACTTATGACTACTGGCAGCGGCTTTCTGGCCCTTGCCGACTTCAATATGAACGAGAGTATGGCCGAGGAACTGGAAGGCTTGGAGGGCGGCTTTGACCGGGTGAAGATCCCGTCTGGCGGTGCCACCATGTTCGAGCTGCCCGGCGACGAGGCGGACGAGCCGGAAATGGTGAAGGAATTTTCCGCTGTGATCCTGCACCATCATCCGGTCTTGCAGTATTACAAGGAGAAATATACCGGAGGCAGCAACCCACCCGATTGCGGCTCCTTCGATGGCGTGACCGGAGAAGGCACACCCGGGGGTGTCTGCGCACAATGCCCCCTCAATCAGTTTGGCTCCGGGGAGAACAACAGCAAAGCCTGCAAAACCCGGCGCAGGGTATTCCTGCTGCGGGAGGGCGAGCTGTTCCCGCTGATCCTCTCCCTGCCCACCGGCTCGATGCGGGAGTTTTCCCGCTACATCAAGCGCCTGCTCAGTAAGGGCAAAAAGAGCAACATGGTCGTGACCCGCTTTTCTCTGAAAAAGGCCACCAACGCCAGCGGCATTGCATACTCGCAGGCACAGTTTACCATTGACCGCCCGCTCACCAGCGAGGAGCAAATCCTCATTAACCGCCTGTCCGAGCAGGTGAAGCAGTACAGCCGCCGCGTGGGCTTTGATACCGAGGAGCCTGCCGAGGCTGGCCCGCTGGTTGACCCGGAAACCGGCGAGATCGTGGAACCCCTGCAATAAGCACTTTCGCCCAGCGGAGCGGGGCCTTCGGGCCTCCTCCGCTTTCCGGGCAGAATGGAGGAAAAATGAGCTATACCTGTGCTTTGTCACTGAAAAAGATAAAAGACTATCTGGCCGGAGCCGCCGTGGTCGGCTTTGACTTTGAAACCTCGCCCATCGAGGAATACCGCTCGGAGGAGCGGGCCGCACTGGATGCCCACAAGGCTGCCATTACCGGAGTGAGCCTTTCCGTATCCGAGGACAGCGGCATCTATATCCCGCTGCGGCACCGGGCTGGGCGGAATATCCAAAAGCCGGAGGCGGTCATGGACTATCTGCGGCAGGCCGTATTTGAGAACGCCACTGTGATAAAGGTGGCCCATAATCTGGCCTTCGAGTCCATGTTTCTGTATGCCCTGGGGGTGATCGTGCAGCCGCCCTGCTATGATACCATCGCGGCGGCCCAGCTTACCCTGAAAAGCAGCACTACTTTCCGGGGCTTGTCGGACAGCGGCCTTAAAACCCTTGTGCCGCAGCTTTTCCATGTGGAGCTGCCGGATTTTGAAACCGTAACCGCCGGGCGCTTCTTCGACGAGCTTGACCCGCAGGACAAAGAAACCGTCCGCTATGCCTGCGCCGACAGCGACTATGCCCTGCGGCTGTATCACCTGTTCAACGGCTGGTTCGATCAATACCTGCCCCGGCACCGCCGCATTGTGGAGCAGATTGAATCCCCAACCTCCGTGTACTGCGGCCTGATGCGGTATAACGGCCTGCTCATGGATCGGGCCGCCATGGAAGCCAAGCAGGCAGAGGCCGAGGAACGGATTTCCGCCATCCGGGAGGAAATCGCCTTCCTGATCGGCGACGTGGAGATCGGGGCCAATGCCTCCACCTCTGCGTTCAAGAGTTATCTTTATAAAGACCTTGGCCTGCCGGTGGTGAAAACCACAGCCAAGTATCAGGAGGCCGCTGACGATGAAACTATGATCCTGCTGGCCGCATGGTGCCGGGAGAACCGCCCGGAGCTGACCCGGCTTTTTGAGCTGGTACAGGAATACCGGCGCTGGGGAAAAATTAAAGGCACCTATCTGGACGGTTATCTGCGGCATATCAACAGCGCCACCGGGCGAATTCATCCCGACCTCATGCCGCTGGGGACGGAAACGGGCCGCTTTGCCGCCCGGAACCCGAACCTTCAAAATATGCCACGAAAAGGCAGCGATCCTATCGGTATCCGAAATATGCTGGTCGCACCAGAAGGTTATCAGGTGATGGAACTGGATTACTCACAGATTGAGCTGCGCGTGGGAGCGTTTTATTGCCGGGACGCGCGTATGCTGGAAACCTACCGGGGCGGCGGGGATATTCATGCACAGACTACCTCTGTTATTTACAATATCCCCATAGAACAGGCGGCGGACAAGTCAGCGGCAGAATACAAAGACCGCAGGGCAATCGCCAAGGGCTGTAATTTTGGCTGCTTCTACGGCCTGTTCCCCAAGGGTCTGCAACGGACATTGAAATTCAAAGCTGGCCTCGATACCCCGCTGGCGGAATGTGAGAAAATCATCGCCAACCTCAAAGCCGGTTATCCACAGCTCTCCTTGTGGCAGGAGGTAGTGAAACGGCAGGCCAAGGTGCGCCGGTACAGTGAAACATGGCTGGGCCGCCGCAGGTATCTGCCGGGCATTGTCTCCGACGATTGGGGCAAAAAGAGCTTTGCCGAGCGATGTGCCATGAATACCCCCATACAGGGAACCGCCGCCGATATTCTTAAAATGGCAATGGCACGTCTGGTGGTAGAGTTGCCAGAGTACCCTTGGATTGTGCCTGTTTTGACCGTTCACGACAGCCTTGTATTCTATGTCGCTGAGGAAAAGGTGCAGGAAGCGGGCGTGCTCATAAAGGGACTCATGGAGCGCCAGCCATTCCCGGAATTTGACGTTCCTCTTGTGGCAGAGGTTGCTACCGGCACCAACTATGGGGAGCTGGACGAATGGTAAGGCTGAAACAGTTTTCCTGCCGCCGCTGTGGCACCACTTTTATGCTCCGGGCACGAAAGGCATACTACTGCCCGGAGTGCCGTAAAAAACACGCCAGCGAGTATGTCATGCAAAAGCGTGCGGAAAAAGACCCTGCCGTGAAGGTGGGCGTTGGAAGCGGCGGAAACCAGCGTGGAAAGAAAAACCATCAATTCAAGGATGGACGGAGCCATTACCGGGAGGTCTTTGATCGGGAAAACCCCTATCAGACTTTCTGTGAAATTTGCGGCGGTTCACGGCATCTTGTGGTTCATCACATAGATGGAAACCGAAAAAACAATGCTCCTGAGAACCTTGTGAAAATATGTCGGAGCTGCCATGCGCAGGTGCATGGCCTGACAAGAAATTTTGGAGGAAAGGAATCATGACCCATGTTAATTTATATAACGCGGAGCGGTATCTCGATCCCACCGCCTATGAGGCCCTGATGAATATTGAACGGGAGGCCAAGCGTACCGCCTATAAGCCGCTGGTCTTTATCTGCTCACCCTTTGCCGGGAATATCGAGCGCAATACCAGACGGGCGCGGGATTTCTGCCGGTTTGCGGTGTCGGAGAACTGTATCCCCATCGCGCCGCACCTGCTGTTTCCTCAATTCATGGAGGAAAGCGACCCACAGCAGCGCCGCCTTGGCATCTTCTTCGGGATGGTCTTGCAGAGCAAGTGCAAGGAGGTGTGGGTGTTCGGCGGCAATATCACAAAGGGCATGGCGGTGGAGATTGAAAAGGCCCACGAGCGCGGCCTGCCTGTCCGGTACTTTACCGAGCGATGCGTGGAGGTGGTACGGAAATGAGGAAAGCACTGAATATCCCGTTGGAAGAATTTCTCCGCCCTTTCTTCGGGCCGGGCGAGCGCATCTGCCTGCGGATTTTTGACGATAGAAAAACCGGCACCTTCAAAGGGGCCAAGCTGGAAACAACCCTCTCCGGCCTGCCGGGCCTGATAGATACCCTGAAAAAGCACAACGAGAAAAACCGGGGCATCTATTTTGTGGTGAACTTCGGCGGCCATGAGGACAGCGAGATCACCCGGATCAACGCGCAGTTTATGGAGTGCGACGAGCTGCCGCTGGACGAGCAGCTTAAACAGATTGAAGCGTTCCCGCTGGAACCCTCGCTCATTGTGAAAACCCGGAAATCCCTGCATACTTACTGGCTTATCAAGGATGGGGACGTGACAGCCTTCCGCCGGGTACAAAAGCGCCTCGTGGCTCAGTTTCATGGGGACAGATCCTGCGTCAATGAAAGCCGGGTGCTTCGTCTGCCGGGCTTCTACCATTGCAAGGAGGAGCCGGTCATGGTGGAGTGTATCCATTTTCACCCGGAGCTTCGCTATACGCAGGCCGAGCTGGAACAATACCTGCCGCAGATTTCCGAGGAACCCGCCGCGCCTGCCGGGCCAGCGGCCAAAGGGACGCAGCAGGGCCTTTCTCTGGTCTTGAAACGCTGTGACTTCATCCGGCATTGCCGGGACAATGGGGCCATCCTCCCGGAACATGACTGGTACGCCATGATTACCAATCTGGCGGTTTTTGAGGGCGGCGAGCGGGCCATCCATGAACTGTCCGCCCTTTATCCGGGGTACAGGGCAGCAGAAACGCAGGAGAAAATCCAACATTTCCTGCAAAGCGGCACCAAGCCCATCACCTGCAAGGCCATTGCAGAGAAGGGCTTTGCCTGCCCGAAACAGGAAAACGGCTCCTGCTCCTGCAAATCCCCGGCAGCCCTGTGCTACCTGCCGCTGTCGCTGGACGAATTGCGGGAGGCCCTCGCCTTGGTGGCGGCGCAGAAATCCCCGGTGGAAAATATGCGGGCGGCCAAGGAGTTTGTCCGGGAGTCCTTGTATAATATCGAGCCACTGGATGCTGGGGCCTTTGTGGAGTATGAGCTGCGGGAGCATTTCCGCCTGAAAGCGGCGGATACCAAGGCGCTCTCTGCCTATCACAAGGAGCTGCACCGGGGCTATGCCGCCAAGAAGGAAACCCGGCAGGCTGCGGAGGAAAACGGCCTGCCGGAGTGGTACGAAGTGACTGAGCGCGGCGGCCTGCGGTTCCTTTCCGGCCTGCTGGCGAACCATCTGGCCGAGAATATGCACGCCTTCTATACGGCCAGCAGCTTTTTCTTCTATCAGGGAGGCGTGTACCGGGAAAGCGAGGATATGGTGGCAGCGGCCAAGGTGCGGGAGCTGATGCTCCCCAAGAGTGCGTCCATGCAGGCCATCAATGATACCGTGGGCCAGTGGAAAATGCTCATAATGAAGCCGGTTCAGGAAATCAACAGTAACCCCTTTATCCTCAACCTGCAAAACGGGCTGTATAATACCCTCGACGACAGTTTCAAGGCCCACACCCCGGAATACTTCTCCACGGTGCAGCTCAAAGCGGCCTATGCGCCGGATGCAGGCTGCCCGCTGTTTTTGCACTATCTGGAAAGTATGCTGGCCGAGGAGGAAATCTATCTCATTCAGGAGATCATGGGCTACCTGCTCCTGCCGGTAAACAAGGCGCAGAAATCCTTTGTCTTTGTAGGTGCGCCCAACGCAGGCAAAAGCACCCTGCTCAATGTGGTGCAGGAGATTTTGCTGGGCAGCGAGAATGTGTCCAACATCCCATGGCAGAACCTCGGCGACCGCTTCAACCGGGCCGAGCTGTTCGGCAAGCTGGCAAATATCTTTGCCGACCTGCCCTCCAAGAGCATTGACGACAACGGTATGTTCAAGGCGCTCACCGGCGAGGATTTTATTACCGCCGAGCGCAAGAACAAAGACCCGTTTTCCTTCCGGCCCTATGCCCGGTTCCTGTTTTCCTGCAATGAGATCCCCCGCAACTATGGGGATCGCTCTGAGGGCTTTTACCGCAGGCTCATCATTATCCGGTTTGAGAAATCCGTTCCCAAGGCCAAGCGCGACCCCAATCTGGCGGAAAAGCTGGCCGCCGAGCGGGACGGTATCCTCATGTGGGCGCTTACCGGCCTGAAACGCCTGATCGCCTCCGGCTATGTGTTCAGCGAAACCGAGCGGACACGGGCCGAGCTGGAAAAATACCGGATCGAATCAAATAGCGTTTTGTCTTTCGCTAAATTGTACTGCGTGGCAGAGGAAGAAGGCGTGACGGTACGGGACGACCTGTTCCTCCGCTACAAGGAGTATTGCGGCAATGCGGGTATGAAGCCGGTGTCACAGACTAATTTCAACAAAGAGCTGGAAGCCGGTTTCCCGGAGATCACCAGAGGGCGGGATAAGCTCTCCAAGCGTCGGATATGGCGCGGGATCACCTACTGCGAAGGAGGTGTGGAGGCAGATTGACCGTTTTTGTACCGGGAAAACCGGAAAAACCGGGATTTCCTCATTCCTTGCGCGTAACTACCAGAGGTATGTTATGAGGGCCTTTTTTTAAGAAAAATATATAGAGTGTGGTAAATACCCGGTAACTCCGGTTTTTCCGGCGCATCGGTTTTGCCGAGATATGCTGGAAAGAGAAATTGTGGCCGCGATCCTGCGGCACCTGAAAACGATGCCCCGCTGCTTCGCGTGGAAAACCCACGGCGGAATGTACGGTACAGCGGGCATCCCGGATATAATCGCCTGCATAGATGGCAGGTTTTATGCTTTCGAGGTGAAGCAGCCCGGCGGGCGGCTCACCCGGTTACAGGAAGTGACCCTTGGGAAAATCAGGGCCGCTGGCGGCGCGGCCTATATGGTGACTTCCGTGGAAGATGTATCTGCCGCCATTTCTGCGGAAGGAGGTTCCCTATGACGGTGAAAGAATATCTCAGTCAGGCTTACCGCATCGACCAGCGGATCAACAGCAAGCTGGAACAGGTGGCGAGCCTGCGGGCCTTGGCGACCAAGGCCACCTCTACCTTGTCCGACACCCCGCCCAGCGGGAGCCGGAATGTGCAGTCCATGGAGAATGTCATTGTCAAAATCATTGATCTGGAAAACGAGATCAACGAGGACATAGATACGCTGGTGGATTTGAAGCGGGAAATCGTCGGTGTTATCAAGCGGATCGACAACCCGGAATACCAGACGCTGTTGGAGCTGCGGTATCTGTGCTTCTACTCGTGGGAGAAGGTGGCCGTGGAGATGGAATACGACCTGCGCTATCTCCACAAGCTCCACCGGAAGGCTTTGGAGCAATGCTCGGCCTTTGTTCCGGCTGGGAAATAGGCAGGCGATTGGGAGGGCTTCGGCTCTCCCTTTTTTTTGTTTTTTCAGAAAGAGGACACTAAAAGACATAGAAAGACACTATGGAAATCTGGTAGTATTACAATAGCAACAAAGAAAAAATACTGCGGCCTTCGCAGGAAAATCTGCGGAGGCTTTCTTTTTGCCCGGAAGGAGGCGGCAGCCTGTATGCCATACAAACCCAAGCGCCCCTGTTCCTATCCCGGCTGCCCGCGCTTGACCTCCGGGCGCTATTGCGAGGAACACCAGAAAATCATCACGGCGCATTATAACAAGCACCAGCGCGACCCGGCCAGCAAGCGCCGGTATGGCCGCGCATGGAAGCGGATTCGTGACCGCTATATCGCAGCCCACCCATTGTGCGAGCAATGCAAGCGGGCCGGTAAGATTACCCCTGCCGAAGAAGTCCATCATATCCTGCCGCTGTCCAAAGGCGGCACCCATGTGGAAAGTAACCTCATGGCCCTATGTAAGCGGTGTCATTCTGAGATTACGGCCCGCGAGGGTGGCCGGTGGGGATAACCTCCGGGGGTAAGAAAATCTCTACGTCCGGCGCGGCGGGCAGCGGGCGTGGGCTATCGCGCGAAAAATCGCGCTTTCAAGTGGGGTATATACCCCGCAATTTCAAAGAGAGGAGGTGGCGGCCATGGCAAACGGCCACGGAGGCGCTCGTATCGGCGCTGGACAGAAGAAAAAGGCGCTGTCGGATAAGCTGGTCGAGGGCAATCCGGGGAAACGGAAATTGACGGTCATGGAGTTTACAGATACCGCCGACCTCCAAGGGGAAACGATGCCGCCGCCCCGCGACTATCTGGCGGCGCGGCAGAAAAACGGAAAAGAGCTGCTGGCGGTTGAGGTCTATGAGCGCACATGGACGTGGCTCCACGAGCGGGGCTGCGCCCATTTGATACCCGCTCAGATTTTGGAGCAGTACGCCATGGCAATCTCCCGCTGGATACAGTGCGAGGAATGTATCACCGAGTATGGCTTTCTGGCAAAGCACCCCACTACGGGGAACGCCATTCCCTCGCCTTATGTTTCCATGAGCCAGAGCTTTTCCAAGCAGGCCAACAACCTGTGGTTCCAAATCTATCAGGTCGTCCGGGAGAACTGCTCCACCGAGTACAAAGGGGCTACTCCGCACGACGATATGATGGAACGCCTGCTTTCTGCCCGGCGCGGCGGTTAAAACATAATTTTATTCAGGAGGTCGTTTATGAATATCATACAGCTCCCCTTGGGGGAGGTTCACCCATACAAGAACAATCCGCGAAAGAATGACGGGGCCGTGGATGCGGTGGCGGAAAGCATCAGGCAGTACGGCTTTCTCGTCCCGCTGGTGATTTCCGCCGACCATGAAATCATCACCGGCCACACCCGCTTCAAGGCGGCGAAAAAGCTGGGCCTTTCTTCCGTCCCCTGCGTCATAGCCGACGAGTTGACGGAGGAACAAATCAAGGCCTTCCGGCTGGTGGATAACAAGGTCGGCGAGCTGGCCGAGTGGGACGTTGACCTGCTGCCGCTGGAATTGGCGGATATTGCGCAGGATTTGAGTCCCTTCGGTTTTGAAACCATCTCGGAGGACGAATTTGGAGAGGAATTTACGCTGGACTCCGGCGAGAAAAAGCCCTATCAGCAGATCAGCCTGACCCTGCACGACAAGCAGGCCGAGCTGATCCTTGCCTGTATTGATTACGTCCACACCCATGGCGAGGTGAAAGAAACCTTCGGCAACGAAAACCACAAGGGCAACGGAGTCTATGAGGTGGTGCGTCAATGGGCAGAGCAAAAGAAATTAGTCTGAAAGTGATCCCCGGCAAGGTGGCAAATCCTTTTGTGCGCCGCCACCATTACAGCGGCACCGTGGTGAATAATAGCTGCCTGCACTTCGGGGTATTTCTGGACGGGCAGCTCCATGGGGTTATGTCTTATGGGCCGAGCCTCAATAAATCCAAAATCCTGCCACTGGTGGCAGGCACCGGCTGGAACGAATATCTGGAATTGAACCGGATGGCCTTTGACAGCGTCCTCCCGCGCAATTCCGAGAGCCGGGCCATTTCTCTGAGCATCCGGCTATTGAAAAAGTACGCGCCCCATGTGAAGTGGATCGTGAGCTTTGCCGATGCCTGCTCCTGCGGGGACGGGGCCATCTACCGGGCCAGCAATTTTGTCCTCACCGGCATTAAGGAAAACGAGGCCATCTGCCTTTTGCCGGACGGGAGCAAAATCCACAAGCTGACGTTGGAATCCCGGCCCAAGGCTCCCCGCCCGGAGCTGGGCGGGCGCTCCTTCTTCGATGTGACGGACGGAGGCTTTGCGTGGAAGAAATACATGGAGGCGGCGGGCGGTGTCCTGCTGCCGGGCTACCAACTCCGGTATATTTACTTCATCGACAAATCCATGCGCCGCCATTTGACGGTGCCGGAAATCCCTTACTCCCGGATCGACGAGCTGGGGGCCGGGATGTATAAGGGCGAAAAAATCACGTTGGCCGAGCGCCATGTGGGAAAGGAGGCGGACAATGGGCCGGGCAAAAGAAATTGTGATGCGGGTGATCCCCACCAAGGTGGCGACCCCGTTTATGAAGGCGCATCATTACAGCGGCAAGGTCGTGAATAACAGCACGCTCCACTTTGGCGTATTTCTGGATGGGAACCTTCACGGGGTTATGAGCTATGGCCCCAGCCTCGATAAGTCAAAAATCATCGGTCTGGTAAAGGATACCGGCTGGAATGAATTTCTGGAACTGAACCGGATGGCCTTTGACAGCTACCTTCCCCGTAATTCTGAGAGCCGGGCCATTTCCATGAGCCTGCGGCTCATTAAGAAATACGCTCCGCAGATTAAGTGGGTTATCAGCTTCGCCGATGCCTGCTCCTGCGGCGACGGTACGATCTACCGGGCCAGCAATTTTGTCCTGACCGGTATCAAGGAAAATCTGAACCTTGCGGAGCTGCCCGATGGCACCCGCGTCCACAAAATGACGCTGGCGAGCAATCCCACTTCTCCCCGCAAGGAGCTGGGCGGCCTGACCTTCTTCGATGTGACGGGCGGCACCTATAATTTCAAGAAGTATCTGGACTATGTGGGGGCCACCCCGATCCCCGGCTTTCAGCTCCGCTACATTTACTTCATCGACAAATCGAAGCGCAAGGATTTGACGGTGCCGGAGATTCCATTCTCCAAAATCGACGAGCTGGGCGCTGGAATGTATAAGGGTGAGAAAATCACCTTTGCCGAGCGGCACAGCAAGGTTACGCCGGAGGAATGACCTCCGGCCATTATGCGCGGGTAGGCTAACGGCAGACCGCCCACAAACCGGTGGGAAGCGGCGGTTCAACTCCGTCCTCCGCGCTCCAAAAATAACGCCCTTGCTTTTTGGCGGTGTCCAGAGTAATCTGTCATCACATTCTGAAAGCGAGGGATTTTGATATGAGCGAAAGCTATTTGAAGATTGGCAGCTATACACCGGAAACCGAGGATCAGGAAGCCGTCATTGACCGTGGATATTACCGGCAGGGCTGGATTTTCAAGGACGAAGAAGCCTTCCGCCTCTACCCGGAGCGGGTATGCTATGTGCCGGAGCTTTCTGACGAGGGATATACCCGGCAGGATTTTCTGGCTATGTGTAACGGGCAGGAGGAAGTAGCTACCCTGCTTTTTGAATCGGTTGATTGGCAAAGCCCGGAAACCTTATTGAACGAGCTGTATGATACATACGAGCTTGAATTTTGCCCGATCTGCCAGAAAAACTATTTTATGGCGGGAGAACAAATTCCCTGCCCGATTTGTGGATACCGGCCCGATGAAGGAGAAGAAAATGCTGATACAGAAAGTGAGTGCTGACCGGCTGAACCCGGCAGCCTATAACCCGCGCCGGGATTTGAAGCCCGGCGACAAGGACTATGAAAAACTGAAACGCTCCATTGAGGAGTTTGGATTTGTAGAGCCGGTGGTCTGGAACAGACGCACCGGTTTTGTTGTGGGCGGCCATCAGCGGCTGAAAGTGCTGCTGGATATGGGCGAAACAGAGATTGACTGCGTTGTGGTGGATTTAGAGCCGGAAAAAGAAAAGGCTTTGAACCTCGCCCTGAACCGGATTCAGGGCGATTGGGACGAGGCGAAGCTGGCCGAGGTCATAGCCGAGCTGGATGCCTCCGCTTTTGACGTTTCCTTTACCGGTTTCGATGCCGAGGAAATCGACGCTTTGATGAACAAGTTTTACTCCGCCGAGGCCGTACAGGATGATTTCAACCAAGAGGAAGCGGCGGCAGACATTGCGGCGGCTGGCGGGACAACGACCCAACCCGGCGACCTTTGGGAGCTTGGGAACCACCGCCTTCTCTGCGGTGATCCTGCTTCTGCCGAGGATATGGCGCGTCTCTGCGGAAACGAGCGAGCCGCCTGTGCCTTTACGGCCCCGCCCCTCATTGCACTGGCTGACTACCGGAAAGATGGGCTGGCTCCATGGCTGGAACGGCTGGGCGCAGCGGCGGCGAACCTCTGCCGCCATGCGGAGATTGTCTGCTGGAAAATGAATGACTTGTTTACTACCGGCACCCAGTACATGGAGCCGGTTGGCCTTTACAGCATGAAGCTCTTTGAGGACTGCAATTTCCGCCCGCTTTGGATTCGCGTCTGGAAACGCCAGGGCTCGCTGGCCCGCGCAGGTTCCGCCCACCAGAACAGTAACAAGCCGCAGAAACAGTTTGAATATCTGGCGGCCTTTTCCGGGGACGATGCCGAGGAAATAAACCAGCAGGAATACGGCTGGGTGTCCGCCTTCGCTGCCCATAGTTACCGCTTTGTGAAACGCCTTACCAAAGAGGAGCGCCGCAAGTGGGGCTATGCGGGTGTATGGGAGATTTCTGTGCCGGAGCAGGCCGGTGGCCCGCAGCCGGTTCCCGTGGAGCTGCCTTGGCGGTGTATCAAGATGCACTCCGATCCGGGCGGCCTGATCCTTGACCCATTTTGCGGTGGCGGTACAACGCTGATTGCTGCCGAACAAAGCGGGCGGCGCTGTTTTGCTATGGACAGCGATCCCCTGAACTGCGATTTGACCGTCCTGCGCTGGGAGCAATTTACCGGCAAAAAGGCCCGGCGCATGAAAAAATAAGTCTGAGAATTTTGGCTTTTGAGCTTGTCTTTTGAGGTGTTCCAGAGTAATCTCCACTCACATCAAACGAAGGAGGTCATTTCACATGACTATGTTAGAGCGAGTAGGAAGTTACAGCAATGAGTATTTTAATTCTCTGATCCGGGAGTACACCGATAAGGGCAAGGCACCGGAAAGCCACGGTATGAACCGCGCCATCCGCGCCTACCTCAATACAAACGACCTGAAAGTGAATGAGCTGCTGGTGGACGATATGCCCTTTATGCAGGACATCGACGACTTTATGGGAACGATAGAGGCAGCCGGAATCCATGAATTTCTGCTGTGCGATACATCCACGGCCTTAATGGAGTATCTCCACTATCTCATGGCCCATGGCTGGGAAATCGCAGGCAGCTATCAAGCAGAAGTTTTTCCCTACTCCACCCGGCTGGGACTGCGCATGAAAAAGATATAAAAGAAAGAGGCCCGGAAACGGGCTTTTTTCGTCCGTGAGCCTTGCCTTTCACCACCGTCCAGAGTAATCTGTGTCACACCAAATTTAAGGAGGTTTGACACCATGGCAAAGAAAACTTTTGAAACGGTTCTGAAATGGAACGGCGGAGAAGCCTTCCGGGCAAAGGTTGAGGTCGGAGCCGATGGCTGGGGCCGGGTATTTGATACGGCTGACGGTCTGTACTGCGGCTCAATAAACCCGCTCCGTACCCGCCAGCTTATGCAGGAGGCAGCCTATGGGAAGTAAGGACGATTTACAGACTGCGCTCCGCAGCCTGCGCAATGTGCGCCGGATGGCGCGAAGGCTGCAAAGGGTGCCGGTTGACTGCTTGCGGGTAAACAGCGGCGATATTGCCGACGCGGAATATGTGACGGAATGGCTGGGCATCGTCCTTTGCCGGGTATGCGGGCAGCAGGACGTATCCATGCCGCCCTTTGAGGCAGGGGCCGCTCCCGTGGCACAATTCCGTTGGTTTATCCAGAAAGCGGCCCGGCAGGCCGGAGCAATCCGGCGAGCCATCCTTTTGGGCCGGGTATCCAAGGCCCTGTTTGCCGAGAAGGCGTGGGAGGGCCTCGACAGCGCAGAAACCTTTCTTGGCTCCTTCCTGTCCGAGAATGTTTACCGGGAAAGGAGGCGGATGCGATGAATTTCCCAAGAAAAGAAATCGTGGAGACTGCCCGCGCCCGCTACCCCAAGGGAACGCGGGTGGAGCTGGTTTTCATGGACGACCCATACAGCCGGTTAAAGCCCGGCGACCGGGGAACGGTGGAATTTGTGGACGACATAGCCACGGTTCATGTAAAATGGGATTGTGGTTCCGGGCTGGGCGTGGCCTATGGTGTGGACAAAATCCGTATCTTGGAAGGCGGTGATTTTGAATGAGCGGGATCTTCCATGAAGGACGCTGGTATGAAAACACAGATATGATCTGCCGCCGCTGCGGCAGGCCTGTGTACGACTCCGACAACCCGGAGTACCGCTATCCGTGCTTTCATTGCGACGAGGATTTCTATTCCATTGAGGTGGAGGAACAGGACGCGCTTTATTTGCCGCCTGTCATGGTGGCCCGTCCGGTGGACGGGATCACGCTTAACGAGGCGCTGGAATACCTGCTGGACGATACCGGCAAAACCCGGATTTTTCAAAATCAGCCCGAGGCGGAGGCATTTCTTTTATGCCATGGTTTCACCTCCGAGGATTTGGAGCATTTTTATTTTGTGGAGGTGCCAGAAAATGAAGAACAAAGGATGCGCTTTTGAGATACAAGGTGGCGGGACTTCCCGCTATTTTACCAGCCCTTTGGTACATGGTTTCTCGGATTTTGTCCGATTTCTCGATGAAAACCGGGGTGAAGCGGGCCATGCGCCTCTGCCGCTGCACAAGCGGATACCGCAGGCCACACAGATTTCCGAGGCGGAATGGCGGAACATCGCCGACAATCAGGACACCGGCTATTCCTGCTTTATTGTGGTAAATATTGCAGAAAATCAGGTGTGGGTCAACGAGGACACCGGGGCCGGGATGGCGCTCTATTGCTTCCCGTTCCTTGCGGTGATGGAGGTGGCCGCCTCCGGTGCTGCCGATCCGTGGGAAACGCTGCTGGCGAAGTATCCCTCAGCCAAAATGAGCGGCTGATATTCCAAAAGAAAAAGGCCCGGAAACGGGCTTTTTTCGCTGGTGAGCCTTGTCTTTTGGGGTGTTCCAGAGTAAGCTCTGTCACACCAAATACAAGGAGGATTTCAATATGATAGATCTGCGTAATTATAAAGACTTGATCCGGGAACTGGTGGCAAAGGAAAACGACAAGGATAAAAACTGGCGGTGGTCGGTTAAGAGCATTAGCAAGAACCGCGTCCGTATCCGCTGGGGGTATCTGGATTACTTGGAGGAGAAAGAAAACTGCTTCCAGATCGAACTGGATTCCTCTATGGAGAGTATGGAATGGCTCCATGCTCGCAGACCGGATGGCGAAATGATTGAGTGCTATTTAGTTGTGGAGGGCAAGCCCAACCCGCAGGTTGGCGCAGAGCAGACAATCCAGAGCGGGCTTCGGGACGCTGTTTGGGAAATCGCCTATATCGCTCATTCCCGGTATTAAAAATTGTGAAAAGCTCGGAAAACCGGGCTTTTTTTGTTGGTGAGCCTTGTCTTTTGGGGTGTTCCAGAGTAATCTCTGACCACATCAAACAAGGGAGGTTTCACCATGAAACAGACAATCGCAATGAAGCAGGCGGCCTTTGAGGAACTTATGCGGGAGCATGGCTTCCAGTACCTCGGAGCGACTACCTACGACGGGAGCTTTATCTACCAGCGCACTTGGCACCGGACGGACGAGGTGGCCTTCTATGGCCCCATGGAAAGTACCTATAAAATCATGGCGCACATCAGCTATGGGGTGCCGATCATCCAGCTTTTCGAGGACGGGCACGCACTTGGCACCCGCGACTATTCCAGCCCCAAGCGGGCAATCAACGCCATCCGGGAAATCCTCCGGTGCGCCGGGTACGAGCTGTAAGGAGGGGCGGTCATGAGTAACTTTCGAGAAGAATATGAGAAAACTTACGGCCCCATGCGGGCAGCCAGAAAGCCCATATCCCAAGAACTGCATGATAAGCTGGTGGCTCTCTGCCAACGGAACTGCTGGCTGAAACGCCACGGCCTTGCCTTTATGGACGATCCGTGTTTGGAGGCAGACAGCCCATATACCTTTTACGAGTATGAGGACATTGCCATGTTGAAGTTATTCTTTGAGCATGGCAACTGGAGCATCCGGCAGGGTGTGGTTTATCAGGACTTGTTCTTCTGCAATCAGGTGAATGGCGGCGATGAATGGTGGGTGTGCCGATATGACCCCGCAGAGGAAGCCTATTTTCCCTTTGAAAGCGTTACTATGAAATTAGTGATTGCCAGAGGTGAATTTGAAACCCTGCTTGCAGATATGCAGGCGGCTACGGTGGAGCAATGCAAGCATTTGGACTATGCGGGAAGGAGTAAGAGCCATGAATAAAGATTTTCTAAGCTGGCTCGGCCATGCGGGCAGCCACACCTGCATGATTCAGAACGCAGGCACAACCTACTACTTTGTCCGGGTGCAAAAGAACGAGGATTTTGATTACCTCTACTGCCAGCGGCAATACTCCGGCAAGGGACTGGCCCGTGGCGGCACGTTCAAATATGCGGGCATCTTCTGCCGGAGGGATGGCGAGCTGTATGACGCGCAATACGATGTGCAGGGCTTGGCCGGTGAGGATACACAGGAGCGCGGCGCAGGCCAGTTGCGGGAAAATTTGCGGCAGGCTGTCCGGCGGTTGGTAGAGGCCGCTGTTGCCAACGACAGGCGCAACCTTCAAATCACGGAGCTATCCGACCCGGAGCTGCTTCGGAAACTGAAAAATGAACAGGACTATTATGCAAAGAGTAAGGCTCGTGAGCGTTTTCTGGACGCTGCGGAATTTGAGCCGCCCTCGTTCCAGTGTTTCTATGAAGCGGAAAACTGGACGGAGGACTCTTTGCTTTCCTATATTTTAGACCCGCAGGGCTATGCCGCCAAAGAAGCTACAGATTACATGGAGGGCAATCAGGAAGAAATGCTCTTTGATTTCCTCTGCAATGACGTGGAGCTGGCGGAATATCAGGCGCTTGTGGACGATAAGGACAACCCGGTACATATCGTCAAGAAAATCATGGCCGCCATGAATACCACCTCTGCCAAGACGGTGAACGTCACTATTTACAAGGATGGCGAGAAATTTTCCTTCAAGACGGAGGCGCAGGAGCTGCGCCGCGATTGTAAGGACTATTACAGCACTTGGAATATCGTGGCGGCAGATCGGCGGAAATTCGAGCAGCGGTTCGGCAGGCACGCGGAATACTACCCGCAGGAGATTATCCGCATCACCTATGCCAGAGCGGTTCTATACGAAGCCGGGAAATAGAACCGGCATTTGAAACTTAAAAATTATCTTTAAGGGACTTTCCCCATACCGGGGGAGGTTCCTTTTTTGTTGCCGTGAGAAAGGAGGCGGCGGATATACGCAAATTAAAGAAATATAAGCCCACCCGCTTCATGGCGGAAGGCTCGGCCTATAACGGGGAGCTGGCTGATCTGGCCGTTTCCTTTATCGGCTGCCTGAAGCATACCAAGGGCGAGTGGTACGGGCAGAACTTTGAACTTATTGACTGGCAGGAGCAGATCATCCGGGACTTGTTCGGCATTGTAAAGCCCAACGGCTACCGCCAGTTTAATACCGCATACATCGAGATCGCCAAGAAACAGGGAAAATCCGAGCTGGCCGCTGCGGTGGCTTTGTTGCTCACCTGCGGCGACATGGAATACGGCGGCGAGGTCTATGGCTGCGCCTCCGACCGGCAGCAGGCTTCCATCGTATTCGACGTGGCCTGCGGCATGGTGGAACAATGCCCGGCACTCAAATCCCGTATCAAGCCGGTGTTGTCGCAGAAGCGCCTAATCTATAAGCCACTGGGGAGCTTCTATCAGGTACTTTCCGCAGAGGCATACACCAAGCATGGCCTCAACGTCCACGCGGTGGTATTTGACGAGCTGCACGCCCAGCCAAACCGACAGCTCTATGATGTTATGACCCACGGCTCCGGCGACGCCAGAAAGCAGCCTCTCTATTTTCTCATTACCACAGCGGGCAATGACGTGAACAGCATCTGCTATGAGGTTCACCAGAAGGCGCGGGATATTCTGGATGGCCGGAAAATCGACCCCACCTTCTATCCGGTGATCTATGGCGCGGATGAGGCCGACGATTGGACTTCCTCGAAGGTCTGGAAAAAGGCCAACCCCTCCCTTGGGATTACGGTGGATATAGAAAAGCTGGAAGCGGCCTGCGAAAGCGCCCGGCAGAACCCTGCCGAGGAGAACCTGTTCCGGCAGCTCCGGCTCTGCCAGTGGGTAAAGCAGGCTGTCCGCTGGATGCCCATGGAAAAGTGGGATAAATGCGCCTTTGCGGTAGATCCGGAGGCCCTGCAAGGCCGGGCGTGCTATGGCGGCCTTGACCTTTCCTCCACCACGGATATTACCGCCTTCGTGCTGGTATTTCCGCCGGAATATGAGGGCGACAAATATGTGATCCTGCCTTTCTTCTGGATACCGGAGGACAATCTCGACCTGCGGGTGCGCCGGGATCACGTTCCCTATGACGTGTGGGAAAAGCAAGGGTATCTGAAAACCACCGAGGGAAATGTCGTCCACTATGGCTTCATTGAGTCCTTCATTGACGAGCTGGGCGCAAAGTACAACATCCGGGAAATTGCCTTTGACCGCTGGGGTGCAACGCAGATGGTGCAGAACTTGGAGGGCCTCGGCTTTACGGTGGTTCCCTTCGGGCAGGGCTTCAAAGATATGTCCCCACCCACCAAGGAGCTGATGCGCCTGACTTTGGATGAACAGCTCGCCCATGGCGGCCACCCGGTTCTGCGGTGGATGATGGACAACATCCATGTCCGCACCGATCCGGCGGGCAATGTGAAACCGGATAAGGAAAAATCCACAGAAAAGATTGACGGTGCGGTGGCGACTATCATGGCGCTTGACCGGGCCATTCGAGGCGGCGGGGATACCGGCGCTTCTATCTACGATGAAAGGGGGCTTTTGTTGCTATGAGTGTTTTCAGCCGTTTTTTCCATTCACGGGATAAGCCGGAGGAACTGCGCCGGGCGCAGGATACCTTGGGCGGCAGCCGCTTTCCCTTTTTCTTTGGCGGCTCCACCAGTGGCAAGCCGGTGAATGAGCGCACCGCGCTGCAAATGACAGCCGTGTATTCCTGCGTCCGTATTCTCTCCGAGGCGGTGGCGGGCCTTCCGCTCCATGTGTACCGCTACGGTGAAAACGGGAGCAAGGTAAAGGCCCTCGATCATCCTCTCTACCGGCTGCTGCACGACGAGCCGAACCCGGAAATGACCTCGTTCAATTTCCGGGAAACCCTGATGGGCCACCTGCTCCTATACGGGAACGCTTACGCGCAGATCATCCGCAATGGCAAGGGCGAGGTGATCGGCCTCTATCCGCTGATGCCCACCAAGATGACCGTTGACCGGGACAGCAAGGGACAGATTTATTACCTCTATACCCGTGGCTCGGACGATTCCCCGGTGGATGATGAAAACGGGCAGGTTTATCTGCCGCCGGAGCAGGTGCTTCATATTCCCGGCCTCGGCTATGACGGGATCGTGGGCTATTCGCCCATCGCCATGGCAAAGAACGCGGTGGGAATGGCGATTGCCTGCGAGGAATACGGTGCGAAGTTTTTCGCCAACGATGCTGCCCCCGGCGGTGTGCTGGAACATCCCGGCGTACTGAAAAACCCGGATAAAGTGCGGGAAAGCTGGAACAAGCTCTTTCGCGGCAGTGCAAATTCCCATCAAATCGCAGTTTTGGAGGAGGGCTTGAAATATCAGCCCATCGGCATTTCCCCGGAGCAGGCGCAATTTCTGGAAACGAGGAAATTCCAGATCAATGAGATTGCCCGCATTTTCAGGGTGCCTCCCCACATGGTCGGGGATTTGGAGAAATCCAGCTTTTCCAACATCGAGCAGCAGAGCTTGGAATTTGTTAAATATACCCTCGAACCGTGGCTTATGCGCTGGGAACAGAGCATGGCCCGCCGCCTGTTTTCCGACAGCGAGAAGCGGGAGTATTTTATCCGCTTCAATGTGGAGGGCTTGCTGCGGGGCGATTACGCCAGCCGCATGAACGGTTACGCGGTGGCCCGCCAGAATGGCTGGATGAGCGCCAACGATATAAGAGAGCTGGAAAACCTCGACCGTATCCCCGCCGAGGAAGGCGGCGACCTGTATCTGGTAAACGGCTCCATGACGAAGCTCAGTGATGCCGGGGCCTTTGCCGGAACCGCCGCAACAAATCCAACAGAAACGGAGGAACAGACAAGTGAATAAATTCTGGAATTGGGTGCGGAACTCAGACGAGAGCCGCACCCTTTACCTTAACGGCACCATCGCCGAGGAGAGCTGGTTTGACGATGATATTACCCCCGCCGCCTTCAAGGCGGAGCTTCTGGCCGGTGAGGGCGATATTACCGTCTGGATCAATTCACCGGGCGGTGACTGCGTGGCCGCTTCTCAGATTTACAGTATGCTCATGGACTACAAGGGCGCTGTGACCGTGAAGATTGACGGAATCGCCGCCAGCGCCGCCAGTGTCATTGCCATGGCCGGAACCACGGTTCTCATGGCTCCCACTGCTCTGATGATGGTGCATAACCCCCTGACGGTGGCGATTGGCGACACCGAGGAAATGCAGAAGGCCATCGCCATGCTGGACGAAGTAAAGGAGTCGATCATCAATGCCTACGAAATCAAAACGGGGCTGTCGAGGGCGCGGCTCTCACACCTCATGGATGCGGAAACATGGCTGTCCGCCCACAAAGCCGTGGAACTTGGCTTTGCGGACGACCTCCTGTTCACCGCGAAGGAAGATCCCGCTCCCGAACCGGAGAGCTATGCGTTCTCGCGGCGAGCGGTGACAAACCGGCTGCTGAACAAGCTGCCCCATACGAAAAACGAACAGAAACACCCTGCCGAGCCGCTGTACCAGCGGCTTAATTTATTGAAATTTTAAGGAGGACTTTACTATGAGCAAGATTTTGGAACTGCGCGAGAAGCGGGCAAAGGCGTGGGAAACGGCGAAGGCTTTTCTGGATGCCAAGCGTGGTGCGGATGGCCTGTTGGCCGCCGAGGATGTGGCGACCTATGAAAAGATGGAGGCCGATGTAGTAAATCTCGGCAAGGAGATTGACCGTCTGGAACGGCAGGCCGCTCTGGATGCGGAGCTTTCTAAGCCGGTCAACACCCCGCTGACGGGCAAGCCTGCGGCCCCTGCCGGTGAGGAAAAGACTGGCCGCGCCTCTGCGGAATACCGCCGTTCTTTCTGGAACGCCATGCGCAGCAAGATGCCTTCCCACGAGATTATGAACGCCCTGCAGATTGGTACGGACTCTGAGGGCGGCTATCTGGTGCCGGATGAATTTGAGCGCACTCTGGTGGAGGCATTGGAGGAGCAGAACATTTTCCGCGCACTGGCCCATGTGATCCAGACCAGCTCCGGTGATCGCAAAATCCCGGTGGTGGCTTCTAAGGGTACGGCTTCGTGGGTGGACGAGGAAGGGACGATCCCGGAGAGTGACGACGCTTTCTCGCAGGTTTCCATCGGGGCCTACAAGCTGGCAACGCTGGTGAAGGTGTCCGAGGAGCTGCTGAACGACAGCGTTTTCGATTTGGAGGCCTATATTTCTCGTGAGTTTGCTCGCCGCATCGGTAACAAGGAGGAGGAAGCCTTCTTTACCGGCGATGGCACCGGCAAGCCGCTGGGCGTTCTGGCTGCAACGGGCGGCGCGGAAATCGGCGTAACTGCCGCCTCCGCCACCGCATTTACGGCGGACGAGGTGTTCGACCTGTTTTACTCTCTGAAAGCACCTTACCGCAAGAACGCTGTTTTCCTGATGAACGATTCTTCCGTGAAGGCCCTTAGGAAGCTCAAAGACGGGAACGGCCAGTACCTCTGGCAGCCCTCCCTGACTGCCGGAACCCCGGATATGCTGCTGGGCCGCCCGGTTTATACCTCGGCCTTTATGCCCGCCATGGCGGCCAGTGCAAAGTCCATCCTGTTCGGCGACCTGTCCTATTATTGGGTGGCTGACCGTCAGGGCCGCTCCTTCCGCCGCCTTGGAGAGCTGTATGCTACCACCGGGCAGGTGGGCTTCCTTGCCTCCCAGCGCGTGGATGGTAAGCTGATCCTGCCCGAAGCTGTGAAGGTATTGCAGCAGAAGGCTGCGTAAGGAGGGCTGACGAATGAGCTACAACGGAAAGAACTATGCAGAACAGGGCGGCGATAAATGGGTGATTGGCGGCACCCTCGAAATCAAAGAGGGTGCTACCGTCACCGGCCTGCCCGAAGGGGAGGCATACAGCCTGCCGGTGGCCTCGGCTTCTGCACTTGGCGGTGTCAAAGCGGCGGCAAAAGGCTCCGGGGATACTGTACCCGTCAAGGTGGATAGCGCGGGCAACCTGTATGTCCCCACTTATCCCTCTGTTCCCACCATTCCCAAGGCTGCCAATCAGGCTGATAGTGTGGCAACAGAGGTGGCGGCCCTTGTTACGGATTTTAACGGCCTGCTCACCAAGTTGAAGGCGGCGGGCCTTATGACTGCCGATTGATAAGGAGGTGGCGGCATGGACGAATTGCTTCAAAAAGTCAAAGACAACCTGATCCTTTCCCATGACAAGGACGACGAGCTGCTCCGGGGATATATCCGGGCAGCCGTTTCCTATGCGGAAAGTTACCAGCATATCCCCTCCGGGCATTATGCGGACAATCCCATGCCGCCCACCACAGAACAGGCTGTTATCATGCTGTCCTCCCATTTTTACGAAAGCCGGGATGGCTCCACAGGCGGCTTCTTCGCAGATAATGTGCAGGCCGGGCAGCAGGTTTGGAATACGGTGAACCTGCTGCTGCGGCTTGACCGGGATTGGCAGGTGTAGCCTATGTCTTACGGAAAAATGCGCATCCCGGTGCAGCTCCTTTCCACCGAATCGGTAAAGGACGCAGAAGGTTTTGCCACGCAGCAGGATAAAGTGCTGGCGGAGGTTCGCGCCTACCACGAAGCCCGCCATGGCAGCGAGCGGTGGGCCAACCGGGCGGCCTTTTCGGAGGCCACCGACCTGTTCTGCTTCCGGGCCATCCCCGGAGTGGAGATTTCTACTAAGCTGTTCCTGCTCTGCGAAGGCTGCCGGTATGACATTACCAGTGTGGAGGATGTAAAGGGGCGCGGGATGTATGTGGAGATTTTAGCGAAAAAGGTGGTGGCGGCAAATGGCTAAGGTACAGATTAAAATGCCGGAGGATTTCCTCTTAAAGCTCTCCCGGCTGGGAGATAAAACCGACGAGATCCTTCCAAAAGTGCTGGAAGCAGGCGGTGAGGTCGTTCTGGAAAAGGTGCGCTCTAACTTGCAGGCGGTCATTGGCCGCGATACCAAAGAGGAGTCCCGCTCTACCGGCGAGCTGGTGTCCGCCCTCGGCGTTTCCCCGGCCAAGATTGACCGGGAGGGCAATTACAACGTGAAGGTGGGTTTTGCCGAACCGCGCTCGGATGGCCGCAGCAACGCCATGATCGCCAACGTGCTGGAATATGGAAAGAGCGGCCAGCCTGCAAAGCCGTTCTTAAAGCCCGCCCGCACCGCTTCCCGCGCCCCTTGTATTGAGGCGATGAAGCGGACGTTTGAGCAGGAGGTGGAGAAAATTTGAGTCTGTTGGAAGATTTGAACACCTGCCTGCTGCCTTTGGGGATTCCCATAGAAACCGGCGTTTTCAGCGATACCCCGCCGGACGAATATCTGGTGATTACACCTCTCGGGGACAGCTTTGGCCTCCATGGGGATAACGCCCCACTCTATGACATACAGGAGGCCCGGCTGTCCTATTTCAACAAGGGGAGCTACACCAAACAGAAAAATGCGATGATCCGCGCCCTGCTGGGTGCGGATTTTGTTATCACGGATCGCCGGTATATCGGCCACGAGGACGACACCGGCTTTCACCATTACGCCATAGATGTGGCGAAACATTACGGAATGGAGGATTGAATACATGGCGACGATTGGCCTTGACAAGCTGTTTTACGCCCCGATCACCGAGGATGAAAACGGCGACGAAGAATACGGCACCCCTGTCATGCTGGCCAAGGCAATGACAGCGGAGCTTTCCATCGAGTTGAATGAAGCCACGCTGTATGCCGATGATGGCGCGGCGGAGATTGTAAAGGAATTTAAGAGCGGCACCCTTTCCCTCGGTGTGGACGATATTGGCGTGGCCGCTGCCGAGGCCCTTACCGGGGCCAAGATTGACGCAAACGGCGTTTTGATTTCTGCCAGCGAAAATGATGGCGCACCGGTGGCGGTGGGCTTCCGCGCCCGCAAGGCAAACGGCACTTACCGCTATTTCTGGCTTTACCGGGTGAAGTTTGCGGTGCCCTCCACCAATCTGACGACCAAGGGCGACAGCATCGAATTTTCCACCCCGACCATTGAGGGAACGGTGACGCGCCGCAATAAGCTGGATGGCAAGAACGAGCATCCTTGGAAGGCAGAGGTCAACGAGGATGATACTGCGGTGGAGGCTTCTGTTATCAGCGGCTGGTACACCGAGGTTTACGAGCCTGATTATACGGAGGATGTTGCATGATGGATCAGAATGAACGCTCCGCCGCTATTCAGATCGGCGGGGAAACCTACGAGCTGCTGCTGACGACCAAAGCCACCAAGGAGATCGCCAAACGATACGGCGGGCTGGAAAACCTCGGCACCAAGCTGATGAAATCGGAAAATTTTGAGATGGCGCTGGATGAAATCATCTGGCTGATTGCCCTCATGGCAAATCAAAGCATTTTGATTTATAACCTGCGCCATAAGGACGAACCGAAGCCCTTGCTCACTGAGGAGGAGGTCGAGCTTCTGACTTCGCCCTTAGAGCTGGCGACCTACAAGGATGCAATTATGGAGGCTATGTTCCGGGGTACGAAGCGGAACGTCGAAAGTGAGGCCGATCCAAAAAACGTGCCGGTCGGGTAAGCGACGAGGAGTTGTTTACCCGACTGATTTATTATGCAACGGTTCCCCTGCGGCGCACCGAGGAGGAAGCGTGGCTGATGCCTTTCGGGTATTTGCTGGATTTGTGGGAGTGCCACAAGCAGTTTACCGGGATCAGCAAGCCCAAGCGGGAACTGTTCATTGACGATATTATCCCGGCTGGAATTTAAGACTGCCCTTGCCGGAGGAAGGAGGTGGTATCCGTGGCGGACAATTTTGGCTTGAAAATCGGTGTCGAAGGCGAAAAGGAATTTAAGAAGGCCCTGGCGGAAATCAACCAGACCTTTAAGGTGCTTGGCTCGGAAATGAACCTCGTGGCCTCTCAGTTTGATAAGCAGGATAAATCCGTGGAGGCCCTTTCCGCCCGGAACCGCGTCCTCAATCAAGAAATTGATACCCAGCGCCAGAAAATCAGCACCTTGCAGCAGGCGCTGGAAAACGCCACAAACTCCTTCGGAGAGAATGACCGGCGCACAAAGCAATGGCAAACCCAGCTCAATAATGCGCAGGCTGCTCTCAATGACATGGAGCGGGAGCTTGCACAGAACGAGCGCGCTATCGACGAGTTGGGGGATGAATTGGAGCAATCCGGCAATCAGGCAGACGATTTCGGCAATGAGCTGGAAGGTGCGGCAGATGATGCGGACAATGCTTCTTCAAAATTTGATAAGGTCGGCTCCGTTGTCAAAGGCATGGGTGTGGCTATCGGTGCGGCGGTTGTGGCTGCGGGTGCTGCCCTTGCCGGTCTGACGAAAAGTTTTCTTGACCTTGCAGAGTCTACACGGGAATACCGGGAGGATCAGGCGAAGCTGGACGCGGCTTTTATCACAGCAGGCTTTACCACCGATCAGGCCGGTGAAGCCTACAAGTCCTTTTATTCCATTCTCGGCGAGGAAGATCGCAGCGTCGAAGCGGTCAACCATCTTGCACAGCTTTGCAGTACAGAGGAGGAGCTGACAAGATGGACGGATATTGCCGCTGGTGTATGGGCCACCTTTGGGGACAGCCTTCCCATTGAAGGTTTAACCGAGGCCGCAAATGAAACGGCAAAAACCGGACAGATCACCGGCCAGCTTGCGGATGCTCTGAACTGGGCTGGTCTTTCCGAGGATGCCTTTCAGGCTTCTTTGGATTCCTGCAACAGTGAGCAGGAACGGGCCGCTCTCATTACCGATACCTTAAACGGGCTTTATACGGAAGCTGCGGAAAATTACAAAGAGCTTAATGGTGATGTAATGGCGGCCCAGCGGGCGCAGGCGGAATTGACAGATGCCTATGCAGAGCTGGGGGCCATTGCGGAACCGATTATGACAACGCTGAAATTCATGGCAGCGGACGTACTGCAGGCCATGATCCCTTTTGTGGCCCTTATGGGTGAAGGGTTACAAGGCGTTTTAGAAGGGACAGCCGGATCGGCTGAAACCTTTGCCGAGGGTCTGAGCGGGCTGGTGGGAATGCTTCTGGAAAAAGTATCTGCTATTGTCCCCATGATCGGGCAAGCGGTGCTTGCCAGCCTTCCGGCCCTGCTATCCGCAGGCGTGGATATTGTAGTAGCACTGGCAGATGGAATTGTTGCGGCCATGCCGCAGATTGCAAGCGCAGCCGTTACCATCATTCTGGAACTGACAAACGGCCTTTTGGCTTTGCTCCCGCAGCTCATTGCGGCGGCTGCGCAGATGGTTGCTACACTGGCTCTTGGGATTGGCGAAGCCCTGCCGCAGCTTGTTCCAACCATCGTCCAGATCATTATGACAGTGGTACAGACCTTGATTGCCAACCTTCCTTTGCTTTTAGAAGGCGCTTTGCAGCTTGTCATGGGGTTGGCCCAGGGCATTTTGAACGCCATCCCGGTTTTGATTGAGGCGCTTCCTGCGGTCATTGTTGCCATCGTGGAGTTTATCGTGGCCTCTATTCCGCAGATTATTGATGCCGGAATCCAGCTTCTGACCTCGCTGGTGGCGGCCCTGCCGGATATTATCACAGCGATTGTTGCGGCCATCCCGCAGATCATCGAAGGGTTAGTGACTGCCATTATCGGAAGTATCCCGCAGATCATCGACGCAGGCGTGCGCCTGCTGGTGTCCCTCATTCAGAACCTTCCGACCATCATTACCACCATAGTTGGGGCTATCCCACAGATTATTTCCTCGCTGGTGAACGCACTGATTAACAGTATTCCTCAGATCATACAGGCGGGCGTTCAGCTATTCGTGTCGCTGATCCAAAACCTGCCCACCATTATCGTGGAAATCGTCAAGGCGGTTCCGCAGATCATCGCGGGGATTGTCAACGCCTTCACTTCCTCCATGGGCCAGATCGTCAATGTCGGTAAGAACATTGTGCAGGGCCTTTGGTCTGGTATCCAGAGCCTTGCAGGCTGGATTTGGGACAAAGTTTCCGGCTGGATTTCCTCGATTTGGGATGGAATTTGCAGCTTCTTTGGCATCAATTCTCCCTCGAAAGAGATGGCGTGGGTTGGTGAAATGCTGGTTCAAGGTCTGGCTGGCTCCATCCAAGATAACGGAAAACAGGCGGTTTCCGCTGCCGAGAAAATGTCCTCGGATATTGACGGGGTAATGAATAAGCTGGCGCAGGATATGCAGACTGCTATCCCCACGGACTACCAGCTTAACGCAAATGCCAATGTAACGGGCGGTATGACCGACGCAGCCTTTACGGCGGCTGGCGGCGGCCCGCTCGTTATGGTACAGCAGATGATTGTCCGCAGCGAGGACGACATCCGCAGGATTTCTCAGGAACTTTATAATCTCATGCAGGTCGGCTCCCGCGCACAGGGCCGGATCATCACAGCGTAAGGAGGTGGGCGCTTGGGCTTTCAATACAACGGAATTACTTCTCAATCCATGAGCGTCAAGGCCCATCTTACCGGCTGGCAGATGGTTCCTACCCTTCGGAGCAATACGGAAACTGTCCCCGGCAAGGCAGGCCTTGCAGACTTTGGGGCAGACAGCGGCGAGCGGTATATTGATGTGGCCTGCAATGTTTACCCGCAGAAAACCTTTGCCGATATGGTGGCGATTTTGGATCAGGTGGCGGCATGGCTCGACCCTACGGCGGGGACAAAACAGCTTGTACTGGATGATGTGCCAGACCGGTATTTTATGGCCCGGCTTTCCGATACGGTGGACTGTGAACGGCTCCTCCGGGCAGCCGGTTCCTTTACCCTCCGTTTTCTTTGCCCTGACCCTTACGGATACGCACTGGATGATGAAACCTTTACCCTCTCCCAAGCGGGGGAGCATGAAGTGGAGCGTGAAATCGGAAACACAGACTCCGAGCCAGTGTATTCTCTGCAAGGAACAATTTCCTCTGGCACGATTGTACTCACGACCAATGGAGAAACCCTGCGGGTGATTGGCCCACTGGCTGCGGATGAAGTGCTGGTAATCGACACCGGAATGGTAACAGCAAAAGTGACGGACAGCGCGGGCAATACCCTGCGAAACGGTCTGCCCTGTTTGGAGGAGCTGAATTTTCCGATTCTGCGCCGGGGTATGAACGAGGTGGAAATTGCAGTTGAGGGCAGCGCCGTTTTTACCGAACTTCACATACAGGCAAAGAGCCGATGGAGGTAAGCAATGGCAGTAAAGACAACTTTAACTGTGCAGGAGGATTTCACCGGAGAATTTCCAGCCGCATGGGCCGCCTCCGGCCTCTGGCGCTTTAACGAATCCGAGCCGGACAGCAACGACCGGCTGATGGATTCTTCCGGCAATGGCCGGGACTTCAATATTATTAACTGGAATGGCACCACGGCCAATCTGTTGGAAGGCTGGCGAGGGCATTATTTTCGCTTAAATCTCAACAACCCCACTTCGGAGAGAACCTATCTTCATGTTGTGAACAACGGTTCCATCTTCTCCGAGCTGGGGCAACGGATCGTTGTGGGTGGCTGGATGAACCCCACCATTTATTCTGTGGGTAATACTTTCTGCCCAATCTTTAACACCCGGCAGGGGCCGGGCCAGCCGATCCTGTACCTTTCGCTTTATTCCGGGCGGCCTCGCCTGATGCTCTATAATTCCTCCGGCTCCCTGATTTTGGACGAGTCGGTAACGCCTCCATTTTCTCTGGTCAACAACGGCTGGTATTTCCTCGCTGCTGTGATCGAACCGGAAGAATACAAAGCCTGCTATGTGGTAGGCGACCGCAGCACCGGTACAGTATGGATTTCAAACGAGCTGACGATTGAGGGTGAACTGAACCGTTCCTGCACCGCTGACCTCGTTATGGGGATGCACGCTGACACCTATTATTACGCAGGCGGCTTTGACGATTGGTTTCTGGATACGGATTCCTCTCTGACTGCCGAGGATCTGGCGGAATATTTTAAGGCCACCCTGTTTGCCAACGGTGGAGATATGTCCGGTGACGTGGATGCGCTCACCGAGCCGGGGAGCGTTACCCTTAGAAGCTCGGACGGAGCCTATCCGTCCAGCGGGCAGCTTATTACAAAAGCGGCGGCCTGCGCCCTTTCCGGTTCGGGCCGGGTATCGGTAAATAGTGAATACACAGCAGGCGTGACCTTCATTGAGCAGGTGGAAACCTCCACGTCGGATGATTTGGAGGAATGGTCGGCATGGCAGGCTATCGGCACCAGCGGTGAGCTGCAATCCCCGAACCGGCAGTATATTCGTTTCCGGGTAACGCTTGCCACAGATGATCTATCGCTTACCCCGAAGGTACTGGAAATCCAGCTCCACGATATACCGAAGGCTCCCTATGAAAAGCTGGGATTCGCCCGACCTGTGGTACTGGATGCAAACGGCGCTTGGGAAGCCGTTCTGGAAAACGCTTTTGACATTGTTGTTACCAGCGAGGTCAACGGGGCCGATACGATGGAATTTTATCTGCCTTTCCATGATCCCAAGCGGGCCATGCTGGACAATGAAAAGCAGGTGCAAATCGTCAATGATATTTACCGCATCCGAACCCTCACCGATACCAAGGACACGGATGGGCGGATCATAACGCAGGTTTATGCCGAGGCCGCTTTTTATGATCTGTCCTTTTCCGAGGAGAAAGAAACAGTGGACTTCAATGCGGATACAGCGGATGCGCCGATGCGGCACGCGCTGGAAGGCACCGGCTGGTCGGTGGGGACGGTCAACGTCACCACTCTGCGCACATGGCAATGTACGGAGAAAAACGCCCTTTCCATCCTGCGGGCCACGCAGAATATCCACGGTGGCGACCTGATTTTTGACTGCCCGAACCGGCTCGTCCACCTGCTGACCTTTGGCGGGAATGACAGCGGCGCTCTGTTTGCATACCGTAAAAATCTTAAAAGTATTGAGCGGGTGGTGGATACGCGCAGCCTTGTCACGCGGCTCTATGCCTACGGCAAGGATGGAATGACGTTCGCTTCCATCAACAATGGGAAAGAATATGTGGAGGATTTCACCTATACCAGCGAAGTGCGTATTTCCACGTTGGACTGCTCTAACTTCACCAATCCCTATCAGATGCTGGAATACACGCAGATGCGGCTGGCACAGTACGCACAGCCTCGTGTTTCCTATGTTCTCTCTGCAATGGACTTGTCGGCCCTGACCGGGTACGAACATGAGGCATGGGCGCTGGGCGATATTGTAACGGTGGACGATAAAGACCTCAATCTATCGGTAAAAACCCGCGTGGTGCGCCGTCAGTACAATTTGCAGGAGCCGTGGAAAACTGTGCTGGAACTTTCCACTACCCTTCGGGAGCTGGGGGATTCCTCCGCACAATGGGATAAGGCCGCTGATGTGCTGGCCTCCACCGATGTGATTGACCGGCAGGAAGTTAAGGACTTGGTTCCCTTCAACCACCTGCGCAATTCCCGCGCCGACAGCGGCATGAATTACTGGACGAACTCCGGCTTTGAGGTAGATGCGGAAAACGGCGTTTCCGGTACGGCCTCCTTCAAGGCGGAGGGCGTTTTGGGAATGACAAAAAGCCTGACACAGACGGTCTACCCGGCCAGCCGCCGGAGCTATACCTTTTCAGCGCAGATTGCCTCGGAGGATTTGCAGAAAGGCCCCAGCGGGCAGGTCGGTATTGAAGTAACCTTTGAATATGAGGACGGTTCCACGGAAACGCGGTTCATCGACCTCTTTTAATCTCTTTTAATATAGAAGGGAGCGGCCTATGGCTTCTTTTTCGCAAACTGCCACCGACCTGTCCCCTAAGGGGTACGGGCGGCTGCGTTCCATCACCATCCGGCTTTGTGTTACGGATTGCACCGGCAAGGTATATTTCACCGACATTATGGTGCAGGGCGGCTCTATTGCTACTGGCTGGGTGGGCCATCCCAGCGAAATCCAGTGGACGCTGGACGGCTAAGGAGGCAGATATGGCGGCGGAATTTACTCGATTTTCAGAAACGATTTTGACAAAGCAGGATCAGCGGGTGGTAAGCATTACCGTGAAGCCGATGATTTCTGATTGTACAGGCCGGATTTATTTCACCGACCTGATGGTTCAGGAAGGTGACCGGCTCACAGGCTATGTGATAAATACAGAAACGATTCTGCAAAAATACCGGGAGGATGGCTCCATTGTTCCTCCCCGTTTCTACAACGGCGTGGTACGCTCGGCGGAAACGGTGGTGCTATTCAACCTCGGCTCTGATACGGCGGGACTGGACTGCTATCTCTACCCGGTGCAGGACATGGCGGCGGGCAGCGTTTCTGTGGCCTTGGGCGCGGGCGCACACAAGGCGGCTTTCCCTGCTGCGGTAAGCGCCGGGGATGAACTGGCCCTTCTGGCTTCTTCCCGGAAATGCCTGCTCAATGGAAGCCCCACGGAAAAGCGCGGCTTCTTTCAGTACACGGCTGCCGGGGACAGCAAGCATCCGGTGACATTAGAGGAGCATAAATCCGCTCGGTTGCTGTTTGAATTTCAGGAAATGCAGGAAGGCGGTGATCGGTTTTGAGCCGGGACTATCTAAAAGGAAGGCGGTGCATGGTCTGGTCGTTCATGCAGAACGCCCGGATGTACGAGGCCCTGCGGGACTATGGCGACCGGCTGGATACGGTGGGAATTTTCACCTTCGAGGTAGACGCTACCGGCACCCTTTCGGAAACCGGCACCAGCATTTCTTCCATGATGACTTACATCAACAAGTGGCCGCATATTCACTGGATGCTGACCGTGATGAACCACGGCACTGCCAGTATTTTCACGGCCCTGCGCAATAACACAAATGGGGCTAAAGATAAGTTTTTAACCGAGCTGGTGCGCATTATGGAGAAATACCCGTGGTGCGCCGGGGTGGATATTGATCTGGAGCGCGGCGGCGGGTATGAAAACCGGGAGGCAGCAAATGCCTTATTTCAGGCTATTTACCAGACGGTCAAAGCCTATGATTCCTCCAAACTCGTCAACATCTGCCTGCCCGGTATGACCGGCGTTCAGGGCAGTGTGGGCGGTGAAAACTGGTGCGTTTATGCTGACCTCAACCCGTACTGTGACACGGCCTCCATTATGTCTTATGGCATGGCGTGGGCAGGCAGCGCCCCCGGCCCGGTATCCCCCCGGAGCTGGTTGGAGGGCATCTATGATTACGCGGTTACAGCCATGGCCCCGGAGAAGATTTTCATGGGTCTGCCAGGATATGGCTGGAACTGGCAGATATACGACACTCCGGAGAACCTTGGTGAAACCTACCGGGGTGTTTCCAACACCTACTATGCCGCCAAGCTCTGGATGACCGGGGGCTATAACTTCACCGGTGACGCGCCGCCCCAGCCCATGATCCCCATTGTGGCCTATTGGGACGATGTGGATATGGTGCCGTGGGCGCTTCCGCAGGTATATGATTACATGGAAGGATGGGATGCGGCCTCGGTGGTTTCGCCCCTGCAGCAGGAAGTCTATAACCGCAGGCGGTATCTGACCTGTTACGGGAAAGAGCAAAAGACTTCCTTCGGGACGATCTACATTGACCGTGGCGGAGGCACCCCGGATTCCTATACCGGGATCGCCAGCATTTCCGACTATATGACAGTGCTGGGGGAAGGCGCGACAGCAACCTTCAACTTTACGATTGAGCAAGCAGGCACCTATGACATTGCGGTGCGGCTTGCTTTTCCTTTTTGGGATAAAAACGCGCTGAATGTGTCGGTGGATGGAAGCTCCAAGACCTTTTCAGAAAGCCGCCTGTGGTGGCCGTATTGGCGGCGCACCTGCTGGCTTTCTTTTGCTTCCGGCAGGAGCCTTTCCGCAGGCAATCATACGCTGGTAATCAGCGGCGGCGTTCCCGGCGTTCAGTTTTACGGTTTCCGGGTATGCAGCAGCTTTTCCGAGGAACCGTCTGCCGGAGAGGCGACCTTCACCCTCTCACCCCGGCAGTTTCTGGATGTGAACGGCCAGCCCGCCACCCCGGACAAAGGCTTTAAGCTCACCTGTGAAATGCTCCGGCGAAAACCGGACTCGGCGTTGGTTTGGTATGAGGACTTCCGGGATGATACTCCTCTGCCGGACAGCTATTGGACAACGCTTTCCGGGGAATGGTCTGTGTGGCGGGAAAGCTACACCACCGAGAACCGGCCCTATTCCTTGCTGGAAGGCTCCGGCAGGCTGGCGTGGAAGTATGAGGGGTTCTCCGACCTGCATATCCGGGCGCGGGTGGGTTTCCCGCAGAATGGCGGCGGACGGGCCGGGGTATTCCTTGGAAACCTGTTCTGCTGTTTAAACTACGATACCCAGCGGGTGGAGCTATACCAAGGCTCCTCGCTTTTGGGGAGCTATGCCACCAGCTTTTCCAAGACCCCGGATGCGCAGCTCCACAGCGATCCGACCGTCTATACCATTGAGATGCGAAAGCGCGGAAATAGAGTCCGGGTGTATTCCGGTTCCAGCTACACTCTGCGATTTACCGCAACGGTGAGCGCCACCTCCGGCTATGCGGGCATACAGGCGGACAATGAGATTGTCTGCGACCTGCTGCGGGCCGGGGATGCTTGGGCTTATGAACCTTATGAGTGTTTTGACGTGGTGTATCCGGGCGGGGTGCGCACCAGCTTCGGGCGGATTGCCCGCTCCGGCGTGACGTGGGACGAGGAATTTCAGATTTTCTCGGTGAACAGCGACGTGGATGAAGGCTCCACCCGCAGCGAGGATATTTCCCTCGACTATGATTTCTTTCATTCCCACCTGCTGGAAATCTCCTGCGGGAATGACTACACAGCCAAGGTGATCCCACGGGATATAAACGTCTGGACTGCCCGGCTGTTCTTGGGCGATGCAGATGGTTTTTCCATTCTGTACTATCAGGACGTGGATTCGCTGGTATATTGGGCCAACGAGGCTGCTTACCGGTGGGGCCTGCGCGGCATTGCAATCTGGTCTTTAGGACAGGAGGATATGCGGCTGTGGGAGGTCATGCCGAAGCAAATATAAAACCGAACGGGCGCTTTGCCGCATGGGCAGACGTCCGTTCCCATGTAAAGGAGGATTTTTTATGAAGACTGTATGGAATTGGATTCAGGTGGCGCTTGCCGCTATCGGCGGCGGGCTGGGCTGGTTCTTCGGAGAGATGGACGGTTTCTTTTATGCGCTCATTGCCTTTGTGGTGATCGACTACCTTACCGGGGTGATGTGCGCCATCATCGACAAGACCCTTTCCAGCAATGTGGGCTTTAAGGGGATTTTCCGCAAGGTGCTGATTTTCGTCATGGTCGGCATCGGCCATGTGATCGACACGCAGCTTATCGGGAGCGGTGATGCGCTGCGTACTGCGGTGATTTTCTTCTACATTTCCAACGAAGGCGTGAGCCTGCTGGAAAATGCGGGCCACATCGGCCTGCCCATCCCGGAGAAGCTCAAAGAGGTACTGGCGCAGCTCCATAACCGCACCGAGGACGACAAGGACACGGAGGGCAAGGAATGAAGATCTCCGTAAAACTGACCCGCGCCGAGAATACCGCCCTCCTTGGCGCGGGGCCTGTGGAGCTGGATTTGGAGGAATACCTCTGCGGGGTGGTGCCTTCCGAGATTTATGAAAGCTCCCACATGGAGGCGCTCAAAGCGCAGGCTGTAGCCGCCCGCACCTTCGCGGTCAGGCGGGCCATGGCGGGGACGGTGGTAGACGACACCACCAGCTTTCAGGCATACCGCGCCCCTCTGGCAGAGTCCAGCCCCCGCAGCAGGCAGGCCGTGGAGGAAACCGCCGGGCAGGTGCTTACCTATGGCGGCGAAGTCATTGACTGCTTTTATTCGGCCTCAAACGGCGGCACCTGCAAACGCAGCGGAGAGGTTTGGAGCCGGGACTATCCCTACTATGTGAACAAGCCTGATCCGTGGGACACGGCGGCCCGCACAGAAAAACCCACCAATCCCAGCCATGGCGTGGGGCTTTCCCAAGTGGGCTGTATGTGGGCCGCAAAACAGGGTGTCCCTTACAACGAGATACTGGCCTTTTATTACAGCGGCGCTGCTTTGGTGCATGAATACGGCACCGGCAGCGTCGTTGGCTTTGAAGAAGAAACAGGAGGTTTCGCTATGAATCTGCATACACTGATTTTCACGAACAACGCCTGCTACAAGGCAGGCCGCAAGATTACCCCCAAGGGCATTATGGTGCATAGCACAGGGGCCAACAACCCGTGGCTGAAACGCTATGTCGGCCCGGATGATGGGCTGCTGGGAAAGAACCAGTACAACAATCACTGGAACCAGCCCATGGATCGAGAGGTCTGCGTTCACGCTTTTATTGGCAAGCTGGCGGATGGGACGATTGCCACTTACCAGACGCTTCCTTGGGACCACCGGGGCTGGCATTGCGGCTCCGGTTCCAAGGGCTCCGGCAATAATACCCACATCTCTTTTGAAATTTGCGAGGATGGCCTGACAGACTCCGCCTATTTCAACAAGGTTTACAATGAGGCGGTGGAGCTTTGCGCTTACCTCTGCAAGCAGTACGGCCTGACCGAGAAAAATATCATCTGCCACAGCGAGGGCCATGCGCAGGGCATTGCCTCCAATCACGGGGATGTCATGCACTGGTTCCCGAAGCATGGGAAGAACATGGACACATTCCGCGCAGCGGTGAAAGCCAAGCTGGCTGGTTCTTCTTCCGGCAATACCGGAGGCTCTGCGGGCAACGGCACCCTCTACCGGGTGAGAAAGTCTTGGAGCGATGCTTCCTCCCAGCTCGGAGCCTTTGCGGTTTTGGATAATGCCAAAGAGCTGGCGGACAAGAATCCCGGCTATGCGGTCTTTGACGAAGCTGGGAAGAAGGTTTATCCCTCCGCCTCTGGCAGCACCGGCAGCGGTACCCTTTACCGGGTGCGCAAAAGCTGGGCGGATGCAGCTTCTCAGAAGGGCGCTTTCAATGTGCTGGACAATGCCAAACGCTGTGCCGACGAAAATCCCGGTTACTCTGTTTTTGACGAGGCGGGAAAGGTTGTATATGCGGGCAGCGCAGCCGCTTCTACTTACACGGTGCAGAAGGGCGACAGCTTGTGGGCCATTGCAGAAAAGCGCCTCGGAAACGGCACCCGGTACAATGAGATCAAGAAACTGAACGGCCTGACCTCCGACGTAATTTATGCGGGGCAGGTCTTGAAACTTCCCAACAGGTAAGCATGGTGGGCGGCCCTCCGGGGCCGCTCTTTTCTTTCAGAAGGAGGCGATCCCATGACAGACGCACAAAAAGAGCAGGTGCGCTATCTGCGCTGCGAAGGGCTCGGTTATGGAGCGATTGCCACCCGGTTAGGTATTTCCGAGAATACGGTCAAGAGCTTTTGCCGCCGCAACAACCTCACCGGAGTGGCTTCCAAAGAGCCGGTGGTGGTATGCCGGAACTGCGGCAGGCCGCTTCCTCAATACCCCAAGAGAAAACAGAGAAAATTTTGCTCCGAGGCTTGCCGCCGCGCATGGTGGAAGCTGCACCCGGAGCTTATCCATAAAGCCGCCTTCTATCCGGCTACCTGCGCCCATTGCGGGCAGGAATTTCAGAGCTATGGGAACCGGAAACGGAAGTATTGTTCCCACGCCTGCTACATAGCGGCGCGGTTCCAGAAAGGAGGCACCCATGACAAAGGAACAGTTTGACCGGGAGAAAAAATATCAGGCGGCCCTCGCGGTGGCCCGTGAAATGCTGCAAAAAGGCATCATAAACGAGGCGGATTTTCTGCGCATTGAGGCCAGACTGGCGGCAAAATTCCGGCCTGTTTTGGGCGGTATTTTCTGCTGAAAAGCCTTTCTTTTCAGGGTGGCTTCCTATAACATCAGTGTCCTGAAAGGAGGGCGTATTTATGGAACGCATTATTCAAAAAGTTACCCCGCCCGCGCGGAAAAAAGCGCCAAAGCTAAAGCGCGTGGCAGCCTATGCGCGGGTATCCAGCGGCAGAGAAGCTCCGCTTCATTCCCTCTCCGCGCAGATCAGCCAGTACAGCGGCATGATCCAGAAAACGCCCGGCTGGCAGTACGCAGGTGTGTATGCCGACGAGGCGCTGACCGGCACGAAAGACAGCCGTGGCGAATTTCAGCGGCTTCTGGCCGATTGCAGGGCCGGAAAAATCGACATGATAATTACAAAGTCGGTTTCCCGTTTTGCCCGCAATACTGTGACAACGCTTCGCACAATCCGGGAGCTTCGGCTCATGGGGGTGGACGTTTTCTTTGAAGAACAGAATATCCACACCATGGGCGAGGATGGCGAGCTTCTGCTTACCCTCCTCGCTGCTTATGCAGAGGAGGAGGCCCGCTCGGTATCTGAAAACCAGAAGTGGCGTATCAAATCCAACTATGAGCAGGGCTTGCCTTGGAGCATCACCATGTATGGTTACAGGCAGGTCAACGGGCGGCTGGAAGTCGTGCCGGAAGAAGCCGAGATCATACGGCTGGCCGCCGACCTCTATCTGGAAGGTTACGGGCGGTATAAGCTGGAAGATGCCTTTGCCGCCGTGAATATCAAAGGCAGGCATGGTGCCAACATGGGAGGGAACTCCATTGTTGACCTGATTTGTAACGAGAAAATCGTCGGGGATATGCTGCTGCAAAAGACTTTTGTGGTAGACCCCATCACAAAAGAGGTTCGCAAGAACAACGGCGAAAAACCGCAGTATTTTGTAGAGGGCAGCCATGAAGGGATTCTTGACCGGGAAACCTATGAGAAGGTTCTGGCGGAACGCGCCCGCCGGGCTGCCGCCTATAAACCGCGCTCCGGGAGTTATGAGCGAAACCACTTTCCATTCAGCGGGAAGATACATTGCGGGAAATGCGGAAAATCTTTCACCCGGAAGGTTCTCAATGGCAACACCCCCTATGAAAAGCGGGGCTGGCTATGCCGCACCTTCAACCAGAAAGGCAAGGCGCACTGCGATGCCAAGCAGATTCCGGAGGAAATTTTGAAACGGGTGAGCGCCGAGGCCATGGGCCTGCCGGAATTTGACGAGGCGGCTTTTGCAGCCAAGGTGGAAGAAATTCAGGTGCCGGAGAATGGCGTGCTGGTCTTTGTTTTCTATGACGGGCATACCGTAACAAAGACTTGGGATAACCCTTCCCGCCGCCATAGCTGGAACCCGGAGAACCGCCAGCGGGCGCGTGAATTGGCGCTCCGGCAGGCCGCAGAAAGGAGGCTTGCCAAATGCCAGCAGTAACAGCGGCGCGGGTAACGGTTATCCCCGCAAAGAAAGACCGGCTTCCCATCAATGTACTGAGCAACGAGGCCCGCAAGCTGCGGGTGGCAGCCTATGCCCGTGTATCCACCAACAATGAGGAGCAGCTTACCAGCTATGAGGCGCAGGTGGACTATTATACCCGGTACATTCAATCTAAGGACGAGTGGCAGTTTGTAGAGGTTTATACCGACGAGGGCATTTCTGCCACCAACACCAAAAAGCGCGACGGCTTCAACCGCATGGTGGCTGATGCGCTGGCGGGTAAGATCGACCTTATTATCACGAAGTCTATCAGCCGGTTCGCCCGCAATACGGTGGATACCTTAACCACAGTGCGCAAGCTCAAAGAAAAGGGCATTGAAGTTTTCTTTGAAAAAGAGAATATCCGTACCTTGGACGGAAAAGGCGAGCTGCTTATTACCATCATGTCCTCGCTGGCGCAAGAAGAAAGCCGCTCCATTTCTGAGAACGTCACATGGGGCCAGCGCAAGCGTTTTGCAGACGGAAAGGTAAGCCTTCCTTACCGGCGCTTCCTCGGCTATGAAAAAGGCCCGGACGGGCTGCCGGTCATTGTGGAATCTGAGGCGGTGATTATCCGGCTGATTTACCGCCTGTTCCTCTATGGTAAATCCCCCTCGGCCATCGCCACCTACCTCACCGACGAGGGTATTCCCACGCCGGGCGGCAAAAAGGTGTGGCGGGCCAAGGTGGTGGAGAGCATCCTCACCAACGAAAAGTACAAGGGCGACGCGCTCTTGCAGAAGAAATTCACGGTGGATTTCCTCACCAAAAAGCAAAAGGTCAACGAGGGCGAAGTGCCGCAGTATTATGTGACGAACAGCCATCCGGCCATTATCGAACCGGAGCTTTTCGACCTCGTACAATACGAGCTGAAAACCCGCAAGACGGATGGGCGTTTTACAAGCTGCCTGCATCCATTTTCCGGGCGCATTATCTGCGGCGAGTGTGGCGGCATTTATGGCAGCAAGGTCTGGCACTCCAACACGGAAAACCGGAGCCTTGTATGGCAGTGTAACGAAAAATACCGGGGTCAGCATTGCTCCACGCCCCATCTTACAGAGGATGAAATCAAAGCCGCATTTCTGGCCGCCTTCAATATCGTGCTGGGGAACCGGGACGAGATTATAGAGGCATACGAGGAAGTGATCGCGGCACTGACCGATACGGCAGACTTGGATGCAGAACAGGAAACCTTGGAAAATGAAAGCGAGGTTGTACTGGGGCTTATTCAGAAAATCATTTCTGAAAATGCGCAGACCGCCATGGATCAGGAAGAATACAACCGCCGGTATGATGCTTACTCTGAGCGGTTTGAAGCCGCCCGGAAACGGCTGGCGGAAATCGCAGAGCTTCGGCAGGAACGCAATGCCAAAAAGACAAGAATCCGGCTGTTCATGGAAAACATGAACAACCATCAGGAACTGGTGCAATCCTTTGACGAGGAGCTTTGGTATTCCACGGTGGACTATGTGACGGTTTACGAAGATAAAAGGCTGGTGTTCACCTTCCGCGATGGGCGGCAGATCGAAATCACGGCAGAATTATGGAGGGCAGCATAATGGAGAAGGAAGCAAGGAAAACAATGCGGGTGGCGGTCTATTGCCGCCTCGCCCGCGCGGATCAAAACGATACCTTGTTAGAGGTGCAGAAGGAACGGCTGCGCGTATATGCCAAAGAGCGCGGCTATGATATTGTGGCGGAAATAGCCGAGATCGGCAGCGGCCTTTCCCTGAACCGCCCCGGTATCCGGGAAATGGCCGGGCTGGCCCACCGCCACATGATAGACGCGGTTTTAGTCAGCGATATTTCCCGCCTTTGCCGGGATTGCGGACAGACGCTGCGGTTAGAAGGAAAGCTCAAAAAGCAAGGGGTTTCCATTGAGAGCATGAAGGGCAACCCGCTCCCGGAATACCGGAGGGCCAGAATTGCGCTGGGCTGTATAATGAAATAAGGCAAAGAGAAAACCGCAGGTTCCGGCCTGCGGTCTTTTTCTTTGCCCTCTACTGTAAGGTGCTTATAAATTCAAGCAGCAGGGCTTTTTGCTTCTCGGTGAGTGTACTCCATTTTGCAAAAAGCTCGCGCTGTTCATCCGTTATTTCCACAGCTTCTCCGCCTTCCGCGAAAAACTGTGCTAAGGTTATTCCAAACGCACGACAAATCACTTCCAGCGTGGGAAGCGTCGGCGCATTATTCCTTTTGAAAACATTGGTTATTGTGGAGTGAGATAGGTTTGCCTCTTTTGCCAGCCTGTAATCCGTCCAGCCGCGCTCCTCCATGAGCTGCTTGATCCGCTTCTGTGCGTCCATTCCATCACCTGCCCATCTGTATCTATTCTAATTCCCAAATGGGTGGTATAATAGTCACAATCAGTGGCTACCATATTTCCCAAGTGGGGCATAGAGTAGTTTATATCATGGGCCGAACATGGAGATACTACTCATACAGACAGGAGGCTTTACATTGCAAGAGAATAAAAAAGATTTCTTCGCCATGCTGGCGGAGCGGGATCATACGACCGTGGAAAAGGTCAAAGAGAAAATCTCAAAGCGGATATGGGAGGGTCTGCATGACCCTGACCCGGAGCGCCGGGCGCAATGGGAACGGATACCATGCGCCGGGGATGTGCCTACCCCGGAGGAATGGCTGCGCTATTCTGTGGAACGGCTGAGAGAAGATGGCCGAGAGGATTTACTGCGGCACTACCTCATAGATTAGGGTGTGCATTTCAAAGGCGAAGAAATACAAGATATAGATATGCAGGCAGAAAAATAGCGGGAATAAACACCTCATGTTGTGTTTTCCCGCTTTTTATTTCCGCCGTACTGTATGAAATGTTGTCCCTTTAGACAAAATAAAGCCCAAACGCATATTGCGTTTGGGCTTTTTTGTAAATGAAACGGAGAAGCAAAAATGAGATTCAAGTGGGAAAAATATCATAGCACCTATGAGAAACTTGTGGATTCCTGGCTGGATGATGTAGCTGTAAAATTCACCGGCCTTGATGACGGCTGGAATGATTTTTACAGTTACTGGATGCAAGAATCCAAAATGGATGATACTTGTGAGGATTTTTGCTTTATCGTTTCGAATTGTGACGTTCCTTTTGCGGTTATTTATGTTGGAACGAAATTATGTGAACTGACTATTTCCGAATGTATTGTAGACCCTGATAAACGCGGTATGGGGTACGGTAGCTCTGCAATCAAGGAACTGATGGAAAATTGTTTTTTCATCCTTGGAAAAAATATTATCAAAGCGCATGCTGTGATATATTCTAACAATATAGCTTCACAACGAGCTTTTGAAAAAGCAGGTTTCACATTTATTTCTGCTCATTCAGATGGAGATGCGTGGAACTATGAGTACACAGTTAAGAATCGTGATGTCATTCAGCACTATGATTTATTAATAAATGAAAACAATGACCCTGTGCATGATCCGGAGCCGCTGCAGGACTATATGAATAAATGGGACGGTCCTGCATTCATTGAACATATGCAGTTGGACAGTAGCAAATCCGTTCTTGAAATCGGTGTGGGAACCGGAAGACTCGCAGTTCGTGTGGCACCTTTGTGCGGTGCGTTCTATGGAGTGGATATTTCACCAAAGACCATTGAACGTGCCAAAGAGAACCTTGTGAAGTATGAGAATGTTAAATTGGTTTGTGCCGACTTCCTTTGTTATGAATTTGACCGTACTTTCGATGTCGTTTATTCTTCTCTAACCTTTATGCATATCAAAGATAAGCAAAAAGCTGTAAACAAGATTGCGGGATTATTAAATGAAACAGGAAAATTTGTTCTTTCCATTGATAAGAATCCAAGCGAGTTTATCGACACCGGTACGCGCAAGATCAGAATATTCCCTGATACACCGGTTGAGATGGCAAAATGCATCAGAACGGCAGGATTGACGATCCTATATCAGTATGACACAGAGTTTGCGACGATATTTGTTGCGCAGAAAGACGGGTGAAACAATGGACTACAGACGGTTTCAAAAACAGTTGGAGTTTCTCCTTGAAAATGCTTGTCCCAACATTCAATATCGGGTTAAGAAAGAAATATTAAAGGAAGCAACAGACTCTCCAGAAATGCTGGAATTACAGGCTAAAATCTCAGTCTTGCCCAAGGTAAAAAAGCATTTGCTTGTCAACGAGACAATGGATTTTTTGGTTCTGTTCTTCACGGTGTATACTTTGACGGCTTCGATTCAACAGTTAATTTGTTAAAGAGAAATGGCGTGGAGATTACTGATCCTCGCATGGTAAAGGCCAAAGACGCACTTGCAAATTGGCAGGAGTATGAACAAGACCATTTTTATAAATCGGGAAATGCCATGGACGAACACGGTCAAGGTGGGTTCCGTGCAATTTGGGCAGAACAGCTTGTTGAGCTTGGCGCGGATGAGGGTTTACCCCAGATACAAGAGCAAATTTCTAACGCACTAAATGCTTTCCGTGGAGCATTGCTATATTCAACTCCTGATGATTTTTCAAAGAAGGCAACCTTTCGCGGGCAGCCGTGCCGTTATTACATCAAGGGATCAACTTTCCCAGCAGCGAACCATATCAGCATTTTAGAAAAAACACGTTCTTGGAGAAGTCTCGAAAATCTTGAGATGGTTAGAAAGTCATTTTGGCACTGTAAGGAAATCATGAAAAAAACTATCATGACGGGTTTATTTATATTAACTGCGGTCATTTTGTCGGTCCTTTTAATTACAACTGGAATGCTCCGAAAGAGAGAATCAGTATTCGCAGTTTTGATGACCATCCGATAGATTTTGCTTGGTTTATGAGAGGACTCGGTACAGCGTCGATTAGTTATCCAATCTTTGATGATGGTAATCCGTATTTGGTAGAGTCGCTTGCTGAAATGATTACTGATGAAAATCTCATCAACAATATCGGTGACGAACAAATGCGTCATTTCAAAAACTACTCCTCACTTGCACCTTCTTGGAGAAAAAAGGAGAGCATTGCTTGTGATATTTACTTCCCAATACTTTTGGCTTTGTGTAAATAGAATACACTAATAAGGCGGTGAACTGAATGCAGAACTATGATTCCCGGCTGGATGATATTGGTGTAAAATTTACCGGACTTGATGACGGCTGGAATGATTTTTACAGTTACTGGATGCAAGTATCCAAAACGGATGATACTTGTGAGGATTTTTGCTTTATCGTTTCGGATTGTGACGTCCCTTTTGCTGAGCACGAAAGTGTAGCTTCGATGCAAAAGTGGTAACATGGAGAGTCTCAGCGTTTGATCTCGCTACACAGTTTGCATTAAAAGTTTTTTATACCCACATGATGACGTGCTTACAAATCAATTGATGTGTTGTTAAAAAACATGCTTGCAACTATGTACCAGATATGGTACAATATAAATGATAAATTGATTTGGGGAGGATTCATGGAATGGAAAGTTTTGAACCAAAAAAACTTGCTTTAATCAGAATTTGGCAAATACTTAAAAAATATAGTGATTATGATCATCCATTAACACAAGAAGATATCTCCAGTTATCTTAAAAACGATTACGGTATTGTAATTGAACGGAAAGCAATTAGCCGTAATATTTCTTTGCTAAAAGAGGCTGGGGTAGAAATTGAATCAAAACGCACCGGCAGCTACTTGGATTATCGGGAATTTGAAGATTCAGAGCTGCATATGCTAATTGACGGTGTACTAAGCAGCAAATATATTACTGCAAGACATTCCAAAGATCTGATTGATCGTATTTGTGAATTATCAAATAAGTATTTTCGTTCAAATATTAAGTATATTCACTCTGTAAATGATTGGAGCAAAACGGACAATCAAGCATTGTTTTACAACATTGAACTAATTGATAGCGCGGTGGAAGAGGGTAAGCAAATCCATTATGATTACAATAAATATGGGATAGATAAGAAGTTACATAAGTCATCCCAGCAATACGTAAGTCCTTATCTTATGATTCTTCATAACCAACGGTATTATCTTATGGCATATAGTGAATACTGGGGAAATATGGTGTTTCATCGTCTGGATCGTATTACGAATATGACCATGACAGATAAAAAGGCTACACCGATCAGAACAGTCGCAGGTTTTGAAAACGGTATTGATTATAAGAATCTTTCGACAGCAATGCCTTATATGTATACTGATGAACCGGAACGCATCGACTTTCTTGCAGACATCAACATCATTGATCAAGTGATTGACTGGTTTGGTACAGATATAAAACTGATGAAAACGGATGATGAAAACAAAGTTCAAGTTTATGTGAAAGCGAGTCCCAATGCGATGGAACACTGGGCAATGCAATATATTAATTATGTGGAGATCATTTCTCCTCAATCACTTCGGACGCGGATGAGAGAGTCACTGAAAAACGGTCTTATGAAATATAAATGACATAGGGATACATTCACAGAGTATGGTATGGATGTACGATTTCATTTTCGTAAGCAAGATGGATCATCACTGCTACATGGTTAAAGACCATATCAAAATATTTATAAAAAGGCTGTAGACATATCTACGGCCTTTTTGTTATGTGCCAGCTATGAAATATATGAAAGCATGTTGATGATACATGCCCCCTTTTACATTATACATTTTAGAAAACATAAAAAATCAATAGATCTTGCGGTATATCATTCATCAAAATAACAAGATAAATCTTTGGTACAAGAGAACTGTAAAAACGAAAGAATATGGGTTGAATAAAAATTTTTACTCCGATGGATGTATATATGTCATCCGGATATTTTGTCAGATTATGATGTATGTAATAATAGATGGGAACTGTTTTTGCGTACTGTTTTTGGTACATTACAAATGATATAATTTGCTCGTAAAGAAGATAGAGGGCGAAAAAAAGATGGGGTGATATTTGTCATGCAATTTTATAAATTTTACGGTATTATCATGAATTGGTCCGATAAAGACAAAGGCCGAAGCGCAACAACTGCCAAGACAAGAAATATTTATTTGAAGAGTATTGATTTCAATCGATCCTTTCACAAAAAGATATTTTTTTATGTGGAAAGGATTGAAGACAACATCTTGACAGGTGGAATTCTGAGCTGCAAATATGTAAAATTACATGAACAAATAAAAGCATATCTGAGTTTATTAAATATTTCGTTGACGGATATATGTTTGGAAGAAATTACCTTCCATGCTGCATGCGTCATGCTTCGAACAGCAAGTAGAAATTCTTATATTCATGATGACGATGAAATTCTTGAAGAATTTGATTTGGATCGCTTGCGCAGTAGATTTATGGAAAACTTGAATTATGAAGAAAAAATAATAGAGCCATCGGACAAGACTGTAATTTATAGAGAGGCAGAAAAAAATCTTGTAAAAGAAACGTTCATTCCCGAACTTGATCGTATCTATACAGGAAAAGCAAGACGCAATGCAATCGGCCATCCTGTTCATTATATGATTCAAACGGACGATCGAGACACACGTATCAGTACGTATCAATTATTGTTGCAAGCTCTTTATGCAAATGAAAGAATACCCAGCAAAAGATATTATTTGGTTCATTTTCATGCTGGTAAAGGATTTTCAAGAACGTTATACGATAAAAAAGCGAACAATATATGTATTATGATGGCTCCATAAGAGATATCATCAACAACTTGTTGATTTGTGTTTGTAAAGGCGAAAAATCATCGAACATAGCGGACGACACGGAAAAAGATATTATGCTCAAGAATCTACGTTGTTCTTACGCAAAAAATATTACACTGCACCCGCTCTACATTTCTGCTGTCGAAAACAAAGACATTCATATGCAAAGGCAGATCCGAAAATATTATTTTCTCCCCATTGAAAAAAAACAAAGTCTGATCTCAAAATGTCTTGGCATAAAGGTCTTGCCGAGCCTTTCTCAAGACTACGATAAAAATTATATTGTTGATGCTGATACAATATCACGTTCTGTTTTGCGCCGTTCCGGATATGTTATGTTGCATCGCCCATATTTTGCGATGACGGGGAGTACACATGAAAAGTGGCAGCTAAACCCGCATCGCAAGCGTGGAGTGGATGCAGCCAAAATTGTGGATGATTCGATATCCTTTGATGAGTATTTGAAAATGTTTGAAACATTTCAAAACAAGTCATAAAGAGCCTCAGAATTCGTGTATCACTTTAGATGAGCAAAAATTGCGAACAATTCATAGCGAGTCGGGATGGGTGAGTAAAGGCTATTGTTGTTGAAGGCAAAAAATTCTTCTTCTCATGATTTCGGGTTTGTTTGTCATTCGAGTGTTCTTTTTAATCTCCCCTATATATTGGAGCCGGTCTGTAAAAAGCGGACATGAAAAAAGAGCCTCCTGTGGTAGAATGAAAGTTCATTCACCATAGGAGGCTTTATGATATCGAAAAGTGACAGGCACACAGAAGAGTTAAAGCCAAGGATGCTTTGTATGAAAAACAAAGGAAAAGCAAGAAAGAAGATCGGGGAAGTACTCGGATTTGGTAACAAATACATAGTTTTTCCAAACAAGTACAGTGGCATGGAAGAAAAATTTACGAAGGAACGGTCATCCATTGAAAGGGATGATCACCTTTCAAAATATTATGAAATTACGGAAGAAATCAAGGTGGTAGAATTGCAGCGTATGGTTGCATGAAAAGGGGAGCAGCTCGAAATGAAAAATGAACTGATGCGGGAGCGTCTCTCGCATCATGTTTATTAACAGGAGATATTGATTCCAATGTTCAAAGGTTTATTCTTTTACCGCATCCACAAGTGCTTGCCATACTTTGACCATTGCATAGGTGTCCAGCTCGCAATATTTCAAAAGATTTCGTCGAGCAACTTCTTGATCATGCTCTTCCATGTACTGAATTTTTGGAAAGATCGACATGGCTTCGCCCCCATTGTGAACACCTTCAAGATTGTGATAGTCAAGAGTTGGATCATTCGGAAATATTGCGGGTAAGACACTTTTAATGGAAAAAGAGCTTCCCATTGCGCGGTTATAATAATAACCGGATTGGAATGGTACCAAAAGATCTCTTATGTTTGACGAGATATGCAGTAAATGATCGGATAAATCGGAAAATTCATGTGCAAGATTTTTGATTTGTGTGCATTCAAATGATTGATTATAGGCTAATACACAGGCATTTTCAGGTATATCCAAGCAGAGCTGTTCCGCCAATGCTCGTCTGGGGTCCGTTCCTGATTGCGCAAGAAATTCCTTATGTTTGAGGATTCCGTTATCAGTTTCTATATAGTGTAAAGAATATTGGAACGGTATTTGTGTATAAGGTTTTGTCCCGATAAATATTGGAATAACCGGTTGCATGGTCTCAAAATCTAAAAAATATAGCGGGAACGAAAGGGTATCCAGAAAACTTTTAATATGGTCTTTTTCAATATAAGTCCCTTTGTCTGATAATGCATACTCTATTTGTCTTAATTGTTTTTTGTTGGTAATTTCAGGACAGGAAAGGAGGTCACTATATGCAATGTATCCTTTCTTGTATAAGTCAATTTTTTCTGAAAAATACATCTTATAGAGATCGAAAACGGAGGGCGTGGGGATGTGTTTAGTACAGTACTTCCAGAAACCGCATGGATAGGGATTGTGGCAATGTGCAGATAGATCAATATCAGGTTCATCAGAGCAAGACAAAAGCTGCTGAGCAAGCGATAGGTTTGCTGTAATATTTTTTTCTTCTTCATCCACTGCGGATGTTACATCTGTAATTTTGAAAAGCTTATGAATATCCAATTGGCCATCGAAAATGTAATGATTATCCAAGCAAATTAAAAATATTCCATCCAACTTGACACCACAGTGCGTAAGGACATATTTTTGATAAGCTATGTCAGCAATATAAATGTCTTTTTTATCGTGTGTTGAACTTTTTACTTCGTAGATTGCCCAACCGTTATCTGTTTTTCTTAAAATATCGACAGCACAATATAAACCTTTGTAGTCAAAAGATGCTTCACATATAACGTTCGTCCCTTTTTCCATTTCACGCTTTGTGGCAGAAATCATGTTCGGTAGGTCAAGTTTACCGTTCTGATAAGCCGTGACCTCTGTATAGTTACCGAACAATCCCATTGCAAGATCTCCGACTTCATTTCCAGCTTCCATTCTGGAAAGAACATCATCTGTTAGCTCAAGGGCGTCTGGCTTATATTTTTTTAACCAAGCCTTCTTTGGGCATTGCCACAATTCACAGTATTTTGATTTAGATAAATACAACATCTGCATTCTCCTTATTATGTTTCTTTCCATTCTATTTTCAGTATTTAATTACCGGTTATTTAGATTATAACATATTCCAAGTGAGATAACTAACTAAATTACTCATTTTTTCTCTTACCAACTTTTTCATAATGTTTTGGACGTTCTATACCGATCTTATATTCTGCTTTTTCTTGTGTGCTTTCGTTATGAGTAACATCCATTTTATGATAACGAAAATGACGTGGTCGACAACTATGTTTGCCGGTTTATATGTTTGGCAAGTTTTTACGTGCGGCGTGGGTTAAAAGCAAGTAACTGCTGTTTTTCGGCTGTGGTGTGGGTGATACTGTATGAAACGGAAAACACGGTATGTACGACATCAATGCGTCTTCGATTTCGAATGGTGTTGCTTTTGTGCGGCGTTTGAGAGTTGACGGTTGTCGCCTACGCATGATGTGATGAAACATTTTTTACGATAAAATATTGTGTATATCATTGCAACGTGATACAATAACAACAAATCAAAAACAAGAGAGGCGTATTTCTCAATGAGCAAGGGCAAGGATTTTATCCGTAAAAACAGAAAAAATTTGATCATTGTTGCAATTGCGATTATTTTACTGCTTACGGTAGGTATTTATTTGATATGTCAGCCAAATGTTGATACAAAGAATCAAGTTACCACACAGGCCAAGGATAAAAATGTAATTTCTAACGAAGAAAGTGGAACAGAACGCCAGGTCGAAGAGAACAAAGAAGAAAACGAAGAAAAGAACAAAACAGAAAACCAACAAAATCAACAGGACACGGTTCAAGCGCAAACTGAAACACAAGAAGAAAACAGACTTCCAGACTCAATCCCTTCCCAACTTCCGGATGCAACAAATTCAAACAGCAATACAGATAGTGAATGCTTGGTGGGTACCGATTCGGCAAACAATTCCCACACCCATGTATGGAAAGAACATACCGCTCAAAAGTGGGTACCTCATATCGTAACAGTGGTGGATCAACCGGAGCAGAATATCAAATATTCCATTTATAGAATGTATTGGTATACTACCGGTACATGGGAGGAGACACGGGATGCTGAACGTTTCAACACATGGTATCATAGCGAAGAGGGCGGATTGTATCCATTATACCATCCTTATAAAAAACCGGAAGACAACCCGCTGTTTCTTGCGTATGACAAAAACGGAAACCCGACATATATCAATGATCATGTGATTGCCGGTCCATATTATGAGACCATTCCGGCGGTTACCCATGAAGAAGACCACGGTCATTATGAGACCTATGTCGATTACTATTATTGTGACTGCGGCGCCACAAAGTAAGAGGATCATAACAAAAAATAGAATATAAAATTATATAAATCAGCGCAGTTTTCGGTATAGATCAAGTCCAACGGCTAAAAGTTGATCACGTGTATCATTCGAATTTATTTGTTGTTGTGCGTTCATGTATCATGTTTTCCTAAATTGGAAAGAGAACGCAATGTTGATGGTGAACTGACGAATACATCCATCTGCTTTTTTCTATCACTGTTGTTATAGTTACATGATGACATATGAACAGTTATCTGCAAAATAAATGGTGGGGGTAAATTTCGTGTTTTCAAGAATTCTTATTGGATGATTTGAGATAATACTTTATAGAATGACTTTGATTGAAACGTTTGGGGGAGGGAACGATGAAACTGATTTTAAGTGACAGACCCTTGATAGTACCAAAAACGGAAGACCACGACATAAAATTGATTGATTTATCCCAATTAAAGATCACAAACTGTATTGGTTGTTTTGGGTGTTGGACCAAAACGCCCGGAAAATGTGTGATACGGGATGATGCGGTTCAGGTTTATCCCCTGATTGCACGAAGCGAGAAAGTGATGTATATCAGCAAAGTGAAATATGGGAGTTATGATACGATCATGAAAACAATGCTGGAACGTGCCATCCCCGTTCAACAGGCGTTTATTCGTTTATTACATGGAGAAACGCATCACGTGCAACGCAAAGTAGTGCCAAAACAAGCGGTTGTGATTGGTTATGGGGATATCTCTGCTATGGAGCGTGAAGTGTTTTCGCGGCTGATCGCACGAAATGCAAACAATATGAATTTTGAGAGTTATCGAGTCCTTTTTTCATCAGAAAATGACTTAGAAGAAACGGTTCGAAAGGAGCTTTTGGCATGGAAAAGATCATGATAATCAATGCAAGTCCACGTGCGCCGAAATCAAACTCTCAAAAATATGCAGCATTGTTTGAACAGTACAGTCGTGTCCCAACGCAATATTTTAATCTTACAAAAAAAAATCACGCGGATCTTTGCAGCGTGATGAAAGATTTTTCAGATCTTTTGTTTGTTTTTCCTCTGTATGCGGATGGCATTCCTTCCACTTTGCTGTGGTTTTTAAAATCACTTCAAGAATATCCCCTACAACACAAACCTGTGGTATCTGTGTTGATCAACTGTGGTTTTATAGAACCGGAACAGAACGATGTTGCAGTGGAAATGGTACGCTTGTTTTGCGAAGAAAACGGATATCCGTTTGGTTCCGTTTTAAGAATCGGGAGTGGAGAGGCAATTCTTGCAACGCCGTTTCAATTTCTGGTACGACGAAAAATAAAAAAATTAGCAAAATGCGTGGCAACACACCGCAGACAAAATTTACGTGTCACGATGCCCATTACCAAAAAAATGTTTCTTCGGGCATCTACCATATATTGGGTAAATTACGGCAAGAAAAACGGCATTACAAAAGAGCAAATGGAATGTATGCAGATTGAGAATGGCACATTTGATTCGTAAATGTTTGTATTTTCTGTATGATGATTTTTGTTTCCCTTATGACTTCAACAAAAAGATGGTTCTATCGGGAATTGTTTCGGTCAAGGGAAATATATGAGGTGAATCTAAAACATTGCCTTCATCATTTAATCTATAACACTCATGCAGCCAGTTAAGATTTGTGATAAAAGGCCATTTGGGTTATAAAAATCCGGCAAGTGTTTGGTTTTATAATCTAATACTACTATAAACAAATACAGGCAAAAACAAGATTGCGTAGACGATGCTCAATTTCTATGCTTTTTTGTTTTTGCCTGTACTTATTTTATAATCTTGTTCTTAATGAAGCACAAGAAATGTGAAAAAGAGAGAAAATGGTAATGGATTTCGATAAAAGGGTTGCATGATTCTGTCAAATCATGTATAATATAATTCATATTTATGAACATTTGATTGGAGGAATGGAAAACCATGGGAGACACCATGCAAATTATGATCACAATGATCATATACATGGCCGCAGTTATTGCCATTGGTATCGCATTTGCGCGAAAGGCAAACAAAAGTTCTGAGGCCTATTTTCTTGGAGGGCGTTCGCTTGGGCCTTGGGTGACCGCTATGAGTGCAGAGGCATCGGACATGTCCGGTTGGTTGTTAATGGGGTTGCCGGGGGTTGCCTACTGGTGCGGTATTGCGGATGCGGCATGGACAGCCATCGGGCTTGCTGTGGGGACGTATGTGAACTGGCTGATCACTTCCAAACGGTTGCGTCGATATAGTGAGCGTGCAGGAAACGCGATCACGTTGCCGGAATTTTTCTCCAATCGCTTCCGTGAAAAGAAAAAAGTGGTTATGACCATTGCTGCGTTGTTTATCCTGATATTCTTTACCGTTTACGCGGCCAGCTGTCTTGTAACCTGTGGCAAGCTGTTTTCTACATTATTTGGTTTTAACTATATTTCCATGATGATTGTCGGCGCTGTATTCGTACTTGTTTATACGTTGATCGGCGGCTTTTTGGCGGAGAGTGCCTCTGATTTTATGCAGGCGGTTGTGATGGTTTGTGCGTTGGTTGTGATCATTGTAACGGGAACGGTTGCCGCAGGCGGTCCGGAGGCGGTTGCAGAAAATGCGCAGAAAATCCCCGGATTTTTAGATTTCTTTGGAATCGCGACCCCGATTCTTCAAACAGACGGTGTGACACAAATGGATGTCAACGGGGTTCCGTTATTTGATCTTGCCGGAAATTACAGCATTTTGAGTATTGTTTCTGCTTTGGCTTGGGGCCTTGGCTATTTTGGTATGCCGCAAGTATTGTTGCGGTTTATGGCCATCCGCAGTGAGCGCGAATTGACCAGATCACGCCGGATTGCTACGGTTTGGGTGCTGATCTCACTGACGGTAGCGGTTCTCATTGGTGTGGTCGGACGTATGTTGTATCCGGATGCACTGAACACCGCCTCTTCTGCAGAGAATATTTTCATCTTAATGTCCACGCGGCTTTTGCCGCCGATCATCGCAGGACTTGTGATGGCCGGAATTTTAGCGGCCACCATCAGTTCTTCCGATTCCTATCTGTTAATTGCGGCATCTGCTTTTTCCAAAAACATTTATCAAGGGCTGCTACATAAAAAAGCTTCCGACAAACAGGTTTTGTGGATTTCCCGCTTGACGTTATTGATCATTACTGCCGTTGCTATTTTTGTTGCACTGGATGAAAACAGTGTGATTTTCACCATTGTCAGTTTTGCCTGGGCCGGTTTCGGTGCCACATTTGGGCCTTTAATGCTTTTCAGTTTGTTTTGGAAACGACTCAATCGTGCGGGCGCCATTGCCGGTATGATCGGTGGGGGCTGTATGGTGTTTGTTTGGAATCTTTTGGTGCGCCCGTTGGGAGGCTTGTGGGATATCTATGAGCTGTTGCCGGCATTTATCTTCTCCTGTCTGTGTATTGTTGTGGTCTCCCTATTGACGGCGCCTCCTGCAAAGGAAGTACAGGAAGACTTTGAGGTTGTCCGTCGCGGTAACCACTAAGTGATTGAAATTTTTTCTACATTGTTTGTTTTTCCAATGATGAGATGATACAAAGGCGGTTGTCGAACAGATAACAGTTTTTCGTGATTTCATTATGTCGAATCATTAGATTTTTTCCGGGAAAAGCCGATATTGGCTTTTCCCTTTTTTTGTTTTGTCAAAGTATTGTCGATTGAAATGATTTTGCACGCTTTCTGGTGTTTGGACAATGGTGCGATTGCTATGCCAATATATAGAAACAGTAATGCTTACTGAATCAGCAAAAAGTTTTTAAAAAAAATTAGATTTTAGTGGCTTTTTCGCCAGTATTCGACATTTTTGGTACATGACATCTATTATACTATCATTGTCATAACGTTTATCATATGGTTATGGTTATGTGTATTTGCATCACACGTGGTATCAAACGGATGGTTTGAAGCACTTCGATGCAGCGGGTGCTTTGCAAACTTCTTTTTCAAAATGGTATTTTTGTGATGTGTGTATGCGCTTGACATCTTTTGGATAGGCGATATTTATAAGTTGACGAAAGGGGTGGGAGATGGATATAAAATCAATTTTAGAATTGGTAAAAAAATCAAAAAGAGAGAAATGTTCTTGACAAAAGGTTCAAATTACGGTAGACTATAAATAACTGTAGACTCCAAGATGCAATCGTTTGCTGTATCGTAGGTTGTTTATTGAGGAGCAAAGTGGTTTTATTGCAATGTATTTTGCAATCATCAATCATTTTACGGCATTCTTTTTGATCCTTGTTTTTCTGCATCGCGCCGAAAACCTTGATACATAGAGATGCATCGCGGAAATGCAAGGCGTTCATGGTGATGAATGTATTTGTATTTCCGCTTTGTTTTTATCATGGCGTCGGATATGAGTCACCGTGCGGATACCAAAAACAGAAAAAGAAACGATTTTAGAGAAAAACAAAAAAATACTATATGAGAGGTGAATGTCATGGGGAACAAAGCAACACGGCAGACAAGCAGTAAACGCGCGCTTCTGGCGAGTGTATTATCGCTTGTCATCTGTGCGGCAATGTTGGTAGGCACCACGTTTGCGTGGTTTACCGACAGTGTAACAAGCGGGAGAAACACGATTGTTGCAGGCAATTTGGATGTGGAACTGGAATATGCGACGGTTGATGATACCGGCGCACTGAATGATTGGAAGAGTGTGGACGGCGCGACCGATCTGTTTGCAGACGGGTTGTGGGAGCCGGGATATGCGCAGGTGGTATATCTGCGCGTCAGCAACCTTGGCACGTTGGCACTGAAATACCAATTCTCGCTCAACATTACAAGCGAAACACCCGGAACAAATGTGAGCGGCGAGCAATTCCTGCTCTCTGACTATTTGCAATATGGTGTGGTAAATGGACGAGACACAGCGTTTGCAACACGTGCAGATGCCATTGCAGCGGTGCAAAATCCTGCTCCTTTGGATACATATACAAAAGCCGGCAATCTTGAGGCAGGAGCAAATCCGGAGTATGTAGCACTGGTTGTTTACATGCCGGAAACGGTGGGCAACGAAGCCAATTACCGCGGCAATGCCATTCCGACCATTGCGCTTGGTTTGAATCTGACAGCTACGCAAGATACCGTGGAATCCGACAGCTTTGACAATACATATGACGAAAATGCCGATGACGCTTTGCTCTTTGATGGTGGTACAACAACAATCAATCAGAATGTTACAGTTCTGAATGCGGATGGTACCGCGGTGACTGCAACCGGTGACGGTACAGTTGTGAATATTACGGGCGGTCGGTACGATGGCGGTGCCGGTGGCAACAATGCCTGTGTATGGGCTTGTCCGGGTGCAACGGTAAATATTAGCGATGGTACTTTTACGGTTGGTGCAGATGCATCCGGTGCGGGTAACAGCGTCATTTATTCCACAGGTGGAACGGTCAATATTTCCGGCGGCTTTTTCTATACCGATTATTCGTGGAACAATCGCTATTACGTTTTGAATTTGCAAAACGGATCCGGTGGTACCATTCGTGTTACGGGCGGAACATTTGTCAATATGGATCCCTCAGCGGGAGATGATGTGGATGGCGGTACCTTTGTGGCAGATGGGTACACGGTGGTTTCCGAAGTGCGTCCAGATGGTGACATTTGGTATACCGTTGTGAAAGATGTGCAAAATGCTGCTGATTTTGCCGGTTTGGAATCATTGAGCGGGGATAGTATTCTGTCACAAGACATCACATTGAATCTCACGGGTTACAGAACATCTTTGGAAGTTGAGAAAACATTGAATCTTGATTTGAATGGTAAAACTGTAACATTGGCTTCTACCAACAATTCCAACATCTTTTATGCATTGGGTGTGAATGGTGGTCATTTGACGATGAACGGCAAGGGCACCGTTGATGCGACGGCGGCAGAAGATTTATATTGTTTTCATGTATATGCGCCGTTTTATACGCGGGGAACTTTGACTATCAATGACGGTTCGTATTATAGTCAAACAACTGCGGTAAATGTGCAGAGAGGCGTTGCAATCATTAACGGCGGTTTCTTTGACTGCGATGGCAGTCCCTATACCATCAACTGTATCGATAGTGCTTATAAAAACGGCACCGCCAATATTATTGTTTATGGCGGAACTTTCGTGAATTTTGACCCGTCGAACAATACGGCAGAGGGCGCGGGCACAAACTATGTGGCAGCCGGCTATACCGTTGTTTCTGAAGAACAGAGCAATGGAGATATCTGGTATACAGTGGTACCACTGAATTAAAAATATATCCATTGTTATTTTCTTTAATAGCATAGATATTGGAATGGAGGATCTTGATATGAAGCAAAAACAACGAACCAAGCGTGCGCTGTTGGCGAGTGTATTGTCACTTGTCATTTGTGCGGCCATGCTGGTAGGTACCACATTTGCGTGGTTTACCGACAGCGTAACAAGTGGGAAGAACACCATTATTGCGGGTAATCTGGATGTTGCATTGTATTATCTTGACGATGCAGATCAAGAAATTGCCGTTGATGCTGACACAAGTGTATTCGATGAAAATGCATTGTGGGAGCCTGGCTATGTGCAAACGGCTCGTTTGAAAATTGCCAATGAAGGCACGTTGGCGTTGGAGTATACGTTTGACATCAATATTTTCAACGAGACAACGGGTGTGAATGTAAAAGGAGAGACATTCCGTCTGTCTGACTACATTCAATTTGCGGTGATAGATGGCAATCAGACCTTTGCGAGCCGTGCAGACGCGATTGCTGCGGCACAAGCAGCCGGATCGGCGCCGATTTCTCAGCTTTCATCAACAAAGAATGGTGTGTTGTATCCTGCCGGTGTTGCTGATCCTTCTGAGGAATATGTGACTTTGGTTGTTTACATGCCCCAGACGGTTGGAAACGAAGCCAACTATCGCGGCGACGTTGTACCGACCATTGAGTTGGGCGTGAACTTGCTTGCAACGCAGACACCGTATGAATCGGATAGTTTTAACGATCAGTATGATGATACTGCGGGCGAAGTGACTTATACACAGGCAGGTGAATATACCGTAGATCTGAACCAAACACCGATTTACGGAAACGGTGACTGGGGCGCCATTCAGGCAAGCGGCCAGGATGTGGTTGTCAATGTTACCGGCAACGGTGTGGTCAAAGCCCAAGAAAGTGCTACCCGTTACGCGATGGCTGTTTATGCCGGCGGTGGGGCGACTGTAAATATTTACGGCGGTACTTATACACAGGAAATTACCGGACCGGATACACAATATGATATGATTTATGCCGACAACGGCGGTCATATCAACATTTACAACGGCACGTTCAAGAGCCATACACCGAAATGGACACTCAACATTTTGGATTCTGCTTACACAGCAGGCACTGCAAGCATCACCGTTTACGGCGGGACATTTTATCAGTATAATCCCGCTCAGGCAACGACAGAGCCGGGCGGCAAGCCGGTAAGTTTGTTGGCGGACGGTTACACCGTTGTTCAGAATGGCGATTGGTACACCGTTGTCAAAGAGGATGCTTACGTAGACAGCGCAGAAACATTGGAACAGGCTGCGGCAGAAGGCGGTACTGCATATTTGACCAGCGATATTGCGTTGAATGAGGCATTAACTATTCCGGAGGGAACAGAGTTCACGTTGGTGCTCAACGGGAAAACCTTGACGGGAAACAATCCCGGTTCTTGTTTGGTCAACAGAGGAACGCTTACCATTAACGGTGATGAAACCAGCCATATTTATACCACGGATGTACAAGCACAAGGCCGTCATGCAATTGAAAATTACGGCACTTTGACCATCAACGGCGGTGTTTACGGCAGCGACCAAAGCCGCGGAAATGCATTACGCAACTATGGGACGGCTGTCATTAACGGCGGTACCTTTACCGCGTGTGACAACTATGTAAACGGCGGTTATGCATACGCCATCGCCAACGGTGACGATGAGGATTATAATAATGCCACGCTAACCATCAATGATGCGGTTGTGTATGGTAATATGAACGGTGCGATTGCAAGTGACGGCGGAAAATTGATTGTCAATGACGGTACATATACGCTTGGCACCGGGGAGCAAACCAATTTGTTCTATATGATTTATACTTCCGGTTTTGGTCAGGTCGAAGTCAACGGCGGTACCTTTACACGTAATGTGAACAATAACCACGGCTTTTTCAATAACGATGGTGTCGGTGGTATCACAATAAATGATGGCACGTTCAATGACTTGGTGAATGATAGTATTACTGTCAGAGGAACTCCATATACCTTGACTGTTTACGGCGGTACATTTGGCGCAAATATAACCGGTGAATATAATGATTATCGTGCCTAAATCTGTTATAAGTAATTGATATTTTGTTGTTGTAACAGTACAATGATTACATTATTATATTTATTACTTTTAATTTAAGAAGGAGGAACTAATTATGCACAATAAGCAAACCAAACGTGCACTGTTGGCAAGCGTATTATCACTTGTCATTTGTGCGGCCATGTTGGTAGGTACTACGTTTGCGTGGTTTACCGACAGTGTAACAAGCGGGAGAAACACGATTGTTGCGGGCAATTTGGATGTAGAGCTGGAATATGCGACGGTTGATGGTACCGGCGCATTGACCGATTGGAAGAGCGTGGACGGTGCGACCGATCTGTTTGCAGACGGGTTGTGGGAGCCGGGATATGCGCAGGTGGTATATCTGCGCGTCAGCAACCTTGGCACGTTGGCACTGAAATACCAATTCTCGCTCAACATTACAAGCGAAACGCCCGGAACAAATGTGAGCGGCGAGCAATTCCTGCTCTCCGACTTTCTGCAATACGGTGTGGTAAATGGACGAGACACGGCGTTTGCAACACGTGCAGAAGCCATTGCAGCGGTAAAGAATCCTGTATCTTTGGATACGACATATGGTAATGCAGGCAAACTCGCAGCAGAAGCAGAACCGCAATATGTGGCGCTGGTTGTTTACATGCCGGAAACGGTAGGTAACGAAGCCAATTACCGCGGCAATGCCATTCCGACCATTGAGCTTGGTTTGAACCTGACTGCCACGCAGGATACTGTGGAATCCGACAGCTTTGATAATCAATATGATGCCGGTGCCGCAGTTTCTACTGAAGCAGAACTGAAAGCCGCACTGGAAAAAGGCGGTGTTGTCGAGGTTTGGGACAACATCAGTGTGACACAACGCTTGACGGTTACTGCCGATACCGTTTTGGAGTTGAACGGCCAAACGATCTCTTTTGCAGGCGAGTATGCCGATGTCGGCGCTGACGGTGACTGCACACCGATTCGCGTTGAAAGCGGCAACTTGACGATTACAGGCGGTACGATCGACGCAACCGATGCATCGGATTATGTAGTGCCGGTTTCTGTGATGAAAGCCGGTGCATCTGTCACCATCGACAATGCAATGATCCGTGTTGACACGCCGCGTGAATCCTGTGTATTCGCTTTGGGTGGCGATGTGATCATCAATGGTGGTACCTTTATCAATACCTCAACACAAGATTATGAATACGGAGATGGTGCACCGCTGGTTTTGAATCTCTCAAACGGTACACCCGGAATCATCACTGTATACGGAGGTACTTTTGTTGGTCGGGATCCTGCGTTGGGCGATGATAACTTGGGTGGAACGTTTGTAGCTGACGGTTACACCTCCGTTCAGACAGGTGAAAATACCTACACGGTGTACAAGGGAAGCAGCGGCAGTACGGAAGCAGAATTGAACGATGCAATTGCTCATGCAGGCGAAGGCGATGCTGTTTATGTCGGTCAGAATTTGAGCCCGAATTCCACGCTCAAGGTTGACAAAAGCATCACGCTGAATCTGGGCGATAAAATTATTGATGGAACCAACAATAACAGCGCCGGTGTTAACCTCTCAGGTGCTGACAAAGAGATCACCGTCAAGGCCGATAACGGCGGCGTACAAATAAAGAATCAACAATGCTTCACGGTAAACACCTCAGATTCTGCCATTATAATTGACGGTGGCAATTACTCTGTTGCCGGTACCTCTAACGCTTATTTGATGGAGGCTCGTTCAGGCAAATCCAATATCGTGACCATTCAGAATGTTACCTATACCGGAGAAAGAGGGGTATCATTCTCCATGGCGGATGACTGTACCATTCTTATCAAGAATAGTACATTTAACACCTACGGTTACAGTGGACTTTTTGTCGGCGGGAATAATAACGTTTGTACCCTTGAAAATGTAACCTTTACGGGCGGTACTCGACTGATGGCGGCTGACAGCGGTCACGATGCTGGCGGTGCTTACAGCATTATTTATATCAAGAGCGGGTACTATGACTGCTCTCTTACCGCAAGTACCGGCTGTACCATTTCTATCACTGGTGGTACATTTACAAAGAATCCGACCAACTATGTTGCCGAGGGGTATCAAGCAGTGTACAACACCGCCGACCGTACATGGACAGTGGTAGCGGAATGATTTTTCGCTGATACATTCTGTTGTGTATTGCCCCGCAGATGCGGTATATCATAGAAACAGAATATTCCCATCCGCCCCGAAAATTGGGGCGGACGGGAACCAAAGGACATCAATTCCAGTATAAGTAATGTAGAAACGGATTGGTGCTTTTTGGTTCCCGAATAGGGATGTGCAAGGAAGACCCGTTTTACCTGACACTCCATGAAGTGATGACGAAAAAACCATACACAATGTACAAAAGGAAAAATATGCATTGGGGGATGTTGACCGTTTTTTAGGCAACATACACGATTCCCGTTGTTGCAACGATGGGAAAAGACCGATGCATGCGGGAAACGGTTTTTATAACCGACACTTCTTTTGTCGTTGTTATTTGTAGAAGTGCTATTTCTAACCACATAAACGCCGGGGTGTGATCCATATGGGTCAACAGATTTTGGTTTATATTATCAAATTACAAACTACATAATAAGGAGACAATAACCATGGAACAAAGAAAACAGACCCGCCGCGCTCTTCTGGCAAGTGTACTGTCACTTGTTATTTGTGGGGCCATGTTGGTAGGTACTACGTTTGCGTGGTTTACCGACAGTGTAACAAGTGGGAAAAACACGATTGTTGCAGGTAATCTGGATGTGGAACTGGAATATGCGACGGTTGATGATACCGGCGTATTGAGTGGTTGGAAGAGCGTGGACGGTGCGACCGATCTGTTTGCAGACGGGTTGTGGGAGCCGGGATATGCGCAGGTGGTATATCTGCGCGTCAGCAACCTTGGCACGTTGGCACTGAAATACCAATTCTCGCTCAACATTACAAGCGAAACACCCGGAACAAATGTGAGCGGCGAGCAATTCCTGCTCTCCGACTTTCTGCAATACGGTGTGGTAAATGGACGAGACACGGCGTTTGCAACACGTGCAGAAGCCATTGCAGCGGTAAAGAATCCTGTATCTTTGGATACTACATACGGCAAGGAAGGCAAACTTGCAGCAGAAGCAGAACCGCAATATGTGGCGCTGGTTGTTTACATGCCTCAGACGGTTGGAAACGAAGCCAACTATCGCGGCAATGATGTTCCGACCATTGAACTTGGTATCAATCTTGTTGCAACACAAGACACTGTGGAATCCGACAGCTTTGACAATTTGTATGACCAGAGCGCACAGGCACTTGCTGCAGATTTGGAAAATAAATTGACAGCCGGCGGAAACGTCAACTTGGTGACTGATGTTGTGGTCGTTCCCGAATCAACGGTGACAGACGGTTCCCTTGATCCGATGATGACGGTTAACAAGGATACCACATTGAATTTGGAAGGGAACACGCTTTCCTTAGATCAGGAAACATCACAAGAGACGCTGCCGTTTACGCCCTCTTTGATCAGTGTTGCACAAGGCACGCTGACGATTGAAGGCAATGGTGTGATCAATGCGGAGGCAGGGTATAACACGGCATATGGCGTGACAGTGGATGGCGGAACGCTTGTGATCGACGGCGGTACCTATTATGGTGCCATGTCCGCTGTACAGGTTTCCAAAGGTACCGCCATCATCAACGACGGCTTCTTTGATCTGGCATCGACAATTAAAGCAGATGCACCGCATTTTTCCAGTTATTTAATCAACTGTATTGATGCCGCATATAATGATGGTACAGCAAAAGTGGAAATTCGCGGCGGTACATTTGTTAATTTTGATCCTTCTCATGCACCGGAGGCAGGTTCACCGAGTTATGTAGCAGATGGTTATGCCGTTGTTTCCGAAACACAAGAAAACGGCGAAGTTTGGTATACCGTTGTGAAAGCGGCACAAACAGCTGATGAATTGACGACGGCTCTGAATGATGCTAAACCGGGAGATACCGTTGCATTGTCCGGAAATGTGACATTGTCTGCACCACTTACCATCAACAAAGATATTACGATCGACGGTTTGGGAAGCGCTGCTTTCAGTGGCAACTCCATTACGGTAACTGCGGATGTCACATTCAAAAACTTGACGTTGGACAAACCTACCAATTCCAACAACAACGCAACACTGGTATATGCACATGACGGTTGTGACAGCCTAACCTTTGATGGTTGCACGTTCTCTGATCCGCAATGGGAAGCCATTCAGATCACTTCGTCGAATTTCAAAAGTTTGACGGTGAATAATTGCACCTTTACTGCCGCAAATGTGGAAGGTGCACCCAGCAATTATGGGAATACAGAAAATCAAGCGATTCGTTTCATTCATATTGAACCAGATGCAGCTAAACGTGTCGTTGCAGATATTACCATTACCAACAATGTTTTCAAGAATTGTGATAATGTGGTAGATAGTGTGGTAGGTATCTATTATGTCGATGGTTCGACCATTACGGTTGGCGGAAACAGCTTTGAGCAACTTGGTGATGTCGGCGGTGTCAGCAAAAAGTTAAGTGTCGGCTGGCCGGAAGAAGAAGAACTGAAAGTGGTTTCCAACTGGACCGGTGACGAAAAAACATTTACCATCAATGGCTGAGGCGGAACCAACAAGGAACGTTTCAAAATAGACATCTAAAATGTAAAACGTGTGCGGCGGATAAAAGCCGTAACATCATATTTTGTTTTTCGCCCGCTATGAGTATGATGGCGGGCGAAAAAACAAAGGTACAGAGGCTTTGTTTGCGTGACATGCACGAAAGCACCTCTGTGCCTTTGTTTTTGATCAAGTAACATAGAAATGCATACCAAGTATAAAACGGTGTATGATAAATACAGAAAGTACAAGGCATATCGATTGGACAGGAGTTACGATGAAACGACACAGGAAAGAACGGAACAAAAACCGGAAAGAACATCTTGCATCATCTGAGCATGTGCGGGGATCGATCTGTCTTTCTGACCTGAAAACACCGTGGTATCGACGTTGGTATCTTTGGTTGATATTGGCAATTGTGCTATTGCTTGCCATTTCAGTACCGGTCGCGTTTCATATTGTGACAAGTGGAAAAGATATAGAGACTTCGGTGGGGACGGAAGTGTTGGTTCGTGCAGATGATCTGACACCGGTTACGTTGTTCCCGGGAGAGACATATACAGATCACTGTATCGTGTCGGAGGGCTTACTGCAATCGTCTACATATTTTTGCAGCAGCGAAGATGCTTCTGTGGCGTCCATCTCTTGCGATACCTTTGATAGCACACAGTATTTGTATTATACCATTACGGGTGATGCTGTCGGTCAGACGCGTGTGTTTCTTCATTTACAAGAGCAAAGTGGTGTGATACATACCATTGCTATTTCGGTATGCGTGACGGCGGATGATACGAATGCTAAATCAGAAGGGGTGTTGGAATCAACAACAGCTACGACTTCTGAATTTTCATCTGAAGAAGACAACACGGGTGCTTTGTTGGACACACAAGCATCGTTATTGCAAGGGAGCGAAGAGGGTGTTTCAGATGGTTTCATATCCAATGACGCGGAAAATAATGCGGAATTGGATGAGTTTCAAACCGAGGGGACACAGGGCGCGTCAGACGCTGTTGTTTTAGAACCAAAGGACGGGGTTGTCTATATTACCCCATCGGGGGAAAAGTATCATTTCAGCCGTTCCTGTGCCGGGAAAAATGCCATAGAAACAACCCTTGATGCAGTACAAGGCATACGAGAACCCTGCAAAAAGTGTGTGAAATAATGGTTTGTGTAAAACAGTAAAATTCTCATTGATTACCTTACAAAAAACATTTGACTGGAATCTGTGTGCGGGGAGATATGTCACAGTTTGAAAAGAAGTGATAGATATTTTAATTTTCGAAAATGTTTGATTTTTTGCGAAAACAGGCTTGACAGAAAACGGAAGATATGATATAATAATCAAGCCGTGGAGAGCGGCGCAACATCGAGATGCTGGTGTGGCTCAATGGCAGAGCAGCTGATTTGTAATCAGCAGGTTGATGGTTCGACTCCGTTCACCAGCTCCATATGGGGGATTTCCCGAGTGGCCAAAGGGGGCAGACTGTAAATCTGTTGTCTTTCGACTTCGATGGTCCGAATCCATCATCCCCCACCAGATTATGTGCCTGATTTTACTGTCAGGCACATTTTTCTTAGTATTCATGCGGGTTTGCGGGCTTTTTTCCGTTTCAAAAAAGGATTGGTGTCCCATTACTGTCATCCCCGTTTTCAGAGATATCTGCAAAGCTGAGCGGAGTTTTCACCTGATTTTTCAGGCTGGGAACTCCGCTTTTTTGCGTTTACCACTCTTTTTTCCCGTTGTCGGAACTGTAAAAGTTTTCGGCAGATATATAGATAGATTGACGAAAGCCCCAAATGGGCCAATTTAAAGCCCTCAAAATACAAGGGGGTAGTGCGCCCTTTTTTAGGAACCGCTCCGGCTGAATAGCCGGGGCGGTTTTCCGCTTCCCCCCCTCTCACACTCTCCCCCCCCTAATACTTTACCATCTGGGAAAGAACAAGATAACTCTAAGCTCTAACTCAGCAAAAACCTCAAGTTTTCAACAACCAACAAGAAAGGATGAGTAAAACCATGAACATCGGCATCGACCATGGCTATTACGCAATCAAAACCCGGCATTTTTCTTTCCCAGCCGGTATTGCAGAGTATTCCCATGAACCCTACACCTTGCAAAACACACTGGAATTCGGCGGGAAGTTTTATGTCTGCGGAACCGGCAGACAGCCGATCCTGCGTAACAAAATGGAAAACGACAATTACTACCTGCTTACTCTTGCAGCCATCGCCAAGGAAATCAAACAGCGAGGTGGAAAAACGGAGTGTTCGGTGCGCATTGCCGCCGGGCTGCCTTTGGCCGGATTTGGCCGGGAGAAAAAGCCCTTCCGAGAATACCTTCTGCGTTCTTCCCAGCCGGTGTGCTTCAAGTTTGAAGGAATTGCCTACAAAATCACCATCGAGGATGTGAAACTGTTCCCACAAGGCTATTCCGCCATTGCTCTGCATTCGGAACTCATCCAGAATGAGCCTTCTGTTCTTCTCATGGACATCGGCGGCTGGACTGTTGATCTGATGCGGCTGGATAATGGTGTTCCCAATGCGGCTACCTGCCGAAGTCTGGAACTCGGTATGATCCGCTGCATTGATGAAACGAAAGAACAGGTCCGCCGGGATACCGGGCTGTCTGTGACCGACGCTCAGGTGGAGCGTGTTCTGACAGGAAAGCCCTGCAGTATGGATGAGGACGCCCGAAACATTATCCAGAAACAAGGGCGGCTTTACAAAGAGAGCCTTCTTTCGGCAGCTATGGAATCAGGGTTTGACCTGAAAGCCATCCCGGTGGTGATGCTGGGCGGCGGCGCATCGGTAG